>VFQO010001676.1_pt1 | contig 16006 bp, 12 predicted proteins | sample 3512331 | NCBI WGS metagenome assembly VFQO01 (sample SAMN10412371, study PRJNA504923) | tailings metagenome | isolation source: Replicate 3 from Balatoc abandoned mine | place: Philippines: Itogon, Benguet | collected 2017-08-28
TGTGGACCAGCCCCACCGGGCACCGCCACGAGGCCGACCCACCACCATTCTGAGCACGCGTTAGCCGATCATCGTAACGAGCCCGAGTCCATCTTCGGCGCCGGACGCCGTTCTTCAGGGAAGCCTTGGGCCCGCGCTGCTAGCCTCAGCCCATGAGCACGGATCCGGGCATCCCGAAGCCGATCATCGTCGAGAATCGGTCGCGGTTCTCCACCGCCGGGGCAGCACTCGCCATGCGCGAGCCGAGCCGATCGCACGCCATCTTCAGGGGCGGCGTTGCGGCCTTCCTCGTGCTGGCGGCGGTCGCGAATCTCATCGCGGCGACCGGCTTCCCCTCCGCGGCGCCCCTCGAGCTGCTGCTGATGCTGCTGCTCTCAGTCGACATGTTCATCGGAGCGCTCGCGCTGACCGTCTTCGCGGTCCTCGCGGGCACGCGGCGAAGTGTCCCGGTGCGCACCGATCGCACCTCGCCCATGTCGCTGGCAGCAGTGACGCTGGCAGGGGTGGCCTTCATCGCATGGGTGCTGTTCGGGCTTCTCCCGGCGCTGGTCGCGATCGGCACGGGCGAGACGGTCCGCTACATCACTCTGGTCGGGGTTCTGGTGCTGTTCGGCATCCCGTGGATGCTCGGCATCGTGTTCGGTACCACCGCGCTGCGCAGCGGCGGGCCGCGCACCGCGCTGTTCGCCGGCGTCGCGCTCGGCCTCGGCATCCTGCTCGTGCTCGCAGTGGTCGCTGCGACCGTGCTCTACGCCCTTGGACTGACTCAGTGACGCTAGGCTGAACGCACAACTGAAGATCGGGCCGCAACACGACGCGGGAGAGCCCTCGAGAAGAGGGCACCGAAGGAGCAAGCCTCCCCGCCAATCTCTCAGGTATCCGTACCGCGTCGCACTGGCCACTCTGGAAAGTGCTCCACGCGGAGCGCGGAGCAGATCGAGTAGCGCGCCAGCGCGTATCGAGATCGATCCAGCGGATCGGTTCGAGTATCGAGTGCCCGCGTCCTGCCCACGAGCCGCCGACGGTGAAAGCGCCCCGCGACGCGAAACTCTCAGGCCGATGACAGAGGGGGAGTTCGACCCAATCGCTTGGAGAACTCCGTGACCGATCAGACCGCCCCGCACCCTCGGCGATCGCCGCTGCACGACGTGCACGAGCGGCTCGGCGCGAACTTCACCGACTTCGCAGGCTGGCTCATGCCGGTGCGCTACACCTCCGACCTCGCCGAGCACCACGCGGTGCGCACCGCGGCGGGCATCTTCGACATCTCGCACATGGCCGAGTTCGAGATCGAAGGAACGGATGCCTCGGCCTACCTCGATCACGCCCTCGCGGGCCGCCTCAGTGCGATCGAAGCCGGCCAGGCGAAGTACACGCTGCTGCTGACCGAGAGCGGCGGCATCGTCGACGACCTCATCGTGTACCGACAGGGCGAGAACCAGTTCCTCATCGTCGCGAACGCGGGCAACCACGATCCCGTGCTCCGAGAGTTGACCAGCCGGGCCGAGAGCTTCGACGTGCAGGTCACCGACCTCAGCGACTCGATCGCCCTCATCGCCGTGCAGGGGCCGGCCGCGAAGGCCGTCCTCGAAGCTACGCACAACCTCGCCGTTGCAAGCCTCGACGCGCTCAAGTACTACCGCTATGCCGACGCGACGTTCGACGGCGTCCCGCTGCTGATCGCCCGCACCGGCTACACGGGCGAGGACGGCTTCGAGCTCTACATCCGGACCGACAGCGCCGTCGCGCTCTGGGAGGCACTGACCGAGGCCGGCACCCCGCTCGGCCTCACCCCTGCCGGACTCGCCAGTCGTGACACCCTGCGACTCGAAGCGGGCATGCCGCTGTACGGGCACGAGCTCGGGCTCGACACGTTCCCCGTGCAGGCGGGGCTGCGCCGAGTCGTCGCCACGACGAAAGCGCGCTTCGTGGGCAAGGACGCCATCGAGGCGGGTCCGGGCGAGGGCGCCCGCGTGCTCGTCGGCCTCGTGTCCGAGGGCAAGCGCGCGGGCCGGGCCGGATACCCCGTGCTCGACGAGACCGGTGAGCGCGAGGTCGGCGTGGTCACGAGCGGCGCGCTGTCCCCGACGCTGGGGTATCCGATCGCGATGGCGTACGTCGACCCTGAGTGCAACGCGCCGGGGACGCGGCTGCTGCTCGACATCCGGGGAACCTCAGCCGAGGCATCCGTCGTATCTTTGCCGTTCTACACGAGGGAGCAGTCATGACCGAACTCAAGTACACCGCCGAGCACGAGTGGGTGCTCGTGGAGGGGTCCGTGGCGACGGTGGGCATCACCGCGTACGCGGCCGAGAAGCTCGGCGACATCGTCTACGTCGACCTGCCCGCGGTCGGTTCCACGGTCGCGACCGGCACGGTGGTGGGTGAGATCGAGTCCACCAAGTCGGTCGGCGAGCTGTTCGCGCCGGTGCAGGGCACCGTCGTCGAGACGAACCAGGCCGTCATCGACGCGCCCGAGCTGGTCAACAGCGATCCGCAGGGCGCGGGCTGGCTCATCAGAGTCGAGTTCGCCGAACTGCCCGACCTGCTCGACGAGCAGCAGTACGCAGCGCTGACCGCATGACCGGGTTCGCAGAAAGGCACATCGGCACCGACTCGACCGCCCAGGCGGCGATGCTGGCTGCGGTCGGGTACGAGTCGCTCGACGCCCTGATGGATGCCGCGGTGCCCGCCGCGATCAGAACAAGCGAGCTCGAGTCGGTCCTGCCGCCCGCCGCCACGGAGCGGCAGGCGCTCGCCGAGCTGCGCGGGCTCGCGGCCAAGAACACCGTGAACCGCTGCCTGATCGGCCTCGGCTACTACGACACGATCACCCCCGCGGTGATCAAGCGCAACGTGCTCGAGAACCCGAGCTGGTACACCGCATACACGCCCTATCAGCCCGAGATCTCGCAGGGGCGGCTCGAGGCGTTGCTGAACTTCCAGACCATGGTGTCCGACCTCACCGGGATGGCGACCGCGAACTCGTCGATGCTCGATGAGGCGACGGCTGTGGTGGAGGGGATGCTGCTGGCTCGGCGCGCGTCCGGCTCGGCGTCGAACGTGTTCCTGGTCGACGCGGACGCCCTGCCGCAGACCAAGGCGCTGCTGCGGCACCGCGCGGAGGCGGTCGGCATCGAGCTGGTCGAGCACTCGTTGGTCGAGCCCGTCGAGACCACCATTCCTGAGGCCTTCGGCGCGCTCATCCAGTACCCCGGCGCGTCCGGCCGCATCTGGGACCCGTCCGACGCCATCGCCGCCGTCAAGGCGCAGGGCGGGCTTACGGTGGTCGCCGCCGACCTGCTCGCGATGACCCTGCTGACCCCGCCCGGCGAACTCGGCGCCGATGTCGCCGTCGGCACGACGCAGCGCTTCGGCGTGCCCATGGGCTTCGGCGGACCGCACGCCGGCTACCTCGCCGTGCGCGCAGGTCTCGAGCGCCAGCTGCCGGGCCGGCTCGTCGGCGTCTCCCAGGATGCCGCCGGCCACCGCGCCTACCGGCTCTCGCTGCAGGCGCGCGAGCAGCACATCCGCCGCGAGAAGGCGACCAGCAACATCTGCACCGCGCAGGTGCTGCTCGCCGTGGTGGCCTCGATGTACGCCGTCTACCACGGGCCCGATGGGCTGCGCACCATCGCGCAACGAGTCCATGCGGCCGCTGCGGCCGTCGCGCGCGAACTGGCTGCGCGAGGCATCCAGGTCACCAGTGACAACTACTTCGACACGCTGTCGATCCAGGTGGCGGATGCCTCTGCCACCGTCGCCCGCGCCCACCAGCTCGGCGTGCTCCTGTACGAGGCCTCGCCCACCACGGTCACGCTCTCACTCGACGAGGTCAGCGCGCAGGAGCTGCCGCTGCCGGAGCTGCTCGAGGCGTTCGGGGTCGCAGGTCCGGCCGGGGGCGGGCGCGACGGTGAGTCGACGCTTCCGGCGGGCCTGGTACGCACGAGCGAGTTCCTCACCCATCCGGTGTTCAACACGCACCGCAGCGAGACCTCGATGATGCGCTACCTGAAGTTCCTCGCTGACAAGGACTACGCGCTGGATCGCGGGATGATCCCGCTCGGGTCGTGCACGATGAAGCTGAACGCCGCCACCGAGATGGAGGCGGTGACCTGGCCGGAGTTCGCGGGCATCCACCCGTTCGCTCCCGAGTCGGACACCGTCGGCTACCGGGAGCTCATCGCTCAGCTGAGCGGCTGGCTGGCCGAGGTCACCGGCTACGACACGGTCTCGCTGCAGCCGAACGCGGGCAGCCAGGGTGAGCTCGCCGGACTCATGGCGATCCGCGGCTACCACCGGGCTCGCGGCGACGTCCAGCGCACGGTGTGCCTCATCCCGTCGAGCGCACACGGCACGAACGCCGCCTCCGCCGTGCTTGCCGGCATGAGAGTCGTCGTGGTCGCCACCGACGAGCGCGGCAACGTCGACCTCGACGACCTGCGTGGCAAGATCTCCGCCCACGCCGACGACCTCGCCGCACTGATGATCACCTACCCGTCGACGCACGGCGTCTACGAGCACGAGGTGCGCGCCGTGACGGATGCTGTGCATCAGGCCGGCGGACAGGTGTACGTCGACGGTGCGAACCTCAACGCGCTGCTCGGCTACGCCCGGTTCGGCGACTTCGGCGGGGATGTCAGCCACCTCAACCTGCACAAGACGTTCTGCATCCCGCACGGCGGGGGCGGCCCCGGGGTCGGACCGGTCGCCGCCAAGGCACACCTCGCGCCGTATCTGCCACTGCAGGGACGCAACCCGGTGAGCGCGTCGGAGTACGGGAGCGCGAGCATCCTGCCCATCTCGTGGGCCTACGTGCGGATGATGGGCGCCGAGGGCCTGAAGGCCGCGACCGGTGCCGCGGTGCTCGCTGCGAACTACGTCGCGGTGCGACTGCGCGAGCACTATCCGGTGCTGTACGCGGGCGATCACGGGCTGGTCGCGCACGAGTGCATCCTCGACCTGCGACCGCTGCAGGCAGACACCGGCATTGACAACAACGACGTCGCCAAGCGGCTGATCGACTTCGGATTCCACGCGCCGACGATGTCGTTCCCGGTGGCAGGCACCCTCATGGTCGAGCCGACCGAGTCGGAGGATCTCGCCGAGATCGACCGCTTTATCGACGCGATGATCGCGATCAAAGACGAGGCGGATGCCGTGGCAGCCGGCACCTGGCCCGCCGACGACAACCCGCTGGTGCACGCGCCGCACACCGCCGAGTCGGTGATCGCGGGGCAATGGGCGCATGCCTACAGCCGCGAGCAGGCGGTGTATCCGCTGCGCTCGCTCGTGGGCGCCAAGTACTGGCCGCCGGTGCGCCGCGTCGACAACGCGTACGGCGACCGCAACCTCGTGTGCGCCTGTCCGCCCGTCGAAGCGTTCGCGTAGCAAGGCTGATAGTTTCGACCAGAACTGAAGCTTAGGAAGTCATCAATGCCATCGACACCTTCCGGCGTCCCTCGCATCGAATCTCTGAAGGTGCTGAACTACCGAGCGTTGAAAGACGTTCAGTTGCGAGAACTCACGCCTCTCACTGTCTTGCTTGGTCCGAACGGAAGCGGAAAGTCCACAATTTTCGACGTTTTCAATTTCCTGTCCGAATGCTTTCAGCTGGGTCTGAGGTCAGCGTGGGACAAGAGGGGCCGAAGCAAAGAGCTTCGGAGTCGTAACTCAACCGGACCCATCGTCTTCAACATCAAGTATCGCGAGCGCCCGCACACGCCGTTGATCACCTATCACCTCGCCATCGAGGAGGGCTCGAAAGGTCCAGTGGTAGCCGAGGAGTACTTGAGCTGGAAGCGCGGCAGTTACGGTGCACCGTTTAGGTTTCTGGATTTTCGACACGGAGTGGGCAACGCGATTAGCGGCGAAGCTCCGGACGAGAGTGATGTCCGGGTCGAAACCTCCCTTACGTCGCCTGACTTGCTCGCCGTCAGTACTCTCGGTCAATTCTCGACACATCCACGTGTCGCGGCACTGCGACAGTTCATTTCCGACTGGTACGTGTCCTACCTGTCCATAGATCGAACGAGAGACCAACCGGAAGCGGGACCGCAAGACCGGCTCAGTAAGTCTGGCGATAACCTCCCGAACGTGCTTCAGTACCTGACAGAGCGGCACCCAGGGCGCCTAGACTACATATTCTCCGTGCTGAAGACGAGAATTCCGCGCCTGGAACGCGTTGACGCAAGTCAGATGCCAGATGGGCGTCTACTGCTGCAAATCAAGGATGGCCCCTTCGCTGAACCCATCTTGTCGAGATTTGCATCCGACGGCACTTTGAAGATGCTTGCCTACCTGACTGTGCTCCATGACCCGGAGCCGCCACGGTTCATTGGTATTGAAGAACCCGAAAACTTCCTGCATCCACGTCTCCTTTTTGACCTAGCCGAGGAATGCCGCGCCGCAGCTGAACGGTCTCAACTTTTGGTTACAACTCATTCCCCCTTCTTGATTGATGCGATCCGCCCTCATGAACTGCGTGTGATGTACCGCGACGTTGACGGCTACAGCAGAGTGGTACGTGCAAGCGATATACGAGGAATAACGGCGTTCGTGCAGGAGGGCGCCGCTCTCGGGAGCCTTTGGACTGAGGGCTACTTCGGAATGGGGGATCCGCTCCAAAACGGTGGAGCTCCTATGAGCGCGAACTCGGTCGTCAGTGAGTAGACGCATCGAGTTCCTTGTGGAGGACTATTCGCTAGAAGTGGCGCTTGAAGGTTTCGTCGCGTCAATATGTCCAGAAAGCGATTACGCAATTCACTCGTTTCGAGGAAAACCGGACATGCTGTCCAAGATCGAGGGCCGACTGCGCGGCTATAGCCACTGGATCGACCCAGAAACATTGATCGCGGTCATCGTTGACCTGGACCACGATGACCCTGCGGCCCTTAAGTCGCAACTCGTGGGGTGCGCGAAGCGCGTGGGGCTTCGAATCAAGGAACCCTTGATGGCCCGAGACCGCATTCAGGTTGTGAACGTTCTGGCAATCGAGGAACTTGAGGCCTGGTTCTTTGGTGACTGGCAGGCAGTGCGTAGCGCGTACCCCAGAGTGTCTCCGACAGTCCCCAAGCGGGCTGCGTATCGAAAGCCAGATGCCATAACCGGCGGCACTTGGGAGGCGCTAGAACGAGAGTTGCAGGCTGCTGGCTATTTCAGGACCGGATTGCGCAAGGTCGAGTTCGCTCGCCGCGTCGCTCGGGAGATGATTCCGGATCGCAACACGTCACAAAGCTTCGGGTATCTTCGTGCCGAACTCATGCTGACGGCGGGTTAGCTTCAGACGTACGCAAGCGCGGATCGGCCAGGCGAACGCGAAGGCTCCTTGGCTCAAGTAGCTCAAATGGCGCTGTAGGTTTACGCGGGCTCAAGCGCTGGGCAAAGAATGAGGGAGCGAGACGGAGGCCGAGCTATCCCGCGGGCGGCCCGAACAACTCCGGGAACGTCGCCGCCGCCCACGGGTACCCGACGAAGATCGTCGAGTTGATCAGCAGGTGCGCGAGCACGAACGGCAGCACGCGACCCGTTCGGTGGTAGAGCCAGCCGAAGAGCAGGCCCATCGCGAAATTGCCGATGAACGCCCCGATGCCCTGATACAGGTGGTAGCTGCCGCGGAGCAACGCCGCGCCGACGATGATCTGCCAGGGCGCCCAGCCGAGGTCACGCAGCCGGGCGAACAGGTACCCGATCACGATGATCTCCTCGGTCAGCGCCGCGCGCAGCGCCCACAGGATGAGCACCGGCACCGTCCACCAGTACGTGTCCAGCGCGGTGGGCACGACGTTGACGGTCAGGCCGAGTTGACGCCCGAGCAGATACACGCCGATACCCGGGATGCCGATCGCCAGCGCCAGCCCGAAACCCCATGTGGCGTCGCGACCGGGCCGCGTGAAGTCGATGCCGAGCCGCCCGAGGTGCGGCCGGGACACCTGCCAGAGCAGAAAGCACACCAGCGCGACCGGCACCAGGTCGAAGAAGACCGCCATCACCTGGTAGATCAGGTCGAAGGTGGGCCGCAGGCTGCGTGAGGCGTTCAGCGTGGTGCTCTGCTGTGCAAGGGATTCGGCTCGGGTGAGGCGATCGGCAATGGAGACGATCGAATACGCGGCGGATGCCCCGAGCGACAGCCCGAGCACGATGAGCACCTCGGCCCAGAGTCGGCGCCGACTCGGTGCAGCTTCGGTCGACAGCGCACTCATGGTCGCGGCAGCGCGCACGCCGGTGTGCCGCCAGGCAGCCGGTGCCGGTTGGCGGCGATCCACTGGTAGCCGAGGGCCGCGATCCACGAGATGGGGGGCGTGGCCAGCAGGTGCCCGGCGAATCGGAGCGCGAACGAGGGCTGCATCCTCAGCAGGGCCGAAAGCGCGAGGTGACCCGCGTAGTGGTGTCTGGGCGTGATCACCCAGGCGTACTCTGCGACATCCTGCCCCGTGAGACCGACCTCGTCGAGCTCGAGCCATTGCCATGGGATGCTTCGTGGGAACCTCGGCAGCCTGGCCTCCAACCACTGCACCCACGTCGTGCAGAACCCACAATCACCGTCGAACACCAGCAGCGGAGCGCTGGAGGTCTTCGACAATGCCGCTGAGATCACCTCTCGATGCTACTTCGCAAACAACGCCAATCTTGTGATCGAGACGCGCTGATAAGCAGCATCCGTGCGTTTGCGGCGCAGGAAACGCAAACATTCGGCATGCGGCGCAAAGAGTTTGAGCCCGCGTTACCAGTAGGTAACGTTTGCCCCTAGGGTTTTGCACCGTGTCTACCCCCGTTTAGGGTGTGACCTATCAGGCGCGATGCGGCGTGAGGAAACGCCGTGTCGTTTGTCCATCTTGCACAGGAGGAAACGTGAGAATCAGACGACTCGGGGTAGCTATCGCTACTGCCGCCGTCGGTGCTCTCGTGCTCTCGGCTTGCGCAGCGCCGCAATCCGAGATCGTCGAGGGATCAACACTGTCGGTGGCGTGGAATCAGCCCTTCTACTCGTACAACGGCAACACCTCGTTCGGCAACGCGACCGCGAACAACAACATCACGTACGCGACGCTCGGCGGCTTCAACTACTACAACGACGTACCGGAGCTGGTGCGAGACGAGTCGTTCGGCACGGTCGAACTCGTGAGCGAGGACCCGCTGGTGGTCAAGTACACGATCGCCGACGGCGTCAAGTGGTCCGACGGCACCGCCGTGGATGCCGTTGACCTGCTGTTGCAGTGGGCTGCGCTGTCGCGCTCGCTGGACACCCCGGACTTCGACCCGACCGAGTTCCAGGACCCGGAGACCGGGGAGTTCACCGACGCCTTCCCGACCGACGTCGTCTTCTTCGACACCGGGGCGGACCCGACGTTCGGGCTCGGTCTGGTTTCGCAGACCCCTGAGGTCTCCGACGACCGGCGGTCGATCACGATGACCTATGACGCACCGTTCGTCGACTGGGAGCTTCAGCTCGGCGCACCGCTGCCCGCGCACGTGATCGGCAAGAACGCGCTCGGTCTGACCGACAACCAGGAGGCCAAGGATGCCGTGCTCGCGGCTATTCAGAACGGGGATGAGGCGGCCCTTGCCCCTATCTCCAGCTTCTGGAACGGCGGGTTCAACTTCACCGAGATGCCGTCCGACCCCGAGCTCGTGCTCTCCAGCGGCCCGTACATGATCACCGACTTCGTCGCCGACCAGTACGTCGAACTGTCGGCGAACCCGCAGTACACCGGTGCCAACAAGCCGAAGGTGGAGACGATCACGGTGCGGTTCATCACCGACCCGCTTGCCGCCGTGCAGGCGCTGCAGAACGGCGAGGTGCAAGTGATCTCGCCGCAGGCCACGGTGGACGTCGCCGACGCGCTCGCCGCGCTCGACGTCACCGTCATCGGTGGCTACGAGGGCACCTATGAGCACATCGACCTGCAGTTCGATCAGTCCAAGAGCGGCAACTTCAACAACCCGCTCATCCGCGAGGCGTTCATGAAGGTGATCCCGCGTCAGGAGATTGTCGACAAGCTGATCAAACCGCTGCAGCCGGATGCCGAGGTGCGCAACTCGCAGGTGTTCCTGCCGGGCGCCGAGGGCTATGAGGACTCAGTGGCCAACAACGGGTCGCTGAACTACATGGAGGTCGATATCGCGGGTGCCCAGGCGCTGCTCGCCGAGGCCGGTGTGACCAACCCGGAGGTCTGCATGCTCTTCAGCTCGACGAACCCTCGTCGTGCCAACGAGTTCCTGCTGATCCAGCAGTCGGCGGCGCAGGCCGGGTTCAACGTGACCGACTGCTCCAGCCCGGACTGGGGTGGCCTGCTGGGCACGCCGGGCGCGTACGACGCGTCGCTCTTCGGATGGCAGTCCACCAGCCTCGGCGTCACCAACGGCGCGCCGCCCACCTTCACCACCGGTGGCGTCAACAACCTGAACTTCTACAGCAACCCCGAGATGGATGTGCTGACCGAGGCCCTCGGCAAGGAGTTCGACACGAATGCCCAGATCGAGATCCTCAAGCAGATCGACGCGCTCGCGTGGTCGGACTTCTACGGGGTCACGATCTTCCAGTTCCCGGCGGTGACCGCGTACGACCAGAACGCGATCGCGAACATCTCGCCGTCGACGCTCGCGCCGACGATCTTCTGGAACATCTGGGATTGGGAGCCGGTCACACCCAACGCCGGCTGAGGCGTTCGACTGACGGTTGACCCAGGGCGCCGGGACCTCGATGGTCCCGGCGCCCACCCCGAGAGTTAGGCGCCTTCATTGGCAACATTCGTTGTGAGGCGGCTGATCGCCTCCATCTTCATCTTCATCGCCGCCACCTACCTGATGTACATCCTGACGGCGCTGTCGGGTGATCCGCTGCAGGATCTGCGCGAGGGCAACGCCCCCAACAAGCAGCAGCTCATCGAGGCCCGTACAGATTTGCTGAACCTCGACGTGCCGGTGTTCCTGCGCTACTTCATCTGGATCGCGGGGGTCGGCCGCTGCTTCATCGGGCAGTGCGACCTCGGCGTGACAGTGCAGAACCAGCCGGTCAACGTGCTGCTCGCACAGGCCGCGGGTTCGACGCTGCAGCTCGTCACGCTCGCCACCATCGTGGCGATCTTCCTCGGCCTCGTCGTGGGGATCACGACCGCGCTGCGCCAGTATTCCGGCTACGACTACGGCGTGACCTTCCTGTCGTTCCTGTTCTTCTCGCTGCCGATCTTCTGGGTCGCCGTGCTGCTCAAGCAGTACCTCGCGATCGGCTTCAACGACTATCTGGGCGATCCGGTGATCGAGTGGTGGGTCATCCCGATCCTGGCGGTGATCTCGGGTCTGATCTGGGCGTCGATCGTGCCGGGCAGAACCCAGCGCAAGCTGCTCACGTTTTTCGTCGCGGCACTCGCTACGGCGGCACTGCTCGTGTGGATGAAGCTCAGCGACTGGTTCAGCGCCCCGAGCCTGACCATCGTCGGCGTCGCGATCGCATCCGTCGGGGCGGCAGTGCTGATCACCGCCATCTCGGTCGGGCTCAAACGACGCAACGTGCTGAGAGCGTCACTCGTGGTCGTCGGCGTCGGCTTGGTGGTCTACTACCCGTTCATGCTGTGGCTGTCGTTCTACCTGCAGCCGTGGAGCCTCGCACTGCTCGCCGTCGCCACGGTCGCAGTGGGGTTCGCTGTGGGCTGGTTGATGGGCGGTCACGACAAACTGCCCGCGGCCCGGACCACGGCCATCGTGGCCTTCGTCGTCGGAGCCACCATCGCTCTCGACCGCTACCTGTCGGTGTGGGATGACTACACCAACTCCCAGCGGATCAACGGTCGGCCTATCGCCACCATCGGGTCGCAGACGCCGGGGCTCGAGGGATCGATCTGGGTGATGGGCATCGACTTCTTCACGCACCTGCTGCTGCCGACGATCGCGCTCATCCTCATCTCCTTCGCGGGCTACACCCGTTACTCGCGGGCGAGCCTGCTCGAGGTGATGAACCAGGACTACATCCGCACCGCGCGCGCCAAGGGCCTGACCGAGCGCACCGTCGTGGTGCGTCACGCGTTCCGCAACGCGCTGATCCCGATCGCCACCATCGTCGCCTTCGACATCGGCGGCATCATCGGCGGGGCGGTGATCACCGAGCGCGTGTTCGGCTGGACCGGCATGGGGGCGTTGTTCCAGAACGGGCTCGACCGGGTCGATCCCAACCCGGTGATGGCATTCTTCCTCGTCACCGGGGGCTTGGCCATCCTGTTCAATCTGCTCGCCGACCTCGCATACGCGGGTCTCGACCCGAGAATCCGGGTGTCGTGATGACCAACCTCGAACCCCCCGTGCAGCAGCCCGGGCACAGCACCCCCGGGGTCACCGACTCCGAGAACGCCATCGAGCTCAAGGACGTCGTCGGCCTCTCGCAGGGCCAGATCGTGCGCAGGCGATTCTTCCGGCACCGTGGGGCGCTCATCGCGATGATCGTGCTCGCTGTCATCATCGTGATGGCGTTCACCTCGGTCGGCCCGCTGATCGGATCCTGGCGTCCCGGCGGCTGGTGGCCGTACACCTGGAACGTGGCCGTCGAGGTCGTCAACGGCGGCCGGCCGACGCTGAGCCTGTTCCCGTTCGCGATCGGGCCCCATCCCTTCGGGCAGGACGAGATCGGTCGCGACATCTTCGCCGTCGTGATGCGAGGCACGCAGCAATCGCTGATGATCATGGTGATCGCGGGCCTGATCGCAACGACCATCGGCACCGTGATCGGCGCGACCTCGGGCTACTACCGGGGCTGGCGCGACTCGGCGCTGATGCGATTCACCGACATCATCATCACCATCCCGATCATCGTCATCGCAGCCGTGCTCGGTCGTCGGTTCGGCGGCTTCGGCGCCCCAGTGCTGGCCGTCATTCTCGGACTGCTGCTGTGGACCGGGCTGGCACGACTGGTTCGCGGCGAGTTCCTGTCGCTGCGCGAACGCGAGTTCGTCGACGCCGCCCGGGTAGCGGGAGCGAAGGATCGACGCATCATCTTCCGCCACATCCTGCCGAACGCGATCGGCGTGATCATCGTCAACTCGACGCTGCTGATGGCCTCCGCGATCCTGATCGAGACCGGCATCAGCTTCCTGGGCTACGGCGTGCAGGCGCCGGACACGTCCCTGGGCAAGATCATCAGCGAGAACCAGGCGGCGTTCTCGACGCGGCCGTGGTTGTTCTGGTGGCCGGGCCTGTTCATCATCGCGATCGCGCTGTGCATCAACTTCATCGGCGACGGTCTTCGCGACGCCTTCGACCCGCGCCAGCGCCGCATGCCCAGCGACCGGCTGCTGCGCCGCGCCAAGATGGGCGAGGCCGACCCGGCGCTGCTGAACTCCGAGGCGAAGGGCGACCGATGAAGCTGTCGGTCGAGCCTGGTCGAGACCTACACCACCACACCGAGCACACTGGCGACGACCAGCGCGCCGATCACCGCGAGCAACGGCCAATGGATGTCCCGCCGCATCGCCGCGGGATCGAAGCCGAGCTCGAGCTTGCCGTCGTCGCGCAGGTCCTGCCAGTGGCTGCGGATGACCAGCGCGACGGCTCCGCTCATCGTGGACGGCAGATCGCCCGGACGCACCGCGGTCTCGCCGTCGCGAGCCGCGAGGCGGACATCCCCCTTGGTGCCCAGTTGTGCGCTGTAGCGGTTGGGCGCGGGGCTGGCCCAGGCGGTGACCTTGCCTTTGGGCGTGATCAGCGTGAGGGCGTACTTCGTGTCGACGCGCTCGATGGCCGACCACGGCACGTGCTGGGTGCTGAACACGTTGACCACGGTGATCTCGTGCTCTGCGACATCCACTCTCGGAAACCAGAAGGCGGCGAACGCGAGCACGACGAGCAGCACCAGCGGCCAGGCGTATCTCGCCAGGCCCGACCAGTCCCCGGTCACCACGAATCCGCCCAGGCCCAGCGCCCCGACGATTGCGATCACGACGCTCAGCACGCGGCCGAACACGGGTCGGAACGACGTCGGGGCGAATCGCATGCCCTCAGCTTCGCAGACTCAGCATCATCGCCAAGGAAGGCAAGCGCATGAGCGCCGCACCCACATCCACAGCAACCGAGACGGTGCTCGAGGTCAAGAACCTCGGCGTCGACTTCTGGGTCGATGGCACCTTCTACCCGGCCGCGATCGGGCTCGACTACCGGGTGCGTCGCGGCGAGGTGCTCGCCATCGTCGGCGAGTCGGGGTCGGGCAAAAGCTCCAGTTCGATGGCGTTGCTCGGGCTGCTGCCGCCGAACGCGCGGGTCACCGGCTCGATCGAGCTGCTCGGCCGCGAGCTGCGCGGCATCCCCGAGCGTGAGCTGCGGCAGGTGCGCGGCAACCAGATCGCCGTCATCTTCCAGGAGCCGATGACGGCCCTGAACCCGGTGTACACCGTGGGCTTCCAGATCACCGAGGCGCTGCGTTCGCACTTCGACATGACGCCGGCCCAGGCCAAGGAGCGGGCGATCGAGCTGCTGACGCAGGTCGAGATGCCCGATCCTGCTCTCGCGTTCAACAAGTTCCCGCATCAGCTGTCCGGCGGTCAGCGGCAGCGGGCGATGATCGCGCAGTCGATCTCGTGCGATCCGGTGCTGCTGATCGCCGACGAGCCGACGACCGCGCTCGACGTGACGGTGCAGGCCGAGATCCTCGAGCTGCTGCGCAGCCTGCACAAGCGGCTCGACTCGGCGATCATCCTGATCACGCACGACATGGGCGTGGTCGCCGACCTCGCCGATCATGTCATGGTGATGAAGGACGGCGTAGCGGTGGAGACGGGCACTGTCGTCGACGTGTTCACGAAGCCGAAGCATCCATACACTCAATCCCTGCTCGCGGCGGTGCCGCACCTGGGCACCGCAGTGGCCCAGGTCAACGAGCAGGAGCCCGCGAACGTGAGCCAGCGGCGCGAGCCGGTGCTGAGATTTCAGAACGTGTCGATCGAGTATCCGAAGCGCGGCCGGGTGCCCGCGTTCCGGGCTGCCGAGAACATCGACCTCGAGATCTTCCCTGGCGAGATCCTCGGGTTGGTGGGGGAGTCGGGATCGGGCAAGACCACCCTGGGCCGCGCGTCGGTTGGCCTGCTGCCCATCGCCGAGGGCACGCTCACGGTGGTAGGGCACGACATCTCGCGAGCGTCGATGAGCGACCTGCGTCCGCTGCGGCGCAAGACCGGGATCGTGTTCCAGGACCCGGGTTCGAGCCTGAACCCGCGCATGCCGATCGGCCAGTCCATCGGCGAACCGCTGCTGCTGGCCGGGGAGGCGAAGGGCGCCGACCTCGACCGCCGCGTGCAGGAGCTGCTGACCAGTGTCGAACTGCCCACCAGCTACCGCAACCGCTACCCGCACGAGCTGTCGGGCGGTCAGCGCCAGCGCGTCGGCATCGCTCGGGCGCTCGCGCTGACGCCCGAACTGCTGGTGGCGGACGAACCGACGAGCGCCCTGGATGTCTCGGTGCAGGCCAGATTCCTCGACCTGCTGCAGGAGCTGCAGGAGCGACTGCAGTTCGCGTGCCTGTTCGTCAGCCACGACCTCGCGGTCGTCGACATCCTCGCCCACCGGATCGCGGTGATGCATCGCGGTAGGATTGTCGAGCAGGGAACCAGAGACGAGATCCTGCGTTCCCCCAAAGACCCCTACACTCAGCGGCTCATCGTCGCCGTGCCCCTGCCCGATCCGGTCGCGCAGCGCCAGCGGCGGGAGTCCCGCACCGCGACCAAGGACTGAAATCAATGGCTCTCGCCACACGCTCTGACCTGCGCAACGTGGCGATCGTCGCACACGTCGACCATGGCAAGACCACCCTCGTCGACGCCATGCTGCGCCAGACCAACTCCTTCGCCGAGCACGCCCACCTCGAAGAGCGCGCCATGGACTCCAACGACCTGGAGCGCGAGAAGGGCATCACGATCCTCGCCAAGAACACGGCGATCTCGTACGACGGCATCCACGCCACCGACGGCCCGGTGACGATCAACGTGATCGACACCCCCGGTCACGCCGACTTCGGCGGCGAGGTCGAGCG
>VFQO010001677.1_pt1 | contig 15999 bp, 12 predicted proteins | sample 3512331 | NCBI WGS metagenome assembly VFQO01 (sample SAMN10412371, study PRJNA504923) | tailings metagenome | isolation source: Replicate 3 from Balatoc abandoned mine | place: Philippines: Itogon, Benguet | collected 2017-08-28
CTTCCATCTTGTTGGCAAACAGTTGCGCCGATTGCGCACCTTCTGGCGTGTTGCCTTGGTAGTTGTCAACGATGGAGATGATTTCAGTGACCACCTGGCCCACGGCGTTGGGGTTGCCGATTTGCTTGAGGGCGTCGAGACGGGCAACCCAGAAGGCCCGGCCTTCGGCGTCAGGCTGGCGGCCCAGGACGTTGACGTAAAACGCATCAATGATTTGCTGACTGCTGGAGCCTGCAGGGAAGTATTCCCGGGCTGGCGTCGTCTCAAACATGCTTTGTGCGATTCTGGCCACTGTTTGGCCTGCATCCACCCCACTTGCCCAGAAGTTCAGGCCCTCAATATCGGGGGCGCGGCCAAACATTGCGACGTAAAGCTGGGTAACCTTTGTGGTGGCGTTAGCTGAGGCGGTGACTTGTGTTGCCATTATTGGAGCTCCGTATGTTTAAAAGAAAAGCCCATACCATTCCCGATACTCGGACTTGGTAACAGTATAGGGCCTTTCAATGACAAATTGACAATGGTCTTTCCTGCCGAAACCCCTTCCCTTTCCCCTTGTTTTCAGGGCCCGCACAAGGGGGGGTGTGCAGGCTGCCCATGAATCCCGCCTGCGCTGCGCTGCTCCCGCCTCTGCACTGGGGTGGCGGCCACCTTCCGGGTGTGCTTTGGCGGGACGAAGCCCGAAGCGGAGAGTCTTGGACGAACGGCACCAGAATAGGCAAAAACCACTGGTTTTGCGCTTCGTTTCTGCGCAATTCAGGAGTAAATGTGCTCTATTTCACGCCGACGCCGTTGCGTTGGAGGCATGGCAGCAGGAGTGGTCGCAATGCTGGTCCATTTGCTGGCAGCATTTGGGTGCGCGCCCCTGATTCGGCCGGGCGTTGCACTGGGCGGATGGAGATTTTTGTAACGTGCGCTCAGCTGTTTCAATTTCGCGGATGCAACTGTAGCCTTTGCACCACAGTTGCACCGCGAACGGGGCTGGCTTGCAGGTCTCTGCGTACGTGGGTGGGCTTGCAGTCACGTTTGGCGCAGGCGTCGGCGCCATTGCAGCGCAGGGGTTTCAATCCATTGAAAAGTGCAGTGACTCAGCAGGGTGCTGCAGACCACCAGGCCCAGGAGCTGAGGGCTGTTCAGCGGTGCTTGCCATGACAGCAGCCACATCAGCAGAAAGTGGTTGAGGAATACGCCGTAGCTGATGTTGCCCAGGTGGTGGTCGAGGCGGCGCCAGGGTGCGCTGGTGGGCCAGCGTGTGCAAGCCAACAGGGCGGGCATGGCAATGGCAGCCCCTGTCAGGACTTCCAGGGTGTAGTGTCTTGCCAGCAACCCGCTCAACCAAAGATAGCAAACCGCCAGCCCACACAGCACGGGAACCGCCAGAGTCAGCCACTGTGCTGCCTTTTGCTGCTGCCCGGCATGCAGGCGCTGCATGCCCATGCCGAGCACAAAAATCCAGAGTACGCCGGGCAGCAGCCGGTAGCCCCACCAGTCGGAGTGCAGCACGCCGTGCCAGGCGAGCACCTGCACACCCAGGCTGACCAGTGACAGGCCGATGGTTACCCGCCAGTACCGCCAGAGCCAGGGTGCCAGCAGGTAAAACAGCAGTTCGGCACCCAATGACCACGCAGGTGGGATGAGGGTGAACTGATCGGCCCCGTTGACCATGTAGTAGTTGAGGGGGACGATGAACAGGTTGTTGAGCACGTCCTGCAGACTGGGTGCGTGCTGCAGGAAGGCGGTGGACTGCTGTGTGAGCCCATACCAGAGGGCCGTGACCAGTGCGTAGATGCCATATTGCGGGTAGATGCGCAGCAGGCGGTCAAGGTAGAACCGGGGGGCGGCGACGGCCTGGCTGTAGTGGTGCTGGATGAGGGCTGACATAACGTAGCCCGAGATGGCATAAAACACGGCCACGGCCATGACGCCAGGGTGGTGCCCGGAGAGGTTGACGCCGGCGTGGCTGAGCAGGACGAGGACGGCCAGGAGGTAGCGCAGGGTGCCCATGTTTCATTCAAGGTGTGTTTTGAGCGGCTCACAAAACTCTTCTGGTGTTGGTGCTGCGTTTTGTCAGAACCGCTACGCTGAGTTTTGTCAGCCTCTTTTAACGGACCCAGCCCGGTTGTAGCGGGTGCGGAGTGCCGATTTTGGGTGATTCCATGTCTAAATCACCCGTGTCGTTGTTGCTTCGCCTTGCCGTGCTACAGCACTGTCTGCGGCTTCGCGCCTAGACACGAATGATTTAGAAATGGAATTAGGTTGGACGGGGTGGGTGCTGGCCGCGCGTGCGCCAGCAGTATCGCCAGAAGGTGGACGAGACCCAGAGCCGCAGCAGGCTGCGGATGTGCCAATAAAGGTGCTGGCGCTGGCGCCGGGTGTTGCGTTGTGCAGCGTGCACCACGGTGATGGACAGGGCCGCCAGACGGTAGCCGTGCAGTTGCAGGCGCAGGCAGAGGTCGACATCTTCACAGTACATGAAGTAGCCTTTATCAAAGCCACCGAGCTGATGGTAGGCGGCCGCCGGGAGCAGCATGCAGGCGCCATTGACCCAGTGCGCCTGGCTGACACTGCTGGCGGTACCTGGCGGGGTGCGGGTGTTGTGGCGCCGGGCAGCCCAACGTGCAGCCACACCCCAGGGGGTGGGGAGTGTGCGGGCGTAGTCTTGCGGGGTTCCAGTGTCACTGACTTGTGCGGGGCAGTACAAACCGATGGGCTGGCCGGTGGCGGAAGCGGTCAGGACTGGAGGGGTGGTAATGGGGCACCAGCGGATGTCTGGGTTGACGATGCAAACCCAGTCGCTGCGGGCGTTTTGCAATGCCTGGTTGTGGTTGGCGCCGTAGCCTTTGGGGTAGTCATTTTCGACAATGCGAACGTGGAATGGCCATTGTGTTTGCCTCAGTGCCGCCGCAAGCGCTGGCTCAGGGAGGTTGAGTGTGACGATGACCTCGGCTTGCCAGTGCTGTAGCAAGCCCGACTGGATGAAGGTCTGCAGCATGTCCAGCACTTGCGGGCCATGGCCGTGGCTGACGACCGACAGGGTGATGCTGGGGCGGCGGCTGTTCGGAGGGGCTGTCATGGCGCGGCGGTACCTGCGGCCTGTAGTGCCTGCAGGGTGAGCCGGGCGGTGTGCGCCCAGCTGAACTGCGCAGCCCTTTGCAGGCCGGCCGCGCGCAGGGTGGCTCGAAGTTGGGGCTCTTGCAGCAGCCGGGCCAGCCCTTGGGCCATGGAGGCGACCGAGTGGGGGTCAACCAGCAACGCGGCTTGGGCGGCAATTTCTTGTGTGGCGCCGGCGTTGCTGGTCAACACGGGGACGCCAACGGACATGGCTTCGAGGACGGGCAGGCCAAAGCCCTCGTACAACGATGGGTATACAAAGAAGCTGGCGCCTTGCAATTGGGCGGCGAGAGCCTGGTCGGTGAGGCTGCCAAGGAAGTGAATGTGGTCTTGCTCGCTCGTGGATGCAAGTACATCCTGAACCATCCAGCCTGTGGCGCCCACGACGCGCAGCTGGGTTTGCCCCCGGATGACGGGCGCCAGGCTGCGCCAGGCCTGGATGAGGTTGCGGAGGTTTTTGCGCGGCTCCAAGGTGCCGATAAACAGGGCGTATGGTGCGGCAGATGGCTGCGCTTCGACGGCAGGGAGTGTTCTGGCACCCAGGAGGGTGACGCGGGTTTTATGCCTGCTGCCGGGATGCAGGCGTTCGAGGTCGGCCTGTGTGGTTTGCGAGATCACCAGCACGGTGTGTGCTTTTTGGACGGCGCAGCGGATCATCCAGGGAAAGTAATAGCGTTTGATGGGCTCGTGGGCAGCGGGAAAGAGCTGGAAGGTGAGGTCGTGCACGGTGACGACCATGCGATGGCGTGACAGGAGTGGTACGACAAACCCTGGGCCCCAGTGCACCTGAGGTTTCAAACGCGCCAGCTGAAGGGGCAGCTGCGTTTGCTGCCACAGCACGCGCAGCAGTCTGTGGTCTGGCGCATCGCACAACTGGAAGCGTTCGTCCAGGTCGAGTGCCGTCAGGTGGTGCCTGGCCTTGGGCGCCACAAAGATGACAAAGGTGTGTGCCACGCCTTTGTCGCAGTTCCATTGGGCCAAGATCTGGGTGAGGTATACGGTAGTGCCCGTTTTGGCCTGGCCCAGCCCAGAGGCGTCGATGCTAATTTTCACGAATATTGCCTGAACAGGGCGGCAAGTTTGGCGGCCTCGGCCTGCCAGTCGGCCGCAGGAATGTTTGCCGGGGCCTGCGCAGCAGTGGTTGCCGGCCTTTGACTCCACATCTGCCCAATGGCGGTTTGCAGGGCTTGCGCTGTGGGGGGCACGTAGTTGCCGGCCTGCCCGCCTGCTTCCCGTGTTTCCGGGGTATCGGACGCGAGCACGGCGGCTCCGCAGTGCAGCGCTTCGAGGATGGGCATGCCGAAGCCTTCATACAGGGAGGGCATTACGACGGCCACGGCTGCGGCATACAGCGCGGGCAGGTCGGTATCTGGCACGTAGCCCAATTCGGTGATGGTGACGCCGCTTTGGCGTGCGGCAGCCAACTGCGCCAGGAGGGGAGTGTTTTTCCAGCCACGCTGGCCGACCAGCACCAGCGCCAGCCCTTGCGCCTGGCCCGATTGCGCCAGCGCAACCAGTGCACGCACCAATGTGCCCAGATTTTTGCGCGGCTCCAGGGTGGAGACTGACAGCAGGTAGCGCGGAGGAAGGTCGTATTTGCTGCGTACGGCCTGCATCTCGCCCGGCATGGGGGGATGAAAGTTGGCACCCACCTGCGGCTTGACAATGGCGTGGACTTGCACGCCAAAATGCTGCAGCAGGCGATCTGCAGTGCCTTGTGAATTGGCGATGATCTGCTTGGCCCGACGCAAACCTGTCTGGAAAAAAATCCTGTAGACCATGCGGTGCTTGAAAGACATGGTTTGGGGATAGAGGTGGTGCACCACGTCGTGAACGGTCAATATTGCCGGGATGTGCCGGGGCAGGCCCACGGGTAAAAAGTTGGCCCCACCCCAGAACAGGTTGACGCCGTCTTGCCGGGCCAGGCGCCCTGCCCGCGCAAAATACCAAGCACTGGGGGGCATGTGCGCCCAGAATGCGGCGGGGTCGCCGCGCGCCTCCCAGCGGGGGCTGCTGACGGGCAGCTGCATGGCGCGGTTGCCGTAGACCTTGAACCGCGCCTCTGGCAGCAGGCTGTCCAGCTGGCGACAGAGTTCACCGACGTAGCGGCCGGTGCCTGCAGCGGCGCCATAAAAGGGCCGGCCGTCGATGCCGATCAGCATGGCGAAAACGGCATGGCGTCAGTGCGATGGTTACGCATGGACTTGCTCTAGCATGGTTTGCAAGGTGGCCATCAAGCCGTACCGCCGGAGATCGAGGCCTGTGGCGGCCTGGAGCTTGCCGGGGTTGCCGCAAAGCCGGTGGACTTCAGTGGCCCGCACCAGTTCAGGGTTGACCCGGACTTGGAGACGGTGGCCGGTGAGGCCTGCCAGGGCGTCCATGACCTGCTGCAGGGTGTAGGGGTGCCCGGTGCATATGTTGTACACCTCACCTGCCTTGCCGTGGCTGAGCAGGGCAAGGTAGGCTTCGCAGACCATGCGCACGTCGTTGAATTCGCGCTCGACGTGGATGTTGCCAAGGTCGATGTGGGGGAGTTTTCTGGCGTAGTGTTCGACCATCTTGGGAATGACGAACTGCGGCGCCTGGCCCGGGCCGGTGTAGTTGAAGGGCCGGGTGATGATGAGTGGCAAGCGGTGTGCCCAGGTACGGGCCATGTGTTCCATGGCGAGTTTGCTCATGGCGTAGTGGTTGACAGGCGCAGGGATTTGCGTTTCGGCTATGGGCGAGCTGTTGCAGTTGCCGTAGACGTTGGCTGAGCTGGCCAGGAGGACACAGCGGGGCACTTTGCGCAGTGCGGCCACGGCGGCCAGCAGGTGGGTGGTGCCCACGGTGTTGACGGCGTACAGGGCAGATGTGTCGGCATGGGCCACGTAGCTGATGGCGGCCAGATGGACCACGGCGTCTGGCTGGGCTTGGGTCACTTCGGCCTCGATCTGCACGGGGTCGGCCAGTTCGGCCCGCAAGGTCACCACGGTGTGCCCGGCCCGTGTGGCGGCTTCCATGAAGTGCCGGCCGGTGAAGCCACTGGCGCCGGTGAGCAGGATGTTCAAAATGATTGCCCCTGCTGGTTACGCCGCAGATCGGCGTCTACCATCATCTGGCAGAGTTGTTCGAGCGTGGTGCAGGGCGTCCAGCCGAGCTGGGCCTGTGCCTTGGCGGGGTTGCCGACCAGCAGGTCGACTTCGGCCGGGCGGTAGTAGCGGGGGTTGACCCGCATGACGGTGGCGCCGGTGGCGGTGTCGATGGCGCGCTCGTCTTCGGCATGGCCCTGGAATTGGACCTGGATGCCTGCTGCCTTGAAGGCCATGTGGACGAAGTCGCGCACGGTTTCGGTGCGGTTGGTGGCGAGGACGTAGGTGTCGGGCTGGCTGGCCTGCAGCATGCGCCACATGCCTTCGACGTATTCTTTGGCGTAGCCCCAGTCGCGTTTGGCGTCAATGTTGCCGAGTTCGAGCACGTCGAGTTTGCCCAGTTTGATTTTGGCCACGCTGTCGGTGATTTTGCGGGTGACGAATTCGCGCCCGCGCAGGGGGCTTTCGTGGTTGAAGAGAATGCCGCTGCTGGCAAAGATGCCGTAGCTTTCGCGGTAGTTGACGGTCATCCAGTGAGCGTAGAGTTTGGCCACGCCGTAGGGGCTGCGGGGATAGAAGGGGGTATCTTCGATCTGCGGTATGGCTTGCACCTTGCCAAACATTTCGGAGGTGCTGGCCTGGTAGAAGCGGATGCGGGGGTTGACCAGGCGGATGGCTTCGAGCAGGTTCAAAGCGCCGATGCCGGTGATTTGCGCAGTGGTGGTCGGTTGCTCGAAGCTGACGCCGACGAAGCTCTGAGCGGCCAGGTTGTAGATTTCGTCGGGCTGGATTTTCTGCACGAGTGCAATGCTGGCGCCCAGATCCGTCAGGTCGTATTCAACCAGGTGGAGCTGGGGATGTGCCTGGATGGAGAGCTCTTCGATACGCCAGAAGTTGACGGAGCTGGTGCGGCGGTAGGTGCCGTAGACGGCATAGCCTTTGTCGAGCAGCAGTTGGGCGAGGTAAGCGCCGTCTTGCCCGGTGATGCCGGTAATGATGGCTTTTTTTTCAGGGTTCTGCATTGATGGGGGCCGTTTGGCGTGGCTTTGAATGATGGTCAGTAACGCTATGGAACGGGGGGCGCGCGTGATTGTGCGGGTGCCTTTTGCCTGCCATGGAGAAAATACTAACCCACCTGCACCTCGTGCAGGGCGGGTTGGAAGCCTTGGTGTTCAAACCAGCATATTCCCTCCTGGACCAGGGTCAGCATGAGCTGGTATTGGCCTTTGGCCGCGGGGGCCACCACGTTGACCTTTTCAGTGGCTGTTTGCCCTGCGTTCACTGTTTCGCATGTCAGGGGTGTGCGCAGGCCGTCGTGCTGGAAGGTGGCGCCACCCGCATCCAGCCAGTGGTAGGACAGCAGGACGGGATGGCTTCCAACGCCATGCCATGGATGGAGGCTGGTGTTGGTGATGGATACCTGGATGCACAGCTCCTGCCCGGGTGACATTTTTTCCGGGCATGTGTCGGAGTCGAGTTGGCCAGCGCACTCCTGCAATGGGGGGGTGTTGAATTTTTGACCCTGCACGGGTTTTGCCATGGCCTGACTGACTGCCTTTTGCAATCGTGCACTCAGGGATGCTTCGGATGGGGCGCTGGCGTGCAGGGCGTCGAGCCTGGTTTTGATGGCCGGCGTGAAGCCCCCGACCACATTCGGGAAGCGTTGCCGGACCACGTGCTCGTGCATGACGTAATAGGCTTTGTCTGGTTGGTGAAGGTCGATGACGGTGGCGTTGTCGGTGTCGATGGCGTAGAGCACCGGGAAGACAGTGCGCAGGAAATCAAGAAAGTCAGGCAGCGTGATGCGCTGGAGTACATCGAGGCAAAAATGGTTCATTTCCATGACCACGGTGGGTTGATGCCTTGACAGAAAGGCCCTGCCACCCTTGACCACGCTTTGCTCGAAGCCTTCGACATCCATTTTCAGGAAGGTGGGGCGCAGCTGGTGGATTGCGAAAAAATGGTCGATGGAGTCCACGCGAATTTCTTCGGTGATGTGGCCCTCGACCGGGCGGATTTTTTCGCTGATGAAGCCGCCTGCGCGGTTGGTGGCGTTGTAGGTGATGTTCAGTGTTTGCTGTTTTTCACCCAAACCCAGGTTGAATGCCTGGACGTTGCTCGCGCCATTGGTTTCAATGTTTTTCTGGAGCAGCTGGAATGTGGAGGGGCTGGGCTCGAAGGCATATACCTGGCGCGCGAGGTCGGAAAACAGGAGTGCGGTCATGCCGATGTTGGCGCCGATGTCTGCGACCACGTCGTCTTTGCCCAGCAGTGCACGGAACAGCTGCACCATGCAGGGCTCAAAGTTGTCACCCATTTCGGCCAGGTATTGATCGTCGGAGGTGATCTGGTAATTTTTTTCACCAATCCGGATATTTTTTGTCTGCATGTAATCGCCTGGTATTTTTGTTCAGATCGGAGTGTTTGGGCCCGACCGGTTGGCGCACGGGGCAATGGTGTTTTCAGGTGTTTGCATTTTTTCGGGTGCCGAATGGCTTGGGCTGGAATGATGCCCCGCGAAGGCCCAGAATTTGACGAGTGCGAAACTGAACAAGGGGACCGTGACGACAATGATGGCAAAGCCCGTTTGGTAGTGCAGCCCGATGCGGTTGGTCAGCCATGCGATGCCCAGTGTCAGACACAGGGCGACCAGCGAGGCCAGCAGAAACCGGAGGTAGCGCGCCACGCTCAGGGTGACCTTGAAGGTGAACCGGCTGTTGGCGAGGTAGGAGAAGATGTTGGCCACGCCAAAGGCGCACACATGGGCAAGCAGCAGGTGGAGCCGGAGTTTTTCGACCGCTGCCGTGAGCACCACGCCGTGCACCAGGGTGTTGAGGACACCGATGGCGCCAAAAACCAGCAGGTCGGTGTGCCTGCGCAGTGCGGCAAGGCTCATGACCCGATGACCTCGCGCACGATGTACACGGGGCGGTTTTTGACTTCGGTAAAGACGCGGCCCAGGTATTCGCCCAGTATGCCGATGCCGATGAGTTGCACGCCGGAGGCCAGCAGGATGACGATCATGAGGGAGGCGTAGCCGGGCACTTCCACGCCCCACACCATGGTCTTGATGATGAGGTAGGCGGCATACAGGAAGGCGCCGAAGGAGACCAGGCCGCCCAGATACGTCCAGACCCGCAAGGGAATCGTGCTGAAGCTGGTGATGCCTTCGAGTGCGAAGTTCCAGAGTTTCCAGGTGTTGAAGCTTGATGTGCCATGTGCCCGGGGCACGACCCGGTAGTCCACCACGGTGGTGCGGAAGCCCACCCAGGCAAACAGGCCTTTCATGAAGCGGCATTTTTCCTGCAGTGCGCCCAGGGCGTTGACGACTTTGCGGTCCATGAGGCGGTAGTCGCCTACGTCGGCCGGGATTTCGATGTGGGAGATGTAGCGGCTGACTTCGTAGAAGGCGCGTGCCGTGAGGCGCTGGAGCGGCTGGTCGGTTTCGCGACTGGTGCGGCGTGCCAGGACTACTTCGAAGCCGGATTCCCACTGTGCCAGCATTTCGAGGATGAGTTCGGGGGGGGTGCTGCAGGTCGGAGTCGATGGGGATGACGGCGTCTCCGGTGGCGAAGTCGAGCCCGGCGGTGATGGCGGCTTCTTTGCCGAAGTTGCGGGAGAAGTCGATCACCTTGACATAGGGGTGCTGGTGACGTGCTGCCTTGAGGGCGTCCAGGGTGCCGTCGCGGCTGCCGTCGTTGACACAGATGATTTCGAGGTCGTAGGTTGCCAGCACGGGCGCCAGGGCGGCCTGGACCTGTTCAAGAAAGGGCTGCACGTTGCGTTCTTCGTTGTAGAAGGGGGCAACCAGGGAGATTTTTTTTCGGGCATCCATGTTGAAAACGGCTTTCAGCGGGGGGCCACGCAGATGAAGGCGAAATCGACTTCATGGCAGGTTATGGAGGAGTCGGGCAGCAGGGGTTGAATGGCTTCAAGCCCGGCAAATTCTTTGCGCACGAAGATGTAGGCGGATTGTTGCGGCAGGGAGCGGGCCATCTCCTGGGCCATGTCGCTACACAGGGGGGTGTAGCGGGAGATGTACCCTGTGTTGAGGGTGTGGCCCCGGAGTGCGGCGTAGTGCATGACGGGGAGCAGGCTTTCGTGCGCGGGCGTTTGGCCGCATTTGAATTTGGGATAGAAGTAGAGGTTTTTGATGTGCGCAGGAATCGTGGCGTCCCAGGTGGCCTGCTGCAGGTGCCGGGCGGGTGGGCGCGTCAATGTGGTTTGCAGGTTTGCGTAAACGCTGGTCAGGTCGGCCAGCTGAACCACCGTGAGGGCGATGGCCACGAACAGGAAGCGGCGTTTGCCGTAGCGGTTGTACAGCAGCCACCAGACGCCGATCATGAGCACATAAGCGACCGGCCAGAAGAAGCGCCCGGATACCCTGAATTGCGAGGTGAGTGCGTTGGTGATGCCGGGGTAGGACACCGTGGCGATCTGTGTGCTGCCGATGTAGATTTGGTTGGACAGGGCGTACACACTGTAGCCCAGGAGCAGCAGCGCGAGCGCCCAATGCCTGCGAAGTGCTTCTTTTGCATGGGCACGGGTCGCGCTGCTGCCGCACACCAGTACCAGGGCGATGAGGACTCCGAGGCCAAGGTAGTTGAAGCCTTCGTACTGGCCCGGCCCCACTTCGGCCGTCCACTGGATGATGCGCCCCCCGATAAACGGCGAGAGTGCGTTCATGGAGTAGTAGCCGAAACCCCATTCACGGGTGACGCCGCCCGCAGGCAGGGGCATGAGGGTGAGGGGCAGGCTGACGAGCACGGCCCACAGTGGCACGGTGGCGTGCCACCAGTAGCGCACGCTGCGGGCATGCATGACGGACACTGCAGCGGCTGCATAGATGCCTGCCGCCATGACGAACAGATAGATGTTGATGTAAAAGGCGCCGACCAGGAGCAGTGCCCACCCTGCCACCGGCAGCGCATTGCGCCGACAGCCTCGCAGGTAGAGCGCAAGGGCAAACACCACGATCCAGTGCGACATGAGCGAGATGTGTCCGATGCGGCTGAGCAGTGCGGGGGTCATGAGCATCAGCGCCGCCAGGCCCAGCAGGAACGCCCAGGTGTTGACGCGCAGTTCGCGCGCCACCCACCAGGCACCGGCGGCCTGCAACACGAAACAACCGGCCACCCAAACACCGAAGGGGTTGAAGGGTGCCCAGCTTGCGGGGATGAAGAGTTTCAGCAGCAGTGCATAGAGGGGAATGATGTCGACAAAGGTGGCCCGGGTGCCTTCGGGGTAGTTCAGGCTGTCGAATGCCAGCAGCGGGTATTGCCAGGGGGCCGAGAAGTACAGGTTGAACCCAGCCATGTACTGGGTGATGTCCTGGGCGTCGGTTTGCCAGAAGGTGGATTGCCCGCGCACAAAGGATGGACCGAAGGTGAGCCAGACGAACCCGGCCGATAGCAGCACCACCACCACCAGACCGGCCAGGCTGTGGGGCTGTGCATGCTGGCGTACCGGTTGCTTCATGGGTTGCCCCCCTTTTTCAGGGTGCCAGCGGGCGGTTTGAGGCATGCCGAGACGAGCCGGGCGGCGCTTTCCGACCAGGTGCACCAAGGCAGGCCTTCAGGGGGTGGGTGTTCTCCCTGCTCACCGCCCGCAAGCCACGCCTGAATGGCGGCGGCGAGTTCAGGGGCCGAGCGGGCCTGAAAGTAGCTGGCGTGCGCTCCCGCCACTTCACGGAAGACGGGTATGTCGCGCGCCAAGATGTGAAGACCGTGCCGGGCGGCCTCGATGAGAGGGAGGCCAAAGCCTTCGCCGTGCGACGCGGCCAGCAGGCAGGTGCTGGCAGCATAGAGTTGCTCGAGGTATTCGTCGCTGCAGTTATCCACCCAAAACAGCCGCAGTCCCCGCTCGGGGTGCGTGGAGAGTCGCTCGATGGTGGCGGGGATGTCTCGGCGGTCTTGGGCTGGCAGGCCTTGCCAGCCTTCACGCCCGACGATGACGAGGTTGATGTCGACGTCTTCTTGCCAGAGGATGCTGAAAGCCTCGATGGCTTGCAAATAGCCCTTGCGCGGTTCGATGGTGCCCACCATGAGAAAGCTGGGGCGTGCGGCCAGTTGCGCGCGCACTTTTTCTGCGTTGCCGGGCAGTCCTTTGCTGGGGGCTGAGTTGTCGACATCCGCGCCGAGGTGCCACCAGCCTATCTGATAGGGACGCTCCCCTGCCCTGTCCATGCCGGTTTCTTTGCGCCATTGGGCCAGGTCGTCGGCGACGGCTTTGGATATGCACACTGCACCGTCGAATGCTGCGACGGTGTGCAACCACCTCGCATGGCCTGCGTCAGCCCCCGGGGGAAAGACTTCCGGCATGCGCAGGGGCAGCAGGTCGTACACGATGGCGTGGAGCGAAACCCCGTTGTTGCGGTAGCTCTGGAACAGACCCGCCTGCCCTGCCTGCACCAGTGGGTCGCCCGAGATGTCGAGGATCAGGAATGTATCGCCCGCCTCCAGGGTGATGCGGTCGTCGGGCAGTGCATCGACCGGGCAACCGAGCAATCCCAGCGTGTAGCCGTGTGCGTAGCGGTGGTGCCACGCGCCGCCTTCTTGCGTGAGATGTACGGGTTCGATGCGGTAGCCGTGCGGCGGGGAGTCAAGCAGTGCCATGACAAGGGCACGGACCACGCGCTCGATGCCCGTTTTGAGGTCGTGGCGGCAGGTGGCACTGATGTCCAGAAACAGCCTTTTGGCTGGCCTTGGCAATGGCAAACTGTCTGCGATGGTTTGCGACAGATGAAGCAGCGCAGCATCGTCGTCGCATGCGCCGCCCGGTTGCGCTGCGATGGCTTCGAGCAGGGCCGGCACGGCTGTTGCACCACGCCGGTGGGCGCTTTCGATGGCGTGCGCGTAGAGCATGGCGCATTCTTGCGGGGAATGGCGCTCATGGATGACGGCCTGCCCCCGTTCGCCCAGGGTTCGCCTGTGCTCGGGGTTGCGCCAGAGGGTTTCCAGTGCGTCAACCAGCGCTGTTTCGGTGAATTCGTCGGGCAGCATCCAGACGGCCTGGGGGTCGAGTTCTGCCATGGAACCGTTGGCGTTGACAATCAGCGGCAGGGCATGGTTCATGCAGTCCAGAACCGTGCCGGATGTTTCGCCGCGCGAGTGGCTGCGCAACTGTACGGCGAGATCGGCTGCTGCGAGGTGTTGCCGGAAGGTTTCTGACGCAGCGAAGCCGGTGATGCGGATGCGGTCGCCCAGGCCGCTCTCGCGCATGGTCTGGAGGAGGCTGCGGCCGTAGTCGCCGCCATTGTTTTCGCCCACAAAAATCAGGCGGCAGCGTTTGTCGGCCGCCAGCGCGCTGCTGAGCCAGGCCTGGAGCAGGCGATGGTTCTGCTTTGTTTCGTCCAGAAAGCCGAAACTGCAAATCACATAGTCGCGCGCGTCGATGCCGAGCTGTTGGCGCGCGGCCTGTTTGTCAATGCCTTGTGCCGGGGAGCGCAGGTGCGGGATGACCGCCCACGCGGCTGGGCCATGCTGGCTGTACCAGTGCTGCGCCAGGCTGAGCGAGTAGCCGGAGTGAACTATCACCCCTTGGGCATGCTGCAGGATGTGCCAATTGACCGGGTAGCGGCGCTTGGTGTCTTCTGCATCCCGATAACGGTCGCGCACGGCGCCGTAGCCGTGGCTTTGGTAGAGTGCATGAGTCCATGCGTGGGGCGCGCCACCATGGAGTTCGAGCCACGCCATGAGCCCGCTGAGATAGAAGTCGTGCAGCACCACCGTGCCGGGAATGTCCTGCAGCAGTGCAAGCATGTGCCGGTGGAAGGGGGAGTTACCCACCTGGTATAGCACATGGTCAAACTCTGCGGTATGCGCGCGGAACCAGGCGACGTCGCGCACTTTGCTGTGCTGTTGGACCCAGGCGTCGGTGACCTGGTCTTGCGCCACCACGACTTCGATGGTGTAGTGCTCTGCCAGCGCGGGAAGCAGTTCAGCGCTGTAGTCGGCAATGCCGGTGCGTTCGGGAGGCATGGGGGAAACGAAGGCTAGTCTGGGCTTGCCCCCGGAGAGCGGCCTGACGGGTGTTGGCCGGGCCTTGCATTGGGGTAGCGATTCCCACGTCTCTATGGCGCGTTGCGCCGTCTGGTCCCACGAAAACCGCTGCGCCTGCTGCAACCCGTGTTCACGCAGCGTCGTCCGGAAGGTTTCATCGGTCAGTGCCTGTGCGATTTTTGCGGTGATGGAGCCCACATCCAGCGGATCAAACAGCGCAGCATCCAGGCCGATGACTTCTGGCAGGCTTGATGTGTTGGCTCCAATCACCGCTGCGCCGCATGCCATGGCCTCGAGTGCCGGCAGGCCAAAGCCTTCATGCCAAGAAGGAAAAACAAAGAGTTTGCACAGGTTATAGAGCTGGACGAGTTCTTTGTCGGTCACGTAGCCGGTGAAGATCAGGTCATCGGGCTGGAGGCCCAGCGTTTTTGCGAGCTGCCTGTATTCGGCCACCTGGAATTCGGGCATTTTGCCCGCCAGCAGCAGCTGGTGTTCGGCACGCACCGACGCAGGCAGAGCCGCATAGGCACGGATCAGACGGGTCAGGTTTTTGCGCTCGTCAGCGCCGCCGGTGTAAAGAATGAAGGGAGTGCGCAGGCCAAATTTCCGGTGCAGCTGAGTTGTGCCGGCATCATCGACACGGATGGGGCAAAACATAGGCTCGATGGCCGTTGAAACATTGACGATGCGTCCCTTGGATGCCCCCAGGTGGGCCAGCCCTTCCTGCCGCGTGAATTCAGAGATGGCGAGCAAGCAATCTGCCTTTTTCAGATCTTCAATTTTGCGTTGGTAGCATTGGGCGTAGCGGGGGTTGGGCTTGAGGTACTGGTCGGGGTTGAGCAGCGGAATGAGGTCGTAGAGAGACACACTCACGGGTGTTGACCGGTCGAAAGAGCCGACGCTGATCACTGCGTCATCGACATAGCCTTCAAACAGGCTGCTGACATGGATGACATCTGGCGCCAGGCTGGCCAAGAAGGCTTCGCGGATGCGTTCGGCCACCTCGCGCCGGGCTTCGTTGCCGGGCGATGCTTCCTGCACCGGACCGGGGGCGTGCCAGACGCGAATGTTCTCCTGCGGCAGCAGACCATCAAAGGCGGCACGAATGGGCTCGATGGTGGCGGGGAACAGGCCGCTGAGAGCTAACAACACCTCATGCTCGCCCCGGTTGCGCGCAATGGCCTGAGCGAATGCGAGCGTGTAACGGCCAATGCCCCGGAATCGGCTTTCGGTTTGCGCCCCCTGCATGTCGATGACGATACGCATCAGCTGCGCTCCTTTTTCCGGCGATCCATCTTGTTTTTCAGTACGGTGTAAATCTGCCGGGCATGGGGTGTGAGGTTTGCCACGCCCGCCGACACCGGTGGGCTGATTGCCGGGGCCAGAGTGTCACCAGCCATTACCGCCGCTTTCAGGCGGCCAGCCATTACCGCCGCTTTCAGGCGGGCCTTCAACGCCGGAAATCTGCCCAGAACATGGAGCACGGTGCGCCTGAGCGTCGGGTGCTGATCGACATGGTGAACGGCATGCGTCAACAACGATCCAATCTGCTTTTTTATGGTTAGCTGGAGTGCTTTTGTTCTTTGAATGGTTACGCGGGCCATATGGCCGACTCTGCGAAGCGGCGCTGTCAGGCGCCATGACCGGCTTTGATGTATTGCGCGCAATGCCGCTTCTGCATTTTCAGCGCGTTCGCTCGCTTGCTGGGCTTGCGTTTGTGCCGCTGTGGCGCGTTCACCGGCTTGCAGGGCGTGCGCTTGTGCCGCTGTGGCGCGTTCGCTCGCTTGCTGGGCTTGCGTTTGTGCCGCTGTGGCGCGTTC
>VFQO010001678.1_pt1 | contig 15993 bp, 13 predicted proteins | sample 3512331 | NCBI WGS metagenome assembly VFQO01 (sample SAMN10412371, study PRJNA504923) | tailings metagenome | isolation source: Replicate 3 from Balatoc abandoned mine | place: Philippines: Itogon, Benguet | collected 2017-08-28
CCGCCGCCGCACCACGACATCTATTCGATCGAGGATCTGGCGCAGCTGATCTACGACCTCAAGCAGATCAACCCGAAGGCGCGCGTCTGCGTCAAGCTCGTCTCGAGCGCAGGCATCGGCACCGTCGCCGCGGGCGTCGCCAAGGCACATGCCGACGTCATCCTGGTCGCGGGCAACACCGGCGGCACGGGTGCAAGCCCGCAAACCAGCGTCAAATATGCCGGTACCCCTTGGGAAATGGGGCTGTCCGAAGTCAATCAGGTGCTGACCCTCAACGGCCTCCGCCACCGCATTCGCCTCCGCACCGACGGCGGCCTCAAGACCGGCCGCGACATCGTCATCGCCGCCATCCTCGGCGCCGAAGAATATGGCATCGGGACCTTGAGCCTCGTCGCGATGGGCTGCATCATGGTGCGCCAGTGCCATTCAAACACCTGCCCCGTCGGGGTCTGCACCCAGGATGAGAAGCTGCGCGCCAAGTTCACCGGCTCGCCCGAGAAGGTCATCAACCTGATGACCTTCATCGCCGAGGAAGTGCGCGAAATCCTGGCCAAGCTTGGCTGCCGCAGCCTCGACGAGGTGATCGGCCGCACCGAATTGCTGCGTCAGGTCAGCCGCGGCGCCGAACATCTCGACGATCTCGACCTGAACCCGATCCTGGCCAAGGTCGACGCTCCCGACGACCAGCGCCGTTCGGTCGGGCCAAGCTTCCGCAACCCGGTTCCCGACAGCCTCGACGCACAGATCCTGAACGACGCCAAGCCGCTGTTCGAACGCGGCGAGCGGATGCAGCTGACCTATAATGTCCGCAACACCCACCGCGCCGTCGGCACCCGCCTGTCGGCCGAGGTGACCGCAAAGTTCGGCATGAACGGGCTCGCCGACAATCATGTTCAGGTCCGCCTGCGCGGCACCGCGGGCCAGTCGCTCGGCGCCTTTCTGTGCAGCGGCATCACGCTGGAAGTGTTCGGCGACGCCAACGACTATGTCGGCAAGGGCCTCTCGGGCGGACGCATTGTCGTGCGCCCGACCGTTTCCAGCCCGCTGGTCAGCCAGCACAACAGCATCATCGGCAACACCGTCCTCTATGGCGCGACGTCGGGCACCCTGCTCGCGGCGGGTCAGGCGGGCGAACGTTTCGCGGTCCGCAACTCGGGCGCGCGTGTCGTCGTCGAGGGCTGCGGCGCCAATGGCTGCGAATATATGACCGGCGGGACCGCGGTGATCCTGGGTCCCGTCGGCTCGAACTTCGGCGCCGGGATGACCGGCGGCATGGCCTTCGTCCTCGACACCGACGGCCTGTTCGAACGCCGCGTCAACGCCGAATCGATCGTCTGGCAGCGCATCGACAGCACATATTGGGAAGCGGTGGTGAAAGAGCTGGTCGAAGATCATGCGCGCGCGACCGGCAGCAAATGGTCGAGCGAAATCCTCGCCGACTGGGATCGCTGGCGCGACCAGTTCTGGCAGGTTTGCCCCAAGGAAATGCTGTCGCGCTTGGCCCATCCGCTGAGCGATGCCGAGGCCGAGGTGGTCGCGGCGGAGTAAGCTCAACCCCGATAAATCGTCATCCCGGCGCAGGCCGGGATGACGATATAAAGAAGCTGATCGCGCGATCGCGGCACTTCGTCGCACCAACGTGCCACGTTCAGCGCAGCGAAAGCGTTGCGCCGTTAAGAACGCCGCTTTGCAGACCCTTGCGTCCTTTGAAAGGATGAAAGCCATGACCCGCTCGACACCCCGTTTCGCCCTGATCGCCCTGCCCTTGCTTGCGCTCGCCGCGCCGCTGCCGGCTGCTGCCGCCGACCCCGAACTGCGCGATACCGTCGCAACATTGAACGATCCGGTGGCACAGGACCGCATGGCCGACACGATCACCGCGATCGTTGGCGCGCTGATGCAGATGCCGGTCGGCCCGCTCGCCGAGGCGGTTGCGCGCGTCGATCCCGATTCCGACGCCGCCTATATCCCGCGCGACGCGACGCTGGGGGAGGTAGCGGGCCGCGACCCCGATTATGCCGACCGGATGGGCGCCGACGTGCGCGCAACGACGCGGATGGCGGGACAGGCAGCTGCGGCGCTCGCGGTTTATGCGCCGGTGCTCAAGGACATGGCGCGCGACATGGCCGCGCAATGGGAACGCGAACGCGACGCGGCACGCCGCTGACGTCCCTTTTTCGTCCACCCGGCGCAGGCCGGGATGACGAAACTACGGATAAGTCCAGCATCGGGCGTTGCGCGCGGCGTCTCGCTGCCGCTATGCCGGAATCATGTGGCAACTCTATCAATTTCCGCTCTGTCCCTTTTCGCGCAAGGTCCGCCTGTTGCTGGGCGAAAAGGGCGTCGGTTATGAATTGGTGCGCGAATCGCCGTGGGAACGCCGCGACGAATTCATCGACCTGAACCCGGCCGGGCGCACCCCGGTGATGGTCGATGCCGCGCGCGGCCAGGTGCTGATCGACAGCATGGCGATCGCCGAATATTTTGAGGAAACCGTCGAAGGCAAGGCGATGATCAACGGCACCGCGGCGAACCGCGCCGAGATCCGCCGGCTGACCGCATGGTTCGATCACGACTTTTATTATGAAGTCACCGGCCCCTTGCTGTTCGAGCGCATGCAGAAACGCATCGTCCACCGCCAGCCCCCCGACGGCGGCGCGCTGCGCGAGGCGATGAAGGCGGCGAACAACCATCTCGACTATGTCGACTATCTGATCGACCATCGTACCTGGCTGGCAGGGGCAACGATGAGCCTCGCCGACCTCGCCGCCGCAGCGCATATCTCGGTCGCCGACTATCTTGGCGGCATCGACTGGACGGGGCACGAGCAGACCAAGGGCTGGTATTCGGGCCTGAAATCGCGCCCCAGCTTTCGCCCGCTGCTGGCCGAGCGGATGGAGATTATCACGCCGCCTAAATATTATGAGGATGTGGATTTCTAAACCTCGTCATTGCGAGGAGCGAAGCGACGCGGCAATCCAGAGTAGGCGTAAACCGCCCTGGATTGGTAGGCCTACGGCCGCCTTCGGCCCGCTCCGCTCGCAATGACGAGATTAAATAGGGACAGCCCCTATTTATCAACGGCCCTTATACTTCCAGTTCCGGTCCTTGCCCTCGGCGACCTGCGCGACAATCGTTGCGATCCGCTTGACCCGCGTGTCCTCGCGTTTCGCCTCGATCACCCATTCGATATAGTCGCGGCGCTTGCCGGGCGAAAAGGCGTCCCAATGGCCTTGCGCGGCGGGATTGGCCTCGAGCGCCGCGCCCAGATCACCCGGCAAGTCGAGCGCGGCCTTGGGCTTGGCCGCCGGACGTTTGGGCTTGTCCTCGGCGCACAGCGTCGCAGCCTTTTCGATCCAGGCCGCCATCTGGGTGTCGGCAGGCAAATCGGCCAGCGATGCCAGCCGCCCCATGCTGCCCATCGCTCCGGTGTCCCGCGGCGACCCGGTCACCTCGTCGTCGCGCCAGAAGCCGAAGGTCGCATGTTCCTTGAATGCCGCCATGCCCGCGAGATTCTGCCCGTTCAGCACAAAATGCGGGACGCCCCATTTCAGCGTCTCTTCGCATCCCGGCGCATGCCGATGCACCAGCGCGCGAAAATGGGTCAGGATCGGCTGCGCGAAGGCTTGGCGCTTCGCAATATAGTCGTCGACGCGCGGGTCGCGCGTCATCCCGCGTGCCTGGCGGCGACCAGGTAATTGAGCGCCTCGCTACCGCCGAGCTTGAAACCCTTGGCGGCCGACGGCGCCAGCCCGGTGCGATCGACAACTTCCAGCCCCGCAGCTTCGAGCAACCCGGTGAGTTCCTCGGGCTTCAGAAACTGGTCCCAGTCATGCGTCCCGCGCGGCACCGCACCGACACGCTCCGCCGCTTCGACGAGCAGCAGTTTCGACAGCATCGTGCGGTTGGGCGTCGACAGGATCATCAAGCCGCCGGGCGCCAGCCGCGCCGCGAGTTCGGCGATGAACGCCGCGGGGTCCGTCACATGCTCGACGACTTCCATCGAGGTCACGAGATCGAATTTCGCCGACGGCAGCGCGGCGAGTTCGCCCGCAAAATAGCTGATCGCCAGCCCCTGCCCCGCCGCATGCGCCTTGGCGGCGGCGATATTCTCGGGCGCCGCATCGACCCCGGTCACCTTGGCGCCCATTCGCGCCAGCGGTTCGGCGAGCAGGCCGGCACCGCAGCCGACGTCGATCGCTGTCTTGCCCGCCAGCGCGTAACGCTCGCGCGCATCGACATGCCAATGCGCGTCGATCTGGTCGCGGATATAGGCGAGGCGCACCGGGTTCAGCTTGTGCAGCATCGCCGACGACCCGTGCGGATCCCACCAGTCGGCGGCGAGGGCACCGAAATGAGCGGCTTCATGCGGGTTGATCGTCGCGGCGGTCATGCCCGCGATGTGGCACCGCGGCATCGCAGGTGCAAGAAATTCTATTCAACCGTGCCCCGCGCTGCTCTTGCCTTCCGGCCCCCCCTTCCCTAACAGCCGAGCGCCGCCAAATTGTTCAAATGTTGCGGCGGAAACCAGTTTCTTGAAAGCGGGGCGAGATGGCGCGGATCGTGATGAAATTCGGGGGCACGTCGATGGCGGGCACCGAGCGGATTCGCACCGTCGCGAAGCTCGTCGCCCGCGAAGTCGCCAACGGCAATCAGGTCGCGGTCGTCGTTTCAGCGATGGCGGGCGAAACCGATCGGCTGGTCAATTTCTGCCGCGAAGCCAATCCGCGCTACGACCCCGCCGAGTATGATGTCGTCGTCGCCGCGGGCGAACAGATCACCTCGGGCCTGCTCGCGCTGACCCTGCAGGCGATGGGCACCCCCGCGCGCAGCTGGCTCGGCTGGCAGCTGCCGATCCGCACCGAAGAAGCGCATGCCCGCGCGCGCATCGCCGACATCGACACCGGCGCGCTCGGCGCCGCGATGGCGCGCGGCGAGGTTGCGGTGATCCCGGGCTTTCAGGGCTTGATGGACGACGGCCGCGTTTCGACGCTCGGTCGCGGCGGATCGGACACCAGCGCGGTTGCCGTCGCCGCTGCGCTCAAAGCCGATCGCTGCGACATCTACACCGACGTTGACGGCGTCTATACCACCGATCCGCGCATCGTCGCGCGGGCGCGCAAGCTCGACTATGTCACCTATGAAGAAATGCTCGAACTGGCGAGCGTCGGCGCCAAGGTGCTCCAGACGCGCTCGGTCGGGCTCGCGATGAAGATGGGCGTGCGCGTGCAGGTGCTCTCCAGCTTTGTCGAGGGCGACGAGGCGCCCAAAAAAGGCACGATGATCGTCAGCGACGAGGAAATAGAGGAACATCAGATGGAACGGCAGCTGATCACCGGCATCGCCCACGACAAGAATGAAGCGAAGATCATCGTCACCCGCGTGCCCGACAAGCCCGGCGCGGTGGCGAACATCTTCGGCCCGCTCGCCGCGTCGGGGATCAACGTCGATATGATCATCCAGAACGTCGGCCGCGAAAAGGGCGAGACCGACGTGACCTTCACCGTTCCGGGCGCCGACCTGCTGCGCTCGATCGACCTGCTCGAGGCATCGAAGGCAAAGATCGGCTTCAACCGCATCATCAGCGACGACAAGGTGGCCAAGATCAGCGTCGTCGGGGTCGGCATGAAAAGCCATGCGGGCGTCGCCAGCACGATGTTTCGCGCACTGGCAGACCGCGGCATCAACATCCAGGCGATTTCGACCAGCGAAATCAAGGTCAGCGTGCTGATCGACGAGGATGAAACCGAACTCGCGGTGCGCGTGCTGCACACCGCCTATGGGCTTGACGCGGAATAGTCCCATTCGGACGCTAGCAGATGTAGGTCGCCGCTCGTGCGGTGACGCAGCCGCGCTTGCCCGACGAACAGGTGCCACCCGACGGCAAAGAAAATCGCGATGACGAGGGTCTGGCGTCGACCGATTGCGGACGTTGATCCTCCCCATCGACTTGCGATGGGGAGGTGGCAGCGCGAAGCGCTGACGGAGGGGTAATGGCGCGGCGTCGCCACCCCTCCACCACCGCCTACGGCGGCGGTCCCCCTCCCCATCGCAAGTCGATGGGGAGGATTGGCAACCGTCAGCTTTCCACCCCAGACCGGATCTTCGAGCGGCAGATCAACGACTGACTGTATCTGAACGGCAAGCAATCAGGACGTTCCCTATCGGTTCATGTCACGGACCCTAGGTTTCGGTTGCGAGGGGCCGAACAGGATTACAAATGATGGAAGTTCGAACCATGGTCGTTTACGGCCTTGCTGCCCTGGCCGTTATCATTGCCGCTGCAACGATCAAAAGCGTCGTATCGGAATTTCGGCGCAAGCGGCTTTGGCGCCGCGGGCCACCCCGTTAGATTGCACTGAAAAGGTGGATTGGCTGAAAAGGCCGCCATCCTCCACGCTGCACCAAAAAAAGACCCGCCCCCGGGCCCATGTCCCCGGGGGCGGGTCGCGACCCGTCATCTGTTCGGCTGGTCCCGATCAGGCGAGGTCGAACCGGTCGGCGTTCATCACCTTGGTCCACGCCTTGACGAAGTCCTTGACGAACTTTTCGCGATTGTCGGACTGCGCGTAGACCTCGGCGACCGCGCGCAGCTCTGAATTGGAGCCGAACACCAGATCGGCGCGGGTGGCACGCCAGGTTTCACCACCGCTGGCGCGGTCCGTGGCGATATATTCCTCGTCATCCGACCCATCGACCGCCTTCCAGACATTGGTCATGTCAAGCAGGTTGACGAAGAAGTCGTTGGTGAGCTGTCCCGACCGCTTGGTGAAGTGGCCGTGACCGCGCTCGCCATGATTGGCGCCGAGCACGCGCAACCCACCAACGAGCACCGTCATTTCAGGGACCGACAGGCCGAGCAGCGACGCGCGATCGAGCATCATTTCCTCGGTCTTCACCGCCAGCTTCTTCTTGCCGACATAGTTACGGAAGGCGTCGGCTTCGGGCTCCATCACTTCGAAGCTTTCGGCGTCGGTCTGTTCCGCGGTCGCATCGCCCCGGCCGCCGGTGAAGGGCACAGGGACGTTGAAGCCCGCATCCTTGATCGCCTTCTCCAGCCCGACGACACCGCCCAGCACGATCGTGTCGGCGATCGACAGATTGCCGCGCAGCCCTTCGAGCGTGCTGAGCACCTTGGCCAGCAGCGCGGGTTCGTTGACCTCCCAATCCTTCTGCGGCGCCAGACGGACGCGCGCGCCATTGGCGCCGCCGCGGAAGTCGGACTTGCGGAAGGTGCTCGCCGACGCCCAGGCGGTCTTGATCAGCTCGCTGACGGTCAGGCCGCTGTTCGCGATCTTGTCCTTCACCGCCGCCACTTCGGCGTCCGAAGGCATGGTGCCCGCGGGGATCGGATCCTGCCAGATCAGGTCTTCGGCCGGAACTTCGGGGCCAAGGTAGCGGACCTTCGGACCCATGTCGCGGTGGCACAGCTTGAACCAGGCGCGCGCAAAGGCATCCTTGAACGCTTCGTGATCGTTCCGGAACTTCTCGCTGATTGCGCGGAATTCCGGATCGACCTTCAGCGCCATGTCGGCGGTCGTCATCATCGTCGGAACCTTGACGTTCGGGTCCCACGCCGCCGGGGCCATATCCTCCGGCTTCTGGTTGATCGGCTGCCACTGCTGCGCACCGGCGGGCGAGTGGACGAGCTCATATTCATAATCGAGCAGCAGGCGGAAATAATTTTCCGACCACTCGGTGGGGGTGTTGACCCACGACCCTTCGATGCCGCTGGTCACGGCATGCTCGCCGATGCCGCCGCTCTCGTGGCTGCTGACCCAGCCGAAGCCCTGCGCCGCGAGATCGCCGCCCGACGGCGCCGCGCCGAGCAGCGAGGCATCGCCATTGCCGTGCGCCTTGCCAAAAGTATGGCCGCCCGCGGTCAGCGCGACGGTTTCCTCGTGGTTCATCGCCATGCGCTCGAAGGTTTCCTTCATGTCGCGCGCCGACAGCAGCGGATCGGGGTTGCCGCCCGGGCCTTCGGGATTGACGTAGATCAGCCCCATCTGGATCGCAGCCAGCGGCCCTTCGATCGCGTCGAGCCCTTTGTCGGGATCGATGCGGGTCTGGACGCCCTCGTTGACCCACTTGTCCTCGCTGCCCCAATAGATGTCGCGCTCGGGCTCGAACACGTCGGCGCGGCCGCCGCCGAAGCCGAACACCGGCCCGCCCATGCTTTCGATCGCGACGTTGCCGGTCAGGATGAACAGGTCGGCCCAGCTGATCTTGTTGCCGTATTTCTGTTTGATCGGCCACAGCAGGCGCCGCGCCTTGTCGAGGTTGCCGTTGTCGGGCCAGCTGTCGAGCGGCGCGAATCGCTGCTGCCCGCTGTTGGCGCCGCCGCGGCCGTCGGCGGTGCGATAGGTGCCCGCGGCGTGCCACGCCATGCGGATGAAGAACGGACCATAATGGCCATAGTCCGCGGGCCACCAAGGCTGGCTGTCGGTCATCAGCGCGGTGAGGTCATTCTTGAGCGCTTGATAGTCGAGCGACTTGAACGCCTTTGCATAGTCGAAGTCGTCGCCCATCGGGTTCGACGGGCCATTGGGGGTAAGGACTTCGGTCGCCAGCATGTCGGGCCACCAATCCTTGTTGGTGCGGCCGAGCAGCGAACGCACGCCGCCGGGTTGGTGAACCGGGCATCCGCCGCTGATGGGGGTCTGGTCGTTCATGCAGTCTCTCCTTTTGGGGTTCTCGTTGGATAAGCTTGTCGCGGCAGGATGACCGGCGCATGACGCGCGGGCGACCGGAGGGTCACCGCAGGCGCGCCGATGCTGGCTGGTCGCGAGTCGATTGGGTCATCCTTTCGCCGTGGGATGGAAAGGATAGGCTGGCCCTCTCCATCGACATAACCGAATAAGCTGAATTCAGTCATTGAACGAACCGATTACAGCCGTGGCGGTTGCCGCAATCAAATGACGTTGGTCGCGCCGCTGCCACGCCCCGGCGAAACATCCGAACGGCGGCGCAACATTACACAGGAACAAAGGGTTAACTTGTTGTCACCCGCATGATGGCGTGACGACATGGAGAGAGACAGTGGCTAACCAAAACCCCAATGAGCAGCAGCAGCGCGACGAAGAACAACGTCGCAAGCAGCAGCAACAGCAGGATGGCGGCCAGGATCGCCAGCAGGGCGGTCAGCGGCCCGATCAGGACCGCGACAACCCGCAGCAGCGCTGATTGATCAGCCCGCACGAAATGGGGGCGCTCCTTGCGGAGCGCCCCCTTCTCTGCCTCTGCCGACAGGCTGAGTTTAGAAACTGAACTTGATCGTCCCGCCCCATGTCTGCGGATCACCCGGCTGCCCGGCGATCAGCCCGACGTTGCCCGGCGCGACTTGCAGCGTTTCGATATAATTGACGTCGAAGGCGTTGCGGACCCATCCGAAAATATCGAACCCGTCAGCGCGGAATCCGACGCGGAAATTGGTCAGCGCATAACCCTTCACATCGGTGTAGATCGACGGCGACGCGTTCGAATTCCAGTGCGAGCGATAATTGCCGTCGACGCCCAGATAGACCTGCCCGTCCTTGGCCAGCAGCGTGGCGGGAATGTTGGTTTCCGCGCCATAGGAAAATGCCCATTTCGAAACGCCGGGCAGGTCCGCCCCCGAAATGTCGCACTGGCGCGGGCTGAGCGCGCCGGGGACGCCCGGCTGTGCGTAATCGGGCACCGCATTGGCGGGCTGGAACGTTCCGCCCGACAGTTCGGGCGGGCATGGCGCGTTGGTGAAGCTTTTATACTTGGCGTCGGTATAGGCGCCATTGGCATAGGCAGTGAAGCGGTCGCTGGCGCGAATCTTGAAATCGGCTTCGATGCCCTGCGAGACCACCTTTTCGGCGTTCGCCAGATAACCGCGCACGGTTCCGAACTGGCCGCCATTTACCGTCGCCTGGAAATTCTTGATCTCGGTGCGGAACGCGGTGAGGTTGAAGGTCGCGAGACGGTTCAGGAACTGCGTCTTGAGCCCGATTTCATAGTGATTGACCGACTCCGGCTTCACGGTGCTGGCGCTCAGCACCGGCTGGTTGTTGGTGTCGAGCGGCAGGCCGTTCTGGTTGATACCCACCGTCTTGAAGCTTTTGGCATAGGTGGCATAGGCGAGGACGTCGGGGGCGAGCTTGTAATTGATGTTGAGGTCGTAGCTGAAATTCCAGTCGCTGACCGACGGTTCGGTCAGCTGCGGCTGGTAAACGCCGCACTGCGCGGTCAACACCGCATTGCCCGCGGTCGTCGCCGGGGCGCAGCTGGCGATCACCTGCCCGGCGCCGGTGGTCACCGCGCGCTGATAAAAGCCTTCCTTCTTGTCGTAATTGACGCGGATCCCCGGCTGGATGGTCAGTTCGGGGGTCAGCTTATAGCTGAGCTGCCCGTAAAAGGCGGCGCTATCGGATTTCAGGAACTGCGTATTGGACGCGGTCAGGCCGTTCAGCACCTCGGGCCGGTTGTACACATTGTTCGGATCGGTCGATGGCGCCAGGCTGTAACGCGTCGCGTCGATGCCTTGCTGCTCGGTGCCCTGCGTGTCGATCCGCTGACGGAAGGCGAACAGACCGGCGACAAAATCGATCTTATCGCTTTCGTAGTTGTAACGAAATTCCTGGCTATACTGGTCCTGCTGCGACGGGTTCTGCGAGCGCGAAACCACCGAAGCGCCGGTGAAATCGCGGTCGTTCTCGGGCTTCCAGTCCCAGAAGCGCCAGGCGGTGATCGAGGTGAAAGTCCCCGGCCCCACGTCCCATTTTACGCGCAACGATGCGCCGCCGATCTTGTTACCGGCGCGCAGGCTGGCGTCGATGTCGGTCAACCGGTCGTAAACGTTCCGGCTCGGCACGACATAATTATAATTGGGGTTGGCCGCCTGTAACCGGGCGATCGTCGCATCATATTGGCGATTCAGCGCGCGTTGCGTCCGTCCCACGCGGACAAAGGCCGTGCCGCAGCATTCGGGCTCCTGTCGGCTATAGTCGCCCGCCAGGGTGATCGACACATCGTCGTTGGGCCGAAACAGCAACTGGCCGCGCAGGCCCAGATTGTCCTGTTCGTTGATCCAGCGATCGGTGCGGGTGTTGAACAGGGTGCCGCGGCGGCTGGTCGCGGCGATCGCGATGCGCGCGGCGATCTTGTCGGTCAGCGGCCCCGACACGGCGGCTTTCGCCTGCCGGTAGTTGAGATTGCCGACGCTGACTTCGGCCCGCCCCTCGAAATCGAAGGTCGGCTGGTTGGTGGTGATGTTGATCGCGCCCGCGGTGGTGTTTTTGCCATACAGCGTCCCTTGCGGCCCGCGCAGCACCTCGACCTGATCGACGTCGAGGAAGTCGAAGGTCGCGGCGGCGACGCGCGAATTATAGACGTCGTCGACATAGATGCCGACGCCCTGTTCAAACCCGTCGCTGGTCAGGCCGTAAGGCACACCGATACCGCGGATGTTGACCGAGGTGTTGCGCGGGTTGGTGGTGTACACCTGAAGGGTTGGCGCCAACTGCTGCAGTTTCACGACGTTGAAGTTGCCGGTCGCCTCGATCGAATCGCCGCGGATCACCGAAATCGCCACCGGAACCTCTTGCGCGGTTTCTTGACGGCGGCGCGCGGTGACGATGATGATGTCGCCGCGGCTGACATCGTCATCGGCTTGCGCAGCGGCGTCAACGGAAACGCCCTCTGCCGCCGTTGCTGCGGATGTTTCCTCCGCCGCGGCGGGCGTGGCGCCCAGCACCAGCACCAGCAGGAGCGATAATGTAAGTGATGATGCCTGCACGCGGCGCCGGCGGACGGACGGGTATTTTGCGGTCATGACAATTTCCTGTTGCAAAGAAAATTGCCACATCCGGTGGTCCGGTCTGCGGCAGGATGAGGGGAGAGTCCCTCTTGGGAGCGGTCAAGCTTGCTGGTCAGTTGGGGTAGCGGTGCCGTTCGGTCACATCGACCTGCACCAGCCGTCCTTCGTGAACGGTCAGCTGGATGGCACCAAATTTCAATTTCTCGAGCGCATCGAGTACGGTCTGCACCGCGCGCGGCGTCTGTTCGGATCCGTCTTTATCGGTCTCCGTGGCGGCACTCATAGATGATCCTTTCCCTGATGGATTCGCGGCGCAAGCATATGCCAAGTGAATTAGTTGACAATAATTGATTTGCTTTCTGCGCCGAAAGGTTCGGTTGCTGCGCCAAACGGATTCCAGCATGCGACGGGCCGATAGCCCCGTTGGCGTCAGGGATTGCGCGCGAGTCCCTGTACTGGCAAAGGCAGCCTCAATGAGCAAAATGAACGAATTGATGGCGCGCGGGACCGAACTGCTCGGCAGCGACTACGCCATCCTGTGCGGCGCGATGAGTTGGGTCTCCGAACGCCATCTGGTCAGCGCGATCAGCAACGCCGGCGGTTTCGGGGTAATCGCGTGCGGCGCGATGACGCCTGCGCTGCTTGACGCTGAAATCGCCGCGACCAAGGCGCTGGCGACCAAGCCGTTCGGCGTCAATCTGATCACGATGCACCCGCAATTGTTCGAACTGATCGATGTCTGCGCAAGGCATGGTGTCGGCCATGTCGTGCTTGCCGGCGGCTTGCCGCCGAAGGGTAGCCTCGAGGCGATCAAGGCGTCGGGCGCCAAGGTCATCTGCTTCGCGCCGACACTTGCGCTCGCAAAGAAGCTCGTCCGCTCCGGCGTCGATGCGCTGGTGATCGAGGGGATGGAGGCTGGCGGCCACATCGGCCCGGTATCAACCAGCGTGCTGGCGCAGGAAATCCTGCCGACGCTCGCGGATGAAGTCCCGATCTTTGTTGCCGGGGGCATCGGCCGCGGCGAAGCAATTGCTGCCTATCTGGAAATGGGCGCCTCGGGCGTCCAGCTCGGAACCCGCTTCGTGTGCGCGACCGAAAGCATCGCGCACCCCAATTTCAAAAAGGCGTTCCTGCGGGCCTCGGCGCGCGAAGCCGTCGCCAGCGTCCAGATCGACCCGCGCTTGCCCGTCATTCCGGTGCGCGCGCTCAAAAATGCGGGGACCGAGGCGTTCACCGCCAAGCAGCGCGAAGTGGCCAACAAGCTTGACCAAGGCGAAGTCGACATGATGGAAGCGCAGCTGGAAATCGAACATTATTGGGCCGGGGCGCTGCGCCGTGCGGTCATTGACGGCGACGTCGAAAATGGTTCGTTAATGGCAGGGCAATCTGTCGGTATGGTATCGGAAGAAGAGAGCGTCGCCGCAATCGTCGCGTCTCTGGTGCAACAGGCCGAAGCCGCGTTGCACGCTCGGGGTTGACGCCGCATGGTATCGCGGTTGGGGAGTGGAAGATGAATATGTCGCGGAAAATTATCGTCGCAGCTTTGCTCGCAAGCGTTGCTGCCTGTACGAAAGCGCCCCCGCCCCCGCCCCCGCCGCCGCCGCCGCCGCCGGTCGTCATCGTCGTGCCGCCGCGGCCGTTGCCGCCGGGCAATGCTGCCGTGACGCAGATCCTGCCCGGGCGCGGCATCGACGGCCGCTTTGTCACTGCCAACACCAACGTCACCGGCGATCGCGCCTTCTGGCAGCTCAAGATCGGACTCAATGTGGCCGCGATCGGTTGCCGCGGGTTGGAGGAAACCACGCTGGTATCGGCATACAACAACATCATCAAAGCGCATGGCAAGATCATCCGATCGAGCGAAAAAAATGTCATCACGCAGTTGGGCAAGGAAACGAAAACTAACGGCACCGCCGCGCGCGATCGCCTGTCGACGCAGCTGTTCAACTATTTCGCCCAGCCGCCCGCACAGCGTGCCTTTTGCGCCCGCGCCAATGAAATCGCGCAGCTGGTATCGTCGACGCCGACCGCACAGGTCATCGAACAGGCGCCCGGGCATCTAGCGCGGCTCGACCAGCCGTTCCTGGATTTCTACGAGGCCTATGCGCGCTATCAGTCCGACGCCGTCGCATGGGACGCCAAATATGCGCCGCCACCGCCGATCATGAGCGCGCCGGCCGTGCCTGTGCAACCCGCCGGATCGCCCACCGGACTTTAGCGTCGGCGATCGGGGCCGAGCGCTGTTGCATCCGTGCAACGCTGCGGGGTTCGTCTTGTGCCATCATTTTCGGTTCGCCGCATTTCGCCGCCCGACCCCGAGCGGCCGGATGACGTCATGCCGCCGATCGCCATCGATAGCCGCCTGCACGACGCGAAAAAAAGTGATGTCTTTCCTTCTCTGCAGGCTCACGATGTCCGATCCGCGATCGTAAACCAAAAGCTGCGCCAAAGCCTTACCCTGCCGTTCATGGTGAATTTCCGGCAACCTTTCGACTCTCCTTTCGCCCTTAGTCTCCCTTTTGCCGGGATCGCCCGGCGCTGCTCAGGGGAGCATTGGGGGACTAGGGAACATGACCAGATGGATCGGACTTGCTGCCGCGTGTGCGGCGGCGCTGGCTGCTGCACCGGCAGCCGCACAATATGGCGCGCAGGAACCACAGGCGCCGGGATTTGCGGCGCCGAACCTGCTCTTGCCGCCGCGCGACGCGCGCGGCGACTTTGCGACACCCAATCGTGATCTGACCGGTCACCACGCGTTCTGGAATTTGCGGATCGCGCTCAACGTGGCAGCGATCGGATGCCGCCACCCGGGCTCGCTGCAACTCGTCGCGGACTATAACGGCATCATCGCCCGCCATGGCGGGCTGATCCGCTCGGCCGAAACCGCGGTGATCGCGCGGCTGGGACGCGCAACCGGCAGCAATGGTATCGCCGCGCGCGACCGCACCTCGACCAAATTGTTCAACTATTTTGCGCAGCCGCCGGCGCAAAAGCAGTTCTGCCGCGTCGCCGGTTCCATCGCGCAGCAGGTTCAAGGCATGGACAGCGCCGCGGCGATGACCATGGCACCCGCAATGCTGGCGCAGATCGACCAGCCTTTCGTCGATTTCTATGATGCCTATGCGCGCTACCAGGTCGAACTCGCGGCCTATCGCGCCCAGCGCGGGCATCAGCCGCGGACCGAAGCGGGGATCCAGATAGCCGCCGCCAAACCATAGCCGATCGACCTGAAGCGAAATTAACTTGGGGTCATAGCAACGGTGCCAAGCATCTGTTAGCAGGACGGAGCAATGACCAATGCTCCGCCCCCTCCTTCGACCGCGGCCCAGTCCGCGCGGACCATCCTGACCCGACTGCACGAGGTGATGGCATCGCGCGCCAACGCGCAGGGCAAGCTCAATCAGGTCGTCGGCATCATCGGCGAATGCCTCGATAGCGAGGTCTGCTCGATCTATTTGCTGCGCGACGGCGCGCTCGAACTTTATGCAACCCGCGGCCTGAAACAGGAGGCCGTGCACGTTACCCGCCTCGGCCTTGGCGAAGGACTGGTCGGGACGATCGCCGACCAGATAGAAACCCTCAACCTCGACGAAGCCGCCGCGCATCCCGACTTTTCATACCGTCCCGAAACCGGCGAAGAATTGTTCCATAGCTTTGCCGGGGTACCGATCATCCGCCGCGAACGCGCGGTCGGCGTCCTGTGCGTCCAGCACGCCGACCCGCGCCGCTATGCCGACATCGAGATCGAAACGTTGCAGACCGTCGCAATGGTCCTGTCCGAACTGATCACCAACGCCGACCTGGTCGATACCGCCGCGCGCACCGACGCCGCCGCCGCCGACCAGTCGGCACAGCGGCTAGGCGGGCAGAAGCTGGTCGACGGCATGGGGGCCGGGGTCGCGGTGTTTCATCAGCCGCGCATCACCATCGAACATACCGTCGCCGACGATACCGAAGCCGAGCGCCACCGCGTTTACGCCGCGTTCGACAAGATGCGCGAACAGATCGATCGCATGGCGAGCCAAGCCGATTTCGGGGTCGGCGGCGAGCATGAAGAGGTCATCGAGACCTACAAAATGTTCGCCTATGACGAGGGCTGGTCGCGGCGCATCAACGAGGCGATCGACAGCGGCCTGACCGCCGAAGCGGCGATCGAGCGCGTCCAGCAGCGCACCCGGATGCGGATGCGCCAGATCGACGATCCGCTGCTG
>VFQO010001680.1_pt1 | contig 15980 bp, 14 predicted proteins | sample 3512331 | NCBI WGS metagenome assembly VFQO01 (sample SAMN10412371, study PRJNA504923) | tailings metagenome | isolation source: Replicate 3 from Balatoc abandoned mine | place: Philippines: Itogon, Benguet | collected 2017-08-28
ACGAAGAAGGAATCGGGGTAACAGAAACGATAGCCGTGGTATTATTCCTAACCGAGTGCCGATAGATAAGCGACCAAAAATCGTAGAGAAGCGAATAAGGCCAGGTGATATTGAAGTTGATTTTATGATGGGTAAGGACCATAAAGGCGCAATATTAGTTATGACAGATAGAGCTACTTTGCATACTAGACTTCATAAGCTGAGCAATAGGCGAAGTGAAACAGTAAGTAAAGCCATTATTAAAAAACTTGAGCAAGCAGAATATCCAATGCATACAGTAACTTTTGATAATGATCTCGGATTTGCTGATCACACAGCGGTTGCAGAAGCTTTGAATGTTGATACTTACTTTACCAGACCTTATACTAGTCAAGATAAAGGAACGGTTGAAAACAGAATCGGACAGATTAGAAGGTTTTTTCCTAAAAAGACTGACCTTCGTCTGGTAACAGTTGATCAAGTAAAACATGTTGAACAATTATTGAATGATAGACCCGTTAGAAAATTTAATTACTTAACCCCTAATCAAGTGCTACAAAAAAAAAATTGCACTTATTACTTGAACTTAGAATATTATAATTGAGCAAGCAGAAACTTTTGATTTAAGAAGAACAGTAAAGATAAAGACAAGGAGAGCAATTGATTCTAGTTTAGAGGATGTGGAAATTGGCAACGATGATATTTATGATTTTATTAATGATGCACTTTTATTTGTTAAACAGTGCAACCTTGAATATTAGTTTTATAGCTATTTAATGCTATTAGAAAAAGTATAATTATTGAAAGCTGGAAATTGCAATGAATTGGATAATGGTTTGAGCTCATTCGCTCAAGCAAATAAATAGTACATAATTGCCGCTGTGTTTAGTAGAAAGTTGGAAGAATTAGTATCTAGTGAGAAAAATTACTTCGAAATTACTTCGAAATTAAAAAAGCAGCTATCAACTTTCGTTCATAACTGCTTGATTTTCAAGTGGGCCCACCAGGGCATGATCCTGGGACCCCCTGATTATGAGTCAGGTGCTCTAACCAACTGAGCTATAGGCCCAAAGAACATTGCTGTTCTTAAAGGGTGGCAAAAATAATGATTATGGGCTAATTTCTATTGAATTTTTAATGAATTTCTATAAACCCATTCCCCTTCAAGTGATTTGAAGATAATCCAGTTACCATCCAAGGACATAATAACCATATCTTCCTCTTCCGGAAATATCGCATCTGAATACTTCGTATTCATTAATTCATATAAATCAACTTTTACAATCGGTGACATTCTTAAAAGGAACAAATAGACAGTTTGAGTTAAAATATTATTTTTATCTATTATTTTTGAAAGGATTATCGCAGGTTTTCCCTCAAAACGAATCACCGGACCATCTGGCAAATATCGAAGTGGCAAAACTCCAGGATGATTCTTCATAAGTAATTCCAGAATTTCTGGTTTACTTCCTACCTTCAAGAATTTAGTAAAATCATAGCACTTTTTCCAGAGGTCATGATTTAAGCATCTATCCCAAAATGGCAACTCAATTTCTTGAACCCACTCTAGGCAAATCAATTCACAACTTTTAATATTTTTTTGAACCTCTTTAAACCAATTCAACCACCAATTTTCTAAACTTTTGACTTTCGCTTCAACCAATAAGCGAGTTTTTAACGAAAGTTTTTTGTCTACTAACTTATCCCTCTTGTCTAAATCCATATTATTAATTAACGGCAAATACTAAGGTACATCCGTTTTGTCTTTTCATTTGCCAATATTTGCTCTTTCCAGTATACACTCAAGAGGACAAAACTTAGTAAAGGAGGATTGCAGCAGGTTTAATCCTACAAATGCCGCCAATAAAAGCCAATTAATATGCACAAAATACGCAAGACTGATGCTGGTAAGCACAAATACCCCTGCAATTGCTCTGACAATTCTTTCTTTCATAATTATTATTTTGTTGAATTTTCTACGGGTACAATAAAGGCTCTTATTGGAAACGCATTTTCTGTTTCCTTGGCATTAAAAGCATCTATTAAACTTAGGGCATGATTGGCCGCTTCGTTATTACAGAAGCTAAAAATAAAAACTGAATCGTATTTGTTTCCATCATCAGAACCAAACCAATCATCCATTAAATTTTCATCTGGATTGTTTTTTACACCCATCGTGTTTGTTATACTAAATATAGAAACCGATGCTTCTTTTAAAATTTTTTCAACAGATTTACTGCATTCTTTTACAGCGGTAACAATTAATAATTTCATATGAATTTTATTTTACTTTATTGCGCATCATTTTATAGTAAAGTAATGGCACAACTAATAAGGTTAAAAAGGTTGATGTAATGGTTCCACCCATTAAGGAAATAGCAAGTCCCTGAAAAATTGGATCAAACAAAATAATTACTGCACCCAACACAACTGCACCTGCTGTTAACAAAATAGGTGTTGTTCTTACAGCCCCTGCTTCAATAATAGCCTGTTTCAAAGGAATACCTTCCTCTAATCGAATATTAATAAAGTCAATCAATAAAATAGAGTTTCGAACCATTACACCTGCCAAGGCAATAAAGCCAATCATAGAAGTTGCGGTGAAATAGGCGCCCATCATCCAATGACCCAGAATAATGCCAACCAGACTCAATGGAATAGCAGCCAACATTACTACTGGAACTGTAAAGTTTTGAAACCAACCCACAATAAGCATATATATAATAAGTATAACAGCGGCGAAAGCAATGCCTAAATCCCTGAACACTTCATAAGTAATCTGCCATTCACCATCCCACTTTAGCGAATATTGATCCTGGTTCTCTGGCTGTTGTGTATATTCTTCTTTAATTGAATATCCCGAAGGTATTTTAATAGATGAAATACTATCGGACATTTTAGAAATAGCATAGAATGGGCTCTCTAATTCTCCAGCCATATCAGCCATTACATAAACGACTTCCTTCTGATTTTTACGATATATACTTTTGTCTTTTACTTGCCGGTTCACAGTAACTATATCTCTCAAGCTAACTGCATTTCCCTTCATTCCGGTAACAGCTAATCCAAGTATTTCATTAACACCCGCTTTGTCTTCTTCTTTTAACTGTAAACGAATGGGGGTTTGCGAAAAGGAATTGGGTGCGTTAATTACGCCAACAGGCATTCCTGAAAGTGCACCTGATACTATAGCATTTACTTGAGCAGTAGCTACTCCAAAGCGCATAGCTTTTTCCTTGTCAACAGTAAACTTGTATTCAAACTGATCATCTTCAACCATCCAGTCGGCATCTACCACATCAGGTGTTTTTCTAAATAACTGCTCAATCTGTCTGCCAATCTCAATTTGCTGATAATAATCCGGACCATATACTTCTGCAACTAGCGTAGATAAAACAGGAGGACCCGGAGGAACTTCAACAATTTTAACATTTGCATGATACCTGGCAGCAATTTTCTGAATAGGATCACGCATAGACTTAGCTATATCATGACTCTGTAGTGACCGCGCTTCTTTATCAATCAGGTTTACCTGTATATCTGCTACATTATCGCCCCTTCTTAAATCATAGTGCCTAACCAATCCATTAAAACTAATGGGACCAGCTGTACCTATATAACCCTGATAGTTCTTCACCATGGATTGTTTGGACACATACTGAGCAATCTCTGTAGCAACTGCATTGGTCTTTTCGAGGGTAGTTCCTTCCGGCATATCAATTACCACCTGAAATTCATTCTTATTGTCAAAAGGCAACATTTTAACAGCCACTGATTTTGTATAGAACAATAACATGCTAGCAAGCAATATAACTACAGTACCCATTATAAAAGCCCATCTTTTCCATCTTACTTCCAGCATTGGCTGAATGAATGAGTTGTAGATTTTATATATACCTGATGCTTCAAGAGTATGGCTTCCATTAGATTGATTTTCTGCGCCATGCTTTTCCTTTTCTCTTAAGAAGATATACCCTAAATAAGGTGTTAAGGTTAAAGCAACTATCAATGAAAGCAGCATAGCAATGGAAGCTCCAATTGGCATTGGGCTCATATAAGGACCCATTAGGCCAGAAACAAATGCCATTGGGAGTACCGCTGCTACAACCGTGAAAGTTGCCAAGATAGTAGGGTTACCTACTTCATTGATTGCATAAATGGCTGCCTGCAAAGGGGGTAGTTTTCGCATCTTAAAATGGCGGTGCATGTTTTCCGCAATAATGATAGAATCATCTACCACAATACCAGTAATAAACACCAATGCGAATAATGTGATCCGATTTAAGGTATAGTCCATTGCATAATAACTAAATAAAGTCAATGCAAAAGTTACTGGCACTGAAAGAAACACAACCAAGCCCCCTCTCCAGCCCATTGCCAGCATTACAAACAGGGTAACTACAACAATAGATACAAATAGGTGAAACAATAATTCAGATACTTTATGCGCAGCCGATTCCCCATAGTTTCTGGTGGCAGTTACTTGAAGATCCGATGGAATTAAATCCTTTTTCAGCAATTCCACTTTATTCAGAATATTATCAGAGAGCTTCATTGCATCTGCTCCTTTCTTCTTGGCAATGGCTAGAGTTACTGCAGGATAAGAAGAAGTGAATTTTTTAATTCCAGCTGTATCTGCTTGTCCATACCCATAAAATACATATTGATTGGCAGTTGCTGGCGATTCTGTAACAGTTGCTACCTGTTTTAAATAAACGGGTGTTCCGCCATTCATTCCAATTACCAATGACGCAACATCTTCTGAAGAGCTAAGAAAATTACCGGTAAGTACTGAGAATGAGCTGTCATTTTTATAAAAACTTCCGCTTTGCGATTGAGTATTTGCACCACCAATTGCTTTCGATATTGATAAAAAATCAACATGATTGGCAGCCATCAAAGTTTTATTCAAAAGCACTTTTACTTCTTTTGCTCTTCCCCCAATAATATTGATATCGGATACATCATTAGATTTTTTCAATTCATTGGATAATTCCTGAGCAATTAGTTTTAATTGATGGTCATCATATTTTTCGCCCCATAGTGTTAAACCAAAAACAGGAACATCGTCTATTGCTCTTGTTTTAATCAGTGGCATAGAAATACCTTGTGGCATTTTATCCATATTCTTCATGATCTCACTATAAAGCTTTACCAATGAACGTTCCACATCCTCACCTACCAAAAACTGAACAATTAACATGGTTTGGCCACTCATAGATGTGGAATAAACATATTCTACCCCTTTAATATTTGAAATAACTTTTTCAAGGGGAGCAGAAACCTTAGTCTCAACTTCTTTTGGACTTGCTCCGGGATAGGCAATAAAAATATCTGCCATTGGAACCTGAATCTGAGGTTCTTCCTCTCTGGGCATCAATAATGTACTATAACCGCCAATTAGCAAAAATGCTACCATCAACAGAATCGTTAGTTTGGATTGCAAAAATGCTTTTGCAATATTTCCTGATAATCCTTTTTCCATTTTTATATTTTTATATGCTTACGCAATTATTTCGAAATGTATACGGGAGCACCGTTAAAAAGATTACCCTTAGCACTCACAACATATTTTTCACCATCTGCCAAACCGGATAATACTTCAAATTGACCAGAATGATTTTTCCCTAATCGAACCCATCTTAAAACTGCAGTATTTTCATCGCTAATCGTATAAATACCAGTAAGTTGATTTTTGTACACAATACTTGATTCTGGAACGGTAATAGTTTTATTTAGATCAACTGATGAATTCGTTTCTTTAACAGGAACCTGAATATTTACATACATGCCTGAATAAAAACTTTTCATTTCTGATTGTGGCAGATTGATTTTCACGATATATTGTCCACCAGTAAACTGAGAAGATGGATTAATTTGAATTACTTTTCCTTTTACCGTCTTATTAACTGCCTGCACATTCATTTCTACTTCCTGACCCAATGAAATAGTAGCGATAAAATTTTCTGGTACCATCGCGCTAACTTGCAAGTTGCCGGTTTGTTCTAGCGTTAAAATGGGCATACCCGGGCTAGCAATACTACCTGTTTCTGCGTTCTTCTGAGATATAACACCCGAAAAAGGTGCCGTAACGGTAGTGTATGCTAGATTCGCATTTACCTCATTTTTCATTTGTTTTGCAGCATCCAGATTTGCCTTGGCTGATGTATACTGTAATGTTATTTGCTCTAGTTCCTTTTCAGTTGCACTTTGCTGCTTATACAACATAGTGTATCTATCATAATCCTTTTGTGCATTTTTAAAAGCAGCATCAGCTTGTGCTATCATTGCTTCGGTTTGTGCAGTCTTGGCTTTTATATCAGCGGCATTAACTGTGAATAATACCTGACCTTGTTTTACAAAATCACCTGCTTTTACTCGCATACTTGTTATAGTACCCATTACCCGAGTAGAAATATTTGCTGATTGTACCCCTTCAACCTGCCCTGTGATTTCAAAATTTCCATTTTTCTGATGGGTTCCAGCATTCGCTATTATCACTTCTACTGGAGTCTGTGTGGCTGTTACTTCAGATTGTTTTTTATTACCACAGCTAATTGCAGAAACCGTAGACAAGATGGCTCCTGCAACAATAAATTTATTAGTTAATTTCATTTTAGTTGATTTATAATATTATTTAACTGTAATTAAAAATTCGTAATAATTGATAGCAGCCTGTTCCATCAATTTGGCTTCTGCCTGCTGCAATTTTTGTTGAGAAAGCTGTGTTTGAGCAAGTAGGATATCATTTGTGCTAACCAGTCCCTGCTGATACCTGTTTTGTAGTATTCTTAAAGATTCGTCTGCCTGTGCTATTGAACTTTCAAGTTGTTTGAATTTATACCTCGCATCCTTAATTTTTCTGATTGTATTTTGAAGTTCAGTTTGTTCCTGATTGATTCTTGCAGAATACTGTTCCTGGAGTTTCGCTTTTTCGATGGTTTGAGTAGCAATCTTGTTTTTGGTTTGATTTCCCTTCATAATATCCCAAGACAATTGCACACCTGCAAAATAGGAGCCTGCAGTAAAGCCTAATGCTTTTCTGTCATTCAATTGATAGTTGGCAAAGGCATTTAATCTGGGTAGCCAACTCATTTTAGAACCCTTTATAGCGATATCATAAACATTTAATCCGGCCTGCATTGCTTTTAAGTCTGCTCTTTCGGTTGGTATCAATTGCACTTGCTCGCTGACATTATTCAGCGATGCTGGCATCGTTTTATATATTACACCCTGTGGCTGATTCATCATTAAGCTCAGCTGATCTGAAGTCTGTGCTATTGCTGATTGAATTTCATTTAGACGTGTTTCGGTATTTTTTACCTGAACTTCAACATTTAATAAATCAGATTTTTGCATTAAGCCCTGATCAAATCTGTTTTTAGTGAACTGATAAATTGAAGTTGTAGTAGTTAGCGCATTTTTTACAACATCAATTACCTGATAAAAAAAATCCAATTGCAGAAACAATTGTGTTACCTGCATCTTTACAGCTTCCTCTGTTCTTTTAGTTTGTAAGGAACTAATTTGGACTTGTTGCTCAGCTACCTTCCGCATTTGCAGCATATCTAAATTTATGATTGGCTGTTGTAAGCTTAACTGAGTAAGATAATTAGGAGTTGCTCCTGGATTATTTAATAACGCTGGATTAAAGTCTGCTGCGGTAACATCTGCTTGCTGCAACTTAAATCCAAAGGCATTTAATGGATTGTTGGTATTCATTGCTGTATAAGATAGATTCAGCTGTGGTAACCATATGGCTTCGGTCTGCTTTACATTAGCGTTGGCAATCTGCTGATCAATCTGGGCAATTTTAATTTGCTGATTGGCTTTTTGCGCTAGGCTTAGGGCTTCTTCGAGTTGGATGGGTATTGTGGATTGCTGGGCTTGAACACCAAGAAACCCGAGTACAGATACCAAAAAAATTGACAATAATCTCATAATTCCAATTTTAAGAACACAAAAGTAGAATGGATAAAAAGTCTGTTTAGTAACATATGTTACAAACAGGTTTTGCTAAGAAAGGCCGATATTTATACTATATATACCTCTGAATCGCTTCCCATGAACCCATCAATAAAAAGACTTTTGTTCCTCGTTGTTTCCATTACAGCTTGCTTGTTTATCTACGCTCAGAAACCTGTTACGCAAAAACTCTTAATAGGCAGTTATACCAGTGGTACTGTTTCCGATGGCATTTACTATTACCAATTGAATACAAATGGTTCAGCAGAGCTGATTAGCAAAACAGCAGCAGCAGACCCCTCTTTTTTAGCCCTCGCTTTGAATAAGCCGAATATATATGCAGTTAACGAACTAGGAAATGGAAAAGGCGCTGTATCTGCTTATCAGTTTGATAAAGTATCTGGTAATTTTCAATTACTGAATACGGTTTTAAGCGGTGGTGACCATCCTTGTCATATTAGTATAGATTCTAAAAATCGTTTTGTATTTGTATCTAATTATTCCGGAGGCAATTTCAGTGTAATGAAAATTGAAGCCGATGGTAGCCTAAGCAATGCTATTCAAACCATTCAACACACTGGCAGTAGTGTCAATAAAAGCAGACAGGACAAGCCACACGTTCACTCTGCCTTTATATCTCCCGATGAAAAATATTTATTAGTACAAGATTTGGGCACCGATCAGATTAGCGTGTATGGCTTAAACCTGAACAATACTCGTCCAGTTTCGCAAAAACCCATTTCGGTATTCAACTGCAATCCGGGTGATGGCCCAAGGCATATCAGTTTTCATCCCACCAAACCCATTGTTTATGCGGTACAAGAATTAACAGGCACCGTAACCGTATTAAACTTTACAAAAGGAGTTCTTAAAAAACTACAACAGGTTAATATGTTTGTAAAGGGCGACGAAAAAAAATCTGGAGCCGCTGATATACATGTATCACCGGATGGTAAGTTCTTGTACGCTTCCAACAGGGCCGAATTCAATGACCTTGCTATTTTTAAAATAGGGCAAAACGGCTGGTTGCAATGGGTGGGATCAGAACCAACACTTGGGCTGGCACCAAGGAATTTTGCAATAGACCCCTCAGGGAAATTCTTATTGGCTGCCAATCAAAACAGCAATGAAGTAGTTGTTTTCAAAAGAAATATACAAACAGGAAAACTGATCGACACAGGAAAGCGTATTGCTGTTTCTAAACCTGTATGTCTGAAGTTTATCGATTAGTCCTCGCCGGTCTTTTTATTATTATTGGGGGCTGCTTTATATTTTTGAATAGGTCTGTTTTGATTTCCCCCTTTTTGGTTGTTACGGTTGGGATTTCCTCCAGTTTGATTTTGTCTGGGTTTATTGGTTGGACGATTTCCATTTCCTCTTTTAGAATCGAACCTGGCTTTAGGGGTATAGGCTGGAGCTGGTCCAAAATTTTCAGGTACCGGCAATTTATCTACTGACTTCCCAAGTAATTCCTCAATCTGTAAAAACTTTCTTTGTTCGGGTTCGCTGATAAAAGTAATTGCCGTACCAGAAGTGGCCGCACGGGCAGTTCTTCCAATCCGATGAATATAATCTTCTCCGTCATTGGGAACATCATAATTAATAACCAACTCAATTTCTTCAATATCAATACCACGACTCAGGATATCGGTAGCAACGAGGATTTTAAGTTTTCTATTTCTGAAATCCTGCAATACCTGTTCTCTTTTGTCTTGCAACAAATCAGAATGAATTTCCTCTACAGATAATTTAGCACGTTTTAATTCAGAAGCAAGTTGCTTTACATTTTGTTTTTTAGAACAGAATATAATTACACGGGTATAGGTCTGATGAGTCAATACATATTTAATCAGCGGAATCTTTTGCGGCTCGTATACCACATAAGCCTGTTGTAATATTTGCTCTGGTGGTTTAGAAACCGCAATATTGATTTCTGCAGGATTATTCAATAACTTTCTGGCCAGCTCTCTCATTTTCTGAGGCATGGTTGCAGAAAATAAAAGGCTTTGTCTTTGTTTTGGCAGGAAGGAAATGATTTTCATGAGATCATCATGAAAGCCCATGTCGAGCATTCTATCTGCTTCATCCAGCACCAGATATTGTACTTCCTGCATTTTTACATAGCCCATATTTAAATGAGCAATCATTCTACCGGGTGTACAAACCACCATATCCACCCCAGTACTTAATGCTTTCTTTTCAGCAGTAAATGAACTTCCATCTCCACCACCATATACCGCAATACAACTTATATCCGTAAAATAACCCAACCCTTCCATGGTCTCAGAAATCTGAATAGCCAGTTCGCGGGTAGGCACAATAATCAACGCATTAATATGATGAGCCGAATGTGGCTGCGTTAACATCTTATGTATAATCGGTAATAAAAAGGCTGCCGTTTTACCAGTTCCTGTTTGGGCAGATGCAATGATATCTCTCCCCTCGAGTATGGGTTGAATCACCTGCGCCTGTACAGGAGTGGCCGTTTCATAGCCCATAGCATCAATCCCTTCCAGCAGTTTTTCAGTTAAACCGAGTTCTCTAAAATTCAAAATGATATATAATTATGTAAACTAATTAGGCTCCGAGTTTTTTAATCTCTTCATGTAATACATCTTTGGCCAACTCGAAATACTTTTTAAACAATTGTAAAGAAGGGGGTATGGTTTCCAGTTTTTCCAGTTTTTTGGCATTTACTTCCATAGTATTGGCCAATGTGTGCATATCAGGAACCCTCACCACGGACAAGGAGGATTTTGCATAGTGAGCAGACTTGTAAAAGTTTTCCCAGTTCTCAGCAGCAAGATCATCTTCCATTTTCTGTATGCTCTCTGGCATACTTTCCAGAAACATATTGATGATGGTGGTTTTGTATTCATTATCCCCCTCTGCCAATTCATTCAACATCTCTAAATCAACAGAAACCGTAGAAACAGTGTCTGGTGCTTTAACACCAAAATTGGCATTGTTGGGCTTTACTGGAGGTGGGGCATTGAATATTTCATCCAGGGTTTTATACAAAGCTTCCAGTCCAAATGGTTTTGCCAAACAAGCATTCATTCCCATTCTGGTAAACTTGTCTCCTTCAGCACGACTGCTCCAGCCTGTCATCGCAATAATAGGAATCTCCTTATTGATTTCGGCCCTGATGATTTGAGTGGCTTCAAATCCATCCATTTCCGGCATATTAATGTCCATCAAAATCAGGTCATAGGGATTTTGCTTAAGCATTTCAATAGCTTCCGCGCCATTACCGGCAATATCAAAACTGGCTCCGGTAACATTTAAGGAGTGTGTGATCAACTTTTGATTCACAAAGTCGTCTTCCGCTATTAATATTCTTTTTCCCTTTAAAAAATCCGTGTTCATCCCTTTCGTTTTACGTGCTACGAGCCATAAATATAAATTTTATATGGCGTTTATCGTGAAAATTGTGAAAATACCCTGCATAATAACCCCATTTGACTAATTTTTAACCAATCGGATGCATTCATTTTGATTATTTTTGCAGCCTTGCAAGGGGAATAATCTTGCAATCAACCAAAATGAAAAGAATATTTCTATTTATTGCAACACTTGTAGGACTGGGTGCCGCTGCTCAAACAACAGAAACAACAAAAAAAGATTGGAGTAAAATTGATCTGAGTGGACGCTCCAAAGACCACTTTATGATTCAATATGGTTCAGACAGCTGGACAAACAGACCCGACAGTGTTAGAACCGGAAATGGTTTTAGCAGACATTTCAACTTCTATGTGATGTTTGATAAGCCATTTAAAAACAATAAGAAATTTAGCCTTTCTTACGGTGCCGGTATAGGATCCAGCAATATTTTCTTTGATAACGTAAACGTTAATATCAAAGCGAATGCAGCTCGCCTGCCTTTCACCATTGCGGATAGCATCAACCATTTTGACAAGTTTAAAGTAACCAATATCTTCTTGGAAATACCTGTAGAACTACGCTACTATACCAACCCGGAAAATCCGGCTAAGTCCTGGAAGTTCGCGATTGGTGCAAAACTAGGTACCCTTTTGAGGGCGCATACCAAGGGCAAAAACCTGGTTGACAAAAACAACCAAACCGTTTTTGGTAATAGCTTTGTTCAGAAAGAAGTAACCAAAAAATATTTCAACGGTACCTCACTGGCTATTACAGGTCGTGTTGGATATGGTATCATTGGTTTACAAGGCAGTTACTATATCAGCTCGGTTTTAAAAGATGGAGCAGGTCCTTCCATGAACAGATTTTCATTAGGTATTTCAATTAGCGGATTATAATTCAACCCATTGATAGAAAAAAAACAACTGATTTCCGTAGAGGAAAAAGCCGTTCTGGTGGGCGTGATTTTAAAAGATCAAACTGCAGAACAGGCCGAAGAATACTTGGATGAACTGGCATTTTTATCGGAAACAGCAGGTGCGAAAACCGTTAAACGATTTACCCAAAAACTGGCACACCCCGACAGCAGAACCTTTGTTGGAAAGGGAAAGCTGGAAGAAATAAAAGATTATCTGAATGGCAAGAATATTACCCTTGTCATTTTTGACGATGAATTAACAGGTTCTCAGATTTCCAATATTGAAAAAGAGCTCAATGTTAAAACCATTGACCGAAGCGATTTAATCCTCGACATTTTTGCCCGCAGAGCCCGTACGGCACAAGCTAAAGTACAGGTAGAACTTGCCCAGTATCAGTATTTACTACCCAGACTAAAAGGGATGTGGAAACACCTGGAAAGACAGGGAGGTGGTATTGGAACTAGAGGTCCTGGTGAAACAGAAATAGAGACAGACCGTCGTATTGTAAAAGATAAGATAGCCTTGCTGCGCAAGCGTTTGAGCGAAATTGACAAACAAGCTTTTACGCAGAGAAAAGAGCGAGGCGAATTTATCAGAGTGGCGTTAGTAGGTTATACCAATGTGGGCAAGAGCACACTCATGACCGTTCTTAGCAAAAGTGAAGTATTTGCTGAAAATAAATTATTTGCTACACTGGATACCACCACGCGTAAAGTGGTTTTTGAAAACACGCCCTTTTTATTGAGCGATACCGTAGGATTTATCAGAAAACTTCCGCACCACCTGGTAGAGAGTTTCAAAAGCACTTTGGACGAAGTAAGAGAAGCAGATATTCTGTTACATGTTGTAGATATTTCACATGCGCAATACGAAGATCAGATAGGGGTTGTTAATAAAACGCTACAAGAATTAAAAGCCTTTGAAAAGCCGATGCTGACCATTTTCAATAAAATGGATTTATACGTTCAAAAGAACTTTGATGAGTGGCTGGAAGATTCTGTTAAGGAAGAGATTTTAAAAGACCTGAAAGACAAGTGGGATTTAGCCACTAATGGCAACTGTGTATTTGTTTCAGCTACAGAAAGACAAAATATGGATGCATTAAGAGATATCATTCTTGAAAAAGTACGGGAATTGTATGCCATCCGTTATCCCTACAAAACCATGCTATACTAATTGGAAGAAAGCAATTATAGTTGGATTAAAATCGCCGATTCAGCGAATGAACTCTCCTGGCAGAGCAACCAAATGTGCATTGTAGATGCCGATGGAAAAAAATTGACGCTAGCTTTAAAGGATACCCAGATTTTTGCCTTTGCTCATAAGTGCCCCCATGCCAGTGGTATTATGGCAGATGGTTTTATAGACCCTGCCGGGAATGTGGTTTGCCCGCTACACCGTTATCGGTTTTCCTTGCAGAATGGCCGCAATACCAGCGGGGAAGGGTATTTTTTAAAAACCTACCCCGTGAAACAAGGCACTGACGGTATTTATGTGGGCTTTAAAAAGGGCTTTTTTGCGAATTTTTAATGGAATTTTTTTGTAAGAATAGATAATCCCCTATTTTTGCAACCCCGAAAGGGGAAATTCCTCCTTAGCTCAGTTGGTTAGAGCATCTGACTGTTAATCAGAGGGTCTCAGGTTCAAGTCCTGAAGGGGGAGCTACACAAGAAAAGAGGTCATTTTTGACCTCTTTTTCTTTTTTACCTTTTACCAAAGTCTTACTGGCATTAAGCAAAACCCTCACTGGTAAGTTGAAATTTATAGTTGCATCTTTTAAAAATTATCGATGCCCTTTAGGTTTGCACAAGAGGAATTTATTAAAGACGATTTGCATAAATCACCCTTTTTTCTGTAGTTGTTCGCTAATAGGACTCAATATTAATATATTTATATAAATAATTATATATGAGGCTTTTTATTCTTCTTTATATTTTAATAAGTTTAAGTTCCTGTAAAAAAGAATTAAATAATGATGAAATCAGCCTTTTTTACAAAAAAGATGCTTTAGAATATTTTTCAACTGTAAAACAGTATAATTCTATTCTGCGTAATAATAAAATGATAGACTCATTAATTAAAAATATAGAATGGAATAAATTTGAAGAGATAAAGCTTGATTCTGATACTAAACTTTTATTAATTGATATTAATCAAGAATATAAAACTGTTAATAAAACAGAACAAAAGAAAGAATTAAAACTAGTTCTTCAATTTAAAAATCAAAAAATAAAATCAGGTTTTTTGATAGAAATAATTGGAAATAATTTATTTAAAAGTTTTTATGAAATAGTTTTTAATTATTACAATGACTATACAAAGGTATCTGAAAAACAAAATTTAATAATATCTACATTACATATTGATGGAAGATTTATTATGGAATTCAATTATAAAAACGGATCACTTATTGAAACCAAACATCTAAAAAATCAATTACCCAAATTGGAGGGTACTATAAAAGCAAACTCATATACTCCATCACACGAAAAGATAAGTTCCTTGGAAGTAAACTGCACTAATTGGTTTTTAGTAACTACTTACTTTTATTCAGACGGAACAACAACAGAAAGTAGTCGATATTTATATACTACCTGTACTGGAGAGCAATGTCAAACTACAATAGATATTGATAATGAATCCAATATCATAAAAAGTAATTGTGGTGGTGGTGGTGGTGGTGAGACTCAAAATATTCAACAAGAAGACTTTGTTATATATTTTGATCAAGATCGTCCAATAGTTGATATTTTAAAAATTTTTAAATGTTTTGAAAATATTCCTACTAATGGAGCAAAATTTTCATTAAAACTTAGTGTAGATATTCCTGTGAATTCTGATCCAACAGTTTTGTCAACTTTTTCTAATGCTGGACACGTTTATTTGACATTTGAAAAATCTAATGGTAATCAGAGTATAAGTCAATCCATTGGATTTTACCCCAATAATTCTTATGCATCATTAACAATGCAATATATGTCAAGTGTCATAAAAAATGATGGAGCGCCGAATCTTGAACGAGAAGAAGATGCTAGTATAATTATGGATAACATGCCAGAAATAGATTTTAATTCAGCAGTTAACATTGCAATTGCATATGCTAATAATGCTATGTATAAGTTAGATGATTATAATTGTACTAACTATGCGTTAGATGTTTTCAATTTTGCAAGAACTAATAATGAAAGACTTGTAATACCCTCTACCAGTTATTTTGGAATAACCAGTGGTTATTCCCCTAAAGGAGTGTATCAATACTTGAATTCAAGAAAAAATATTGATTCAAATATTAAGATTGGTAATTCTAAAACAAAAAGAAGCCATGGAGAATGTAACTAATAAAAAAATATTGTCTTTTTTCTTTATTAATTTTTTACTTTCTTTCATTTATTTATTTGGGATGGTTGCAATTTATTTTTCAACTATAAATATTGAAGGTTTATTAATTGGATTTTATCAAATGGCTTTTACAATCATTCATATTATTGTTTTGCTATTATTAATGATCATTAACGCTCCAAAATCAAAAGAATATAATAAATCATTGCAATATTATGTAGCAGGAATTTTAGCTGTAATTATTGGTGGCTGGTCTTATGTCAAAATAAGCATCCTATTAAACTGGCACATCTAATTATTGTTCCTATAATATTAAATGAACTAACAACATATTTTATAATCAAATAATAGCCTTTAGATAAGAGAAAAGCTGCATCTTTCGTCTGTAAGGGGAGC
>VFQO010001681.1_pt1 | contig 15972 bp, 16 predicted proteins | sample 3512331 | NCBI WGS metagenome assembly VFQO01 (sample SAMN10412371, study PRJNA504923) | tailings metagenome | isolation source: Replicate 3 from Balatoc abandoned mine | place: Philippines: Itogon, Benguet | collected 2017-08-28
GCGACAAGCTCAAGGAAAAGGGCGTGGAGGTGAAGTATGCCATCCACCCCGTCGCAGGCCGCATGCCGGGGCACATGAACGTGCTGCTCGCCGAAGCCTCGGTGCCTTACGACGAAGTCTTCGAGCTGGAAGACATCAACTCCGAGTTCGCCCAGTGCGATGTCGCCTTCATCATCGGCGCCAATGACGTGGTGAACCCCGCGGCCAAGACCGACAAGTCCTCGCCGATCTACGGGATGCCGGTGTTCGATGTCGACAAGGCCAAGCAGGTGTTCTTCATCAAGCGCTCGATGGGCGGGGTGGGCTATGCCGGGGTCGACAACGACGTGTTCTACATGAACCAGACCGTCATGCTCCTCGCGGATGCGAAGAAGATGGTCGAGGAAATCGTCAAGTCGCTGGACTGATCGCATCGACCCGAAAAGCGGGAAGCGGTTTTCGGACAAGTTGATGCTGATCGCATCGACCCGAAAAGTGGGAACCGGTTTTCGGACAAGTTGATGCGACAACAAAGAGACTCTTGATGAAGAAGCTGCTGATCGGACTGCTGCTGATTGCGGGCCTCGGAGCGGGGGCGCTTTTCAGCGGCCTCGCCAACCCGCTCGTGGAAATGCAGGTCAAGGGCGCGCTGGTGGAATCCGGCATCGGCGAGAAGCGCGCCGCCTGCATGGCCGAGCGCATGGTCGACCGGCTTACCCTCGGCCAGCTCTGGAAGCTGCGGCAGGGCATGGCGGCGCAGGAAGGCGAGCCCGAGGAGGGCTATGGCCTTGGCGAGCTCGTCAAGCGCCTGCGCCGTGTCGATGATGGCGAGGCCGTGGCGGTGCTGACCACCTCTGCCGGGCTGTGCGCGTTGGGGATCGGCTAAAGGCCCGCTTGCATTTCCCGCTCCGCTTGCGCCACACTGCGCGGCGGAGAGGGAGAACATCATGAACCGACTGGCACCCAGGCTTTCTTTGGCGTGCGCTGTGCTGCTGGCGTCCGCCGCCGCTGCGCCGCTGGCCGCCGCAACGCACCGGGTCGATCCCGCGCAAGGGCAGGCCGCCTTGCAGGAGGCGCTGATCCTTGCAGCGCCAGGCGATACCATCGAACTGGGCGAGGGCCGCTTCACGCTCACCGACGGGCTCAGCCTCGATGTTGACGGGGTGACGGTGCGCGGCGCGGGGATGGAAAAGACCATCCTCGATTTCACCACCCAGCAGGGCGCGGGCGAGGGGCTGCTGGTCACGTCCGACAACGTCACCTTGCGCGATTTCGCGGTCGAGAACCCCAAGGGTGACGGGATCAAGTCCAAGGACGCCGACAACATCATCTATCACGCGATCCGGGTCGAATGGACCGGCGGGCCCAAGGCCACCAACGGGGCTTACGGCATCTACCCGGTCGAGAGCACCGGGGTGCTGGTGCAGGGCTCGATCGTGACGGGCGCATCGGACGCAGGGATCTATGTCGGGCAGAGCCGCGACATCACCGTTCAAGGCAACATCGTCCGCTTCAACGTTGCCGGGATCGAGATCGAGAACAGCCGCAACGCGCTCGTCACCGGCAATATCGCCACCCGCAACACCGGCGGCTTGCTGGTGTTCGACCTGCCGGGCCTGCCGGTGATGAACGGCGGCAATGTCATCCTGCGCGGCAACAAGGTGCACGACAACGACACCCCCAACTTTGCGCCGCCCGGCAATATCGTTGCCTCCGTGCGGCGCGGGACGGGGGTGCTGGTGATGGCCAATGACGGCGTGCTGATCGAGGGCAACATGCTCGAGAACAATCCGACCGCCCATGTCATGGTGATCGCCTATACCCAGCCCTATGATGATGCCCGCTACAATCCTCACGCCCGCAACGTGATCGTCGGCCCCAACGCCTTCGGGCGCGGCGGGGACGATCCCCAGCTCGATGGCAAGGAGATGCTGCTCGCGGCCTTCGGCGGCGCGCTGCCGCCGGTGCTTTGGGACGGGATCGAGGAGCGGCCCGGCAATGGCCTGAAGATCGCGCCCGGGGTGAAAGGATGGTCGCTCAACCTCACCAGGGCCGGCCAGAGCCTTGCCGAGGCGCAGCCCGGGCCGCTGATGCTGGCTCCGGTGGAGGCATGGGACTTCCCCCAAGTCGGCGCGCCCGCGGCGCTGGAGGCGCGGCTGAAGTGAGGGTCGGGGCTGGCCTGCTGCTGCTCGCCTGTGCCACTTTCGGCGCGGTGCTGGCGCGCGCCGATGTGACCGGCCCGCCGCCGGTCAATGACGCCGCCATTCAGGGCGAGGGCTTTCCGGCCCGGCTTTCGGACTTTGCCTTTTTCACGCAAGGCGGCCTGCAAATGCCGGCTACCGGCGTCCATCCCTACGCGCTCAACACGCCGCTATGGTCGGACGGGGCGGAGAAACTGCGCTTCATCTACCTGCCCCAAGGCACGCGGCTGGGCGCGGACGGAGAGGGCTTGCTCGCCTTCCCCGTCGGCGCGGCGATCATCAAGACCTTCGCTTTCGGCGAGGGGGCCGGGCGCCGGTTGATCGAGACCCGCGTGCTGCTCCACCGCGCGGATGGCTGGGTGGCGCTGCCCTATCGCTGGAACGCCGAGCAGACCGATGCGACCCTCGTGCTGGCAGGTGGGCGGGTGGATCTGGTGACACCGGCGGGCGAGGCGATCTCCTATGCGATCCCCAACAAGAACCAGTGCAAGACCTGCCACAGCAAGGACGGGCAGGTGATCCCGATCGGCCCCAAGGCGCGCAATCTTTCGGCCGCATGGCTGGCGGACATGAGCGCGAAGGGCTGGCTGGCGGGCGACCTGTCCGGCGGCAACCGCCTGCCCGACTGGCGCACCCGCGCCACCGGCCCCGCCGCACCGCTCGCCCGCGCCTATCTCGATGTGAACTGCGCCCATTGCCACCAGCCGGGCGGCGGCGCGTCGAACTCGGGCCTCGACCTGCGCTGGGAGCAATCGGACGCTCACGCGATCGGCATCTTCAAGCGCCCGGTCGCTGCCGGACGCGGGGCTGGGGGGCATGAATTCTCGGTGCTGCCCGGCGAGCCCGACAGGTCGATCCTGCTTTACCGCATGGATTCTGCCGAGCCCGGCATCGCCATGCCCGAACTGGGCAAGTCGAGCGTCGATCACGAAGGGGTTGCGGTGGTGCGCCGCTGGATTTCGGAGCTGAAATGATCAAGTGGTTGCGGCGCGGCCTGCTCGCGCTTCTCGGCGTTCTGGTGGTGGCCTTCCTCATCTTCCGCACCCCCGATACGGACGCGGCCGAGATGCGCGCGAAATATGGCGCGCCGCCCTCGCAATTCGTCGACATCGGCGGCGGGGTGACGGTTCACCTGCGCGACGAGGGGCCGAAAGATGCGCCCGTCATCATGCTCCTCCACGGCTCCAACGCCGATCTGCACACCTGGGAGCCGTGGGTCGAGACCCTGAAGACCCGCTACCGCGTGATCCGCTTCGATCAGATCGGCCACGGCCTGACCGGCCCCGATCCGCGGGAGGATTACTCCACCGCCAACTTCGTCGGCGATATCCTCGCCGTGGCCGACAAGCTGGGGCTGGAGCGCTTCGTGCTGGGCGGCAATTCGATGGGCGGCAAGCACGCGCTCGCCTTTGCCATCGCGCACCCCGAGCGCCTCGACGGCCTCGTGCTGGTGGACGGCAGCGGCGGGCCGATGCTGAAGCTTGCTCCCAAGCCGGGTGAGAAGAAGGAAAGCGGCAATATCGGCTTCACCATCGCCCGGATGCCCGGGGTGAACCTGCTGGCCGAGCAGATCACGCCCCGCTCGCTGATCCGGCAGAGCCTCGAGCAATCGGTCTCGGTCAAATCGGTGGCGAGCGAGGCGGTGGTCGATCGTTACTGGGAACTGCTGCGCTATCCCGGCAATCGCCGCGCAACGCTGGCGCGCTTCAGCCAGCCCTATGATCCGCTGTCCGCAGCCGACATCGCCACGGTCAAGGTGCCTACCCTGATCCTGTGGGGCGAGGAGGACCGGATCATCCCGGTCGAGGCGGGACACTGGCTGGCCGCGACCCTGCCGGATAACCGCCTGGTCACCTATCCCGGCATCGGCCACCTGCCGCACGAGGAAGCCGCCGCGCAGACGCTCGGCGATCTCGAACCGTGGCTGGCCGGGCACGCATCGGGGCAAAAGCAGGACTAGGTTTGCAACCTCTCATGTGACTGCTGGACGCGCGGGGGCCTTGCGCCCTAGAGCCATGTCCACACGCACATCGAAGGAAAGGGCCCCGCCTTGCGCAAACTCGGGATCATCGGCGGCATGAGCTGGGTGTCGACCGCGGCCTATTACGAAAGGATCAACCGCATCGTCCAGAAGCGCGCCGCCCCGATGGCGAGCGCGCCGCTGCTGATCGAAAGCCTCGATTTCTGTCAGCTCTACGCTTTAACCGCCGAGCGCGACTGGCAGCGCGCGGCGAGCGTGCTGATCGACAGCGCAAGGCGGCTCGAGGGGGCAGGGGCAGGCGCGCTCGTGATCGCCGCCAATTCGATGCACCGCCTCTATGACGATGCCGCCGCCGCGGTGGACATCCCGATCCTCCACATCGCCGAATATGTCGGCCTTGCCATGAAGCGCGCCGGCAAGACCAGTGCGGCCCTGCTCGGCACCCGCAATGTCATGACCGAGAGCTTCTATCGCAAGCGCCTTGTCGCCCACGGGATCGATCTCCTGCCGCCCGATCTCGCCTATGTCGAGATGCTCGACCGGATCATCTATGACGAGCTGATGGCCGGGAAGGTCACCCGCGAGGCGGAGCGCACGCTCAAGACTATCATCGCCAGCACCGCGCAGGACGGGGCCGAGGCCGTGGTGCTGGCCTGCACCGAGCTCGACATGGTGGTGGATGTGGATGCCAATATCCTGCCGATCTTCGACAGTGGCCGGATCCACTGCGAGGCGGCGGCCAACTGGATCCTCGAGCAGGAAGTGGTGCACTAACGCACATTTCGTCGTGCGTCCGCCTCGTGTCGTCGTTCGCCATCGATCTGCGGGGTGCAACTGCAATCGTATGCGCCTAGGCGCGGCATCGGATTCTGCTTCGGCAACGTCAAGGCATGATCCGGGTCTTCGGGTCGCACCGCAGGCCCTTGGAGCCGCTCCCCTCCCCCCCAATCACCGGGGAGCGGCTCCAGTTCTCCCTTCCCGCCCGGCGGCCGGTTGCCCGCAATCCGGTGAAATTCCCTCCGGTTCCGCTTGAGGCGCAAGCCCCGCTCGCCTAATCGCCGGAGCCGTGATGACCCGCGCCCCCTATGCCGCAGATCCCGATGCCGCGCCGGCCTGCGAATTCGCGCGCAGCCCGGCGGGCGAGCAGCGCGGCCCGCGCAGCGCCTTCCAGCGCGACCGCGACCGGATCATCCACTCGATGAGCTTTCGCCGCCTGAAGTCCAAGACCCAGGTCTTCATCGCGCCTGACGGCGACCACTACCGCACTCGCCTCACCCACAGCCTCGAGGTTGCGCAGATCGGCCGCGTGATCGCCCGCGCGCTCCGGCTCGACGAGGACCTGACCGAGGCGCTGTGCCTTGCGCATGATCTCGGCCACCCGCCCTTCGGCCATGCCGGCGAGAGCGCGCTGTCCGATGCGATGGAGCGCCATGGCGGCTTCTGCCACAACGCACAGGCGCTGCGCACGGTGATGCGGATCGAATGCCCCTATCCCGGGCATGACGGGCTGAACCTCACCTGGGACCTGCTCGAAGGCCTTGCCAAGCATAATGGCCCCGTCACCGCGCCGAACTGGGCGCTGGCCGAGCTCGACGCGGCCTTCCCGCTCGACCTTGGCACCTGGCCCTCGCTCGAGGCGCAGGTCGCCGCGGTCGCCGATGACATCGCCTATGACAATCACGACATCGACGATGGCCTGCGCGCAGGCTTTCTCGAACTCGACGACCTCTTGACGCTCGATTTCCTCGCAGACCAGTGGCGTAGCGTCGAAAAACGCTTTCCCCATGCCCCGCGCGAGCGTCTGCTGCGCGAGATGATACGCGACCAGATCGGGATGATGGTGAACGATGTGATCGCGCAGACCGCCGGGGCGGTGCGCGGGCTCGGATCGGTCGCCGAGGTGCGCGCCGCCGGTCGCCAGCTTGCCGGCTTCTCGCCGGCGATGGCGGAGCAGGAGCGGCGGCTCAAGAGCTTCATGTATGAACGGCTCTACTACCACCCCGAACAGATCGCCGCGGCAGAGAAGGCCCGCGATGTGGTGGCCCGGCTGTTTGCCGCCTATGCCCAGGAAGCGACGCTGATGCCCGGCGACTGGCTCGCGCGACTGCCCCGGCACGAGCCGCAGCGTTCGCGGGTGATCGCCGATTTCATCGCGGGGATGAGCGACCGCTTCGCCATGCGGGCGGTGACGCAGATCTATGGCGAGCGGCCGTCGGGGCTGATCAATGTCTGACCCGCGCCCCTCCGGCCCGGTGCGGGTCGCGCTGGTCGGGGCGACCGGCCTTGTCGGGCGCCGGGTGATCGAGATTGCCAGCGCGGGCGACGATGTGCGGATCGTCGGCATCGCCCGGCGCGAGGCGCCGCTGCCGCCCGGCGCGCGCATGGAGATGTTCGTCGCCGAGCCCGACAAGTGGGGCGAGGTCATGGATGCGGTCAGGCCGCGCGCGCTGATCTGTGCGCTGGGCACCACGTGGAAAAAAGCGGGCCGCGACGAGGCGGCGTTCCGGGCGGTCGATCAGGATCTCGTGCTGGCGACTGCCGAGGCGGCCAGGCGCGCCGGGGTGCCAAACATGGTGCTGGTGAGCGCCGCGGGCGCCGACAAGCATGCCAAGGCGCTCTATATGCGGGTCAAGGGCGAGACCGAGGAGGCGCTCACCCGCGTCGGCTTCAAGCGGCTCGACATTCTCCACCCCGGCCTGCTGCGCGGGGCGCGGGTGGATGATCTGCGCCTGGCCGAGCGTGCTGCCCTGCTGGCCGCGCCGCTGATCGATCCGCTGCTGTCGGGCAAGTGGGAGCAATATCGCTCGATCGATGCAGGGATGGTGGCAGAGGCCGCCCTCGGCCTCGCGCTGCGCCGGGCGGGCGGGCGGTTCACGCATGACAACGAGGCGATGCGCCGCGCCGCGCGCGAATGGCGCCGGATGAGCGAGACGGAGGAGGCCGCGTGACGGGCTGGGCTACGCTATTCGGAGCGGTGAACCTCCTTGCGCTGGTCGCGTGGACCGCGCTGATCCTGCTGCCGCGCTGGCCGGCGCTGCTCTCGGCGGTCCTCTATCTCGGGGTCGGATTGCTGTGCCTTGTCTATGGAACCAGCCTGATTATGGTGGTGAGCGGCGCGATCCCCGGTGGCGGGGGAGGGGGGATGGATTTCACCACCATTGCCGGAATCCGCGCGATCTTTGCCACCGATGCCGGGGTGACGATCGGCTGGACGCATTATCTCGCCTTCGATCTCTTTGTCGGCCTGTGGATTGCCCGCGACGGGGACGCCAAGGTTATCTCGCGCTTCATCCAGGCGCCGGTCTTGCTTGCGACCTTCATGGCCGGGCCGCTCGGCCTTGGCCTGTGGCTTCTCATGCGCGAGCCCGCGGCGCGCCGGCAGGGGCGTTTCCGCTAAAAGGCCGCTGGACCGCTGCGCGCCCATGCGCTTTATTCTCCCAAACGGCTTTTGGGAGAGAGCACGGACATGGCCCGTAACGCCTTTCACGCATTCCAGACCTTCGACGACATCATGCAGTTCTGGGCGAAGGAGCGGCCCGACGGCCCCGCCTTCGATCAGGACGGGCGGATCACCTCCTATGCCGAGGCCGACCTTCTCACCCGCCAGATGATCGCGCTGATGCAGGCGCGCGGGATCGAGCAGGGCGACCGCGTGGCATGGCTCGGCAAGAACCGCGATACCTACTTCCTGCTCTATATCGCGGCGGCGCGGATGGGCGCGGTGATGGTGCCGGTCGGCTGGCGTCTCGCTCCGCGGGAGATAGCCTATATCCTCACCGATACGGGCGCAAAGCTGGTCTTTGCCGATGCCGAATTCTCCGCGACGGCGCATCAGGTGGCAGGCGAAGTGCCGGCAAATCCCGAAGTGATCGAAGCCGAGGCGGCGCGCATGGCGGCCGCCGGGTTCGAGCCGGCCGATTACACCCCGCCCGGGCTGCATGATCCGGTGCTCCAGCTCTATACCTCGGGGACGACCGGCAATCCCAAGGGGGCGATGCTGTCGAACGCCAATCTGCTCGGCCTCCGGAATGCGGGCAATGAGGCGGGGCTCGACTGGAACTTCTACGAGCCGGACGACTGCATGCTGGTCGCGATGCCCTGCGCCCATATCGGCGGCACCGGGCTGGTGAATATCGCCATCGCCAACGGGGTGCGCAGCCTCGTGCAGGCGGAATTCACGCCGGTGGGCGTGCTCGAGGCGATCGAGGCCGGGGCGACCCACATGTTCATCGTTCCGGCTGCGCTGCAAATGGTGGTGCAGCACCCGCGGGCCGCCACCACCGATTTCGCCAACCTCAAATACCTCATGTATGGCGCTGCGCCGATGCCGCTCGAACTGCTCAAGGAAGCGGTGCGGACGATGCCGACCACGCGCTTCCTGCAAGCCTATGGCATGACCGAGACCTCCGGCACGATCTCGATCCTCCCGCCCGAGGACCACAGCCTCGAAGGCAACCAGCGGATGCGCTCGGCGGGCAAGGCCTGTCCCGGAGTCGAGATCGAGGTGCGCGGGGCCGACAATGTCGAGGTGCCGCGCGGCGAGATCGGCGAGGTGTGCATCCGCTCCCCCTCGAACACGCAGGGTTACTGGCAGCTGCCCGAGGCGACCGCGAAGACCATCGATCCCGACGGCTGGCTGCACACCGGCGATGCGGGCGTGATGGACGAGGACGGCTATGTCTACATCCAGGACCGCATCAAGGACATGATCATCTCGGGCGGCGAGAACGTCTATCCCGCCGAGGTCGAGAGCGCGATCTACGGCCACCCCGCCATCGCCGAGGTCGCGGTGATCGGCGTGCCGAGCGCCAAGTGGGGCGAGGAGGTCAAGGCCTGCGTCGTCGCCAGGCCGGGCATGGAAGTGGACGAGGCCGACGTGATCGCCTGGGCGCGCGAACGCATCGCGGCCTTCAAGGCGCCCAAGAGCGTCGATGTGATCCCGCTCATGCCGAGGAACGCCAGTGGCAAGATCCTGCGGCGCGAGCTGCGCGCGCCCTACTGGGAAGGGCAGGAGCGGCAGGTCTCCTGAGATGAAACAGCACGCCCCTGCTACCCTGCGCAACCGCGAGCCCATCGCCGGGGTGCTCGCGCGCGAACTGCCTGCGCGCGGCACGGTGCTCGAAATTGCGGCAGGGACCGGGGAACATGCGGTGTTCTTCGCGGAAGCCTTTCCCGCGCTCGACTGGCAGCCGACCGATCCCTCGCCCGAGGCGCTCGCCTCGATCGCGGCGTGGCGAGAGGACTATGCGGGGAGCAATCTGGCCGCGCCGTTGCGGCTAGATGCCGCTGCGCCCGGGGACTGGCCCGTCGCCGGGGCTGCCGCAATTCTGTGCATCAACATGGTCCACATCAGCCCTTGGGAGGCGACCCAGGGGCTTTTCCGGGGGGCTGCCCGTTTGCTGGTCAGCGGTGCGCCGCTGATCCTCTATGGGCCCTATATCGAGGAAGGGGTGGAGACCGCGCCGTCGAACCTCGAATTCGATGCAAGCCTCAAGTCGCGCAATCCGCTCTGGGGCCTGCGCGAGGCCGAAGCGCTCGACGCGCTTGCAGTCAGGCACGGGTTGGCCCGCAGCGCACGCCATGCGCTGCCGGCCAACAACATCGTGCTCGTCTACCGCAAGGTCTAGTCGATCGCGCGTTCGCCCGCGCGGCCGACGGATTTGATGTCGTCACCAAGGCCTTCGACCGTGTTGCAGCCGGCAGCGGCGAGCGAGAGAGTGGCGAGGGCGGCAACAGCAAGCGCATTGCGAATCATCAGGCAGGTCCTTTTGTTGAGACGTCACGGTTCAACGCACGAGCCTGTATATATATTCCTGACAACAGGATGAAGCGCCGTCCTCGCCGGACGGAAGGATCAGATTTCCTCCTTCACCTCGCGCGATGCGGACTGGAGGTCCTCGCCCGCGCCTTCGACAGTGTTGCAGGCTGCGGTAGCGAGGGTGAGCGCGCCGAGCAGGGTGGCGGCCATCAGGGTGCGGGTGGTCATGGCAGGGTGCTCCTTGTTTGTGGTCCCTGCACCATCAACCGGAGCGGGCCTGCGCAAGGTCCATCCTATTCGGCGGAATGCACCCGCGACAGGGCGAGTTGCCGCTCGCGCCATGCAATCAGCAGACCGGCTCCGATGATCAGCGGGGCGCCGAGCCACAGGTTGGCAGGCGGCGCGCGGTCGAAGATGGTGTAGCCGTAGAAGCTCGCCCACAGCAGTGCGGTGTAATCCATCAGCAGGATCACCGCCGCCGAGCCGAAGCGCAGCGAGGTGGTGAGCAGCATCTGTGCCGCCGCGCCGACCAGGCCCATGCCGAGGATCAGCGCCCAGGTGACGGGATCATGCGCCGCGATCACGAAAGGCAGCGCGAGGGCGGCGACGGGGGTCGAGAGCGCGGCGAACCAGAAGACGATGCTCCACGGGCTCTCGGTGGTGTTGAGGTCCTGAAGCTGGAAGCTGATCAGCGCCACCATGAAGGGCGCGACAAGGCCGACCGCGATGCCGGCCAGCGTCACCCCCTGATGCAGGCCGTCGAACGGCTGCATCACCACGACCACCCCGGCAAAGCCGATCGCCACCGCGCTCCAGCGATAGGGACCGACCTTCTCGCCGTGGAGCATGATGGCAAGCAGCACGGCAAACATCGGTGCAGTGAAGCCGAGCGTGGTCGCCTCCGCGAGCGGCAGCAGCAGGACGGCGCCATAGGTGAAGACCATGCCGAACAGACCACTTGCCGCGCGGCGGGCGTGGGCGGGCAATCGCCGGGTCCTGAGCATGGCGGTCCTGCCCGCAAGCGCCAGCCCTGCGCCCAGCAACACCGCAGTGAGCAATTGCCGCCAGAAGATCAGCTCGACCAGATGGGCACCGCGCTCGCCCGCCAGCTTCACCAGCATGGCCATGGTTGCCAGCGCGGCAGCGGCAAGCAGCCGCACGAGCAGCGCGAGCAGCGGACGGGGGCGGGCGATCGAGCCATCCATTGTCACCGGACTTGGCCGAGGGCCGAGGATTGTGCAACCCGCGCGCCGCCCTACATGGGGCCGCGATGGATATTATTGCGCAATTCGAACTGCTCAGCGATGCCGCGCAGCTGGCGTGGCTGGGCGGTGCCTGCTGGCTGGTGGCGGTGATCGCTACCCTGATGGAGCGCCGCCGCGCCCGCCTGCGCGATCTGACACGGCTCGAAGCCGTGGGCTGGATGCCGTGGACAACGCTGTTCGTGCTCGCTGCGATGGTGGGCGCAGGGCTGCTGGCGATGAGCCTGCCGGTGGTGATGAAGGGCTAGAACTTCGCACCAGAGCCGCCACGCCGTCCAGCAGGCGGCGCGGGCCGATGACGCCAAGGCCTCCAAAACGACGCCTAAGGCGTCGCAAGGCCGACTGGCCGCCGGCCGGTTAGGCCGAACCGCCTGCCTCTTTAGAGGCAGGCCTCCAGATACGCCTGATCGAAGCCGAACTGGCGCGCCTTTTCGAGCGTGTAGGGGCGCAGGCCCGACGAGCGGAATTCGCCGAGGATCTTCCCGTCCTCGCTCTCGTCGAGATATTCGAACTTGAACAGCTCCTGCGTCACGATCACGTCGCCTTCCATCCCGATCACCTCGGTGATGTTGGTGGTGCGGCGCGAACCGTCGCGCAGACGCTTCACCTGCACGATCAGGTCGACGGATTCGGCGATCTGGCGGCTGATGGCTTCCTTGGGAATCTTGATGTCGCCCATCAGGATCATGTTCTCCATACGGCCAAGGCACTCGCGCGGGCTGTTGGCGTGGAGCGTACACATCGAACCGTCGTGACCGGTGTTCATCGCCGCGAGGAGGTCGAAACACTCCGCGCCGCGAATTTCGCCCAGGATGATGCGGTCAGGACGCATACGCAGGGCGTTCTTGACGAGGTCGCCGATGGTGATCGCGCCCTGGCCTTCAAGGTTCGGCGGACGGGTTTCGAGCGGCAGCCAGTGCGGCTGCTGCAGGCGAAGTTCGGCCGCGTCTTCGATGGTCAGCACGCGCTCGCCCGGGTCGATCATCTTCGACAGGGCGTTGAGCATGGTCGTCTTGCCCGAACCCGTACCGCCCGAAATGACGATGTTCATCCGGCACGCGCCCGCAATCTTGAGGGCGGTGCACATCTTGTCCGACATCGAACCGAAGTCGCGCAGCATGTCGAGCGTGATCGGCTTCTCGGAGAATTTACGGATCGAGATCGCCGTGCCGCGCAGCGACAGCGGCGGCACGATCACGTTCACACGCGAGCCGTCCTTGAGGCGGGCGTCGGCAAGCGGGGTGGTCTGGTCGACGCGGCGGCCGACCTGGTTGACGATGCGCTGCGCGATCTGGAACAGGTGCTGCTCGTCGCGGAAGCGGATCGGGGCGAGCTGGAGCTTGCCCTTCTTTTCGATGTAGGTCTGGTCGGGGCCGTTGACCATGATGTCGGACACGTCCGCATCATTGAGCAATTCTTCGAGCGGGCCGAAGCCGAGCAGCTCGTCGATCAGCACCTTCTCCAGCGCGAATTGCTCGCGGCGGTTGAGGGTGACCTTGAGCTCGGCCAGCACCTCCATGATGATCGGGCGGAATTCCTCGGAGAGTTCCTCCTTGGAAAGCGTCGCCGCCGCCTCGGGGTCGACGCGCTCGAGCAGGCGCGGGAGCACCTGTTCCTTGATCTTGTGGACGCTGGCCTCGAAGCCGCCGACGTCGGAATTGGCCTCGTTGACCGCTGCCATGCGCTCGTTGAGGCGGTCGATCGCCTCCGAGGATGTGGCCGGACGGCTCGCTGCCGGAGCGGGTGCCGGGGCGGGGCGGGGCGGGGCTGCCTCGCCGGGGATGGGCGGGAACTGTTCGCCGCCGCGCAAAGGCGCGGCAATGCCTGCGCCTGCGCCGGTGCCCGCGCCCTTCATGGGCCGTGCGACACCGAAAGCGGGCCGTGCGCCCGGCTTCATTCCGCCTGCGTTGCCCTTTTTACCGAATGCGCTCATTCCCAGCCCCCGCGGCTCTCAATCCATTTCGCGCAGCCTGCCTCGTGCAGAAAAAGCTGCGCCACGAGGGTCGGAGATAGGCCGCAATGGTTATTTTTTCCTAAACCGGCCACTCCGGCAGCCATCCTTGGGCTTGCCGTTAAGGACCGGACGGCTAGAGCAGCAGGCAAGGCAACAAGGGAACACCCATAGCAATGTGCGGCATTATCGGGATCGTGGGCGAGGGTAATGTGGCCGGTCGCCTGGTCGACGGGCTGAAGCGCATGGAATATCGCGGCTACGACAGCGCGGGGATCTGCACTTTGCACGATGGCGCGCTGGTGCGCCGCCGGGCGGAGGGGCGGCTGGCGAACCTCGTTACTGTGCTGGCGGATGATCCTGCGCCCGGCAATGTCGGCATCGCGCATACCCGCTGGGCGACCCACGGCGCGCCGACCGCCGCCAATGCCCATCCCCATGCCACCGGCGAGGTCGCGATCGTCCACAATGGCATCATCGAGAACTACAAGGACCTGCGCGCAGAACTGGCCGCGCAGGGCCGGGTGTTCGAGAGCGAGACCGATACCGAGATCGTCGCCCACCTCATCTCCGCCGAGGTCGAGGCCGGGGCCGATCCCGTCACCGCCGTGCGCGCCGTGCTGCCGCGTCTGCGCGGGGCCTTCGCGCTTGCCATCGCCTTCCGCCGGCACCCCGACCTCCTGATCGGCGCGCGCCTCGGCTCGCCGCTGGTGGTGGGTTACGGCGAGACGGGGGGCAAGGGCGAGGGGGCGGAGATGTATCTCGGCTCCGACGCGCTCGCGCTCGCGCCGCTGACCCAGCGCATCGCCTATCTCGAGGAAGGCGACTGGGTGGTGATCCGCCGCGGTTCGGCCGAGATCTTCGATGCGGCAAACAATCCCGTCACCCGCGAGATCCAGACCTCGGGCGCGTCTGCGGCGATGGTCGAGAAGGGCAATTACCGGCATTTCATGCTCAAGGAGATCTACGAGCAGCCCACCGTGGTGGCGCAGACGCTCGGCTCCTACCTGCGCCGCTCGGACAATTCCGTGGCGCTGCCGCAGATCGATTTCGACCTGTCGGCGGTGCGCCGGTTGACGATCGTTGCCTGCGGCACCTCGTTCTATGCCGGGATGGTGGCGAAATACTGGTTCGAGCAATTCGCGCGCGTGCCGGTCGATATCGATGTGGCCTCGGAATTCCGCTACCGCCAGCCGGTGCTGGAAGAGGGCGGGCTGGCCCTGTTCATCTCGCAGAGCGGGGAGACCGCCGACACGCTCGCGGCGCTGCGGCACTGCAAAGCCAATGGGCAGACCATCGGCGTGGTCGTCAACGTGCCGACCAGCACGATGGCGCGCGAGGCCGACCTGCTGCTCCCAACCCATGCCGGGCCGGAGATCGGCGTCGCCTCGACCAAGGCCTTCACCTGCCAGCTTGCCGTGCTCGCCGCGCTCGCTGCGCACATGGCGGTGAAGAAGGGCCGTCTGGACCGCGAGCAGGAGGCCGAGATCGTGCGCCACCTGCTCGAGGCGCCCGCCGCGCTCAACGCCGCGCTGGCACATGACGATGACATCGCCGCCATGGCGCACCTCATCGCCCCGGCGCGCGATGTGCTCTATCTCGGCCGCGGGCAGGATTATCCGCTGGCGCTGGAAGGGGCGCTGAAGCTCAAGGAAATCAGCTATATCCACGCCGAGGGCTATGCTGCGGGCGAGATGAAGCACGGGCCGATCGCGCTGATCGACGATGCCGTGCCGGTGGTGGTGATCGCGCCGTCCGGTCCGCTGTTCGAGAAGACCGTCTCCAACATGGAAGAGGTGCGCGCCCGCGGCGGGCAGGTGGTGCTGGTCTCGGACGCGCAAGGCATTGCCCATGCCGGCGAGGGCTGCATCGCGACGATCGAGATGCCGGTGGTCCACCCGCTGATCGTGCCGCTGGTCTATGCCGTACCGGTGCAGTTGCTCGCCTATCACGTCGCCGTGGTGAAGGGCACCGACGTCGACCAGCCGCGCAATCTCGCCAAGTCGGTGACGGTGGAATAGCGCCCGCCGCCGCACGGCCGGGGTCGGCGCATTTAACCATCGATCCGCGTCGTTCTCCCTCGGATTTTTACAGAGGGCTAACCATTCGCGGTTAATCCGGCGCGGTGGTGAAGCAGCTTCCCTCTCCGCAGCCGGCGATTCCGGGCAAGTTGGCGCTGTCCGATGTGCTCGGGCTGACGCGCGATCCTGCCTTCGATCCCATGCGCCTCAGGCCCGACGAGCAGCGCGATCTCGCCGAGGCGAGCCGCAACCGGATGCTCGCGCAGGGCCTGGTCGCCGCCTTCGTGGTCGCCATTTTCGCGCCGCTGATCGGACTGCCCATCGTGGCGGAGTGGATGGCGGTGGTCGCCATTGTGCTTTACCGCACGCGCAAGACCGACATGCTGCTGGTTACCCCTGGCTACAGGGGCGGTTCGGCCGCGCTCGAACGGGCGCAAAACCTCAACGCGGCCGCACTTGCGGTGTGCTGGGTGGCGGCGCTGCTCATCTTTCCCTGGCTGTCGGAAGGCGCGCAGCAGCAGGCGCTGGTGCTGATCACGCTGACGATGATGGTCGCCTCGACCTTTGTCTTTTCGACCAGCCCGCTCAGCGTGCTGATCTATATCGCGATGCTCGGCCTCGGCACGATCGTCCTGCTGGCGCTGGAGCGGCAATGGCAGGCGATGGGCGGGGCGATCCTGTTCACGATCGCCTGCCTTGTCGCCACGATCGAGATCCGCACCACCTTTGTGAAGGCACGGCTGGCCGAGGCTGCCGTGGCCGAGAAGGAGGCGGTCGTCTCGCTGCTGCTGCGCGAGTTCGAGGAAAACGAGGCCGACT
>VFQO010001682.1_pt1 | contig 15970 bp, 8 predicted proteins | sample 3512331 | NCBI WGS metagenome assembly VFQO01 (sample SAMN10412371, study PRJNA504923) | tailings metagenome | isolation source: Replicate 3 from Balatoc abandoned mine | place: Philippines: Itogon, Benguet | collected 2017-08-28
CGATCGTCGAACGCGAGAATCTGGGTGGCATCTGCCTCAACTGGGGCTGCATCCCGACCAAGGCGATGCTGCGCTCGGCAGAGATCTTCCACTACATGCAGCACGCGGGCGATTACGGCCTCGTCGCGCAAGGCATCGAGGCGGATCTGGCGGCGATCGTCAAGCGCAGCCGCGGGGTGGCGAAGCAGCTCAACCAGGGCGTCACGCACCTGATGAAGAAGAACAAGATCACCGTCCACATGGGCGAGGGGCGGCTGACCGGGCCGACGAGCCTGACGGTGAAGACAGACAACGGCGAGGAAAAGCTCACCGCCAAGCACGTCATCGTCGCCACCGGCGCGCGCGCCCGCGACCTGCCCTTCGCCCCCGCCGACGGCAAGCGCGTGTGGACCTATCGCCACGCCATGACCCCTTCGGAACTTCCCGAAAAGCTGCTGGTGATCGGATCGGGCGCCATCGGGATCGAGTTTGCCAGTTTCTACAACGATCTCGGGAGCGACGTGACCGTGGTGGAGATGCTCGACCGGATCGTGCCGGTGGAGGATGCCGATGTCTCCTCCTTCCTCGAAAAGTCGCTGAGGAAGCAGGGCATCTCGATCATGACCGGGGCGGGTGTCGAGGACATCAAGGTCTCGGACAAGGGCATCACCGCCACCATCAAGGACAAGGCGGGCAAGGCGGCCACCAGCGACTTCACCCACGTGATCGTCGCCATCGGCATCGTGCCCAACACCGAGAATATCGGCCTCGACGGCCTTGCCGAAATGGAGCGCGGCTTCATCCAGATCGACCCCTATGGGCGCACCAAGACAAAGGGCCTGTGGGCGATCGGCGACTGCACGCCGGGACCGTGGCTGGCGCACAAGGCGAGCCACGAGGGCGTGACCGCCGCGGAAGCCATCGCCAAGGAACTCGGCAACAAGGACGCGCATCCGCATCCGCTCGACCGCAACGCTATTCCCGGCTGCACCTATTGCCACCCGCAGGTCGCCAGCGTCGGCCTTACCGAGACCAAGGCGAAGGAGGCCGGTTACGAGGTCAAGGTCGGCAACTTCCCCTTCATCGGCAACGGCAAGGCGATTGCGCTGGGCGAGGCGGAAGGCTTCATCAAGACCGTGTTCGACGCGAAGACCGGCGAACTGCTCGGCGCGCACATGGTCGGCGCGGAAGTGACCGAGCTGATCCAAGGCTACACGGTGGGCAAGGTGCTCGAAACCACCGAAGCGGAACTGATGCAGACCGTCTTCCCGCACCCGACCCTTTCCGAAATGATGCACGAAAGCGTGCTCGACGCCTACGGACGGGCGCTGCACTACTGAGGACACGGGCCACATGACCGATACGGCACCCGAAGCGCTCAAGGGTGAGGATTGGGCGGGCGAAATGGGTGCGCGCTGGCTCGCCAAACTCGACCGGTTCGAAGGGATGATCGCACCCATCGGCGCAGCCCTGCTCGGGCGGGCGGCCTACAGGCGCGGCGAGCGGGTGCTGGATCTGGGCTGCGGGGGCGGGGCGACCACGCTGGCGATAGCCGAGGCTGTGGGGCCGGAAGGCGCGGCGCTCGGGCTCGATGTGGCGCCGATGCTGGTCGCCCGTGCGCAGCAACGCGCCGCCGAGGCGGGCAGCACCGCGTGCTTCGTCTGCGCCGACGCCGCCACCGCGACGCTGGATGAGCCGCCCTTCGACCGGCTGTTCTCACGCTTCGGCTCGATGTTCTTTGCCGAGCCGGTGCCGGCCTTCGCCAACCTCCGGACGATGCTGAAACCCGGTGCGCGGATCGATCTCGCGGTCTGGGCCAACCCGCGCGACAATTTGTGGATGATGGAAGTCATGGGCGTGGTCCGCGGCCATGTCGAAATCCCTCCGGCCGTCCCCCGCACGCCGGGGCCCTTCGCCTTCGAGGACCTGACCTATCTCGAGGAAGTGCTGACCGGCGCAGGCTTCGGCGCGATGGAGGCGGCTGCCTATGAAGGCCGGCAGGCGGTCGGCGGGCCGGGCGCGGCGCCTGCCGAGGCCGCCGACTTCGTGCTGTCTTCCATGGCCGTTGGCCGCGTGCTGGACGAAGCGGGCAGCACGGTGCGCGATGCCGCGCGGGCCGATCTCGTCGAACTGTTCACCCGCCGCCATGTCGCGGGTGAGGGCGTGATGATGGCCTGCAAGGCCTGGCTGGTGACGGCGAGAGCCGAAGCCTGACCTTCGCCCGGTAAGATACGTTAACATGACCAGTTCGCGTGGTCCGGCGGCGATACAGCCGCCGGAAGGGGGAGGAATCCGCCGATCTTCGAAGGTGGGGCCATAAGGCAAACCACCTAAAATTAACCATTGAAGCGTATCCGGCACCGTATGGATACGATGATCGCCCTTCGGCATTTCTTAACTTCTTCGGTTGCCGTTACGGCAGCCTGTGCCTTGCTGACCCCAACCGTCGCGCTCGGGGCGGGCGTTTCGGCCGGCACTCTGATCGAGAACACCGCGGTCGCCAGCTATGACGACGGGGCGGGGCCGCGCACGATCAATTCCAATACCGTGACCGTCCGGGTGGACGAGTTGCTCGATGTCACGCTGACCTCGCTCGATCCCGGGCCGGTGCCGACCCGCCCCGGCGAGGCGGTGCTCCGCTTCGAGCTGACCAATCAGGGCAACGGCCCGGAAGCCTTCCGGCTGATCGCCAACCCGGCGGTTGCGGGCAACGCCTTCGATGTCGCGGTCGATGGCATCGCGGTCGATAGCAACGGCAACGGGCTCTACGATGCCGGGGTCGACGAAGTGCTGGCCGGGCCGCAGACCACCGCCGAACTCGCGCCCGATTCCGTGTTGACCCTGTTCGTGCTGGTGACGGTGCCCGAAGCGGCCGGCGATACCCAGACGAGCAATGTCGAACTCGCCGCGCAAGCCCTCACCGGCAGCGGCGCCGCGGGGACGGTGATTGCCGCCGCCGGGGTCGACGGGGCCGATGCCATCGTCGGCACGACCGAGGCGCGGGCGATTGCACGCGGTGGTCTGGTGGTCGGCGTCACCTCGGTCGCGCTGGCCAAGGCCGTGACCTTGCGCGATCCCTTCGGCGGGACGAGCGCCGTGCCCGGCACCGTCGCCAGCTTCACCATCACCGCCACCGTATCGGGCAGCGGCACGGTCGCCGACCTCTTCGTCACCGACGCGATTCCCGAAGGCACCACCTACGCCCCGGGCACGCTCGCGCTCGACGGTACCCCGCTCACCGATGCTTCCGACACCGATCCCGGCACCGCCAGCGACCCGGAGGGAATCCGCGTCGATCTCGGCAGCGTCGCGGGCGGCAGCGTCCATGCCATCACCTTCGACGTCACCGTCGACTGACCCCGCTTCGACAAGAAAGAAAGACCAGAGCCATGAACCGCTTTGCCAGGATCGCCACCGCCCTTGCCGCCCTCGCTTTTGCGAGCATGCCGCTGCAGGCCCAGCAACCCGCCAGCCCCGTCACGCTTTCGGGTGACGTCAAGGCGGTCAAGATCGTCACCGAGGCCGATGGCAGCGAGCGCACCGAACTGGTCGCGCCCGGCACCATCGTCCCGGGCGACCGCCTGATCTTCGGCACCGACTACGCCAACAGCGGCAGCGAGCCGGTGACCAATTTCAACGTCACCAACCCGCTGCCCGCCGCCGTCCGTCTCGCCCCCGATGCCGATCCGGCGCTGACCGTCTCGGTCGATGGCGGGAAGACCTGGGGCAGGCTCGACGAACTCCGGGTAGCCGCCGCCGACGGCACCGCGCGCCCCGCCACCCATGCCGACGTGACCCACGTCCGCTGGGTGCTGGCGAGCATCGCACCGGGCGAGAAAGGACGGCTCACCTATCCAGCCATCATCCGCTGACCGGCGGAAGATAACCGCCACGTCCTGCGGGCGGAATTCATCACGCGGGGCACACGCACAGGACCAGACCAATGAGGACCACCAAGCAATTGCTGGGTGCGGTGAGCGCGCTTGCGCTCGTCGCGATGACCAGCGCCCCTGCACTGGCCGAAGGGACCAGCGCAGGATCGACCATTACCAACAACGTCACCGTCACCTTCGACGTCGGCGGGGTCTCGCAGAATGCGCAGACCGCCACCGACACCTTCACCGTCGACCGCAGGGTCAACGTGAATGTCGAATGGGTCGGCTCGGCCACCTCGGTGGCGCCGGGCGCGCAGGACCAGGCGATTGCCTTCGACGTGACCAACCTGTCGAACGACACGATCGACCTCGACCTGGCGGCGGCGCTGCTGGCGGGGGATGCCGCCGACATCGCCAACTTCCAGATCTTCCTCGACACCGACGGCGACCGCGCACTGAGCGCGGCCGAATTCGACGCGGGCCCGATCACCTATCTCGACGAGGTGGCCGAGGATGACACGGTGGAGGTGATCGTGATCGCCGACATCGGCCTCAACGCAGTCAACGGCGATGCCTTCGATGTCGCGCTGACGGCCAATGCCCATGCCGGCGGCGGCGCGGGCGCGCTCGGGGCCGAACTGGTCGCGACCAGCGGCGCCAACAATGCCGGGGTCGACACCGTGCTGTTCGACGGCATCGGCACCAATGACGGCGAGTATGACGGAGCCTTCTCCGATACAGGCGAATTCGTGGTCGCGGGCGCCGTGGTCACCGTCGCCAAGTCGAGCCGGGTCGTCAGCGATCCCGTCAACGGCACCACCGATCCCAAGGCGATTCCGGGGGCGACGGTCGAATACTGCATCACCGTCTCCAACGCCTCGGGCGCGGCGACGGCGACCGATATCGACGTGGTCGACGACCTGCCGTTCGATGTCAGCTTCGTCGCCAACTCGATCTTCGTCGATGGCGATGCGACCTGCGCCAACGGCGTTGCCGGGGGCAACTTCAGCGTAGGGACCGGGCCGGGGTCGGAAGACCAGGTGCTGGGCGAACTCAGCGACATCGCCGCGGGCGATACCCGCTCGCTCTATTTCCGCGTGACCATCGATTAAGTCCGCTCGCGGAAGATCCAACCTTGCGTGGTACCCCATTCCTGCGGCGCGTGGCAGCAGCACTCCTTGCAGTGCTGCTGCCTTTCGGCGTGCCGCAGGGTGGGGCGGCCGCACAGGGCGTTGTCGCGTCCTCGGGCGCGAGAACGATCACCAACATCGCCGAAGCCAGTTGGGAACACGCCGGCGAACGGCGCAGGGCGCAGAGCAATCCCGTGCACTTCAGCGTCAGCGTCGCCCCGCCACCGCGCTCGGCCATCCGGGTGCTCCGCCGTGCGCCGGACGCCGGCTTCGAGCTGACCTACCGTCCCCCGAGCTGCGGCCCGGAGCCGGACCCCATCCAGAACACCAGCAGCCTTTCGGGCCAGTCGGGGGGCGCCGCCAGCTCCACCCCGGCTATCGCCACGGCGCGGGTCACCCCCGCATCGCAGCTGCGGGGGGGCGAACCGCTGTTCTTCGAGGTGACCGCCGCGAGCGCCAACAGCGATCCCGCCGCGATCGATGCAATCGACGTGGTGCTCACCACCGATGCCGGCGACCGCGAGACCATGACGATCTTCGAAACCGCGCCCGACAGCGGCATCTTCGCCGGCGTGATCGCGACCACGCGCATGCCGCCGCCGCTCGCTACCGAGGACTGCCGCCTCAGCACCGCGGACGGCACGCGCGTCACCGTCGCGGCGCTTCAACCCGGCTCGGACAGCGTGCTGGTCCAGACCACCGTGGAAGTGCTGGTCGATCCTTCCGGTGTGGTGTTCGACAGCGAGACCGGCGAGCCGGTCAATGGCGCGCGCGTTACGCTGGTCGATGCCGCCAGCGGCACCCCCGCGACGGTGGTCGCCGAGGACGGGGTGACGCCCTGGCCGGCGAGCGTCGTTTCAGGCGAGCCCATCACCGATGGCGCGGGCCGGACCATCCCGATGGGGCCGGGCGAGTTCTGGTTCCCGCTAACCGCGCAGGGCACCTACCGGCTCGAGGTCGCGCCGCCCGAACCCTATACTGCTCCCTCCGCCGCCGCGCCCGAGGTGCTGGCGCGCATCACCCGTCCCGGCGGCCGGCCTTTCGTCATCAACGAAGGCTCCTTCGGCGGCGCCTTCACTCTCGCCGAACCGATCCCGTTCGAGATCGACATTCCGCTCGACCGCCCGAGCCTCGACCTTGCGTTGGCCAAGTCCGCCTCGCGCGCCAGCGCCGCGCCGGGGGATGTGGTGTTCTACACGCTCACCCTGCGCAATCTCGACCCGACCCAGACCAAGCGGGCGGTGCAGCTGGTCGATACGCCTTCGCGCTGGCTGCGGCTGCGGCCCGACAGCGTCAGGGTGAACGGCCAGGCCGCACCCGAGGCCGTGACCTTCGCCGCCGACGGAAGCTCGCTCGCGATTGCACTCGGCGATCTTGCCGGCGGGGCGAGCGCGCGCGTCACCTATGCCGTGAGCGTGCGCCCCGATGCCCCTCCGGGCCGCGCGCTCAACGAAGCGGCCGCCAGCGATGCGCTCGGCCGCCTGAGCCGCGCCAGCGCCGCCATCGACATCCTGCGCGAAGGGGTGGCCGACCGCATGACCATCGTCGGCCGTATCACTGCCGGGGCGTGCACGCTCGACGAAGCCGCCCGCGTCGGCATCACCGGGGTGCGGGTGATGCTGGAGGACGGCAGCTTCACGGTGACCGACGCCGACGGGCGTTACCATTTCGAAGGCGTCGTGCCCGGCACCCATGTCGTACAGGTGGCGCGCATGACCCTGCCCGAGGGCGCGCGCATGACCGATTGCCACGATGGGACCCGCAATGCGGGAAGCGCCTTCTCGCGCTTCGCGATCGGGCAGGGGGGCAGCCTGGTGGTGGCCGATTTCCACGCCGTGCTGCCCGAAACCGCCGCGCCCGCTCCTTCCGCCGCGCCGCGACCCGCACCCGCCGAGACTGCTCCGCAGACCACCGACTGGCTCGCGCTCGGCGATGGCGAGGACGGCTTCCTTTCCCCGGCCGAGGACGCCAACCCGCGCGCACCCGCGGTCCGCGTGGCGATCCGCCACCGCCGCGGGCAGAAGGTCGAACTGCTGGTCGACGGCAAGCCGGTCGATCCGCTTGCCTTCGACGGCACCCAGACCCCCGAGCGCGGCAAGTTCGCCGTCAGCCAGTGGCGCGGGGTGCCGTTGATCAACGAGCGCACGGTGCTGGAGGCGCGGGTCTTCAACTCCTTCGGCGAGGTGTCCAAGACCTTCACCCGCGAGGTGTTTTTCACCCGCACGCCCGCCCGCGTCGAACTGGTGCCGGAACTCTCCAGCCTGGTCGCCGACGGACGCACCCGCCCGGTGGTGGCGATCCGCGTGCTCGACCGCAACGACCGCCCCTTGCGCGAGGGCATCTCGGGCAATTTCACTCTTAACGCGCCCTACGAAAGCGCCGAGCAGATCGATCGCCAGCAGCTCGACCAGCTGACCGGCACCGCGCCGCTCGCCGCCCGCTGGGTGGTGGAGGGCGTGGACGGCATCGCCCGGATCGAACTCGCCCCCACCATGGTCAGCGGCTCGCTGCGGCTCGATTTCGCCTTCGACGACGGGCAGATCACCCGCCGGCAGGAGCTGGATGCGTGGATCGAGCCGGGCGACATCGAATGGACCATCGTCGGCCTCGTCGAAGGCACGGCGGGCGCGCGTTCGGTGGCCGAGAACATGGAGCGCGGCGGGCGCTTCGACAGCGATCTGGGCAAGGATGCGCGCGTCGCGCTCTATGCCAAGGGCCGGGTGCTGGGCAAATACCTCCTCACGCTCGCCTATGACAGCGCCAAGCAGCGTGACGACAGCCGCGTGCTCGGCGCGCTCGATCCGCAGGCCTATTACACCGTGTTCGGCGATGCCTCGGCGCGGCGCTTCGATGCCGCGAGCCGCGAGAAGCTTTATGTGCGGATCGAAACGTCGACCTTCCATGCGCTCTACGGCGACTTCCAGACCGCCTTCAACCAGACGCGCCTCGCCAACTACAACCGCACCGCCACCGGGGTGAAGGCCGAAGCGCGGTTCGGCGCGATCAAGGCGCAGGGCTTTGCCGCCGAGATCGCGAGCCGTTTTCGCCGGCAGGAGATCCAGGGGCAGGGCATCACCGGGCCCTACGACCTCGCGAGCCGCCGCATCCTCGCCAACAGCGAGCGGGTAACGATAGAGGTGCGCGACCGTTTCCGCCCCGAACTGATCGTGTCGGTGCGCGAGCTCACCCGCTTTGCCGATTACGATCTCGACCTGCTATCGGGCACGATCAGCTTCGCCGCCCCGGTGCTGAGCCGGGACGAGAACCTCAACCCGCAATTCATCGTCGTCGAGTTCGAGACCGACGGGCCGGGCGAGGCCGAGATGAACGCGGGGGTGCGCGCCGACTGGACCAGCGCGGATGGAGCGGTGCGGATCGGGGCGAGCGCGATCACCGATGCGGGTCCGGCCGGGCCTGCAGGTGCGGCAACCCGGACCGATATCGGTGCTCTCGACCTGCTCGCCCGGATCGGCGATGCGACCGAAATCCGCACCGAGCTCGGCGTCAGCCGGCGCGAGGGCGAAACCGCGACAGGCTGGCTGGTCGAAGCCCAGCACCAGACCGGGACGATCGACCTGCTCGCCTATGCCCGCCAGATCGATGCGCAATACGGCATCGGCCAACAGAACGCCGCGGAGCTGGGGCGCCGCAAGCTCGGGGTAGATGGCCGGCTGCTGCTCAGCCAGGAACTCAGCCTCGTCGGTAGCCTGTGGCAGGACGAGAGCCTTGTCGACGCCGCCCGCCGCCGCGCCGCGCAGGCGCAGATGGTGCTGACCCGCCAGCGCACCGACCTGCGGCTCGGCATCGCCCATTTCACCGACCGGCAGAGCGACGGCAGCGCAGCATCGTCCACCGTGCTCGAGGCAGGGGCGACCCAGCGCCTGTTCGACAACAGGCTCGAAGTGTCGGGCAGCACCGCGGTGGCGCTGGGCAAGGCCGAAAGCCTCGATTTGCCGGCGCGGCATCGGCTGGGCGTGCGCTATGCGATCACGCAGGACGTGCGCCTGGTCGGCAGCTACGAGATCGCCGATGGCGAAAGGCTCGACGCGCGCCAGCTGCGCGGCGGAATCGAGGTGACGCCGTGGCGCGGCGGGCAGGTGGTGACGACGGTGGGCGAGGAAACCATCGGCGAACGCGGCACCCGCAGCTTCGCCGCCTTCGGCCTTTCGCAGACCCTGCAGGTGACGCCGAGCCTGATGATCGACGCCACCATCGACGGCAACCGCACGCTCGGCGGCGCGCCCGATCCGGGGCAGGTCGTCAACCCGGCCCAGCCCCCGGCAAGCGGCGGGCAACTGACCGGGGGGCTGCTGTTCGAGGATTTCACCGCACTCACCTTCGGCGCGGCCTGGCGCAAGGACCGCTGGAGCATCACCGCGCGCGGCGAATATCGCGACGGCGAGCTGGCCGATCGCAAGGGGATGACCTTCGGTGCGATCCGGCAGCTGGGCGAGGGCAGCCTGGTCGGCTCCGGCCTGACCTGGACCCGCGCCGAGAGCGGCGACGGCGCGGCGAGCGAGATCATGGATGCCAGCATCGCCTTCGCCCACCGCCCCGCTACCTCGCCGCTCGCCATGCTCGGGCGACTCGAATATCGCAGCGACCGGATCGAGGATGCGGTTGCCGGACAGGCGGGCGGGGCGGGGCGCACTGCGCTGATCGTGGACGGCGACGCGCTGGCCCGGCGGCTGGTGGCCAGCCTTTCGACCAACTACGCCCCGCGCGGCCGCAGCGACGACGAAGAGGTGCGGCGCGACGAATATTCCCTGTTCCTGGGGGCGCGCTACAATTTCGACCGGTTCGAGGGCACCGGCTTTTCCGGCACCGCGCTGCTGGCCGGCCTCGACGCCCGGATCGGGCTTGGCAGCCGCTTCGAACTGGGCGCCAGCGCAACGGTGCGCGCCAGCATCGAAGACGAGGTCGTCAGCTACGCCTTCGGCCCCGTGATCGGCTTCGTGCCGGTCGACGGGATGCTGCTCACCCTCGGCTACAACATCAGCGGCTTTCGCGACGGCGACTTCGCCGCCGCCCGCCACACGGGCGAAGGCATCTTCGCCGCGGTGCGCATGATGTTCGATACCGACAGCTTCTCCTTCCTCGGGCTGGGGAGGTAGGCGATGGACGGCGACAAGCGGCGCAGGCACAACCGGGCGTTAACCATGCCGGCCTATCGCGATGGCATGGACGCGGCGGGATGGAGCGATCGGCTGGCAAAGGTGATTGCGGCCGTGCTGCGCCTGTTGCTGGCGGCCTTGAGCCTTGCCTTTGCGCAGCCCGCGATGGCGCAGGCGATCAGCACCTATGTCGTCACCAACGACGGGGTCATCAACCAGGCCCGCACCTGCACCAATCCGCTGGTGCGCAGCTTCAACGTTGCCGACAGCTTCATCGTCTCGGATGTCGATATCGGCGTGCTCGTCACCCACACCTGGCGCGGCGATCTCCAGATCACGCTGGTCTCGCCCAACGGGACGCGGGTGCAGCTGACCGCCGGCGACACCCAGAGCATCAGCGGCGACAATTTCAACGTCCGGCTCGACGATTCCGCCGCGCAGCTCGTCAACACCGACAGCGCGACCGCCAGCCATGCGAGCACGGCGCCGCCGTTCCAGAACCGCTTCCGCCCGCGCAATGCGCTTTCGGCCTTCAACGGGCAGAACGCGTCGGGAACCTGGCGGCTCGAAATGTGCGACCTGTTCCCGGCCGAGGACGACGGCAATTTCCGCCATGCCGAGCTTTATCTCACGGCGCTGCCCGCAAACGTCGCCGATCTTTCGCTGAGCAAGCAACTGGTCGGATCGCCGCCGGTTTCCGGCGGGGTGGCGACCTGGCGGCTCACCGTCACCAACAGCACGGCCTCGACCGCGAGCGCAAGCGGCATCAGCGTGCGCGACACCTTGCCCGCCGGGTTCGCCTTCACCGGCGCGAGCGGCACCGGCAGCTTCGATCCGGCGACCGGGAACTGGAGCGTCGGCACGCTCGCCCCCGGCCAGAGCGCGGCGATCACCCTTTCCGGCACCGTCACCGCCGCAGCCGGGGCAACGTTGACGAATACCGCCGAAATCGTCGCCAGCAGCATCGTCGACCCGGATTCCGCGCCCGGCAACGCGCTCACCGGCGAGGACGATTACGCGGTCTCCTCGTTCACCGTGCAAAGCGGCCGCGCGCCCGGCATCGTCCCGACGCTATCCTGCCCGGCGGGGATCGCGGTGTTCGACTGGGACACCATCTCCGGCTGGACGCCCGGTTCAACCGACAACACCTATGCCTTCGCCAGCTTCGGCAATGTCCGCTTCCAGCTGAGCAATGACGGCGCCTTTCTCAACAACGCGGCCTTCGGCGGACAGTCGCCGACCGTGTTCGACAGTCTCACCGGCGGGCTGACCCGGCCCGAGAACAGCCTGACATTGCTCTCCGACCAACCCAACCGGGCGGGCGACGTGGAGCTCGTCATCACCCTGCCGCGCGCCTTTGCGGGCATCCAGTTCTCGGTGTTCGATGTCGATTTCTTCGCCGGCCAGTTCACCGACCGGGTCGAGGTGTTCGGCACCCGCAACGGCGCCACGGTCCTGCCGGTGCTGACCAACGGCAACGTCAACCAGGTCACCGGCAACGTCGCGATCGGCGACGGATTGTCGGGCGATGCCGAACCGCTCGGCAATCTCGTCGTCACCTTCTCCGAGGCGGTCGACCGGATCGTGCTGCGATACGGCAACCATGGCAATGCGCCGAGCAATCCCGGCCAGCAGGCAATCGCGATCCACGATCTGACCGTGTGCAATCCCTTCACCAGCCTTTCGGTCACCAAGGTCAGCACGCTGATCTCGGATCCGGTCAACGGCACCGCCAACCCCAAGGCGATCCCCGGCGCGCTGGTCGAATATCTCATCACCATCGCCAACACCGGCACCTCGGCCACCGATGCGGACAGCGTGGTGGTGTGGGACCAGGGCCCAGCGGATGCCAAGCTGTGCCTGCTCGCGCGGGCGGGAGGCCCGGTCACATGGAGCGAGTCCGGCGGCGCGACGGGCCTGACCTACGCCTTCGGGTCGCTGGGCTCGGCCAGCGACGATCTCGATTTCTCGAACGACGGCGGCACAAGCTGGAACTACACCCCCACCATCGACGCCGCCGGCTGCGACGCCGCCATCACCGATTTCCGCCTGCGCCCGCGCGGGGCCCTTGCCGGCGGTCGCTCGGTTGCGATCACGGTGCGGTACATCGTCGAATAGGGGCGACCGCAGGCGCGGGAAATTGGCGGACAGGGTGTCTTTCAAAATCGGCCAGAAAACGGCAGATTTCCGCCATTCCTGAAAATCGGCCCCACCAAAATCCGCCAAGCAAAGAGCCGCTAGATTGCCAGCCTGTTGCCGGTCATCGAGCCTCCTGATAGGCTCGGGCAGTTGCGACGAAGCGGGCTATCTGTGCGGCCAAATGAAGCCAAGTGATAGCGCCGAGCGGGCCTCGCGGCAAGATGAGCGTGGGGATCAGATCATGTCCTACCGACCGAACATCTTTCGACCGAGGGTGCGGACGCCCGCCAAGCTGCTCCATGCTCTGCTGGTGGAGGCTGCGCGCCAGGTCGACTTATATGACCGGATCAGGCTCGCTCACCCGAAAGAATTTCTAGATTATTTCGCAAATAGTAATATTGATCTCAAAAATAAGACGATCGATCATTTCTTTAAATCTTGGGCTGTAAGAAATATTCTTGACCGAGGCCGCGCCGATTACCCCGATCCAACCTTTGAGGCCATGAGGGCTCGTGCGCTCGTTGCGTCAGACGCCGTTCCGGGGTTCGATGTCTTTGCGCTGATCAGTGAGGCCGGGTCACACTTCGGCATGGCCCCCATCTACAAGACCATTTGGGAGGCGCAATCATGGCTCGATACAATCTACAGTTTCTCGACGGGACCCAATCCAGAGCCCATTCTTGAGTTGGTCGGGATCGAATGTCTTGAGGCCGACATGGCTGTCCTGAAGATCTACATTGCTTTGGCCGAGCACATCGGAGAGCCGCAGTTGCTGGCGCTCCTCGATGGGCCCAGCGCGTCTGTCAGCATCCGGTGATCCCCCGCTCCACCGCCTCGGCATGGCTGCGCACCATGCGGGCATAGGCCCGCAGCGCATCGTCACCGCCCAGCTTCGCAAGCTCATATGCCGAGCCGACAACGCCCATGGCGGCGCTCACGTAATCGCCGTGATCGATCGGCCGCCCTTCCCGGCTAGCCCTTGATGCCACCAGCTGCGCCACGGTGCCGGCCATATCGCCGAGAGCGGCAATCCATTCCTGATCCTCGGGCGGCAGGTCTTTCGTATCCATTCTCTCGCCTCCTATAGCGTCGGCCGGCTCAGTCGCCGAGCGGTTTCATTCGCGCTCGCGTCGACAATGCTGGGCACGCTCTGGCGCACAACCTCGACGGAAACGCCCACGGCCTCAGTGCGCACCCGGGCAGCAAAGCCCGGCGCCTCCTCGATCATGAGTTTCACGGTGCCGCCCGCGCTGGGCGCAACGGGTGCCGCGGCCGCATTCATCCGGCCCAGCGGGATGATCTGCCCGCTGCTTTGCGGCACGAAGGCCTCCACGCGCCCGGCAGGCGCTCCCTCATTCACGCGATAGGCGCGGCCGCCCTGGACAAAACCGCCAGACGAGCGGCCGAACAAGCCGCCCAGGCCCTTGAGGATGCCGGGCAGGATTTGCCCAGCTGTCGACGCGAAGCCGTCGCTTTCCGACAGCGCCTCAGCAAGCGGGCCAAAGATATTCTTGTCGAGGAAGATGCTGATGAGCTCGGACAGGAACGGATCCTTGATGCCCAGCGCATCGGTGAAGCTGTCGGTAATGGTGCGGTTGATGTCCTGCACCCGGCGCACCACGGCTTCCTGAATGCGCGTGTCGCTGTCCTGCGCATCGATTGCGAAGCGCTCCAAGGGCGAGGCAAACTGACGATTGACGGCCTCCCGCTGGGCACCGGCTTGGGCATCGAGCGCTTCGAGTGCGATGCGCGCCCGCTCCCGGTCGATCTCGTTTGCGGTCTGGCTGAGGGCAATGGCTTCGAGCCGTTCCCGCAACAGGCCTTGCTCCGCGTCGAGGATCTGCAGGGCGATCGCTCGCCGGTCCTTCTCAGTCGTCGCAAGGTCGAATTGCAAGCGCAAGGCGTCGACGGCAGCACGGCCGCGCTCATCGGCAAGCTCGAGGTTGCGCTGCTCGATTTCAGCGCGCTCCCGGAAGGCAATGGCGTCGCGCTCGGCCTCGCCCAGGGCAATCAGGCGCTCGCGCACAATCGCCTTCTGGGCGTCGGTATAGGCCTCATCGGCTTCAAGCGAGCGGAGCGCGCCGGCCTCGGCAAGTTCAAGCTGGCGAAGCTCGAATTCAGCGCGTTCTTCGGCGCTGGTAGCACGCACGGCCTCGGCAGCTGCAATGCGGGCGCGGATGCTGTCGAGCTCGTCGGCGAAGCGGCGTTCCGCCTCAGCCGGATCCGGTCCGGTGCGCGCCGCAGAAACAGAGGCGCCGCCGGTGACGTTTCCACTCGAGGCGCCGCCGCCGCTCCCGCTATCGCCATTCCCGCCAAGATCGACGCCATTTTCCGCCGCAAGCCGGATCGCTTCAATCTGCCCCAGCAACACGCGATCACGCCGGTCGAGCTCTGCAATTTGCTCATCGGTTCCGAGCCGCCGGCGCACGCCGGGTGTGCCGCCCAGCGCCTGCCCTGCGCGGGTTTGGGCAAGTTCGGGGCTGTTGCCGGCCCGCTGGATGCGCTCACGCTCCCGGGCAATCTCTTTCCGCTCCGAGCCGATGCGGATGAGCTCCACGGCATTCAGCTTCTTGGCCAGCTCGATCGCCTGGTTCGCGCTGATACGCAGCTGGTCGCCAAGGTTCCGAACCTGGTCGGCCGCCGCATCGGATTTGTCACCGAGCGTGTCGACGGCAACGCCCGCATCGCTCAGCCGCTGCTTGTATTGGCGCAAGGTGGATTCGGCGTCGTCCGCCTCTCTCTTGAGCCGCGCCGTCTTGCTGGCTGCATCCTCGGTCGACGTGGCAAGCGCTGCGATGCCAACCGTGAGCGCGCCAACGGCAAGGCCCACCGGTCCGCCAAAGGCTGCGATCAGGGAGCGGCGGGCGAGGGTGGCAGCCGCCGCCGTGCCGTTAAGTTGGGCAGCAAGGCCCAGAGCAGCAACGCGCAGCCCGATCGCGCTGGTGGCAGCCGTGGCGGCCCCTGCAGCGAAGCGAGCCGTGAAGGCGATCGCTATCACCGCCAGCGCCTCGGCGACGAGATCGATGTTGTCGGCAAGCTCGCCGATCGCATTGGCCAGGAGCCCAGTGGCGCCCGTCGCGGCGGCGTTACTGCCCACGTAGACGGTCAATTCATTCCGCAAGGCCGTGAACGCCCCTGAGAGCGTGAGGGTGGCGTCGGCAGCGTCCTCGATGGTCTGCGCCCCGCCGCGCAGCACACCCTCGAAGAATTGCTTCGAGGTCACCTGCCCATCAGCGATGGCAGCGCGAAGCTTGGCCACCGAGCCGCCATAGCCATCAATCCCCCGAGCAGCGGCTTGGGCAAGCGGAAGCGCTCCTTCCAAAACCGAATTGAATTCTTCGCTCCGCACCACGCCCGAACCGAAGGCCTGCCCCAGCTGCAGGAGTGCGCCGGATGCGGTTTGCGCATCGGTCCCTGCCACTTTCAGCGAGGCAGCGACGATCTCATTCAGCCGGATAATGTCCTCGGTCGTGGCGCCGAGGTCGCCTTGCACCTGGGCAATGCGGCTGAAAGTCGAGCCGAGGCTTTCGAGGTCCGCGCCATAGGTGCGCCCAATCGTGCGCAGCCGGTCCTGCACCTGGGCGAGCTTCTCGCCCTCCAAGCCCGCAACTCGCAGCTGGTTCTGGAACCGCGTGAAGCTGTCGATCAGGCCCACGAGCTCGCGCCCCGTGAAAGCCGTCGCCAGCGTGGCGGCGAGGCCCTTCACGCTCGCGCTGATCGCACTCGAGGAGCG
>VFQO010001684.1_pt1 | contig 15965 bp, 12 predicted proteins | sample 3512331 | NCBI WGS metagenome assembly VFQO01 (sample SAMN10412371, study PRJNA504923) | tailings metagenome | isolation source: Replicate 3 from Balatoc abandoned mine | place: Philippines: Itogon, Benguet | collected 2017-08-28
CGCAAACCGACCTGCTGCTGCAATACACCCACGCCCGCGACAAGCGCCTGACGGACTTTGGCATCCCGGCCCTGAACGGCCGCCCGGTGAACGTGGCGGCTGGCACCTACTACGGCTCCAGCAACGCCGCGCAGGACGACACCACCACCAGCGCCATGCAGTCGTTCACCGCCACGCTCAACCACCGTTTCAACGACGACTGGTCCGTGCGCAACGTGACCCGCGTTTACGACTACGCACTTGACCGCTACAACACCCTGTCCAGCGGCACCACCGACCCGGTCACCATGACCGTGGGGCGATCACGCGCCTTCATCCTGCGCGACGAAAAGGGCGTGTTCAACCAGACCGACGTGACCTGGCGCCACCAGCTCGGCGGGCTCAAGCAAGAGTGGCTGATGGGCATGGAACTGGGCCAGCAGAAGAAGCGCTCCGAATCCGTCTCGGGCGGGGCCGACCGGGTGTCCATCCTCAACCCCAGCGCCGCTGCGCCCGTGATTCCTGCGGCCAACTACAACGCCGACAACGCCATCCCCAGCCACACCACGCAAGACACCGCCGCGCTGTATTGGCAAAACCAGATCACCCTGGCCCCGCAGTGGAAGGCACTGATTGGGGCGCGGTATGACGTGTACGGGCAGGAGACGCGCTACGACCGCAAGCTCGCCACCCTCTCGCGCACCGACAAAAAATTCAGCCCCCGCGCCGGGCTGGTGTGGCAGCCCAGCGATACCGTTTCGTACTACGTGTCGTACAGCAAGTCGTTCCAGCCATCGGCCGAGGCGTTTGCCCTGGCTGCCAACAACACGGCAGCCGAACCGGAAATCACCCAGAACAAGGAAATTGGCGTGAAGCTGGACCTGCTGGGCGGCAAGCTGAACGTGACGGGCGCCCTGTTCAACCTGGAGCGCACCAACATCAAGAACACCGACCCGGCCAACCCCTCGCGCCAGATCAACGTGGGCACGCAGCGCACCAACGGCTTTGAGCTTACCGCCAGCGGCCGCCTGCCTGGCCGCTGGGACGTGAGCGCGGGCTACGCCTACCTGGACGGGCGCACCACCAAGTCGCTGGCCACCACCAGCTCGTCGCAGCTGCCCGTGGTGGCCGTGCCTGCCCTGGGCAAGGTGCCCTCGCTCACTCCGCGCAACAGCGCCTCGGTGTGGGTGATGAAAGACCTGGGCCAGGGCCTGCGCCTGGGCGGCGGCGTGAGCCATGTGGGCGAGCGTTTCACCTCCCTCACCAACCTCGTCACCCTGCCCGCCTACACCACGTTCGACGCCGCCCTGCAGTTCGCGCTGGGCGAGTGGGACCTGGACGTGAACGTGAAGAACCTTACCAATCGCAAGCACTATGTATCGGCCCACGGCAGCAACGACAACCTGATCCTGCCGGGCTCACCCCGCGCCGTGCAAGTCACGCTGCGCACGCACTTCTGAGCACCGTGCATCCACCGGCGTGCGCATGGCCTGCGCGCGCCACTTCAAGCCAAATTGGCCTGTAGCGCCTTATCCACAAGCGCCAGCAGCTTCTATTTTGATAGCAAATACCCAATGCAGTGGAGGAGACACCCCCTGCGCAGGCACCCGCTGGTCCCGCCTGCACACCCTCCCGCTCCAGAAGAGACGCACGCGGCGTTCTGGCAGCGGGCTTTTTTCCAACACCACCGCTTTCACCACCACATCAAATACAAACAATTCCTATTTGCAATGTAAAATTCAGGTTTTCTGCAAGCCACAGCCTCCCCTTTAGACCCGCTCTAAGGCTGCCGCCAGCACCCACCGTCTTTCGATGTTTTCGGGTTGTCTGGCTTGAACCACTCCTTCTTCACCGCTACTGACGCCGCCCTGGCCGCCCCGCACTGCGGGCTGGCCCTGCGGACGTGCGCCTGCGCAACCTGCTGACCCCCGCCCCCACACCATGCTGAGCCCCACCGCCCTTCGCCGCTGGAGCTGGACCCACAAGTGGTCCAGCCTGGTGTGCACCGTCTTCATGCTGCTGCTGTGCATCACCGGCCTGCCGCTGATCTTTCACCACGAAATCGGCCACCTGCTGGGCACCGAAGTCGAAGCGCCCGCCATGCCCGCCAACACGCCGCGCGCCAGCCTCGACCAGGTGCTGGCCACCGCGCAGGCGCTGCACCCGGACCGTGTGGTGCAGTTCGCATCGCCTGCCGAGGACGATGACAACGTGTGGTTCGTCACGCTCACACCCACGCCAGCGCCCACGGACGATTTCCGCTCGGTGGCGGTGGATGCGCGCACAGCGCAGGTGCTGGCGCAGCCCCGGTTTGACGAGGGCTTCATGCATGTGATGTTCCGCCTGCATGTGGACCTGTTCGCAGGCCTGCCGGGCAAGCTGTTCCTGGGCTTCATGGGCTTGCTGCTGCTGGTGGCCATCGTCACCGGGGTGGTGCTGTATGCGCCGTTCATGCGCAAGCTGGCGTTTGGCGAGGTGCGGCGGGACCGCTCCACACGCGTGAAGTGGCTCGATCTGCACAACCTGCTGGGCATCGTCACGCTGGTGTGGGCGTTTGTGGTGGGCGGCACGGGCATGATCAACACGTGGGCCGACCTGCTCATCAAGTATTGGCAGTACGACCAGCTCTCGCTGCTGCTCAAGCCGTATGAGGGCCAGCCCATCGTGCCCGCTGCCCAGCGCGGGCCGCTGCAGCTGGCGCTGGAGGCGGCGCAGGCCCAGGCGCCGGGCACCAAGCTGTCGTTCATTGCGTTCCCCGGCACAGCGTTCTCCAGCCCGCACCACAACACGTTTTTCCTGCGCGGCAATGAGCCGCTCACCTCCAAGCTGCTCAAGCCAGTGCTGGTAGATGCGCGCACGGCGCAGGTCACCGCCGCACCCACGCTGCCGTGGTACCTGACGGCGCTGCTGGTGTCGCAGCCGCTGCACTTTGGCGACTACGGCGGCATGCCGATGAAGATCCTCTGGGCGCTGCTCGACATCGCCACCATCGTGGTGCTGGGCAGCGGGCTGTACCTGTGGCTGCGCAAGGGTGTGCAGGCGGCCAGCCCTTCAGTCCACGCGGCGGACAAGTCTGCTGGCGTTTTTGCAGGCGGCGCATTGCCTGCATCGGGCGCAGCGCGCTCCACCGAGGGGGCTGCATGAACAAGCACCGCCGTTTCTGGGCCCTGTGGGGCTGGCCCATCGTGATGGGCGTGCTCACCACCACCGGGCTGCTCACGGCCCTGGTGTCTGACACCTGGGGCGATTGGTGGTCGTGGGCAGCGCTGGGTGTGCCGGTGGCGGTGATGGGCTGGTACAGCTGGCCCCGCAGATCCGCAGCCACTGCACACGCCGTCCCGCCCCCCACCAATCCATCCGGCACGTCCAACGCATCTCCACGCTGAGTTTCTTGTGTCTTTGATCTCATCCTCCATGCATTACCAACCGTCACCCTGCGCCGCCCCTCTGCTGCGCCCTGCGCTGTCTGCCACCCCCATCGCACTGGCTGCGGCCGCGATGGTGCTGGCCTTGGCCACACCCGCGCTACACGCACAGCCCACCGCAGCTCCCGCCACGGCGGGCGAGGGCAAGGCCCTGTCCACCGTCACCGTCAACGCCAGTGCCGACGCATCGGCCCAAGGCCTGTCGCCCGCCTACCCCGGCGGCCAGGTGGCGCGCGGCGCGCGTGCGGGCATTCTGGGCACGCGCGATGCGATGGACACGCCGTTCTCCGCCATCAGCTACACCAACGAATTGATCCTGGACCGCCACGCCCGCAGCGTGGGCGATGTGCTGCAAAACGACCCCACCGTGCGCGTGGCGCGCGGCTTTGGCAACTTCCAGGAGTCGTACTTCATCCGCGGCTTCCTGCTCGACTCGGACGACACCGCGTTCAACGGCCTGTACAGCCTGCTGCCCCGCCAGTACATCGCCACCGAGCTGTTCGAGCGCGTGGAAGTGCTGCGCGGCGCATCGGCCTTTTTGAACGGTGCCAGCCCCGCAGGGGGCGGCATAGGCGGCAGCATCAACCTGCTGCCCAAGCGTGCGCCCAACGAGCCATTGAACCGCGTGAGCTTTGGCGTGGGCAGCGGCGGCAGCACCCAGCTGGCGGCAGACATTGCCCGCCGCTTTGGGCCGGATGGCAGCACCGGCGTGCGCCTGAACGCGGCCACCCACAGCGGCGGCACCGCCATCAACGACGAAGACGCCAAACTGGGCCTGCTGGCCGTGGGGCTGGACTGGCGCAGCCGCGATGTGCGCCTGTCGGGCGACATCGGCTGGCAGGACCACCAACTCAAGCGCACCCGCACCAACGTGACGCTGGGCGCCAATGTGACCAGCGTGCCCGCAGTGCCCGACAACCAGAGCAACTACGCCCAGCCCTGGAGCTACTCGAACGAGCGCGACACCTTCGGCACCTTCCGTGGCGAGTGGGACATTACGCCAGACATGACCGCCTGGGCCGCCGCTGGCGCGCGCCGCAGCGAAGAAGCCAACTCGCTGGCCAATATCACCGTCAATAACGGCAGCTCGGGCGCCGCCACCGCCTACCGCTTCGACAACACGCGCGAGGACAGCGTGAACACCGGCGAGCTGGGCGTGCGCGGCAAGCTGCAAACCGGCAGCGTGGGGCACGAATGGGTGGCCACTGCGTCGCTGTTCGACTTTGACAAGAAGAACGCCTACGCGATGGACTGGCGCAATACGCTGGCCACCAACCTGTACGGCCCTGTGTCCACCAACCTGCCAGCGTTCAGCGGCACTACGCTGTACGGCGGTGACTTGGCGAACCCGCTGCGCACGGGCACCACGCGGCTGACGAGCTTTGCCGTGGGCGACACGCTCACGCTGCTGGACAAGCGCCTGCTGCTCACCGCTGGCGTGCGCCATCAAAAAATCGACATCGGCAATTACGCTTACGGCACGGCCGCGCTGACCAGCCGCTACGAGCAAAGCCGCACCAGCCCCCTGCTGGCGGCGGTGGTCAAGCTGGACAAGAGCGTGTCGCTGTACGCCAACTATGTCGAAGGCCTGAGCCAGGGCCAAACCGCCCCCAGCACCGCCACCAACCGGGGCGAGATGCTCAAGCCCTACGTGGCCAAGCAAAAGGAAGTGGGCGTGAAGTACGACGCGGGCCGCGTGGCGGGCAGCCTGGCCTTCTTCAGCACCGACAAGCCCCGGGCCTTTCTGAACAGCAGCAACCTCTTCGGCACCTACGGCAAAGACCGCCACCAGGGGCTGGAGCTGGCCGTGCAGGGCGAAGCAACCAAGGGCCTGCGCCTGCTGGGCGGCCTGACCTGGCTGGACGCCCAGCAACAGGCCACCGGCTCTGCCACCACCGATGGCAAGCGCGTGATTGGCGTGCCTGAAGTGCAGGCCAACATCGGCGCGGAATGGGACGTGCCCGGCGTGCGCGGCCTGGCTGTGGACGGCCGCCTGGTGCACACCGGATCGAGCTACGCCAACGCGACCAACACCCTCAAGGTGGGCGGCTGGAACCGGCTGGACCTGGGCGTGCGCTACCTCACCGAAGTGCAGGGCAAGCTCGTCACCCTGCGCCTGCGCATCGACAACGTGGCCGACAAGAACTACTGGGCCTCGGTGGGTGGCTACCCCGGCTCGGGCTACCTGACGGTGAGCGCCCCGCGCACCGTGAGCCTGAGCGCCAGCGTGGACTTCTAAGCCTCCGAACGCTCACTGGGCGCAGGCTCTGTGCAGCCCGCTGCACAGCATGGGCTGCACCCAAAAACTTTAAGTCAAAACAGCCACCAGCGCTTATTTAGCAAGCGCAGGCAGCTATCAAAACATGAGCGTTTTCATCCCTACACCTGTGGGGCTGGACGTGCTCGCCCTGTGATTTCTGCAAACCCGTTTTAACCCACCGCAAGGAGCTGACTGCCATGAACCAACGTTTGAACACCCGCGCCACAGGCCTGACCCGCAGCCTGATCGCCGCCGCCCTGCTCGCCACCACCGGCCTGGCCGCACAAGCCCACCAGGTGTGGCTGGAGCACAGCGGCAGCCAGGCCAAACTGCACTTTGGTGAATACAACGATAACGTGCGCGAAACCTCGCCCGGCCTGCTCGACAAGTTCAAGGGCGTGCCCGTGCTGGAACAGACGGTGGCAGGTGCCAAGCAGCACGTGGAAGGTCAGCTCACCAAAGAAGCCTTCACCTACACCGCCGCCGCCAACGCCGAAACTCTGTTTGCCGACGCCGCCTACCCGCTGATCGGCCGCACCAAGGCCAACCTGCCCCCGCTGCTGTGGAAGCCCACCGCCCGCTGGGTGGCCAGCCTGGCCAAACCCGTCGCGCCGACCGCCACGCTGGACCTGGTGCCCACCGGCAAGCCCGGCCAGCTGAAGGTGGTGTTCCACGGCGCCCCGCTGCCCAAGGCCAAGGTGGAGCTGGTGTCCCCCTCCGGCTGGGCGCGTGAAGCCACCAGCGGCGACGACGGCACCGTCACCTTCGCCCTGCCCTGGAAGGGCCAGTACGTGGCCGAGGTCAAGCACAGCGACAAAACCCCTGGCGAGGCCCAGGGCCAGAAGTACGGCGAGGTCAGCCACCTCATCACGCTGAGCTTTGTGCAAGCCGAAGGCATGGCGTCGCCTGCGATGCCTGCTGGCCACGCACACTGAATAAAAATGGCTGTTAGCGCTTGATACACAAGCGCCAACAGCTATATTTTTAATAGCATTAACTTGAATGCTGCCGCTGGCACTGGCGGTAAGCCAGTGCGGCGGCGCTCACCCTTGCAGGGCCAGCGGCCGGTGGCGGCCTCTGCGCGCCACGGTGGCGCGGCGCCACACCTTCAGCACATGCCGCACCGCGCGGGCCAGGGCTTCGTCCAGCGCGGTGCGCCAATCGCCTGCCACCGAAGACACGACCACCTCGCCCGCGCCATCGGTGCGCAAGGCAATCTGGCAGCGCTTGTCCAGCCCGCCGCGGGGGCCATTCACATCAGCCAACTGCACATCGGCCCTGGGCACGAGGGCATTCAATCGCCGCAACGCAAACCGCACGCGGCGCTCCACGGTGTCACGCATCAAAGCGGCTTCGGGGTGGCGAGACTTGAAAAGTATCTGCATCAGCGTTCTCCTTGGTTGGAGCCCTCACCTTAGTGCCGGACATGCCGCCGTCACAGCAGGTTTTCTCAGAACATGGCCTCCAAAAAACCTGTGTCGCCGTCACTAGCGACATCCAGGTCATTTCGATAAAACCAACGCAGTGCTCACAAAAAACCTGCTTGGTTGCACGGGTGGGAGGCCACACATTCAAGGCTGTGTTCACCACCCAGGAGATGCTCCATGAAAACCCCTCGCACCTTGCGCCCCACGCTATTGCAGCGCCTGCGGGCCTTGTGGGACCAGGCCCTGCACAGTCTTTGGTATTGGTCTCAACGCAGCACCACCACACGGGCGCCCGTCCTGGTACCCGTGCGTGTGCGGGATGAGCGCCACCTGCCGCACCACCCACAGCGCCAAAGGCAGCGCTATCGCCCTTACGGCGACTGACCATCACCATCGAAACCACCCACACACACTTGGAGGAAACCACCCCATGCGCAGCTACCCCCGCAACAGTCCCCAGGCCGCCGCACGCATCGTTGCGCTGCTGTTGATTGCCGACGGCCATGTCAGCCGCTCGGAGATGGATGCCCTGTACGGGCGCGACATTGAGAACGAGCTGGGCTTACCACCCAGCGCATTCGGCAAGGTGCTGCACACGCTGTGCGAAGACCTGCTGATGGGCATGCGCGACCGGCGTTTGCTCACAGGCCACATCGACGATGCCACGCTGGCCGCGCTCCTGGACGAAGTGACCGATGCCGTCCTGCGCCAAAAGGTTTTGTACTTTGCCGATGCGGCCGCCACCGCAGACCAGCATGTGGCATCGGCCGAGGCGTGGGTGATGGAAGCAGCGCTGAAGCGCTGGCACATGGAAGAAGCCGCAGCCCAGGCTTGAGGCACCGGCAACTTGCCTACCGCGGCGAGCCACCCCCGTGCGCAGCAGCCACCATCTGGCGCACCAGGGGGTGGTGCTGCCCCCGGCGCGACCAGATGGCGTGGACTTCTTCGTGAATGTCGGGGCTGTCTCCCAGCAGGCGCAGCCCGCGCACCAGCCCCACATCCTGCGCACCCAGCTGGCTTACGGGGAACACCCCCAGCCCGCGCGCGGCAAACACCGCCAGCAGGGCACTGTCTTCAAACTCACCCACCACCCGGGGCCGCAGACCCAGGTCGTGAAACCAACCGTCCAAGGTCGTGCGCAACGGCGAATGCACGGTGGGCAGCAGCACCGGCAACTCCTGGAGCGACTGCGGAAACCGGTCACGCGCGGATTTCTTGACCAGCGAGGCCGGCCCGTACCACTGCACCGCAGTGCGTGCCATGCGCTCGCTGGAAAGCCGCTGGTTGGGATTGCGCGGCGCGGCCTGGCCTGCCAACACCACGTCCAGCTGGTGCAGCGCCAGTTCGGACAGCAGCTCGTCAAACTCGCCCTCGTGGCACACCAGTCGCAATTGGGGGTGGGCCAGCACGGGCTCCAGCAGCGCATGGGCTGCCAGTTTAGAGATGCCATCTGACAGCCCGACCGACAGCCGCGCCACCGGGCTGCTGGCCGCTTCACGCACTTCCTGGGTGATGCACTCACCCAACTGAAAGATGGCTTCTGCCCGCGCGTAGGCCGCCTGGCCCGCCTCGGTCAGCGCCACGCCACGGCCCGAGGGCTTGAGCAGCTGGTGTCCCAGGGACTTTTCCAGTTCTCGCACCTGCGCGCTGATGGTTTGCACGGCCATCTGCAACCGGTCTGCCGCGCGGGCAAAGCCGCCCTCCTTGGCAACCATCCAGAAGTAGTACAGGTGGCGGTAGTTGAGCATGCACCCTCCGGTTCGAAAAAACCGAATACTAGATTCGAGCCAGGCTGGTGTCTATTTCTCGTCGCCATCCCCATACTGCACGCCTGTATTTCACTAAAGGAAACGATCCATGTTCTATGCCATCAGCTGGTTTGTCTCGTTGTCGTTGCTGGCGATCTGGTCGCTGCTGTGCTGGGGCGTGCATGCATTCACCGTGTGGGCCATGTCCAGCGCTGGCGCACTGGCAACCGGTGCGGCAGGCGCTGCATCAGTGCAGGCCGTGCTGCTGCCTGCGTGGCTGCAAGGGTGGATACCGCCCGAGCTGCTGCAAACGCTGGAGAGCTGGGTCACTTCCGCAGGCCCGATGCTGCAAGGCGTGCTGGAAAGCGTGCCCGCCCTCGCAGGCGCCGTGACGGTGCTGGCCTGGGGCATCTGGGGGCTGGGAGCGATCTTCCTGCTCGCCCTGGCAGTGGGCGTGCATGTGCTGATCAGCCTGATCAAGCGCAACGGTCGCTCGTTGGAGCAAGTAGCGCAAACGGCCCGCAGCCGCATGGCGCAAGGAGGCTGAACACGCGGCTACGCCGCCAGGCTATTCAGGCGCCGGGCGGCGTAGCGGCAGGCTTGGTTTGCATGGCGCGGTGAGCCGCCAGCACCAGCAGCGCCAAGAAGGCCACGGCGCCCCACAGCATCCAGCGCAGATAGGCGGGGGGCGATACGTCCACCCGTGCCTCACTAGGCTGTGCGGCAGCAAACACGCCATTGAGCCGCGCAGCCGCCGCCTCTGCTTCAGACAGTGCGCTGCCTCCCTCGAACTCGGCCGCAAAGACATCGCCCACCGACGAAACCAGGTACAGCAGCACCCGGTCTGGCCCCTTGCGAACGTCTTGCACGCGCACCACCGCTTTCGGGTCGCCGCCCAGCGTAAACCGATGGGCCGTGGTAGCCGAAGACGTTTCGCGTTCGATGGCACAAGTGATCTGCACGTCTTTTCTGCATTCCACACTGTAGCCCCGCACCGGCCCCCAATAGGCGACGGCGAACGCCGCCACCAGCAAGGGGCCCAGCAGCAGAGGGACGATGTACTTCATGCGCAGGCGCTCACGGGAGTGAAGCGGGGGCAACTGCAACGTGCGGGCACAGGCAGACTCGTTACGCGTTCATGATCGAGACCAGGCGCGTGTTCAAGTGCGCCTCCACCGCCTCGGAGCCACCTTCGGAGCCGTAGCCCGAATCCTTCAAGCCACCGAAGGGCAGCTCAGCCGCAGGCGCAGCCGCCTGGTTGATCCAGAGCATGCCCACTTCCAGGCGCTGGGCCAGCAGGTGGGCGTTTTTCAGCGAGGTGGTGAAGGCGTAACCGGCCAGGCCAAACGGCAGGCGGTTGGCTTCGGCGATGGCGTCTTCGATCTTTTCGAAACCGCGCACAGCGGCCACGGGGCCGAAGGGCTCTTCGTTGAAGATGCGGGCCGACAGGGGCACATCGTTGAGCACGGTGGGCTGGAAGAAGTTGCCTTCCGTACCAATGCGCTGGCCACCTGCCGCCAGCTGGGCGCCTTGCTGCACGGCGTCGGCCAGCAGCTCAGTCATGGCGGTAATGCGGCGCGGATTGGCCAGGGGGCCCATCTGCGTGCCTTCAGCCAGGCCGTCGCCTACCTTCAGGTTCTGGGCGTGGCGAGCGAAGGCCGCCACGAACTCAGGGCGAATGCTTTCATGCACCAAAAAGCGCGTGGGCGAGATGCAGACCTGACCCGCGTTGCGGAACTTGGCGCCGCTGGCCACGCGAATGGCCAGCTCGACGTCGGCGTCCTCGGCCACGATGACCGGGGCGTGGCCACCCAGCTCCATCGTCACGCGCTTCATGTGCTTGCCAGCCAGGGCCGCCAGTTGCTTGCCCACGGGGGTGGAGCCGGTGAAGGTGACTTTGCGGATGACTGGGTGGGGGATGAGGTAGTTGGAGATTTCGGCCGGATCTCCATAGACCAGGCCCACGGTGCCAGCGGGCACGCCGGCATCGGCAAAGGCGCGGATCAGCTCGGCAGGGCTGGCGGGGGTTTCTTCCGGCGCCTTGACGAGGATGGAGCAGCCTGCGGCCAGAGCAGCGGCGAGCTTGCGCACGACCTGGTTGATGGGGAAGTTCCACGGCGTGAAGGCCGCCACGGGGCCCACGGGGTCTTTCAGCACCATCTGCTGGGCCTTGAGGTTGCGCGAGGGCACGATGCGGCCATACACGCGCTGGGATTCGTCGGCAAACCATTCGATGATTTCTGCGGCCGACATGGTTTCGACCTTGGCTTCAGCCAGGGGCTTGCCCTGCTCTTGCACCATGATGGCGGCTATTGATTCGGCACGCTCGCGGATCAACGCGGCCGCGCGGCGCATGGTCTTGGCGCGGTCTACAGCGGGAATGTCGCGCCAGGCTTCAAAACCCTTTTGGGCAGCTTCCAGGGCGCGGTCCAGGTCGGCCTTGCCGGCGTGGGCCACCCGGCCAATTTCTTTGCCGGTGGCGGGGTTGTGCACGGCAATGGTCTTGCCGTCTGTAGCGTCCTGCCAAGTGCCTGCAATGAAAAGACGGGTGTGGGGGTAGCTCATGCAAAAACTCCTGTGGTGAAAACAAAAGACGGTGACCAGCACGGGCTGTGCACCTTGGTGAGATGACTTTCAAGCCAGACAAAGTGCCGATGCCCGAGCGAACACCACACTATAGGCGTAGCGCCAGCGGGCCGCCGTGGTTGTATGACAACCCGAGGCAAAGGTGGGGGTACTGCACCCCTGCCCTTTGCGCTCCGTCAACGGCTTGCGCCTTGCAGCGCCTGCACCTTCACCCGCTGATCAGGGTGCAGCGGCCACGCGCGGGGCCGCATCGCCCCAGTCGCCGCCCAGCGCGCGGATGAGCCCCACCGTGGCGGTGTACTGGGCGGTGCGCACCTGCAGAGCCTGACGGCGGTTGCGCAGCTCGCTGCGGCGGGCGTCCAGCAACTCCAGCTGGCTGACCAGGCCATTGCGGTAGCGCGTGTCAGACAGCTGCGTGGCCCGGTGGGCGGCCGTGACGGCACGGCCTTGCGCCTCGGCCTGGCCAGCCAGCCAGCGCAGCGATGCCAACTGGTCTTCCACCTCACGGAAGGCCGTCAGCACCTGCTCGCGGTGGCTGGCCAGGGCCTGCTCCAGCCGGGCGTTGGCACCCTGCACTTGCGCATCGCGCTGGCCGCCGTCCCACAGGGGCAGCGAGAGCAAGGCGCTCACGCCCCAGGCGCGGGCCGACCACTTGAAGAGGTCGCCCAGCTCAGGCGATGCGTGGCCCGCATTGCCTGTGAGCGTGATGGCCGGAAACCAGGCCGTTTGCGCCACGCCCACGCGGGCCTGCGCGGCCATCACTGCAGTCTGCGCAGCCGACACATCGGGCCTGCGGGCCAACACCGTGCCGGGTACGCCGGGTGGGATGACGGGCAAGGCCGCATCGCTGGCAGCAGCGGGCAAGGCAAAGCTGCCAGGCACCTCGCCCACCAGCACCGCCAGGGCGTTGGCCAACACGGCTTGTTGGCGCTGCAAGGCCAGGGCTTCGGACTCGGTGGCGGCCACTTCGGTCTGCACGCGAGCCACGTCCAGCTCGGCCACGTCACCGGCCTGTTGGCGGCGCTGCGTCAGCCGTAGAGTGTCCCGGTACGCGGCCAGGCTTTCATTGACGAGTTGCAGCTCGGTCTGCGCCGCACGCAGCTGCAAATAGGTTTGCGCCACGTCGGCCTGCACCATCAGGCGCGTGCTTTGCAGCAGCGCGGCGCGGGCATCGGCGTCCAGCCGCGCGGCATCGCTGGTTTGCGACAGCTTGCCAAACAGGTCCAGCTCGTACGACACATTGAGCCCGGCCGTGCCCAGTGTGGCGGGGGTGGCACTGCCCGTGGTGGCGGCACCGGCCTGGCGCGTCACGCCCGCCGATGCGCCCACCTGCACCGAGCGCGCAGCGTCGGCCGAGCGCAGCAGCGAACGTGCCTCGGCCAGCCGCCCAGCGGCTTGCTGGATGCTGGTGTTGGCGCTGCCTGCGCGCTGTACCAGGTCGGCCAGCGCCGGGTCTTGAAAACCCAGCCACCACTCGCCGCGGGGTTGGGCCTCAGCGGGCGGGGCCACCGTCCAGGGTGCGGGCGGCACGGCAGCTTGCTGGCTGCCTGCGCTGAAGGCCTCGGGCGCGGGCACACCGGCGTGCGGCGCGGGCACCACCGGCTGCGTCATGCAGCCGGCCAGCACCAGCGCTGCGGCCAGGGGGGCCAGCAGGCTGCGCCTGCGGGCGGCGGGGGTTGGCACGGCCCCGGGGTGATTTGCGTTGTCTGTCATGTTGAATCTCCTGCCGGGCCCACAGCCCCGGTGTTCCAGGGCTGTGGGCGGCTTTGGGTGCAGGGCCTGGGCCCATTGCAAATGGCTCAAAGGCTCAAAGGCGTTCAGGCACCTTCATGGGGGTGGCGTGGCGCTGCCAGCACGGGGTGCGCGGCACTGCCTGCAGCGTGCGGGGCGTGGGAAATGGGCGCCACATGCGCGCCATGCTCCACCAGAGGGCGGTTGCCTGCCAGCTTGCGCAGCAGCACGTAGAACACGGGCGTGAGGAACAAGCCAAAGGCCGTCACCCCAATCATCCCGGCGAACACGGCCACACCCATGGCGCTGCGCATTTCTGCGCCCGCACCGGTGGACAGCACCAGGGGCAGCACGCCCATCACGAAGGCCAGCGAGGTCATCAGGATGGGGCGCAGACGCAGGCGGCTGGCATCAATGGCGGCCTGCACCGGGCTGCGGCCCGCAAACTCCAGCTTGCGCGCAAACTCCACGATCAGGATCGCGTTCTTGGCCGATAGCCCCACCAGCACGATGAGCCCGATCTGCGTGAACACGTTGTTGTCACCCTTGGTGAGCCACACGCCCGTCATCGCAGCCAGAATGCCCATGGGCACGATCAGGATGATGGCGATGGGCAGCGTGAGGCTTTCGTACTGCGCAGCCAGCACCAGGAACACCAGCAAGATGGCCAGCGGGAACACCAGCACCGCAGAGTTGCCCGCCAGGATTTCCTGGTAGGTCAGCTCGGTCCATTCGAACGTGATGCCCTGGGGCAGCGTCTCTGCCGCAATGCGCTCAATCGCTGCCTGGGCCTGGCCCGAAGAGAAGCCGGGCGCGGGGCCGCCGTTCACGTCGGCGGCCAGGTAGCCGTTGTAGCGCATGGCGCGTTCGGGGCCAAAGCTGGGCTCGATCTTCATCAGCGCAGACAGCGGCACCATCTCGCCCGTGCTGGAGCGCACCTTGAGCGCAGCCACGTCCTCAGCCCGCGCACGGTAGGCCGCATCAGCCTGCACGCGCACGCTGTAGGTGCGGCCAAACTGGTTGAAGTCGTTGGCGTAGAGGCTACCCAGGTAGATCTGCAGGGTGTCGAAGATGTCCGTCACGGGCACGCCCAGCTGGCGCGCCTTGGTGCGGTCGATGTTGGCGTACAGCTGCGGCACGTTGACCTGCCAGCTGGTGAACAAGCCGGCCAGCTCGGGCGTCTGGTAGGCCTTGCCCATGAAGGCTTTCACAGCGGCGTCCATGGCTTCGTAGCCCAGCGAGGCACGGTCTTCGATCTGCAGCTTGAAGCCGCCGGTGGTGCCCAGGCCCGCCACGGGGGGTGGCGGGAACATGGCGATGAACGCTTCCTGGATGCTGCCAAACGCCTGGTTCAGCTGCATGGCCACGGCACCGCCACTTTGGTCAGCGCGGGTGCGCTCGGCAAAAGGCTTGAGCGTGACGAACACGATGCCCGAGTTGGAGCTGTTGGTGAAGCCATTGATCGACAGGCCCGGGAAGGCGATGGCGTCTTCCACATTGGGGTTGGTCTTGACGATTTCGCCCATGCGGCGGATCACATCTTCGGTGCGATCCAGCGTGGCGCCATCGGGCAGCTGGGCAAAGCCCACCAGGTACTGCTTGTCTTGCGCAGGCACAAAGCCGCCAGGCACCACCTTGAACAGGCCCCAAGTGGCGCCCACCAAGGCCAGGTAGATCACCAGCATCAGCGCCTTGCGGCCAATGACGCGCTTGACGCCACCGCTGTAGGCATCAGAGCCGCGCTGGAACACGCGGTTGAAAGCGCCGAAGAAGCGACCCAGCACCTTGTCCATGCCACGCGTCAGAGCGTCCTTGGGCTCGTGGTGGCCCTTGAGCAGCAGTGCGCTCAGCGCGGGTGACAAGGTCAGCGAGTTGATGGCCGAGATCACTGTGGAGATGGCAATGGTGACCGCAAACTGGCGGTAGAACTGGCCTGTGAGCCCGCTGATAAAGGCCAGCGGCACGAACACCGCCACCAGCACCAGCGCAATCGCGATGATGGGGCCAGAGACTTCGCGCATGGCGCGGTAGGTGGCCTCGCGCGGAGTCAGGCCTTCTTCGATGTTGCGTTCGACGTTCTCCACCACCACGATGGCATCGTCCACCACGATACCAATGGCCAGCACCAGGCCGAACAGGCTCAAAGCGTTGATCGAGAAGCCCAGCAGGTGCAGCACCGCAAACGTGCCCACTACCGACACTGGCACAGCCAGCAGCGGAATGATGGAGGCGCGCCAGGTCTGCAGGAACAGAATCACCACGATCACCACCAGGGCGATGGCTTCGATCAGCGTCTGGATAACGGACTTGATGGACGCACGCACGAACTGTGTGGGGTCGTACGCAATCCGGTACTCCACACCTTCGGGCATGTTCTTCTGGATCTCGTCCATGGCCCGGCGCACATTGGCCGAGATGTCGAGCGCGTTGGAGCCCGGGGCCTGGAACACGCCCATGCCCACGGCAGGGTCGTTGTTGAGCAGCGAGCGCAGCGAATAGTCGGCAGCACCCAGCTCCAGGCGGGCGATGTCGCGCAGGCGTGTCACCGCGCCGTCGGCGCTGGTCTTGACGATGATGTCGCCAAACTCTTCCTCGGTCGTCAAACGGCCTTGGGCGTTGATGGACAGCTGCAGGTCCACGCCCGGCAGGCCGGGCGATGCGCCCACCACACCGGCAGCCGCTTGCACGTTTTGCCCGCGGATGGCAGACACCACATCGCTGGCCGAGAGGCCACGCTGCGCGACCTTTTGGGGATCCAGCCACACGCGCATCGAATAGTCGCCGCCGCCAAAGATCTGCACCTGGCCCA
>VFQO010001686.1_pt1 | contig 15958 bp, 15 predicted proteins | sample 3512331 | NCBI WGS metagenome assembly VFQO01 (sample SAMN10412371, study PRJNA504923) | tailings metagenome | isolation source: Replicate 3 from Balatoc abandoned mine | place: Philippines: Itogon, Benguet | collected 2017-08-28
TGGAAGGCCTGACCTATTCGCAGTTCATGCACGGCATCAAGCTCGCCGGCATCGAGCTCGACCGCAAGGCGATGGCCGATCTCGCGATGAACGAAGGCGGCGCCTTCAAGGCCGTGATCCAGCAGGCGAAGGCCGCTCTGCCGGCATAAGCCCGTCCTGCGGCTTCGGCCCGGACATGCAAAAAGGGGCAGGTTCCTTGATCGGGGAGCCTGCCCCTTTTGCGTGGCCATTTGTAGAAATGCGCCAGAAGACTTGTAGAAGCGCGCCATCTGCGTCTATCTGAAGACATGGGGGATGGAGATTTTCAGACCGCCGCGCAGCGTGATGCCTCGCTGCCGGCCCCGCGGCTTTCAGCCGTTTTTCGCGAGCCGCCTGCGGAATTCGCGGGCTGCTTCACAAGCCTTTACCACCTGACGCTCGACCTTCCCGAAGGGGCCGAGCGGGTGACCGATTACCTTCAGCCGGAATGGGGCAACATCCGCTTCTTCTGCGGCACCACCCCCGATGCAGCGATCGATGGCAGACAGGTCAGCGGCGCGCGCTTCGTGGGGACCGGACCAAGCTCGCTGCCTTGCGAATTCTCGCTGGGCCCGGTGCGGATGTGGGGCGTGGGCTTTCTGCCGATCGGCTGGGCGCGGTTTTTCTCTGCCGATGCGGCAAGCTGCACCAATGTCATCTGCGATGGCGCCGCGCACCCGGCATTCTCGCACTTCGCAGCGCTCACCGATGTGCTGTGCAATCCCGCTGCCGACATCGACGAACAGTATGATGCGCTGGTGAACGCGCTGCGGCAGGCGATGCGCCCCAACCGCGATGAGGCGCGCATTGCCCGTGTGCATGGCGCGCTGGTCAGCGGCGATCATGTCTCTGTGCATGAGCTTGCCGATGCCTGTGCGATGAGCATCCGCACGCTCGAACGCATCTGCGCGCGCTATTTCGGCTTTTCCCCCAAGCTGCTGATGCGTCGCCAGCGGTTCATGCGCAGCCTTGCGACCTTCATGCTCCACCGCGGCACCCGCTGGACCGAGGCGATGGATGCCGATTACCACGATCAGGCGCAGTTCACGCGCGAGTTCCGCGAGTTCATGACGATGAACCCGAGCGAATATGCCGCCCGCGAACACCCGATCCTGACGTCATTCATGGAAGCCCGCGCGAAGGCGTGGGGCAGCGCCGCCCAGACGCTCGACCCCCCGCCCCGCAAGAAATAGCCAGCGCGCCGGTTACTTGAGGTCTTCGACCGAAACCCAGCCGAGCGTGCCGAAATTGTCCTTCACTTCAAGGAACAGCCCCTCGCGCTTGCCGGTCGGATCGAGTTCGGTGCCCGCGCGCAGCGACCGCACCGAAGGCGCATCGGCCCGCGCGGCGGCGCGCATTACAGTATCGACCGCGACCACCGCGCCTGCACTGCCTGCGCCGGTTGCCCCAGCCGGAGCCGCTTCCATCAGCTGGCGTTGTTCAACCAGCGAATTGAAGGCGATCACGAAAGCTTCGGTCAGCATTTCGCCGTTCTTGTTGCCCTGATAGCCCGAAGCGGCCGCCCAGCCGCCCGCGGCGCCGCCGAAGTTGATGCTCGATTTCTTGACCACCCCTTGCCCGGCGGCCACCGTCAGGCCGTTGGCGGGGCTGACAACGCGCAGGCCCGCGGCGACGGTCTTCTTCTTTCCGCCCAGTCCGCCGAACATCCCCAGCACCGCACCCGCGCCCGGCACACCGCCGAGCAGCGAGCTGGCCGCACCCGATCGCACCAGCGCATCGGTTGCGGCGCCCTTGGCCAGTTCCATGCCCTTGTCGACCTCTTCGGCCGACCCGGCAATCGCGGTCACAAGGAAGCGTGCGGGCACTGTGTCGTTGGGATTGTCGATGGTGAAGCAGCCGCTTTCCGTCGCCAGCGTATTGAGCAGCGCCCGCGGCGAGGACAGCCCCCATTCGGTCCAGCCCGCCTGATCGCCCTCCACCAGCGCGATCGTTCCGATGCTTGCCTCGCAGCGCACCAGTTCGGGCGCGCCCTTTTGTTCCTTGGCCTGAAGCGGCGCTGCTACCATCGCCAGCATCGCGGCCAGCCCAACAAATTGTGCATTCCTGTTCATGATGATCTCCCCCCGACCCTCCAAAGAAGTTTAATGCGAATTACAGAGTTAGCCTTGTAAGATTTCGACCGGTCGCAGCTGGAAGGGGGCTGTCACAGATGCATCGGTTTGCCGGAAACGCCGTCCGCCTGCGCTTCGCCTTGCCAGAGGCGTCGTTGCAGTCCTGCGTGACGACCTATTACCGCACCGATGTCGCCTGCCCGCCGCACACACCCTGGCTGGAGGATTGGCTGCACCCGGAATGGGCCAACCTGCGCTTTCTTGCCCGGGTCGAGGCGCATTCGGTGATCGGTGCGGGCGCGCTGCTGCGTTCCCCCGACTTTGCAGTGACCGGCCCGACCAGCCGGACGACCCGCTTCCGGCTGGGGTCAGGGCATAGCTGGGGGATCGGCCTGTTGCCGCTGGGCTGGGCTCGCCTGTTCGCAGCCGCGGCGGCGCGCGAATTTGCGGACCGTTTTGTCGATGGCGCCGCCGATCCGCGCTTTGCCGCTTTCCTTCCGTTGCATCGGGCGCTGGCTGCAAGCGACGGGGATTATGCCAGCGAGCTGGCGCTGATCGAGGCGCATATGGCGCGCATCTTTGCCGCTTGCCCCCCGCTCGATCCGGCGGTTGAGGCCGCTATCCTCGCGCTCAACGCGGCGCTGGTCGATCAGGATGTGATTGCGGTTACCGATCTGGCGGAGCGGCTGGGGATGACGGTGCGTTCGGTCGAGCGGCTTTCGACCCGTGCTTTCGGTTTTCCGCCCAAGCTGCTGCTGCGCCGCCAGCGGTTTTTGCGCAGCCTTGCGCGCTTCATGCTCGATCCCTCGCTCAAGTGGATCGGGACGATCGATCCCCACTATCACGACCAGTCGCATTTCGTGCGGGACTTCCGGCGGTTCATGGGGATGAGCCCGAGCGTCTATGCGCGCACGCCCAAGCCGCTGCTGGTTGCTGCGGCGCAGGCGCGGGCGGCGTTGCTGGGCGAGGCGGTGCAGGGCCTCCATCCGCCTGCCGCGCACGGCGAGGCCTAGCCTCCTCCTTTGCAATCCGTGCGATTTGCCGCTAGCGGGCGGCGGCGAAATTCCGCGGGCAGAGCATTCACGATCCATGACCGACATCACTTCCCAGACTGAGGCCGCGCTGGCCGCGATCGCTGCGGCGACAAGCCTCGATGTGCTTGAAGCGCAGAGGCTCGAAACGCTTGGCAAGAAGGGCTGGGTGAGCCTTGCCCTCAAGACGCTGGGCGGCATGAGCCCGGAAGAGCGCACGGCGGCCGCCCCCGCGATCCAGAGCGCCCGCGCCGCGATCGCCGAGGCGCTCGATGCGAAGAAGGCCGCGCTGGAAGCTGCTGCGCTCGAAGAACAGCTGGCGCGCGAGACGGTCGACCTGACCCTGCCCGCAAGCCTCGCGCCCAAGGGTTCGGTGCATCCGGTCAGTCAAGTCATGGACGAGCTGGCCGAAATCTTCGCCGATCTGGGCTTTGCGGTCGCCACCGGCCCGGAGATCGAGGACGACTGGCACAATTTCACCGCGCTCAACATGGACGAGACGCACCCGGCGCGGGCGATGCACGACACGTTCTACTTCCCGGACAAGACCACCGACGGGAAGGATGTGCTGCTGCGCACCCACACTTCGCCGGTGCAGATCCGCTCGATGCTGGCGCAGGGCGCGCCGATCCGCATCATTGCGCCGGGCCGCGTCTACCGCTCGGACAGCGACGCGACCCACACGCCGATGTTCCATCAGGTCGAAGGGCTGGTGATCGACCGCGACATTCACCTGGGCCACCTCAAGTGGACGCTTGAGACCTTTTTCAAGGCCTTCTTCGAGCGCGAGGACATTACCTTGCGCCTGCGGCCGAGCTACTTCCCCTTCACCGAGCCGAGTGTTGAAGTGGACGTCGGCTATTCCACCGAGGGTGGCCGCCGCGTCGTCGGCGGGCACGGCGATGCGCCGGGCCATGCGTGGATGGAGCTGGGCGGCAGCGGGATGGTCAATGCCCGCGTGCTCGAATTCGCCGGGCTGGACCCGGCCGAATGGCAGGGCTTCGCCTTCGGCCTCGGGATCGACCGCATCGCCATGCTCAAATACGGGATGAACGACCTGCGCGCCTTCTTCGACGGCGATCCGCGCTGGCTGGCGCATTACGGCTTCTCGCCGTTCGATCAGCCGACCCTTTCTGCTGGCGTGGGAGCAAAGGCATGAAGTTCTCGCTGACCTGGCTCAAGGATTACCTTGAGACCACCGCCACCGTTTCCGAAATCTGCGACGCGCTCAATGCCATCGGGCTTGAAGTGGAAGGCGTGGAAGACCCGGCCGAGAAGCTGGCGGGCTTCCGCATCGCTCACGTGCTGACCGCTGCGCGCCATCCGGATGCCGACAAGCTTCAGGTGCTCACTGTCGACACGGGTGACGGCCAGCCGTTGCAGGTGGTCTGCGGCGCGCCCAATGCGCGTGCGGGGATGAAGGGCGTGCTGGGGCTTCCCGGTGCGACCGTCCCCGCCAACGGCATGGTGCTGCGCAAGAGCGCGATCCGCGGTGTCGAGAGCAACGGCATGATGTGTTCGACCCGCGAGCTGGAGCTGGGCGATGATCACGACGGGATCATCGAACTGCCCGATGACGCGCCGGTCGGCACGGCCTTTGCCGATTATCACGGCAGCGACCCGGTGATCGAGGTCGCCGTGACGCCCAACCGCCCCGATTGCATGGGTGTTTACGGCATCGCCCGCGATCTGGCGGCGAAGGGGCTGGGGACCCTGAAGCCGATCACCATGCCGGCGTTCAGCGCAGCGGGCGCGTGCCCTGTCGAAATCCGCACTGACGATGCGGAAGGCTGCCCGGCCTTCTATGGCCGCGTGGTGAAGGGCGTGCGCAACGGTGCCTCGCCCGATTGGCTTCAGGCGCGATTGAAGAGCGCGGGGCAGCGCCCGATCTCGCTGCTGGTCGATCTGACGAACTATCTGATGCTGGGCTTCGGTCGTCCGGCGCATGTCTATGACCTTGCCAAATTGCAGGGCGCAGTCGTGGCGCGGCGGGCCAAGGATGGCGAAGAGGTGCTCGCGCTCAACGAGAAGACCTACACGCTCGACAGCGAAATGGTCGTGATCGCGGATGATGTGCAGGTTCACGACATCGCCGGGATCATGGGCGGGGAGCATTCGGGGGTGCAGGACGACACCACCGACGTGCTGCTCGAAATCGCCTATTTCGACCCGGCCCGCATCGGCGCAACCGGGCGCAAGCTGGGCCTGTCGAGCGACGCCCGCACGCGGTTCGAGCGCGGGGTGGACCCGGAGTTTCTGGACGCGGGCCTCGATCTGCTCACCGGCCTGATCGTGGAGCTGGCGGGCGGCACGGCCAGCGAGGCCGTCCGCGCCGGTTCGCCGCCGGCTGCTGCGAAGGTTGTTGCCTTCGATCCGGGCCTGACGCTCCGCCTTGGCGGGGTGGACGTGCCCGAGGCTGAACAAAAGCGCATCCTCGAAAGCCTCGGCTTCACCGTTGGCGAGGGCTGGCAGGTCACCTGCCCGCTGCGCCGCCACGATATCGAAGGCCCCGCTGACCTCGTCGAGGAAGTCGTCCGCATCCACGGCCTCGACAAGGTCGCGAGCGTTGCGCTCCCGCGTGTGGAAGGCGTCGCCCGTCCCACCGCCACGCCGCAGCAGAAGCTGGAGCGCGGTCTGCGCCGTGCCGCCGCCGCGAGCGGGCTCAACGAGGCGGTCACGTGGTCCTTCCTCCCCACCTGGGCGGCGGAGCATTTCGCCAGCGATCAGCCCCTGTGGGTGCTGGCCAATCCGATCAGCGAGGACATGAAGGCGATGCGCCCCTCGCTGCTGCCGGGCCTGCTGATGGCGGCCAAGCGCAACGCCGATCGCGGCGCGGCGTCGTCACGCCTGTTCGAGATCGGGCGGCGCTACTTCCGCGGGGCAAACGGGCTCAGCGACGAGAAGCCGACGCTTGGCATCGTGCTGGCGGGCGAGAAGACCCCGCGCGGCTGGCAGTCCGGCAAGGCCAAGCCCTTCGACGCCTATGACGCCAAGGCGCTGGCGATGCAGCTGCTTGAAGCGGCGGGGGCTCCGGTGGCGAACCTGATGGTGATGGGTGAAGCGGGGCCGCAGTTCCACCCCGGCCAGTCGGCGACCCTCAGGCTCGGTCCCAAGGTGGTGCTGGCGCGCTTCGGGATGGTGCATCCGGCAACATTGAAGGCCTTCGACGCCGACGGACCGATTGCCGCGGTCGAGCTGTTTCTTGACGCGATTCCGGCGAAGAAGGGCGCGGCCTTTGCCCGGCCCGGCTTCACCCCGCCCGCTTTGCAGGCTGTGACCCGCGACTTCGCCTTCCTCGTCCCCGCGACGCTGGCGGCGGGCGATCTGGTGCGCGCCGTTCAGGGTGCGGACAAGGCGGCGATTACCGGTGTGCGCGTGTTCGACGTCTTCGCTGGACAAGGCGTGCCCGAGGGCCACAAGTCCATCGCGGTCGAAGTCACGCTCCAGCCGGGTGAGGCGAGCTTCAAGGATGCTGATCTCAAGGCGATTGCCGAGAAGGTTGTCGCCGCAGCGGCCAAGCTGGGCGGGGAATTGCGCGGATGAAAACGGCATTTGTCACCGGCGCCACCGCCGGCATCGGCCTCGCCACCGTGCGCCGTCTGGTCAAGGACGGCTGGCGCTGCGTTGCCACCGGGCGGCGGCAGGAGCGTCTTGATGCGCTGGTCGCCGAACTGGGCGCGGACAAGGTTCACACCGCCTGCTTCGATGTCCGCGACACCGCCGCGCTCGACGCCGCGCTCGCCAGCCTGCCCGAAGGCTTCCGCGAGATCGACTTGCTGGTGAACAATGCGGGTCTCGCGCAGGGGCTGTCGGCGGCGCAGAATGCCAGTCTCGATGATTGGCAGACCATGATCGACACCAACGTTACCGCGATGGTGGTGCTGACCCGCAAGCTGCTGCCCGGCCTGATCGAGCGCAAGGGCGCGATCATCGCCATCGGTTCGGTCGCAGGGAACTACATCTATCCGGGCGGCAACGTCTATGCGGGCTCCAAGGCCTTCGTGAACCACTTCACGCTTGCCCTGCGCGCCGATCTCCACGGCACCGGCGTGCGCGTGACCAGCATCGAGCCAGGCATGGTCGAGACCGAGTTCACGCTGGTGCGCACCGGCAGCCAGGAAGCCAGCGACAGTCTCTACGCGGGCGTCCATCCCATGACCGGCGAGGATATCGCCGACACTATCGGCTGGATTGCCAGCCTGCCGCCGCATCTCAACATCAACCGGATCGAGCTGATGCCGGTCAATCAGGACTTCGCGGGCTTCCGCGTCGCGCGCGACACTTAAATGACCTCCAATCGCCGCACCTTCGCGATCATCTCACACCCTGACGCGGGCAAGACCACGCTCACCGAAAAGCTGCTGCTGCAAGGCGGCGCGATCCACTTGGCGGGTGAGGTCAAGGCGCGGGGGCAGGCGCGGCGGGCGCGATCGGACTGGATGAAGATCGAGCAGCAGCGCGGCATTTCGGTGACGTCCTCGGTGATGACCTTCCAGAAGGACGGGATTGTATTCAACCTGCTCGACACCCCGGGCCACGAGGACTTCTCCGAGGACACCTACCGCACGCTGACGGCGGTCGACAGTGCCGTGATGGTGATCGACGCGGCCAAGGGGATCGAGCCGCAGACCCGCAAGCTGTTCGAGGTATGCCGCCTGCGCTCTGTGCCGATCCTCACCTTCGTCAACAAGGTCGACCGCGAGGGCCGCGACCCCTTCGAGACGCTGGACGAGGTCGCCGATATGCTGGCGCTCGACGTCTCCCCGCAGATGTGGCCGATCGGCATGGGCGGGGAGTTCGAGGGCCTGCTCGATTTCGCCACCGGCACCATCAGCCGCCCCGAAGGCCCCAGCCGCGAATTCCTTGGCACGCGGGACACCGCGACAATCCCCGAACGCTTCGCCGACGAAATCGAATTGGCGCGCGGCGGGTATCCCGAGTTCGACCTCGAAGCATTCCGGCATGGCGACCTCACCCCGGTCTATTTCGGCTCCGCGCTCAAGAATTTCGGCGTCACCGAACTGATCGACGCCATCGCCCGCTTCGCCCCGCCGCCGCGTCCGCAACCCGCGGGCGAGGAGCAGATCAGCCCGGAGCGCGACGAAGTCACCGGCTTCATCTTCAAGGTGCAGGCCAACATGGACCCTAACCACCGCGACCGCATCGCCTTCATGCGGCAGGTATCGGGCACCTTCAAACGCGGCATGAAGCTGACGCCGAGCGGGCTGGGCAAGCCGATTGCGGTCCACTCGCCGATCCTGTTCTTCGCGCAGGACCGCGAACTGGCCGACACGGCCGAGGCGGGCGACATCATCGGCATCCCGAACCACGGCACCTTGCGGGTGGGCGATACCCTGTCGGAGCGCAATCAGGTGCGCTTCACGGGCCTGCCCAACTTCGCGCCGGAAATCCTGCGCCGCGTGCAGCTGAAGGACCCGACCAAGACCAAGCAATTGCGCAAAGCGCTCGACGATCTTTCCGAAGAGGGTGTGATTCAGGTCTTTTACCCCGAAATCGGGTCTGCCCATATCGTCGGGGTGGTCGGGCAGCTTCAGCTGGAAGTGCTGATCAGCCGCCTTGAGGCCGAATACAAGGTCGAAGCCGTGCTCGAACCCTCGCCCTTTGCCACCGCGCGCTGGATCAAAGGCGATGATAAGGCGCTCGACGAATTCGCCAGCTTCAACCGTGCGAACCTCGCCAAGGACCGTGATGGCGATCTGGTGTTCATGGCCAAGAGCCCGTGGGATGTCAGCTACCAGGTCGACAAGAACCCGCAGCTGACCTTCTCGGCGACGAAGGAACGGTAGCGGGTCTGATACTTGCCCAAAGCGCAAGCTTTGGCCAAAGCATCACCCATGCACGATACCGGCCCGACCTCGCAGAGCTTCATCTCGCAGCGCCTCAAGCTGAATTACCTCGATTGGGGCGGCAGAGGTAAGCCGCCGCTGGTGCTGGTGCATGGCGGGCGCGATCATGCCCGTTCGTGGGACTGGACCGCCGAGGCGTTGCGTGAGGATTATCATGTCATCGCAATGGATCACCGCGGGCATGGCGATAGCGACTGGGTCTCGGACGGGGTCTATTCCGCCGCCGACATGGTCTATGACCTCGCCCAGCTGATCCATCAGCTCGGCGTCGGCCCGGTCAGGATGGTCGCGCATTCGATGGGCGGCAATGTCGCGCTGCGCTATGCCGGTGCCTTCCCCGACATGGTGACCAAGCTGGTGGCGATCGAAGGCCTCGGCCCCTCGCCCGAATACCGTGAAAAGCAGCGCGCCATTCCCTATCCTGAGCGCCTTGCCGAATGGATCGAGAAGAAGCGCAAGGCCGCCGGGCGCACGCCGCGCAAATATGAAAGCATCGAAGCCGCCTTCGCCCGCATGATCGAGGAGAACGCCTACCTCACCGAGGAACAGGCGCGCCACCTCACCGTCCACGGGGTCAACCGCAACGAGGACGGCACCTATAGCTGGAAGTTCGATCCGCATCTCAACGTCTGGCCGGTCGAGGATATCGGCGATGAATTCGTCGAACAGCTGTGGGGTGCGATCACCTGCCCGACACTGCTGCTTTACGGGGCGGACAGCTGGGCCTCGAACCCGGAGAAGGACGGTCGCATCGCGCACTTCAAGACTGCGCGCGTGATCGAATTCGAGAAGGCGGGGCACTGGCTCCACCATGACCAGTTCGATCGCTTCATCGCCACTTTGCGCGATTTCCTCTGACCCCCTGACAGGAGCGTCTCATGGCCGATTTTACCGAGGCGCTCACTGAAAAGCACATCGCGATGATCGCCGCCCAGCCGGTGTTTTTCGTCGCGACCGCTGCGGCGCAGGGGCGCATCAACCTCAGCCCCAAGGGCTACGATGCCTTTCGGGTGCTGTCGCCCAGGCGGGTCGCCTATCTCGACCTTGGCGGATCGGGGAACGAGACCCACGCGCATTTGGGCGCGGACGGGCGCATTACGGTGATGTTCTGCAACTTCCAGCAACCTGCGCTGATCCTGCGCCTTTACGGACGCGGGCGGGCGGTGTTGCCGCAGGACGCGGAGTGGGAGGGGCTGGCGGCCCACTTCACCTTGCTTCCCGGCACGCGTCAGATCTTCGAGATTGCGGTGGAGAGCGTGCAGACCAGTTGCGGCTGGGGCGTGCCCTTCATGGCGCTGGCGGGCGAGCGCGAAACGTTGAAGAAGGCGCACCGCCAGTCCGATCCTGCCGATTGGGAGGCCAGGATGGCCAAGCGCACCCGCAGCATCGACGGCCTCCCGACCCGCGCCACCGATCGCTATATTGCGGGCGACTGAGGCACGATCTGCCGCAAAAATAGCCTAAGTTTTAATCACAAGATTAAATTTTAGGCACGTATTCTTCCGCAGGTGCGAAGAATCTTGCTGAATCCACACTGTCAGGCGCTTCAGATCAATCTGGCACGCTTGTTGCTGTGACTCAGTTGGCCGGAAAGATCCGGTGCAATAGGGGCCACAGATGAAGTTCATCATCGCCATCATCAAGCCGTTCAAGCTCGACACTGTGCGCGAGGCGTTGAGCGGGATCGGCATCGCGGGGCTGACCGTGACCGAAGTCAAGGGCTTCGGTCGCCAGAAGGGTCAGACCGAAATCTACCGTGGGGCAGAATACTCGACCAACATGCTCCCCAAGGTGAAGCTCGAGATCGCCGCCAGCGACGACGTCGCCGCGCAGGTGGTCGAAACCATCCAGCAGACCGCCAACACGGGCGCCATCGGCGACGGCAAGATCTTCGTGCTCGATCTCGCCTCCGCCACCCGCATCCGCACCGGCGAGTCCGGCGAAACCGCGCTGTAAGGGGACCCAATCGATGAAGCGCATTCTCTCCAATCTGGCGGTTGTGGCGACCGGGGCGGCGCTGCTTGCCGCGCCGGCCATGGCCGCGCCTGCCGCCGCGCCTGTGCCCAACCCGGGCAACAACGGCTTCATGATGACGGCGACCGTTCTGGTGCTGCTGATGATCGTCCCCGGTCTTGCGCTGTTCTACGGTGGCCTGACCCGTTCGAAGAACATGCTCTCGACCATGACCCAGATCGGGGCCGCGGCGTCGCTGGCGATGCTGGTCTGGGTGATGTGGGGCTATGGCCTCGCGTTCGGCCCGGAAGGCAATGAATGGATCAGCTGGGGCAAGTTCTTCCTCGCCGGTGTCACCCCGGATTCCACTGCGGCGACCTTCACCGACGAGGTGATCAGCGAATACATCTTCATCAGCTTCCAGATGACCTTCGCCGCGATCACCGCTGCGCTGGTGCTGGGTTCGGTGGTGGAGCGCATGAAGTTTTCCGCCACGATGGTCTTCACACTGGTGTGGCTGACGATCGTCTACTTCCCGGTGGCCCACATGGTCTGGGAAGCGCGCGGCTACTTTTTCGCGATGGGCGCGCTGGATTTCGCGGGCGGCACCGTGGTGCACATCAACGCCGGCGTCTCTGCGCTGGTCGCCGCTTACATCCTCGGCAAGCGTCGCGGCTATCCCAGCGAACCGATGCCCCCGCACAGCCTGACGCTGACGATGGTCGGCACCGGCCTCTTGTGGGTGGGCTGGTTCGGCTTCAACGCCGGCTCGGCGCTGGAAGCCAATGGCTCGGCCGCGCTCGCCATGATCAACACCTTTGTTGCCACGGCGGCGGGCGGGCTGTTCTGGATGCTGACCGAGCGGGCCATGGGCCACAAGGGCTCGGCACTGGGCTTCTGCTCGGGCGTGATTGCCGGCCTCGTCGCGGTGACCCCGGCAGCAGGCAACTCCGGCCCGTTCGGCGCGATCCTGCTCGGCGCGATTGCCTCGGTGATCTGCTACTTCTTCGTGGCGAAGGTGAAGCCGGCGCTCGGCTATGACGATGCGCTCGACGCCTTCGGCATCCACGGGGTGGGCGGCATCGTCGGCGCGATCGGCACCGGCATTGTCTATTCGCCCGCACTGGGTGGGCCGGGCGGTGCCGATTACGACATGGGCGGCCAGCTTGTGACCCAGGCCTTCGCCGTGGTTGTCACCATCGTTGTCGCCGCGATCGGCACCACCATCGCCATGTACATCGCCAAGGCTGTCACCGGGCTCCGGGTCGACGAGGAAAGCGAAGTCAACGGCCTCGACATCTCCGAACACGGGGAGCGCGCCTACAACTAAGCGCACCCCTTACCAGCTTGGCGGGGGGAGGTCTCTCTCTCCCTCTCCCCTCCCCCCGCCTCACCTTGTTCCTCCTGCGAACGAACAAACTGAATATGGCCGGAGCGGCGATAAGCCCTCCGGCCTTTTTTTGCCTTTCGCTCGTCCGTCCGAGCGAGCGTCCTCGGTGCTGTTCCTTCGCTACGCTCCGGGCACCTGCGGGCGCGCGGTCGCGCTTGCCGCCCGGCCTTCGGCGGGCCGGATCAGGCTCTATGCTCTTTCCGCCGCCATGACGAAGTCCGCGCACCGCTCGCCGATCATGATGCTCGGCGCGTTGGTGTTGCCGCTGACGATCTTGGGCATGATGCTGGCGTCGGCCACCCACAGGCCTTCAATTCCGTTGAGCCTGAGCGTCGGATCGACCACCGCTTCGGCATCGCTCCCCATGCGGCAGGTGCCGACCGGGTGGTAGACCGTGTCCGCCCGCGCACGGATCAACGCGTCGAGCGCGGCGTCATCGTGCAGATCGACCGGGTGGCGGTCCCTCGGCCCGAAGTCTTGCATCGGCGGCGCTTCGGCGATGCGGTGCGACAGGCGCACGCCGGCGCGCAGCACGGCCATATCGCGCGCGTCATCAAGGAAGTTGGGATCGATCACGGGCGCCGCCGCAGCATCGCCGCTTCCCAGCCGCACCGTCCCCCGGCTCTCGGGCCGCAGCACGCAGGCGTGGAGCGAGAAGCCGTGCGCCTTCACCTTCTCGCGCCCGTGATCCTCCAGCACCGCGGGCACAAAGTGCCACTGCACATCGGGCGCCGGGCTATCGGGCATCACGGTCCAGAACCCGCCCGCCTCGGCATAGGGCGTGGTCAGCACGCCGGTGCGCTTGAGCCGGTGTTCGACCACCGCCGCTGCCATGCGAAACGTGCCCTTCAATGTGCTGCCGATCGGCACGTCGCTTGTCGTCTCCCAGCCGGAGACATAGTCGATATGGTCCTGAAGGTTACCGCCGACGCCTGCGCGATCGAGCACGACGTCGATGCCATGCTCTTTCAGATGCGCCGCCGGACCAATGCCCGAGAGCATCAGGATCTGAGGGCTATTGAACGCCCCCGCGCTCAGCACCACGCCGCGCCGCGCCAGCAGCGTCTCTGATGTGCCGCCGCGCCGGATTTGAACCCCGGTCACCCGGCCGCCCTCGATCACCAGCTTTTCGACCAGCGTGTCGGTGCGGACCGCGAAATTGCCCTGTTCGCGAATCGGCTCGACATAGGCGCGTGCAGCCGACCAGCGTTCGCCCTTGTGCTGGGTCACCTGATAGAGGCCGAAGCCGTCCTGCCGCTCGCCGTTGAAATCGGGATTGGTGCGCAGCTGCAATGCCGCCGCCGCCTCGACAAAGGCGTGGCTGGCAGGGTTGGCGCTCTTCTGGTCTTCGACGAACAGCGGGCCACCCGCTCCGTGGAAATCGTCCCCGCCGCGTTCGTTGGCTTCGGCGCGGCGGAAATAGGGGAGGACGTCGTCATACCCCCAGCCGGTGCAGCCCTCAGCGGCCCAGTTGTCATAATCCCAGCGGTTGCCGCGGATATAGACCATCGCGTTGATCGCCGAGGAGCCGCCAAGGCCCCGTCCGCGCGGCTGGTATCCGGTGCGGCCATTCAGGCCTTTCTGCGGGACCGTTTCATAGCGGTAGTTCGACTTTTCGGGGATGAAGGGCATGAAGCCCGGCGTCTTGATGAAGACGTTGTCGTTGCGCCCGCCCGCTTCCAGAAGGCACACGCGGCGCGTGCCATCCACCGCAAGACGCCCGGCCACAGCGCTGCCCGCGCTGCCACCGCCGATGACGATGTAGTCGAAACTTTCCATGATCTCTCCCTTTGGCGAGGGAGACTAGAAAGCTTCGTTCGGCTGCGCAATCGGGTTTCGATCAGCTACTGAAGTTGCGAGGGGTGCAACCTCGCCGCCTGTGCGGGCCTGCCATTTCGCGCGGATCATGTCGCTGGTCTCGCGGCTGCGATCATGGCTCCAGCCGGGTTCGCGCAGGAGGTAGGACAGCTTGTGCTTCCAGGGGCTGCGCCAGATGTCGGTGAGCATTCCGATCCATTCGTGGAACACCGCCCACAGCAGGTTGAAACTGCCGAGCTGCTTGACGATCCCGTAGCGGATCGGCTCGTCGTCCACCTCGGGCGTGAAGGTGCCGAACATCTTGTCCCAGACGATGAATACGCCGGCGTAATTGGTGTCGAGATAGCGCGGGTTGGTCGCATGGTGGACGCGGTGGTGCGAGGGGGTGTTCATCACAGCCTCGAACCAGGGGGGCATCCGCTTGATCGCTTCGGTGTGGATCCAGAACTGGTAGATCAGGTTGAACCCGCCGCAGATTGCGATCATCGCCGGGTGGAAGCCCAGCAGCACCAGCGGCACCGCGAACAGGAAGCCGAAGGTGAACATCCCCGTCCAGGTCTGCCTCAGCGCCGTAGAGAGGTTGTAATGCTGCGAGGAGTGGTGGTTCACGTGGCTCGCCCACATCCAGCGGATGCGGTGCCCCGCGCGGTGGACCCAGTAATATTTGAGGTCGTCGAGCACGAAGCAGACCGGCCATGCCCACCACACGGCCCACCACTCGGGGCCGAAATCGAAGATCCGGTATTGGTAGGCCTTGATGAACAGCGCGAGCGCAAACCCGCCCAGCAAGGCCCCGGCCACGGTCGAGCCCAATCCGAAAGCGAGGCTGACCAGCGTGTCCTTCGGCTCGTAAGCCTCGGGCGCGCGGAATTTGGCCCAGATCATCTCGGCCAGCACCGCCACCACGAACAGCGGCACGGCATATTGGGTGGGGTTGAAGTCAGGCATGTTGCGGCTTGTTTATCCCATTGATCGCATCGGCCCAAGCCTGCGCATCGGTGAGGGTCAGGACAACCTTCCCGAACCGTGCTTCGCCCGGATCGATGACGAGGCTGGAACTCTCGCAGTGCGCGCTGGCCTTGGGGCCGAGGATGCGCCCCGCAAAGCGGTTGCCGTGGCGCTTGATCACCATGATCCGGCCCGCGCCGTCGCGGGCGAGCGCACTCGCTCCCTCGGCGTCACAGGTGGCGGCGGTGGGGGTGAAGCCGTCCTCGACCTCGCGGGCCGCGCGTGCGACCGCCTCCGCGCTGTCCAGCCGGGGCGCGCCGCCGAGTTTCAGCCACCACGCAAGCCCCGCCAGCGCGAGAATCGCCACCAGCGAACCGGCAGTCTGGAGCAACAATTCCATGCAAGTGGCGCCTCAGCGCGCGGCGAGCATATCGATCAGGCTGCGAATCGGGCTGACATCATAGCCGGCCTGCGCGGCCGTGCGGGCAATCGTGTCCGGGTCCTCGCCCTGCTTTGCGCTGGCAAGAGCCCACAACAGGGTCGATCGCGTCCCCGAACGGCAATAGGCGAGAATCGGACCGTCGGCCTGTTCCAGAGCGGCGATCATCGCGTTCACCTGCGGCTCACTGAAGCCTGCATGGCCGATCGGGATAGCGACATAATTCATCCCTGCGGCAGCGGCGGCGGATTCGATCTCATCGCCTTGCGGGGCCGAGGGATCCTCGCCATCGGGGCGATTATTGACGATGGTTGTCACGCCCAGCGCAGCGGCGGCGGCAATATCTTCCGGCGCAAGTTGCGGGCTGACCAACACATTTTCGTTGAGGCGGCGAAAATCGCTCATGATCCGTCCTGCTTTTC
>VFQO010001687.1_pt1 | contig 15956 bp, 15 predicted proteins | sample 3512331 | NCBI WGS metagenome assembly VFQO01 (sample SAMN10412371, study PRJNA504923) | tailings metagenome | isolation source: Replicate 3 from Balatoc abandoned mine | place: Philippines: Itogon, Benguet | collected 2017-08-28
TTTGGTGACAAGCATGTCGCCTATGCGGCCTCATGAATAATTCCCGCCGGATCAATACCTTGCCGCCGGGTGGATTCCTGCTGTGGCCAAGTTATTGCCCAGGCCAGGCCCCTGGATGGTGACTTTGCGCCAGTTCATGGCGTTCCCGATGTTCGCAACGGTGACTTGGCTGCTGTGGGTGCTGGGTCAACAAAGCGGAATTGACGGGGCAGCTTCGCTGTTAGTGCTGCTGGTCGCCCTCAGCATGGTGATCTGGTCTCTAACGCTTATCGGTCGTTCGCGGCGCATCGTAAGTGGCATTTCATTTGTCGTGCTCGTGCTGCTGCTGTGGCACGCGGGTCAGAATGTCACAGCAGTCGACGTTCGGCCGGCCACGGCCGCTGTCAGCGAAGGTTCCTGGCAAACCTGGGAGCCGGGGCGCGTTGAGCAAATCTTGGCGACCGGCCGCCCTGTGTTTGTCGACTTCACCGCAGCCTGGTGCGTCACTTGCCAATACAACAAGAAGACCACGCTGGCCAACCCGACGGTGTTGGCGGACCTTGCAGCCAAGAATGTTGCTCTGGTTCGGGCCGATTGGACCCGGCGCGACCCAGACATCACGGCCACCCTTGGCCAGCTGGGCCGAAACGGTGTCCCCTTGTATGTGCTTTATCAAGCCGGCAGGCCACCAGTGGTGTTGTCCGAGATCTTGAGCGTGGATCAGGTGCGCTCAGCCGTCGCTTCGCTCTAACACCCCGCTCGCAAACGCGGCTGATATCGACATGGGCCATTGGCGGATGCAGTGAAACGCAGAATGCTGTGAGGCCGTGCTACCAGCATTTGAATCCAAGAGGCGAGCCATGGGGCGTTTGCGCTGGCGAGAGATCACCTTCGTTAGGCGTTACGTTCGTCACTCGCCAACTTCGTCGCCACACAATATGGCGAAGGAGTTTCAAAATGAAAACGTAAGGCGTTCTTTAACGAATTAACGTCAATCGAACTCTGACCAACTGCTAAACAGTGCTGGTCAATTACGCGAACGCATTCGTCAACAATCATCTGAGCAAACTTGTCGAGACTCAGCTCGCTCCAGGTTTCGCTTTGTCCCGAGCAGTTATCGTTATGTTGCTTGAACTCAGTAGCTTGGACTGCGAGCGCTTTGACTCGTTCGCCCGTTGGCACAGTTGTTTGCATTGATGCCTTTCAGTGTTTTGGATGCCAAGACGAAGACTGCTTGGCGAAATTGTCATTGGAGCGGGCCAGTGGGAGGGTCTGCGGCTTGGAGAGGGGTCTATCCCGGCGCAGACCGGCATGGTGTGGCCCCTCGCAGAAGCAATCCACAGAATTCGATCGAGCAATACTTTTTTTGCCTAATTGCATGTTCACTGAGCATATTTGTCGGATGAACGACTTGACTCTGTCGGCAGTTAGATAGCAACCCTCAGGTCTCAGCAAGCAATTTTTCGATCAGCTTGTCGAGTTCGTCAAAGTCCGGTTTACCAACGTAGCGCTTGACGATATTGCCGCGCTTGTTCACAACAAAGGTCGTCGGCGTAACCTTCACGTCGCCCCATGCTTTAGCCGCTGCACCAGTGTTATCTAGGGCAACCGCAAACGGTAGCTTGCGTGTGTTGACGAAATTGACGACATAGGTCGGAGGGTCATAGCTCATGGCTACAGCAAGGGTTTCATAGCCACGTGAGTGGTATTTCTCGTATGCCCGCACAATCATTGGCATCTCGGCTACGCAGGTGGCGCAGCTCGTGGCCCAAAAATTAACCAACGTGACCTTCCCGCGAAAGTCATTGGCTGTTCTCAAAGACCCATCGAGGAGAACGAACGTTGCTTCCGGGGCCTTGCTGGAGCTTGTGTTGTAAAGCAGCCCGGCGCCAAGCGATACCGCAGAGAAAGCCATCGTGGTGATGAGTATCTTCATTTTCATTTTTTGACCTCAGTTTGCCGGCTTCGGGGGCGACGACTGCGCCCTGGCCGCTTCGCGGGCTTCTGAAATGAGCCGGCGCAATGATGCAGCCACTGGCATGGGCTCAAAGGCACTAACCGTGGCTCTTCCGACATTGCCTAAGGGGAGCCTGCCCGTGCCATTTCCTAAGGGCACCAGTAGGAGCCGCAGCACTTGCCCTGCAACCTCCGGCCAATCACGTTCAGCCACAGCCAGGCGAAGCATTATCAGGTGACTGTGCAGATGCAGGCCCAGTCGTTGCTGTCCCACGATGTGTGCTGCCATTAGCCACTGCCAGCGCTGCTCGGAGCTTTGGCCTGTGCTGCGGCCGAACTGGCGGATGAGGTATGCATACGTTTTGCCGTCGTCAGGAACGATTGCTTGTTGGTGCATGCTTCTGTCTCTTTCGTCCGGGGTACGATGAAACATTAGAAACCCTGAAGCGACTCCAATGTCAAGATGCTCAACGCAGGCTCTGCATTTACACGGGAACGTTTTTCAGGGGCCGCGCCAGCGTAGTACGCCATCCCGCTTTCATTGAGGAGTAGCTATGCAACTTGACCGGACCGCCATTGCACGTGAGCTTGGCGTCACAACCAGTTTCGAAGTCAATGCGGAGGCGGAGCGCCGCATCGATTTTCTTCTTACTTACCTTATCTGGTCACAGCTAGACTGCTTCGTCCTAGGCATCAGCGGAGGAGTCGATTCGACGGTAGCGGGTCGCTTGTGCCAGCTCGCCGTCGCAAAAGCTCGCTCCCAAGGTGCGCGCTCCAGGTTCGTCGCGATGCGCCTGCCCTACGGGTTGCAAGCCGACGAGCAGGATGCGCAGCGGGCCTTGACGTTCATCGAGCCTGATGAGGTCCTTGCTGTGAACATCCGGCCGGCGGCAGATGCCATGCTCGTGAACCTGAAGGAGTCGGGACACGCGTTCGCGCATGCTTCCCAGGAAGATTTCGTCCTCGGCAACATCAAGGCGCGGCAACGAATGATCGCGCAGTACGCGGTCGCGGGAGCACGACGCGGCTTGGTCGTCGGCACAGACCATGCGGCGGAAGCGCTCATGGGCTTTTTTACCAAATTCGGGGACGGCGCGTGTGATCTGGCGCCGCTTTCGGGACTGACGAAAGGGCGCGTGCGCGCGCTCGCCTCGCACCTTGGTGCACCAGCTGAGCTTGTCAGCAAAGTTCCAACCGCCGATCTGGAGACCCTGCGTCTTCAGCTTCCAGATGAGTCGGCATTCGGCATTACCTACGCCGAAATCGACGCATTCCTCGAAGGCCGGCCCGTGTCGGAAACCACAGTGGCGATCATCGAACGCTTCTACCTCGCTAGCCGTCACAAGCGCGAACTGCCTGCGCAAACGAAATGGTCGGGTCTTGAATCCACGACAGTGGTGCTTTGAGGGCTGCTCAGGCAGACAGCTTCAAAGATTGAGCGCCCCGGTGCCAGCAGCCAGCGAAGCTTCGCGGATGGCCTCGTAGAGAGTTGGATGGGCGTGTGAGATACGGCCGATGTCCTCGGCCGAGGCTTTGAACTCGATAGCCATCGTCGCCTCTCCGATCATCTCTGAGGCATACGTGCTGACGATGTGAACGCCCAGCACGACATCCGTTTTTTGGTCTGCCAATACCTTCACGAACCCTGAAGTGTCGCCGTTGCCAAGTGCGCGACCGTTGGCAGTGAACGGGAATTTGCCGATCCGATAAGGAATTCCCGCATCCTTCAATTCCTGCTCGGTGCGGCCCACCCAGGCCACCTCAGGGCTGGTGTAAATGATCGACGGGATGGCGCCGTAGTTGACGTGTCCCGCCTGCCCGGCGATGCACTCCATCACCATCACACCCTCGTCTTCCGCCTTGTGAGCCAGCATGGGCCCCCGCACCACGTCGCCAATGGCATAAACCCCGTCGACCGACGTGCGGCACTGCGCGTCCACATCTATGAAGCCGCGTGGGGTTCTCTTGACGTCCAGAGTTTCCAGTCCGAGACCTGAGGTCGTTGGGACTCGGCCCACCGCGACCACCAGCTTGTCACAAACCAGGGAATCTGCCGTGCCGTTAGCGTCGAGATAGGCGAGGCCTAGCGATCCGTCGCTCGCCCGTTCGACGCCCGTTACTCGCGCGCCGAAGCGAAAATCCATGCCCTGAGCCGTCAGCAGCTTCAGTACTTCGCGGGCCACGTCGCCGTCGCACATCGGCAGCAACTGTGGCAGCGCCTCGATGACCGTGACCTGCGCACCCAGCCGGCGCCAGACCGATCCCAATTCGAGCCCGATCACACCGGCTCCGATGATTGCCATGCGGCCCGGAACAGAGCGCAAGTCCAGCGCGCCCGCGTTGTCGCAAACGTCCACGTTGTCGACTTCTATGCCGGGCAACTGGCGCGGGAGGGACCCGGTTGCGATCACCAGGTTGCGAGCGGTCACCTCTTCAATCGAACCCGATCGGGAGATGGACACCCTGAAGCCGCCCTCTGCCCGCCCGAGGATCGTCGCCCGGCCCTTCAGATAGGCAACCTTGTTCTTTCGGAACAGGTATTCGATGCCTTGCGCCATCTTGGTGACGATCGCGTCCTTGCGCGCGATCATCGCCGGCACGTCCATGGAGGCGCCCGACACGCGGATGCCGTGCGCGTGGGCGTGCTTCTGGATGTTCTCGAATTCTTCGCTCGACGACAGCAGCGCCTTGGAGGGGATGCAGCCGACGTTCAGACAGGTTCCGCCGGGGCGCGGTTCTCCTTTCGGATCCGCGTAAGGGTTGGCCTCCACGCATGCGACTTTCAGGCCGAGCTGGCCGGCCCGGATTGAAGCGATGTAGCCGCCGGAGCCGGCGCCAATGACCAGGACGTCAAGGGGTTGTTGTTTTTCCATTTGCATATCCGTCGTCGTGAAGTGCGGAGGGACATTCTAGGCAGCGCTTGATTCAGCCTTCCAATCTCTCCCTGGTCACGTGGTTCCTGAGTGGATGGCTTGACCTTGTACCGACTAGATGGTTTTAAATAGAGGGTTTTAAATAGAGGGTCCATGCATTGAGCATCCTCCTGACCTCATGAAACGAAGACTTTTTGCCGCATCTCTCTTGGGTCCCTTCGCATGGAACGTCCCTGCGTTTGCGCAGGATCGTCCCGTGGAAGGCCGCAACTATCTGGTCCTGCAGTCGCGGCAGCCCACGCGCGACGCGAGCAAGGTGGAGGTTCTGGAATTTTTCGCTTACAGCTGCGGACACTGCAACGCCTTCGAACCCATGATCGACGCATGGCAGAAAAAGCTGCCGCGTGACGTTCTTTTCCGACGAATTCCCGTCGCGTTTCGAGACGAACTCGTGATCCACCAGAATCTGTACTTCGCGATCGAGGCGATGGGTTTGGTGGAGCAACTGCACGCGAAAGTGTTCGCAGCCCTTCACGTCGAACGTAGAAAGCTCGACACGCCCGATCAGATCGGGACCTTCGTTGCGGCCCATGGCGTGGACCGTGTTCGCTTCCTCCAGGTGCTGGACTCTTTCGGCGTCGTGGCGAAGGTGAAGCAGGCCACTGCGCTGGTGGGCGGCTACGCCATCGAAGGCACACCGTCGATCGGCGTGAACGGCCGCTGGCTCACATCCGGCTCGCTGGCGGGATCGAACGCCAAGTCTCTCTCGGTGGCCGAGTACCTGCTCGACTTGGCGCGCAAGGGCAGATAGTGGACGACGACGAATTTGCCGCGATGGACCTGGCGTCCAGCAACGCCCAGGACCGCAGGATCCTGCTGTATGTGCTACTGATCAACCTGGCGCAAAGCGCGCTCGGAATGGGCGTCGGCGTATGGGCGTCCTCCGCCGCGCTGATCGGCGCGGCGCTGGACAACCTGGCGGATGCGTCGGTCTATGCCGTGGGCATCTACGCGGTCGGCCGCAGCGTGCGCGCCAAGGTGGTGGCGGCCCGCCTGTCCGGGTGGCTCTTGATCGGCTTGTCAGTACTTCTTGTCGCCGAGGTCATCCGCAGGTTCATGGGTTCGGAAGCGCCGATCGGGCCCGCCATGATGGTGATGGCCGGGGTGAACGCGGCCATCAACGTCTATTGCCTGCGCCTGCTCAAGCGCCATAAGGGCGAAGACGTCAATTTCAAGGCGTCCGCCATTTTTACCAGCAACGACTCGATCGTGAACATGGCGATCCTCGTCAGTGGATTGCTCGTTCTCTGGCTTGGCTCGAACGTGCCGGACCTGGTCCTGGGCGTTGTCTCGGCACTGTTCGCCGCCAATGGCGGCAGGGAAATCCTCGAGCACGCCCGCAAGGCTTCCCGCGAGTAGCTTGCTTCCGCCTCAAGTAATTCCATCTAGCACCAAATGACCGCCTCCACCGCGACCTACGCCCTCAGTCTCAACGAGGGCTTCTTCGCGCGCCGCAACGCGCTCGATTGGCTTTTCGCCGCCTTCGCCGCCGCCGCGGGCGGTTACGCTTTTGCCGCATACGCGGCTCACATGGACATCTACGAGAAGGCGATCCTCGCGTTGTCCGTGCCGGCTGTGATCTGGCTGGGCTGGTTCTGGCGGCCGCTGCGGGCGCTCATCGCCAGCGTAGCGATCGTATCGGTGCTGGCATGCATGTCCTACCAGGGCGACCTGCAGCGCGCCGAGTCCGTTTTCTGGCTCAAGTATTTCTTCTCGAGCCAGTCGGCGATTTTGTGGATGAGCCTGCTCTTTTTCATGAGCACGGCGTTCTACTGGGTCGGCATGCTGTCGACGCGCGCCGTCGGCTTCGACCGGCTCGGAAGCGGGCTAGCGTGGGCGGCCGTGACGATGGCTCTCGTCGGAACGATGGTGCGCTGGTTCGAAAGCCACCTGATGGGACCGGACATCGGCCACATTCCGGTGAGTAACCTCTACGAGGTATTCGTTCTGTTTAGCTGGATGACCGCGGCGTTTTACCTTTACTTCGAGGATCGCTACGAAACCCGCTCGCTGGGCGCCTTCGTGATGCTGATCGTCAGTGCGGCGGTGGGATTCCTGCTGTGGTACACGCTCGTGCGCGAGCAGCACGAGATCCAGCCACTGGTGCCGGCGCTGCAGAGCTGGTGGATGAAGGTTCATGTGCCGGCCAACTTCGTTGGATACGGCACTTTCGCCCTGGCTGCGATGGTGGCGTTCGCCTACCTTATCAAGCAGCAGGCCGGCGAGACTCGCTGGTACAAGCTCGCCCCCCTCTGGCTGCTGGGCATCGCGCTGTGCCTGGAGCCACTCGTCTTCCGGCGCGGTGCCGATACCGGCGGGGCATTCTGGCCGGTCTACTTCGGCGCGTCTTCCCTGATCATCGCGGGCATCATGCTGGCGCGGGGACGCATCGCCTCGCGGCTTCCCTCCCTCGAGGTGCTCGACGACGTCATGTACAAGGCCATTGCCGTCGGGTTCGCATTCTTCACCGTGGCCACGGTATTGGGTGCCCTGTGGGCCGCTGAAGCCTGGGGCGGCTACTGGAGCTGGGACCCGAAGGAGACATGGGCGCTGATCGTCTGGCTGAACTATGCGGCGTGGCTGCACATGCGCCTGATCAAGGGGCTGCGCGGCAACGTTTCCGCTTGGTGGGCCCTGATCGGCCTTGCCGTGACCACCTTCGCATTTCTGGGCGTGAACATGTTTTTGTCTGGACTCCACAGCTATGGGACGCTGTGATCCCCGCTTGACCCTGAAGCGACTACAAGGTATATCGTGCCCTCATCGAGAAAAATGGAGAGTCAAGCGATGGATTCCAGCAGCACAAAATCGTGCGGTACGGCCGCATGTGAATCGCTGGCCCGCGAGCCGCTGGTGGGCTCGGGACGGCCTGCGACCGACACCGTCTTCTACATCGAGAAGATGGATTGCCCGAGCGAAGAGCGCCAGATCCGGCAACGCGTGGGCCAGATTGCGGGGGTCGTAGCGCTCGGGTTCGACCTGCAGCAACATCGACTGACCGTGACGCACCGGCTTGACGACGTTTCGCCCGTGACCGCGGCGCTCGTAAAACTTGGATTGCCGCCCTCAGGTCTGGAAGAAGTGCACACGGAAGCTTTCCACGTTTCGCGCATGGATTGCAAGAACGAAGTCGCGCAAATCCGCGAGCGCCTGGGCCAGATCGCCGGCGTCGAGGGCTTGCGCTTCGACCTCGCGCAGCGTGTCCTGACGGTCGAACACCGGTTGCCCGATTCGGTTGCGATCATCGATGCGCTCGCGGCACTGGGCATGCCCGCGACCCCGCGCCAGCCAGTTGAGGTCTCAATCCGATCCACCTTCGATGTGCCGAAGATGGATTGCCGCAATGAGGAGCGGCAGGTGCGCGAGCGCTTGCAAGGCATGGCCGGCATCGAGGACCTGGAATTCGACCTGCCGCAGCGCCGGCTAACTGTCGTCCACCGGCTGACGGAGACGGACTCAGTTGTCAGGGCCCTGACAGAGATTGGCATGCCGCCGGCGGACGCGCAGCTACCTGAGCCAACGCCCGCTGCATCCGCAGGCGCGACTTTGCGCACCAACACCTTCCGCATCGAAAAGATGGACTGCCCCACGGAAGAGGGCCTGATCCGCAAGCGGCTGGGTTCGCTCCAGGGGATCGACAGCCTCGATTTCAATTTGATGCAGCGAAAGCTGACCGTGCGGCACGCCTTGCTGTCGACCGAGACGATCGTCACCGCGCTGAAGGACATCGGCTTGCCGCCGGCAGAGGCGACTGGATCCGCCCCCGGCGGCGCGCAGCGCAGCGTCTATCGGATCGAGAACATGGACTGCCCGACGGAAGAAGGCCTGATCCGCGACAAGCTGCAGCACATGCCGGGGGTTCAGTCTCTGGACTTCAACCTGATGCAGCGCAAGCTGACGGTGTCGCACACCATTTCGCCCGCTGACCTGGAGTCCGCCTTGCACTCGATCGGCATGAAGGCTGTGCCGGATGCAGGCGGTGCTGACACCCAGGAATCACCGAAACCGTCCGTCAGCAAGCGCCAGTGGGGCTTGATGGCCGTGTCCGGCGTGAGCGCCGCCGTGGCCGAAGCCATCGCATTCAGTACGGGGAATGACTCTGCCTGGCCGGTGATCGGCCTGGCGCTGGTCTCCATCGCCACCGGCGGCTGGCCCACCTACAAGAAGGGCTGGCTGGCGCTCAAAAGCGGCATCCTCAACATCAACGCGCTGATGTCGATCGCGGTGACCGGCGCGATCCTCATCGGGCAGTGGCCCGAGGCGGCGATGGTGATGTTCCTGTTCGCGCTGGCCGAGGTGATCGAAGTGTTGTCGCTGGACCGCGCCCGCAACGCGATCCGGGGCCTGCTGGCGATGGCGCCGGAGCAAGCCACCGTGCAGCAGCCCGACGGCACTTGGCTGGAGGTGCCCGCCAAAACAGTGGCCGTGGGCCAGCTCGTTCGCATCCGGCCGGGCGAACGCATCCCGCTGGACGGCATTCTGGAAAGCGGCCAGTCGGCGGTCAACCAGGCCCCCATCACGGGGGAGAGCATCCCGGTGGCAAAGGCCACTGGCGACACCGTGTTCGCCGGAACGATCAACGAAACCGGCTCCTTCATCTATCGGGTGACGGCCGAGGCCACGCACTCGACGCTGGCGCGCATCATCAAGGCGGTGGAAGAGGCCCAGGGTAGCCGCGCGCCCACCCAGCGCTTCATCGACCAGTTTTCCAAGGTGTACACGCCGGCGGTCTTTGCGGTGGCATTGGCGGTCATGCTGGTGCCTCCTCTTTTTCTGGGTGGCGCATGGATGGATTGGCTTTACAAAGCGCTGGTGCTTTTGGTGATCGCCTGCCCCTGCGCCTTGGTCATCTCCACGCCGGTGACGGTGGTAAGTGGGCTTGCGGCGGCAGCGCGCCGCGGAATACTGATCAAGGGCGGAGCATATTTGGAGCAGGGCCGCCTGCTCAAGTCGCTTGCACTGGACAAGACAGGAACAATCACTCAGGGTAAGCCTGTCGTCACCGACATCGTGACCCTCGGCTCCGATGAGAAGCATGCATTGCGCTTGGCGGCCAGCTTGGCCTCACGTTCAGACCATCCTGTCTCGGGTGCTGTCGCCACCTACTGGCGCGAAAAGCATGGTCAGGAGCTGGGCGAAGCGGACGATTTCGAGTCGCTCACCGGACGCGGCGTCAAGGGCCGGGTGGCTGGGCAGTGGTACTACCTCGGCAGCCACAGGCTGCTGCAGGAACTGGGGATCGGCAGCGCTTCCGCGGAAGCCGCGCTGAAGAAGCTTGAGGGGGAAGGCAAGACGGCCATCGCCATCGCCAGCCAAACCGAGGCTTTGGCCGTCATCGGCGTGGCCGACACCGTCCGCGACTCCAGCCGGGAGGCGATCCGCGAACTGCACGCCCTGGGGGTGCGCACGGTCATGCTGACCGGCGACAACCAGCAGACGGCCAGCGTGATCGCCCGCGATGTGGGCATCGACGATGCGCGCGGCGGGTTGATGCCGCAAGACAAGCTCACGGCCATCGACGCCGAACTGGCCGCGCACGGCACGGTGGGCATGGTTGGCGACGGCATCAACGATGCACCGGCGCTCGCCAAGTCCAGCATCGGATTCGCGATGGGGGCGGCGGGTACCGACACCGCGATCGAAACGGCCGACGTGGCGCTGATGGACGACGACCTGCGCAAGATCCCGCAGTTCATCCGCCTGAGCCGAAAGACGGGGGCCATCCTGAAGCAGAACATCGTATTGGCGCTGGGCATCAAGGCAGTGTTCCTGGTGCTGGCACTGACGGGCACCGCCACCCTGTGGATGGCAGTGTTCGCGGACATGGGAGCAAGCCTGCTCGTGGTGTTCAACGGCCTGCGGCTGCTGAAAACGCGCGGCGCCTGATCGATATGGGCGCTGGCGACATGGGACTGCTGCGGCACTGGGCGTACGACTGGGGCGGTCTCAACACCCAGCTGATGCTGTGGACCAACCGATCCGTGTCGGCAGACTGGATCGGCCTGGCTCGTGCGCTCTCTGCAATCGGCAGCTACTGGGGCGCGCCAGTCATGGGCGTATTGCTGCTGGGATGGCAGGCCGTCAAGCGCTCCGAACCTGCCGCGCTGGCACCGTTCCGGTTCGGGGTCGGCTTCCTGGTCGCCATGCTCCTGGCCTGGACGGCAAAGGTCGCGTTTGCGCTTCCCCGGCCGTCGGACCTCTATGCCAGTGACATGGTTTGGGTGCTCGGCGCACCCGACAGCCTCTATACGTTTCCCAGCGGCCATGCTGTGTACACGGGCGCCGTCGTCGGCTGCCTGTGGCCGCTGGGCCCCTGGCCTTTCCGAGTCTTTCTGCTCGCATTGGCGGCAGCCGTTGGCTGGTCCCGCGTGGCGCTGGGGGCGCATTTTCCGGCGGATATTGTTGCCGGCTTCCTGCTTGGGGGCGCTTGCGTTGTGGCAACCTATGGATGGGCCGCGTCGTTGAAGCGAGCCGCTAAGGCGTGGCGGACCACGCGATGACGCTTACCGCAGCCCGGCACCGTATTGATTGTGTCGACACCTTAATCGCCCGGTGCGCAGCATGACGCCACCCTCAGTTTGCACGTCCGACACCATCTCGACGCCATGCTTTTCCAGGCGTTGGAGATGGCACTGGTGCCTATCCTCGTTGCCTTCGCTGAGACTGCCAGCACGCCGCTATTGGCGGACCTGCTGGCCGACAGACGAGTCGGGGAGATGTTGAAAGCGCCGTCGAACTGAAGCTCGAAATGTCCCCGGACCCAATCCCACCAAGTGAATATGCAACCCCATCGACAAACTCTCTGGTTCTCGCTCGCCTTCGCCGTCTTCGCCCTCGACCAGGCCACCAAAAGCACCATCGACGCTACCACGGCCCTTGGCTGGTCCCATTCAGTCACGCCTTTTTTCAACCTGGTCCATGTGCTGAATCCCGGCGCGGCCTTCAGCTTCCTTGCCGGCGCCGGCGGATGGCAACGCTGGTTCTTTTTGGCCATCGCAGTCGCGGCTTCCGTCTGGTTGATCTGGATGTTGCGGCAACCTCGACCACGCAGCGAGTCGCTGGCCTTCAGTCTGATCCTGGGAGGCGCGCTGGGCAATGCTTTCGATCGTGCCCTCCGTGGCCATGTAATCGACTACCTGGATTTCCACCTCGCCGGCTGGCACTGGCCAGCGTTTAATGTGGCAGATATCGCCATCACCTTGGGTGCGGCTTGTCTGGTGCTGGCATCTTTCACCGTGTCGAGCCAACCACAAACTCGAGACGAGGCATGAGCAGCTCCGGTCCCCGCAAGGTTCACCAAGCGTCGCGCGGGCCGCGGGACGCAAAGGTTGAGCGCAGGCGCGTCGCCGCGGTGCTCGGGATTTCTGCGCTGGTCGCCGTGCCGACTGCACTTCTTGTGCAGTCCAGGTCTTATTCGATTGCCAGCCCTTTCAAGTTGATTGACATCACCGGCGCGGGCTATGCAGGTGACTTTCGCTTACTCGATCACAATGGCGTGCCGCGCAGCCTCAAGGATTTCAAAGGCGAAGTTGTCGTCGTCTTCTTCGGGTTCACTCAGTGTCCAGACGTGTGTCCCACTACATTGGCCGAGATCGTGCAGGCCAAGAAGTTAATGGGCCCGGACGGCGTCAAGCTTCGAGCGATCTTCGTCACGGTCGACCCCGAACGGGACAACCCGCAGGTGCTGAGGTCCTACATGGCCAATTTCGACCCGGCCTTTGTGGCATTGCGGCCAGATTCGGGACAGCTTGAACAGTTGGTACAAGAGTTCAAGATTCACATCCGCAAGAATGCGGGGCAGTCGCCTACCTCGTACACGCTGGACCATACAGCGGCCAGTTTCGTCTATGACCCGCGTGGCCGCCTTCGACTGTATGCACGGTATGCCGCTGGAGCCGAGGCGCTGGCATCGGACGCCAAGCTCCTTTTGAACGGTGCGTAGTGCAGGACCTGTGATCGATCCGCGCACATCCGCTGCCGGCTGCTTAAGCTGGGCCAATCGACTCCGCCCGGCTGGGAGCGTATGCACGCCTGGGGCCCAATCGACCGCTCCATGAGGCAGGAATAAGTATGCGCGGCCTGTCGCTTGTCACACGCGAGTAACTTTTTGTGGTGTACCTGCGCGGCCATCGCCCGCGTGTGCGCCGAACAAGTGAGGTGCATGGGTGCGGCCACTGGGGATCCCAAACCCTGCAGAGACTTTAAGGTTAGACGCTATACTTCTGCTGGAAAGGGCCTACCCATGAAGATCGGCGAACTCGCGAAAGCAACTCAGACGCAGGCGGAAACCATTCGCTTCTATGAGCGCGAGGGCCTATTGAAAGAGCCTGCGCGCAGCGGCTGCAATTACCGCCTCTACGGGCATGAGCACCTGGAACGGCTCGCCTTCATCCGGCACTGCCGATCGCTCGACTTGACGCTCGATGAGATTCGCGCTCTGCTGCGCTTCCAGGATGCGCCCCTGGAGAACTGCCATGCCGTCAATGATGTATTGGATGAGCACATCGAGCACGTAGCTCAGCGTATTCGCGACCTGAAGGAACTGCAGAAGGAACTGAAGTTGCTCCGGGAGCAATGCGATGGAGTGGCGGCCGAATGCGGCATTCTGGATGGCCTAAAGAAAGTCAACGTCCGCAAGTCCTCGGAGGTTCATTCGATCGGGCACCGCAGGCCCCCGCAGGGGGCGCGTACTCCAAAGCCGAGTGCTTGAAGCAGTTGGATTCGGTTGGCATCTCCTGGGCAGGTAGCGCTTGGATTGCTCCAGGGATCGGCGTGTGTTCCGCGGAAGCGATGGCGCGCACGACTGGCACCAACACCTTGCCCACCAAATCACGGTGGGTCTGGATGGGGCGGTGACTGTGGAGACACCGGCCGGTAACCGCCAAGGCCGGGCACTGGTGGTCCCGGCCGGGATGCGCCACAAGCTGAGCGGCGGCGTGGTGCTCTCGATTTACCTTGATGCGCTGGCGCCTGAGGCGGCGGCGCTGCGATTGCGGCCGCATTAACCGGCTCTGGCGCTCGAACCCGACCTGACGGTGCGGCTACTGGAGATGGCGAACGCAGTAGATCTCACGCCTCTTCGGGAAATTTTCTGGCCAGGCCCGCCGCGTGTTGTAGACGAGCGCTTGGACGCGGTTGTGCGCGAACTTCGTGCCTGCAGAGGTGAGACCAACAGGCGCAGCTTGGCGGCGATGGTCCATTTGTCGCCTGAACGAATGACCCATCGTGATTTATCCCGGAGCGTGCCGCCCTCGACGCTCACTAGAGTGGCCACTGGTTTCCAAGCAACGGGTCGGAGAAGCTGTCGCTGAAAATTTCATGCGTCGAGGCGGATCGCGCTGCCGAACCTGAACACGTCGGAAAATCGTGCTGACCTATGAGCGGACCAGTTTAGGCATCCATCGCACATAAATTAGTTCAGCCAACAGCTCCACCAGAGTCTGTGTGACGATCACCGCAGGCAAAATGGGTATCGCTCCAGGCACAGCCAGTGCAAGCGGGAGCACCACGAGCGAGTTGCGGGTACTGGCGCTGAACGCAACCGAGCGTCCCGCACGTGCTTCCAACTTGAACAGCTGCGCCACCGCCCAACCGATCAACGGAGCCAGGACGGCGAACGCGACGTAAATCGGCACCACGCGCAGCGCTGAGTCGATGGCGGGTCCCAACTGGGGAACCATTGCCGCAATCACCGTAAATAACACCACGGCGGTCGCTGGCACCGGCAACAAACCTAGCGCCGTGGAGGCGCGTGCTCCCCTCTTGCTCTTGGTAGCCCAGAACTGCGTGGCAGCAGCCAGAACCAAAGGCAGTGCAATTAGCCAGACGAAGGCATCGATGAAAGGCCCCACCCTGACCAGGCGGGCAGCCTCCCCGCCAAGGAAAACACCCAGATAACCTGGCAGCAACACCATCTGTGCGATAAGCAAGACCGGAGTTGCGGCCAGCAGCAGTCTCGCATCAGCCCGGCCCACATGGGCAAAGGTCACAACGTAGTCGATGCAGGGCGCGAGCAGCACAAGCAGCACCCCTAGCCGAAGCATGGGGTCGGCCGGTAGTAGCTGAATCAGCAGTCCGACAAGCACAGGGATGAGCACAAAGTTGGCGACCAGCAAACTCGTAAGGAACCGCACCTTCCCAAATGCATGTTTGAGTTCCGCCATGGGAACCTGTAGGAACGTCACATACAGCATCAAGGCCAGAGCTGGGTTGATGGCGCCTTCCAAAGCCGCAGTTCCTGGAACACTGAACGCGACGACAGCAGCAAAAACGATCGTCCCCAGGTAGATCCAAATCTGATGCCGTTCCAGCGTATCTCTCATGGGTTGCATTCGTCCGGGCTCTAGTGCATGTTGATGCAATCGTCTGCGTATAGGCAGTGCATGGGCAGTATCGCAGTGAGAGTCGAGGGAGGTGATGATTGCACTCGATGGCGGATGGCAATTTCGGGCCAGGACTAGCCGGCGGGAGTAAACTGATTCTTTACCTTGTCACCCCAGCCTTAGTGAATGCTGCAGCCGTAGGCTTGTGACTTTGGCTTGCTCACAGGCTTGCCCGTCATCGATTCATCAAGTGCTTAGGCTACATAGTTGGTGGCCGTCCTGATGTCGTCGGGGTTGGTGCCTGGCTTGCTTGCTGTCGAGCGCTTCGCCGTGTCGGTGCGCCAGTTCCGGATGTGCTCGCATCCCTGATGCACTGGCAATGAGGCATGAGACGAAGTGCGCTCACATTCATGGAGATGCATAAAACTTCTTTGGAGCGAGGGACTCCACTACACTCATCCCCATGCCTGGCAACCGCCGCACCCGCCTGATCACAGTGCTTTTTGCACTGGTCAGCCTGCTGTTCATGCAACTGGCGGTGGCAAGCTACGCTTGCCCGGGTGCGCAATCTTCCCGGGTCGCCGAAGTCGCTGCCCTGGCCGAAGCTGGGATGCCATGCGCCGAAACCATGTCGCTGCGCATGGACGACGAGCAGCCCCATCTTTGCCAGGCGCACTGCCAGGCAGGCCAGCAGACAGCGGACAAGTACGATGTTGACGCCGACCGAAAACTGAGCCACTTTTTGGTGTGATGCCGACCTAAAACT
>VFQO010001688.1_pt1 | contig 15934 bp, 15 predicted proteins | sample 3512331 | NCBI WGS metagenome assembly VFQO01 (sample SAMN10412371, study PRJNA504923) | tailings metagenome | isolation source: Replicate 3 from Balatoc abandoned mine | place: Philippines: Itogon, Benguet | collected 2017-08-28
CGGGCGTGATCTGCGAGATCATGAACGAGGACGGGACCATGGCCCGGCTCGACGATCTGGTGAAGTTCGCGCGCAAGCACGACCTCAAGATCGGCACGATCCGCGATCTGATCGCGTACCGGATGCGCAATGACCACTTGGTCGAGCGGCTGAACGAACGCGCCTTCACCTCCGACTACGGCGGCCAATGGCGCATGATCACCTATCGTGACCGCGTTGCGGGCAGCGAAGCTTATGTGCTGCAAAAGGGCCACGTCCTCCCCGGCGAGCCCACCCTCGCCCGCGTCCATCCGATTTCGGTGTTCGACGATGTGCTGGGCGCTCCGGGCGCGCGCAAACGCACGCTCCAGCGAGCGATGCAGGCGATTGGTGCGCATGGTTCGGGCGTGATTGTGATCCTCACCGGACGTGTCGGCACGGGTGAGTGGAGCCGCGATGAGGAATTGCGCAGCATCGGTATCGGCTCGCAGATCCTTGTCGACCTCGGTGTTACCGACATGGTGCTGCTTTCGAATAGTCGCCCTGATCTGGTCGCGCTTGAAGGCTATGGCCTGACCATCACCGACTTCCACCCCATTCCGGAGTAATTGCCATGGCCGATATCCTCATCGTCGAAGCGCGTTTCTATGCCCACCTGAACGACATGCTTGTCGCAGGCGCACGGGCTGCGCTGGAGGCCGAGGGCCACACAGTCGAAGTGTTGGCCGTGCCCGGCGCGCTCGAAATCCCCGGAGCCATCGCCTTGGCGGCTGAGGCCGACCGCTATGACGGCTTCGTCGCCATCGGTGTCGTGATTCGTGGCGAAACCTACCACTTCGAGATCGTTGCGGGCGAAAGTGCGCGCGCGATCATGGCCCTGACGATGGACGGCATCGCCATCGGCAATGGTATCCTCACAGTTGAGAATGAAGCACAGGCGCTGGTGCGCGCTGACCCGGCCCAGAAGGACAAGGGCGGCGAAGCGGCCAAGGCGGCGCTGGCCCTGCTCGCCCTACAGGATCGCTTCGGGCGTTGACCCGCAGCAAGCGGACGTCCCGTTCTGGGGCGGGATGGCCGCTACGTAGTTTTCCTCGGTAGCTTTCCATAGCGCGGTAACGCGATATCCGACCCACATCTGCTGGCGCGAACCTCTGGCGGGCCCTGGCAGACGCTACAGCGATATCTTGGGATCTGACATTGGAAAACCTCGCACCGGCCGCAGCGCCAGACGGCGGCGCGCAAACCGTTCTGGCCGCACTTGAACAGCAGCTCGCCGCGCTCGACCGGCTCGGCGCACATATTGCGGCGGCTCATGTCGATGCGGCGATTCAGCAAATGCGCCGCGATCAGGCAGAGCACTGTTCTGATTGAGAGCGACGCTGACCATCGCCGCCGCGTGCTGGTCCGGCTGACGCTCACCGGCATTGCGGCGATGGAACGGTTCTTTGACGCGGTCGAGAGGGACTAGGCCCCCAGCTGTCAGGCCCGCGCGCCGAAACAGGCCTTGCCCGCAAACCCGGCGCTATCGCCCAGTTCTTCCTCGATGCGGATCAACTGATTGTACTTGGCAAGCCGGTCCGACCGCGCGAGCGATCCGGTCTTGATCTGACCGCAATTGGTGGCGACCGCGAGGTCGGCGATGGTCGCGTCCTCGGTCTCGCCCGAACGGTGGCTCATCACGCAGGTGTAACGCGCGCGATGGGCCATATCGACTGCGGCGAGCGTCTCTGTCAGCGTGCCGATCTGGTTGACCTTCACCAGCAGCGAATTGGCCAGACCACGGGCGATCCCGTCCGACAGACGCGCGGGGTTGGTCACGAACAGATCGTCGCCGACCAGCTGGACCTTGTCGCCCAAGAGGCCCGTCAGCGCAGCCCAGCCTTCGAAATCATCCTCGCTCATGCCGTCCTCGATCGAACGGATCGGGTATTCAGCGCACAGCTTGCCGAGATAATCGGCCATTTCGTCTGGGGAGAGGCTCAAACCCTCGCCCGAGATTTCATACTTGCCGTTCTTGAAGAACTCAGTCGCCGCGCAGTCGAGCGCCAGCACGATGTCCTCACCCGGGGTGAAGCCTGCCTTGGCGACGCTTTCCATGATGAAATCAAGCGCCGCGCGGGTGCTGGCGAGGTTCGGGGCAAAGCCACCTTCATCCCCAACACTGGTGGCGAGGCCCTTTTGCGCCAAGCCCTTCTTCAAGGTGTGGAACACCTCTGCACCCCAGCGCACTGCCTCGGTCAGCGAGTCTGCGCCAACCGGCATGATCATGAATTCCTGAATGTCGATCGGGTTATCGGCATGCTCACCGCCATTGATAATGTTCATCATCGGCACCGGCAGCATGTGAGCCGAAACGCCGCCGAGGTAGGAATAGAGCGGCAGGCCCCGCGCGTTGGCCGCCGCCTTGGCAACTGCGAGCGACGTGCCGAGGATCGCGTTCGCTCCCAGGCGCACCTTGTTCGCCGTGCCGTCGAGCGCGATCAAGGCAAGGTCGATATCGCGCTGGTCTTCGGCATCGAAATTGTCCGTCAGCAGCTCGCGAATTTCGCCGTTGACCGCTTCGACTGCCTTGAGCACGCCCTTGCCCAGGTAACGCGAAGCATCACCATCGCGCAGTTCCACCGCTTCATGAGCACCGGTCGACGCACCCGAGGGCACAGCGGCGCGGCCGAAGCTGCCGTCGTCGAGCAATACGTCGACTTCAACGGTCGGATTGCCGCGGCTGTCGAGGATTTCACGCCCGTGCAGGTCAATGATGGCGGTCATGTTTGGCTCCGGCTGTAATGTGGTTTAGGGTGTCAAGACACTTCGACGCTATGATAATGGGAACGGCATGATTCTGGTTCGATGATTCCAGCATTGGCCGGACGCGTGACGTCCCTATGCGCGGGAATGACCTCGTGCAAGCGGGTGGCGAGACGCGAACGGCATCGATCCAAACACGCCCAGACGACAAGGAGCACCGCAATGGCTGACACTACTCCCCCGAAGAAGACCCCGGCAAAATCGACCAAGGGCGCGACCACCAAGACCGAAGGCCTGACCAAGGCTGCACCTGTCAAGCTGGCAGCGACGACCAAGGGCGAAGATGCAGCCCCGGCTTCTGCTCCGGTGATCGAAGCCAAGAGCCGTTTCAACGCCGCGCTCGAAGAAGCCAAGGCTGGCGCCGCAGCGCTGCGGACCGAAGCGGAAAACCGCCTCAGCACCGTCAGCGGTCAGGCCAAGGGTAAGGGCACCGATCTGGTCGCCGAAGCCAAGGTCTATGGCGAACAGGCCAAGGGCAAGGCCAGCGAACTTGCGGTCGAAGGCAAGCAGGTGGCCACCGACGCCATCGCTTCGCTCGGCAAGGTCGTTGGCGACACCGCGTCGCAGATCGACGAAAAGCTGGGCGAACAATATGGCGATTACGCCCGCAAAGCCTCGCGCACCTTGCAGGAAACCTCCGCCAAGCTCGAATCCAAGAGTGTCGATGAACTGAGCGAGGATGCCCGCGCGATGGTCCGCAAGAGCCCCGGCGTGGCTGTCGGGATCGCGGCGGTTGTCGGCTTTTTCCTCGCGCGGATGCTGGGCGGGAAGAAGCGCTGATCCTGCTGAAAAGGCACGCTCATGTATGACACCGAGCCCGGCCAGTCGCCGCCGCCGGATGGCACCATCGCCGATCCGGCGGTGACGCCCGTGGACGCTGAGGCGACCGAGGACAACACAGGCTTTACCTCACTGCGTGACGACATCACCGCGCTGGTGGATGATGCGCGCACCTATGCCGAGGCGGAGATCGCCTTCCAGAGGACCCGCGCCAGCCTCGCCGGAAAGCGGGCGGGCCGGGCGCTGGTGCTGCTGGTGCTGGCCTTGGTGTTGCTCCACATCGCCTTGATCGCTTTGGCCGTTGGCGCGGTGATTGCACTCGCGCCGCTGGTGACGATCTGGGGCGCGATTGCCATCGTGGTGGGCGTGCTGCTGATCGGCGTTGCATTGCTGGTGTGGAGCGCCGCAGGTGACGGCAAGGCACTCTCAGCGATGTTCAGCGCGGGAGAGGACGCATGACCCGCTTGCAGCAAAGCTTCGTCGAAGACCGCGCACTGCGCGATGCCGCTCGCGCCGTGCTGGCTGATGATATCGAGCGCCTGCGCGCCAGCCTCAGTGAGGAAGGCATCGCGAGCCGCGTATCGTCCGGCGTCAGCTCAAACATCACAAGCCGCATCCGCACCGGCGCCCGCGATGTCCTCGCGCAGGCCAAGGCGCAGGCGGGCGACCACAAGGGCGTGCTCGCGGTGCTAATTGGCGCGATTGTCCTGTGGTTCGCGCGCGGGCCGATCCTCGATTGGCTCGACGAATTCGCCGACATTGACGACGACACTGATACCGATGCCGCCTCCCCCGAGGGCGATGCGCAAGGAGACCCCGCATGACCGAGCCCACTCCCATCTCCCCTATCGATAGCCGCGATGCCCTGCGCGCCCGGATCGAGGCGGCCGAGCGTCGCAATGCTGACCGTACGCTGGCCGATCAGGCCCGCGAAGCCGCGACGGCGGCGGTGGACTACACCCGCGCTAATCCGCTGACGGTGATTGGCGGCGCGCTGGCCGCGGGCCTCGTGATCGGCCTGCTCACCCGCCCCGGCCGCCGCGTGGCAAGCCGGGTTGCGCACAGCACCGCCGATGCCATCTCCGGCGCGGCCTCGTCCGCCAGTTCGGGCGTAAAGAACGTCACCTCGCGCGGCAGTTCGCGCTTTGGCCAGATGATCGGTCAGGCCGCGGTGACCTATGCCATGACTCTGATCGACGAGGTGCTGGAGACAGCTCGTGCTGGTCAGGAACGCGCTGAGGAACTGGGCGATGCAGCAGGCGTGCAGGCGAAGAAGATCACTGCCCGGACGTCCGATGCCGCAGGTTCGGCGGCCGACAGCACCCGCGCGCTCGCCCGCAAGACCCGTGCGGCAGCCGCGGACATGGTGCGCGACCTAGGTCGCAAGACCAAGGGCTGATCCTGCCAGCTTCCCTGAAGGCTTGCCCTCGCACTCCAAGGCGCTAAAGGCGCGCGCATCTTTCCTCCCCAGGGATTTATATTATGGCAGAAACTACCCCCACCCAGCGGCTCCACCTCGTAATGGGCGGGCGCGTGATCGACCCGCGCGGGATCGAGTTTCAGGACCCCGAAAGCATCCACGTCGTCGGCGTGTACAGCTCCTATGACGCTGCGGTCGACGCGTGGCGCGCGCAGGCGCAGCGCACGGTTGACGATGCCGAGATGAAGTATGTGGTGGTCCACATCCACAAGCTGCTGACTCCCGAAGACTAATTCGCGGACATCAGCGCCGTGGCCGGTTACACCATCCGCGCCTACGCGCCCGCTGATGCGGAGGCGATTGCGGCGCTGACACTGGCGGCGATCCGGCAGACGGCGCTACGGGCCTATTCACCCGCACAGGTCGCTGCGTGGTCGGCACGCTATTCGCCTGCGCGGCTGCTCGAAGGCGCGGCGCGAGGTGATGTGATCTTGGTCGCTGCCGATACAGCTGACAAGCCAGCGGCCTATACAGTGCTGGAGGCCGACGGGCATCTCGACATGCTGTTCTGCGACCCGGATCACACTGGGAAAGGTCTCGGCCAGAGGCTGCTGGCCGGGGCGGAAGTGGCGGCGCGCGATTTGGGAGCCGAACGGCTCTTCACCGAAGCGAGCGAGCTTGCCCGCCCTGTCTTCGCGCGAGCCGGATATGCCATGCTCCACCGCCGCGATTTCACCATTCCCTTTGAGGGCGGCGAGGTGGCGATCCACAATTATGCGATGGAAAAGCGCCTCGGCTGATAGTGCGACGCTAGCGTCCGCCTAGCCAAGTTCAGCGAAGCGCTGCGAAAGCCCCGGCAGCAGCCACCGCCAGCATCGTCAGCACCACCCGCGTGCGGCGGTCCGAGCGTCTTGAGCCCCAGCGCTCTTCGTCGAGATACCATCGCCCCTGCCCATCGGTCTTGAGGACATCCGCGCCCTTAAGTCGCGCGAAGGCACGCTGACGGCTTGGCAGACCGGGGTCATAGAGGATCGCGTCCGCCATGCTGATGGCGCCGGCATCAAGGAAATGCTCCACTACCCGCCGCTCGGCAATCGGCCTGACGGGCGGAACAGCCACGCTTTAGATGAACTCGATCTTGTTGACGTGGTAGAACTTCTCGCCGGAAGGAACCGTCACTTCGATATCGTCACCCACCTGCTTGCCGATCAGCGCGCGGGCGAGCGGCGAGGTGTAGGAGATGCGCCCCTTGGCTGCATCCGCCTCGGTCTGGCCAACGATCTGATAGCGGATCGGCTTGTCGTTCTCGTCAAGCAAGGTCACGGTCGCGCCGAACACGATCTTGTTACCCGACAGCGTGGTCGGATCGATGATCTGCGCGCGGCTGACCATGCCTTCGATGTCGCCGATCATGGCTTCGACCTGGCCCTGCCGCTCCTTGGCGGCGTGGTATTCGGCGTTTTCCGAAAGGTCACCATGGGCGCGTGCTTCTTCGATAGCCTCGACGATTTTCGGGCGTTCTTCGCGCAGCGTCTTGAGGTCGGCTGTCAGCCGCTCATACCCCTCGGCCAGCATCGGCACCTTGTCCATCGTCGCCATTTCTGTTGTCTTTCTGTCTGTTATGCTTGGCACTTCACCCCGCTTGGGAAGAAAGCGATCCCGGCCGTTCGATCCATACGGCGCGGGGACTCTCAATCTGTGGGGAAGCGTCAGTCAGATGCCATAATAGTCCTGCATCGACCGGACTTCAAGCTGATCAGGCCGGATCGCCGAAATCGCTGCCGCCGCGGCCGCCGATCCGGCCGCCGTTGTATAGTACGGAACCTTGTTCGCCAGCGCCGCCATGCGGATGGATTTGCTGTCGAGCAGCGATTGCCAGCCTTCGGTGGTGTTGAAGATCAGCGCAATCTCGCCATCGATGATCTTGTCGACGATATGCGGCTGCCCCTCGGCCACCTTGTTGACCCGTTCCACCGCAAGCCCCTGTTCGGCAAGGTAAGTCTGAGTCCCGCCGGTCGCGATGACTTTGAACCCGTGCTCGATCAACTGGCGCACGCCTGCGACAATCACCGGCTTGTCGGTGTTCTTCACGGAGACGAACACTGTACCCGATTGCGGCGGGACCATGCCGGCCCCGATCTGCGACTTGAGGAAGGCAGCCTCGAAGGTCGCATCGATCCCCATGACCTCGCCGGTGGACTTCATTTCGGGGCTCAGCACCGGATCGGCGCCGGGGAAGCGCGCGAACGGGAACACCGCTTCCTTGACCGCCATATAGGGCAGATCGCGCTTGAACGGCGGGAAGGCGCTGAGCTTTTCGCCCGCCATCACCCGCGCGGCGATCTTGGCGACGGGCTGCCCAATCGCCTTCGCCACAAACGGCACGGTGCGGCTGGCGCGCGGGTTGACCTCGATCAGGTAAACCTCGCCATTCTTGACGGCGAACTGGATGTTCATGAGGCCCACCACGCTGAGCGCATGGGCGAGCAGCACGGCCTGACGCTCCATCTCGGCGATGATCTCAGGCGCGAGCGAATAGGGCGGCAGGGTGCAGGCGCTGTCGCCCGAGTGGACGCCGGCTTCCTCGATGTGCTGCATAACGCCTGCGATGCGAACTTCCTCGCCATCGCACAGCGCATCGACATCGCATTCGATCGCATCGCGCAGATATTGGTCGATCAGCACGGGGCTGTCGCCTGATACGTTGACCGCTGTGGCAATGTAATTGTCAAGCTGGGCTTCGCTGTCGACGATCTCCATCGCGCGGCCGCCCAGCACATAAGACGGGCGCAATAGCACCGGATAGCCGATGCGCGCGGCCACTGCGGCGGCTTCATCACGGCTGCGGGCGATGCCGTTTTCGGGCTGCTTGAGTTTCAGCTTGCTCACCAACTTGGCGAAGCGTTCACGGTCTTCGGCAAGGTCAATCGCATCGGGCGAGGTGCCGAGGATCGGGATGCCCGCATCCTCCAGCGCTTGGGCTAGCTTCAGCGGGGTCTGCCCACCGAACTGCACGATCACGCCGACGAGCTCGCCCCGCGACTGTTCGACCCGCAGGATTTCGAGCACGTCTTCGTCGGTCAGCGGCTCGAAATAGAGGCGGTCGGAAGTATCGTAATCGGTCGAGACGGTTTCGGGGTTGCAGTTGACCATGATCGTCTCGAACCCCTGTTCCGCGAGTGCGAAGCAGGCATGGACGCAGCAGTAATCGAATTCGATCCCCTGCCCGATCCGGTTCGGACCGCCGCCAAGAATGACGATCTTCTTGCGATCCGACGGCGCGGCCTCGCACTCGGGCTCGCCGAAGGTCGGGGCCTCATAGGTCGAATACATATAGGGCGTGATCGCCTCGAACTCGGCGGCGCAGCTATCGATGCGCTTGAACACCGGGAAGACGCCGAGCTTGTGGCGCAGCGCGCGCACTTCGTCAGCGCTGGTGGCCCCGGCCATTGCGACCAGCGCATCGTGGAGCAAGCCGGAGCGCTTGGCCTGGGTCTCGCCCATGCCGCCCGCCACGCCGACCGACCTTACCGCCAACGTCGCCAGACGACGATCGGAGAAGCCCATCGCCTTCAGCCGCCGCAGCCCCGCCGCATCGCGCGGCAAGCCATCGGTCTGCACTTCGCGTTCGGCGGCGATGATCTGTTCGATCTGGCGCAGGAACCATGGGTCGTAGAAAGTGACGGCGGCGATCTCTTCAACGCTCATGCCTTCGCGGAAGGCCTGTCCGACCTTGAGCAGCCGGTCCGGCGTACGGCGCGACAGGGCGGCGGTGATAATGTCGCGGGGCTGGCCTTCCAGCTCGGGCACGCGGTTGAACCCGTCAAGCCCGGTCTCCAGCCCGCGCAGGGCCTTCTGCATCGATTCCTGGAAATTGCGCCCGATCGCCATGACCTCGCCGACGGACTTCATCGCGGTCGACAGGTCATTGGCTGCGCCCTTGAACTTCTCGAATGCGAAGCGCGGGATCTTGGTTACGACATAGTCGATGGTCGGCTCAAAGCTCGCCGGGGTCGCACCGGTGATCTCGTTAGTGAGTTCATCCAGCGTGTAACCCACCGCCAGCTTGGCCGCGACGCGGGCGATGGGGAAGCCCGTCGCCTTAGATGCCAGAGCCGAGGAGCGCGAAACGCGCGGGTTCATCTCGATCACGATCAACCGGCCATCCTTGGGATTGACCGCGAACTGCACGTTCGATCCGCCGGTCTCCACCCCGATCTCGCGCAGGCAAGCAATGCTCGCGTTGCGCATGATCTGGTATTCCTTGTCGGTCAGCGTCAACGCCGGGGCGACGGTGATAGAATCCCCGGTGTGGACGCCCATCGGATCGACGTTCTCGATGGCGCAGATGATGATCGCGTTATCCTTGCGGTCGCGCACCACCTCCATCTCGAACTCTTTCCACCCGAGCAGCGATTCCTCGATCAGCACTTCGGTGGTGGGGGACGCGTCGAGGCCGTCGCGCACGATCTGGTCGAATTCCGCCTTGTTATAGGCAATCCCGCCGCCGGTCCCGCCGAGGGTGAAGCTGGGCCGGATGATCGAAGGCAGGCCCGTGCGTTCAAGGATCACGCGGGCTTCTTCCAGCGTGTTAGCCACGCCCGAGCGCGCGCTTTCGAGCCCGATAGAGGTCATCGCATCACGGAACCGCTGACGGTTTTCCGCCTTGTCGATTGCGTCGGCCTTGGCCCCGATCATTTCGACGCCGTATTTCGCCAGCGTGCCGTCCGCATCCAGCGCCAGCGCGCAGTTCAATGCCGTCTGCCCGCCCATCGTCGGCAGCAGCGCATCGGGCCGTTCCTTGGCGATGATCTTGGCGACGATATCGGGGGTGATCGGCTCGATGTATGTCGCGTCCGCGAACTCGGGATCGGTCATGATCGTCGCCGGGTTGGAGTTTACGAGGATGACGCGGTAGCCCTCCTCCTTCAGCGCCTTGATCGCCTGCGTGCCGGAGTAATCGAACTCGCACGCCTGGCCGATGATGATCGGGCCAGCGCCAATGACGAGGATGGAGGAAATGTCGGTTCTTTTGGGCATTTAGGTACCATGCGTGAGAATTGGTGGAGAACTGCCGTTGATCCAATCCCAAATCGACTGAGGCAGCGATCCGCCTATCAATGCTGGGTTGGCATAAGTCAAAATACATGCCGAATTCCCAAAAAACTGACGGAAATTCGGAGCCAAATCAACAAGCGTCAGATTTGATTTAAATATAAAGGTCCCCAAAAAGGGGTAATACCATGTATTTATCGCTCGATGGGCTCGCAAGAAGGCTTGGACTTGCGTTTCCGACGGATTTTCACCGAAGGGGTTATAAGAAAGGATGTAGACAGACTCGTTCATCCTTGCTCCTCCGATCCGATCGCCGGATTTTGGACTGTTGATTGGTCTAGAATTTGGCCTACCAAAGGCGACCCGTCCGCGCGGTTCTGGCCAATCTGCGCGATTGCATCCCTCTGTAGGCGAAAGCCCTCGGTTTGAAGTCGATCTGGATCACGGTTCGACCAATGACGATAATACCAGACCGCCGAAAGGACCGGCACACAGCCTACTACGAATGGAATAAGCCCTCCCGGCCAAGGCCCGAAGGTTACTGCGACAGTGCCGCTAGGGAAAGTAACTGCCGAGAGCCAAAGCAATGAGTTTAGGATGTTCTTTCGAGGTTGCCCAAATGCTCTGTTCGTAACGTCCTCGAAGGTCATCACAGGCCCCCCACAAACTTCTCGAACAGATAGAAGCTATCCTGCGGCCCCGGCGAAGCCTCGGGGTGATACTGCACCGCGAAGGCTCGCTTGCCCTTGATCGCAATCCCGCAATTCGTCCCGTCGAACAGGCTCACATGGGTCTGCTCGACATTCTCCGGCAGGCTCGCCGCGTCTACCGCAAAGCCGTGGTTCATCGACGTGATCTCGACCAGCCCGGAGGTTTCCCCCCAGCCCTCGCCCACACGCTGGACGGGGTGGTTCGCGCCGCGATGCCCCTGGTGCATCTTGAGCGTCTTCGCCCCCGCCGCCAGTGCCAGCATCTGGTGGCCGAGGCAGATGCCGAACAGCGGAACATCGGCATCAAGCAGCGCCTTGATCACCGGCACGGCATATTCGCCGGTCGCCGCCGGGTCGCCCGGGCCGTTGCTCAGGAACACGCCGTCGGGGGCGAGCGCCATCACCTCGTCGAACGAGGTCTTGGCCGGAACCACCGTCACCCTTGCGCCGGCTTTCACGAGGTTGCGGAAGATGTTGTCCTTTGCGCCGTAATCGATCGCCACGACGTGGGGCTTCGCGTCAAATGCCGCGCGGCCATAGCCCTTGCCGAGCGTCCAGTAGCCGCCCTCCCAGCCTTCCTGCGCTTCGCGGGTCACGCGAATGGCGAGGTCCATGCCCTCCAGCCCCGGCCAAGCTCTTGCGCGTTCCAGGAGCGCAGGGAGATCGAACTTGCCGTCGGTCGCATGGGCGATCACCGCATTGGGCGCGCCGCTCTGGCGGATGCGGCGGGTGAGCGCGCGGGTATCGACGCCCGCCAGCCCGATCTTGCCGTTGCGCACCATCCAGTCGGCGAATTTCTCGATGGAGCGGAAGCTCGACGGTTCGGTCACATCCTCGCGGACGATGCAGCCGACCGCGCCCTCGACCTTGCTTTCAATATCCTCGCCGTTCGCGCCGACATTGCCGATGTGCGGGAAGGTGAAGGTGACGATTTGCGCGGCATAGGACGGATCGGTCAGCACCTCCTGATAGCCGGTCATGGCGGTGTTGAAGCACACCTCACCCACGGATGCGCCCACAGCCCCGAATCCCCGGCCCCAGACCACTGTGCCATCGGCCAGAACAAGGACTCCGGTCGCGCCAGAAGGTTGCGCGCGGAAAGATGCGGGGTCGGCCATTGGGCGCTCCGTTTGCGGTAAAGCCAGCGATGTTGCTAAGTTTCGTCCGCTAGGCGCGGTGGCGTGCCGCGTCAACCTAGGCGTGCCGCGCTAATTGCGTTAGAGGCGCGCGCCTGAGTTCAATCCACAGGAAACACGTAATGATCCGTGACGATATCAAGGCCGCCACCATCACCGCGATGAAGGCGGGCGAAAAGGACCGCACCGCCGCGCTCCGCCAGATCAGCGCCAAGATCAAGGACCGCGACATCGAGGAACGCACCGCGACCGCGCCGATCAGCGATGATGACGTGCTGGTGACGTCGGTTCTGCAAAAGATGGCGAAGCAGCGCCGCGAATCGATCGAGATGTATGACGCCGGCGGCCGCGAGGAACTCGCCGCAGTGGAACGCGCCGAACTCGCGGTGATTGAGGAATTTCTGCCGCAGATGATGAGCGAGGCCGACACCGCCGCCGCGATCGAAGCGATCAAGGCCGAGACCGGCGCATCCTCCATGAAGGACATGGGCACCGTGATGGCCGAGCTGAAGGCCCGCCACGGCGCGGTGCTCGATGGCAAGCTGGCCAGCTCACTGGTGAAGGCGGCGCTTTCGTAAACTCCTCCCGTCGCCCCGTGCGTGATACGGGGCTTGGCTTCTTTCGAACGCAAGGGCCGAAGAAGAATAGCCGAACCCCGTGTCACGCACGGGGCGACGAGGTCTGGGGATTGCGGTAATCCACACGGGGTGCACAGCCACCTTCGCCCTTCCCTCGACACGAGCGGGGATGAGAGGCACTAGAGTCCCATGTCGATCACCCCGCAATGGAAGGACGAGCTGCGTGCGCGGATCACGCTCTCGACGCTTGTCCAGCGGTCGGTCAAGCTGACCCGCGCGGGGCGCGAATGGAAGGGGTGCTGCCCGTTCCACGAGGAAAAGACGCCCAGCTTTTATGTCAACGATCAGAAGCAGTTCTACCACTGCTTCGGCTGCGGCGCGCATGGCGATGCGATCAGCTGGATGGTGGACCAGCAGGGTCTGCAATTCATGGACGCGGTCAAGGAACTCGCCGGCATGGCCGGGATGGAGGTCCCCGCCCCCGATCCGGTTATGGCCAAAAAGGCCGAAGCCCGCGCCAGTCTGATCGACGTGACCGAGGCGGCACAGCGGTTCTTTGTTGAGAGCCTGTCCGGCCCCTCCGGCGGCGCGGCGCGGGATTATCTGCAACGTCGCGGGTTCTCGGCGCAGATCATGGCCGAATTCGGCTTCGGCTGGGCACCTGACGAGCGGCAAGCGCTTCCCAAGGCGCTCTTGCAGTTCGCCGAGGATATGCTCGAAGGCGCCGGTATGCGCGCCGCCAACGAACAGGGCGAGCGATACGACCGCTTCAGGGGTCGCGTCATGCTACCCATCCAGGACGCGCGCGGCCGGGTCATCGCTTTCGGGGGGCGCATCCTCGACAAGCGGGACGGCGTCGCGAAGTATCTCAACTCCCCGGACACCGACCTCTTCGACAAGGGCCGCACGCTCTATAACCTTCACCGCGCTGCGCCTGCCGCGCGCCAGAGCGGGCGCGTGGTGGTGGTCGAAGGCTATATGGACGTCATCGCGCTCGCGAATGCAGGGATCGCGGATGCGGTCGCTCCGCTCGGCACCGCGCTGACCGAGATGCAGCTTGAACTGCTCTGGCGCATGGTCGACGCGCCGGTGCTGTGCTTCGATGGCGATGCGGCGGGCCAGCGCGCCGCTATGCGCGCAATCACCCGCGCCTTGCCGCTGCTCGCCCCGATGCGCTCGCTCAGCATCGTGCGCTTGCCAGCGGGTCTTGATCCCGATGATCTGATCAAGGCGCAAGGCAAGACAGCAATGGAACGGCTGCTGGAGAACCCCTCCAGCCTGATCGAAACGCTGTGGGAATTTGAACGCGACGCCCAGCCCCTCACCACGCCCGAGGCAAAGGCCGGGCTCAAGGCGCGGCTGATGGCGCACGTCGAAACCATCGCCGATCCCGAGATCAAGGGCCTTTACCGCCGCGAGCTCGGCGACCGCTTCTCCGCCTTTGCCTACCCTCCGCGTCCGCCCCGCCCGGCCTTCCAACCCGCCCATCGCGGGCAGCGCGGGCCTTGGCGCGGGACTGCGCAACAGCCCGAAGGCCTCTCCGAAGGTGCACGCGTGCAGCTTACGGGGATGATGGCGGGCGGCCAGCAGCAAGGCCTGCTCAGCGCGGTTCTGGCAGGCTTCGTGCGTCATCCCGACCAGATTGCGCGCCATGCCGAAGCGCTTTCGGTCTTGGCGAGGGCCAACCCCAAAGCTGCTGCTTTGATCGAATCGCTGTTCGAACTTGCAGAAACGCTTGATTCGCGTGCCGCAACCGCCATATGCAACGCGCAAGGCCAACCTGCCCCGCCGGCAGATATCCGCTACGCCTTTCTTGATGAAGGCAACGATCCCGGCGCTGCGTGTGAGGAACTGGCTGAAGCTGTGTCGCTGCTGGTCGAAAGGCCTGCGCTGGAGGCTGCGCTTGCGGCCACCATTGCTCGTTTCGAAAACGATCCGGAAGGGTCGTTTGCGGAACAAACTCGCCTGCGCGCACAGCTCATGGCAATTGAAGAACGCCTTAAGGCCTTCGGGCGCCGCAAAGCGGGCGCTACGGCCACGGGTGACGATACCGCTTAAGCGGCGGATATGGGATTAATTGGCGGCCTCGCGCATCTGGCGGACCGCCCGGCAACGGATAGACACGAAAAATATGGCCGAGAAGGAAGATGCCCCGCTGATCGATCTGAACGATTCGTCGATCAAGAAGCTGATCAGCAAGGCCAAAAAGCGCGGCTATGTCACCTATGACGAGCTCAACGAGGCGCTGCCTTCGGGCGAGATGAGCCCCGATCAGATCGAGGATATCCAGACCGCTCTGTCCGAAATGGGCGTGCAGATCGTCGAAAGCGACGAAGACGCCGAGGCCGAGGGTGAAGAGGGCGAAGCCGAAGAAGTCGTCGCCGAGGACGATGACGACGAGGAGGACGACGAGAAAAAGGGCCCGGCGAAGGATGCCCGCGCCGGGAACCGCAAGCTCGTCACTGGCGAACGCACCGATGATCCGGTGCGCATGTACCTGCGCGAAATGGGCGCGGTCGAACTGCTGAGCCGCGAAGGCGAAATCGCCATCGCCAAGCGGATCGAAGCTGGCCGCGACATGATGATCATGGGCCTGTGCGAAAGCCCGATCACCTTCCACGCGATCATCCAGTGGTCCGAAGCGCTCAACAACGGCGACATGCAGCTGCGCGAGATCCTCGATCTCGACGCGATGCTCTCCAAGGAACCCCCGGCCGACAAGATGGCCGAAGGCGCCGAGGACGATGACGACGACGGCGAAATCTCCGAAGCCACCGCCGGCCCGACCATCCGCGAGGATGACGAGGTCGCCGATGAACCTGATGCCGACGGCGATGACGACGAAGATGGCGAAGGTCGCCCCAAGCGCGAAGAGGAAGAGGAGGAGGACAACACCCTCTCCCTCGCCCAGATGGAAGCCGCGCTGAAGCCCGAGGCGCTGGAGCGATTCGCGCGCATCACCGCGCTGTTCAACGCCTTCGAAAAGCTTCAGGGCGAGCGCGTCGATACGCTGGCAGTGGGCAATGATTTCCCGGCCGCCAAGGAAAAGAAGTACGAACAGCTGCGTGAAGACCTCACCGCCGAGGTCGAAAGCGTCCAGTTCCACGCGACCAAGATCGAATTTTTGGTCGACAATCTCTATGCCTTCAACCGCCGCCTGACCACGCTGGGTGGGCAGATGCTGCGCCTTGCCGAACGTCACAAGGTCAAGCGCGTCGACTTCCTCAACGCCTATGTCGGCAATGAAATGGACGACGCCTGGATCAAGGAACGCGCCAAGAAGGACAAGAAGTGGGCTGCTTTTGCCGAGCGCGAGGAAGACGCGATCGAGCGTATCCGCTCGGAAATCGCCGATATCGCCGCGCAGACCGGCATGAGCCTCACCGAGTTCCGCCGCATCGTCAACATGGTCCAGAAGGGCGAGCGCGAGGCGCGTATCGCCAAGAAGGAAATGGTCGAGGCGAACCTGCG
>VFQO010001689.1_pt1 | contig 15933 bp, 10 predicted proteins | sample 3512331 | NCBI WGS metagenome assembly VFQO01 (sample SAMN10412371, study PRJNA504923) | tailings metagenome | isolation source: Replicate 3 from Balatoc abandoned mine | place: Philippines: Itogon, Benguet | collected 2017-08-28
TGCTGCCCACATCGCCCATGAAGATTTTGGCGGGCGGCCAGTTGAGCAGCAAAAAGCCAACCGTTGCTGCTGCCACGCACAGCATCCACATCCAAACGGAACTGTGAACCGCCTGCGGCTCGGCCCACATCGCCATCGCCCCACCGGCCAGCAACATGAAGACCGCCTGCACCCCGGCAATACCATCAATCCCATCGATGAAGTTGAACAAGTTGATCCACCACACGCCCGCCAGTAGCAACAGCCCAAACAGGAGCCACCCAGCCACCTCAAGTTCAAGCCCCGTGCTCAAGGCCAATGCTGGCAAATCGCCCAGCGCAATCAGCACCCCCGCGCAAACCACCACCTGCACGCCGAACCGCACCCGAGCGGGCAGGTGCGCCATATCGTCGCGCAGCCCCACCGCAGCCAGCACGGCAGCAAGCCCGAGCACCAACCCACCGACCATCCAGCCAGAGAGCAGCACCACGGCGATACCGGCGAGGCTGCCCGCCACCACAATACCCAGACCACCGCCATTCGGGGTTGGGTGGTCATGCGATGAGCGGTGATTGGGCACTTGCACCAAGCGCAGCGCCGCGGCACGGCGAAGCACCCACACCGCAACGCCCCAGGCCAGCAGGGCGGTCGTTGCGAGCAGGGCCATCATGGTCACCAGCAGGCTCATTGCGGCACATCCTCTGCCGTCAGTGCAAAACCCCTGGGCTTGAAGCCAAAATCCCGTGCTGCTTCTGCGTGGTCGAACACCAGATCCTGGTTCATGCGCTCGGCCATAGCAGACGACCAATGCCCATAACGTGGCAAGCGCCGCAGCATGGCCACCGCCAGGCGGAAGGCCCACAGCGGCACAGTCACCAAACGCGCCGGGCGACCCAGCGCCGCAAACACGCGCGCCACCATCTCTCGGTAAGCCAGCGTTTCGCCACCCGAGAGGTTGTAAGCCCGGTTTGCCGCACCCGGCGCCTGCAAAGCCGCCACGCAAGCCGCCGCCACATCCTCGGCATGGATCGGTTGACGCAGACCCTGGGCGGAACCGAGCAATGGAAAAAAACCAAAGCGGCGGATAAAGCGCGCCATCTCGCTGATGTTCTTGTCCTGCCCCTGGCCATAAATCAGCGTGGGCCGCAAAACCACCCACTCGATGCCTCGGCTCTCAGCCCACGCCTGCAGTCGTGCCTCCGCATCGATCAGCTTTGCCGCGATGGCGTTCTCTGCCGTATCGCCAGAGCCGACTTTCGTGAAACGGCTGGTGGAAGACAGCGCCACCACCCGCCGCGCGCCACTGGCCTCGATGAGCGGAAAATAATCCGGCAACACCCAGATGGGGGCCACACAAATCCAGTGACTGATGGTGCTCGCAATATCAGTGCCTTTGGTGCCAGGCGCAGCTAGCTGCCTCCAGTCGACAGCGCTACCTTGAATCGCCACCCGTTTTTCACGACTGAAGGCGATAGCACTCCGTCCCATCTCCTCCAGTTGGGCTATAAGATAACCACCAACGAGACTACTTGCCCCCAGGACGCCGACCTTCTGATCAGGCACGCCCGCCTCCTCTGAGCGCACCCTTTATTTGCGCCAATGCCAACCGTGCAGCGAAGTACGTGGACACCAAGCCAAAGCGCAACCAGACACCCAATACAACCAGCCACCAAAGCGGACCCGGGTACTGCTTTCTGAAGAACTTGTTATAGAAGCGCAGCATGCCGTGGTGCTTGTGCCACTCCACAAAAAACGGCCTACTCCGGCTACAAGCTCCCCACACGTGGATCACCCTGGCATCCGGGACGAAGACCACATGCCAATTGTTCAGCCGAAACCGCATGCACCAGTCCAGGTCCTCGCAGTGCAGAAAATAGCCTTCGTCCCACAGCCCTACATCCTCCACGGCCTCGCGCTTCACCAACATGCAGGCACCAGAAATGGCCTCCACGGGGGTGGGTGCAAGCGGTAGCGGCTCCTTATGGAGCAAAAAATCAGAGAACAGAGCGGGAAACCACTTGCCCAGGTGCGACAAGCCGAAGGCCCGCATGAATGCACGCCTGGGCGTGGGAAAGACTCGGCGCCCACCCGGCTGCTCAGAGCCATCCGGGCTACACAGCAGCCCACCCACCATACCGATTGAAGGATCGCTGTACAGCACGTCCATCATGCGCCGCAAGCTACCCTCGGCAAGCACGCTGTCTGGGTTGAGGAACAACAGGGTGCTGGCATTGGAAGCGCGTGCCCCCATATTGCAAGCGGCAGCAAACCCCAGGTTCTGGCCATTTCGAATAATGGTGACGCGCACATCGCTGATCGAGGCCGACAAATGGGCAAGGCTCGCGTCGTGCGAATCGTTGTCCACCACAAAGACATGCCGCGCTTGCTCTGCCAACACTGATTGAACACATTCCGTGAGGAGCCGGCCTGCGTTGTAATTGACAATCACGATGTCACAACTACGCATTCTTACTCCGCTTGGCGCGTCTCACCTTTAATGCTGAGCGTTTGATCCAGTGTGCGGCTCGAAATGCCAAGAGCAATACAGTGCGATGAATCAGGCCGATATCCTTGGCATTTTCGATGGCTTCTGACCACTGAACCCGCCGGATGAACTCGATCAATTGCCGCCTTCTCGAGGCTAAAATGGGCGACAGGATAATGGTGCTCAAAGAAGGGTATTGGCTTCTTTTGAAGATTTCGCCATAGCCAAATATGTCGTGCTGTGGAGTGCGCAGATACACGTCCACCAGACCTTCAACTGGCGCCTTTCGCAACTTATCCCAGACGTTCAACGCCATCGCGTGCAATTCGTTACTGGAAACCACATAGCGCACGAGATATGACTGCCAGTGCTGCGCCGCAAGCAGCACGCCCTCCTGAAATGGGCCTACGAACTCACCATACGCCGCGTTTTCCTCTTGGTCGACATGGCGCTGTGGGATCGTCCGTCCGTCTTCCAATGTGTCATAACCCACTACACTTCCGTGAGGAGAGTTGCAGAGCAACTCCATAGCTGCGAAGTTCGTGAAAAGGGCGGAAAGTTCGCTGGAACTATTTTCATCAGGGCCGTAGGCAGCCTTGGAGACGTTCGCGGGCTGCGCATTGATGACGCGACGTAGCCCCAGGTACATCCCCTGGAAATGTACGTCAGGCACGAGCAAAGCAAGACTATCCTGGATGGTCCCTCGCCAGCCGATATCGACGACGCCGACCCGCCTACCCTTTTTCAGGCCACTTTGGTTCAAATAGCTTTGAAGCAGATCGGCCTGCGATGCCAAGGTGTTATTGACGGCTTCAGCGAACGCCGGTATTTCGAAAAGTCGGCGCAGCTCTGAGCTGTTTTCAGGATCGCTGATTACGTCTGTTTCCTTCAGACCAACCGTGTCGAGCATTACCGAGAACTTCCCGACATCTAGGCACAAGGTGGCGAACAGGCCTGAAACGCTTTGTACCCTGAACAGAGACCATATCCGGGACATTTCCTGGATGGATACCTCTCTCATCGAAGGTACAAACGTGCTCAGCCTGCTTACAGCAAGGATATCAGTAGGCGGGAGATCATGGCCGAAAAGACGACCCTGCGGGAATAGTGCGCAGAAAACCTTGTGGAAGAATTCGCCTTCCCGGGTAAAGAAATACAGCCGATCGAGATTCTGGAGGATGGCCTGCTCGGCGGTCCAGAGCGCGAATCCGATAAACAATGGCGCTGACTCTGCGCCTAGGCGCAGCGCGGCGGCCTGCTTCTCCGACAAACTCTTACCCGAATTGCCTGCGAGCGCAGAACACTCTCCACGCAAATGCTCGAACAACGCCCCCCTGGACGAAAACAAGCACTCACGCGCCTGGCGTTGGACGTGGGCTGATTCAGGCAGGTAATGCAGGGCATTCACGCCAAGCGTACGTGGCGACGTCACATCGGACCATTCGTTGTCGCCGATGTGTATATGCTGGTCAGGTGAGACGGCGTGGAGCGAATGAATGTGTCGGAAAAGCTGTCCAGATCTTTTGTTCAGCCCCACATCGCAAGACGAAAGGCCCTCGGAAACCAACGTGTCCAAGCCTTTTGAGGCTAACAGTCGACCGAGCATTTCTGCGCTCATATAGAAGTCGGACAAGAACAACGTCTTCTCTGCTTCGTGTGATCGCAAAAAAAGCGAGATCTCGGGATCAGCATAGGATCGGGCGATCTCGACGCTGAGCTCGAACTCCGCTAGGCAGGTCGGCAACCCTACTGGAACCGTGCTGGCAAAAACGGTTTGGGCCCAATTAGTCAAGACCTGAGTGATCTCATACTCATCGTCTTTGCCGTCTGTCCGAGCCTGCTCGGCAAGCGTACGCTCCGCTTCAAGGCGCGCCTTGTACAGAATCCAGCCATCACTAAACTCCGGTTTGATCTGATCAGTCCAGCCGAGAAATAGATGCTGAGCGGTCGCCAGTTTGATGCACTCGGGGTGACAGTCCCGACGCAAAAGCGTATCCCAAACATCTATTGTTCGAAGTTTAAATTTCATAAAACCAACGCCCACTCATTCCTACTAATTGAGCAGTCTGGTTCTGACCATCCGGGCTCCCCATCCTAGAAATTTGCGCAATAACGGATGTAGTCGATTTAGACTAGCATTTCCCGGTGCATTGACGCGACGTGCAACTTCAATGGGGAGACGAGCTGTTTCTAGAGACGAGGTAACCATTGATGAAGCATAATGTCGCGGTACATCCATAGCCTTGGGGGGCACCCCATCGATGATTAGATTAATCACCGCAATAAATTCCTGAACCTCATCTACAGCCGGTTGTGAAATTGGACGTCGGGTAATAGCTAGGCTGCTATTGCTCTTGAGTGTGGATAACACGCCCTCCGCAATACTTTCCGGTGTAGGCTCACAGAGGATGCCCATCGTCTCCCGAAAGTCATAAAGCATGTTCTCACCCCAGAGTTCCACAACAGGCAACCCTGAAGCTGCCATTTCAAAAGGAACTCTCGATGGATTAGATGCGCTCAGGCAGAGCCCAACACTACATCTGTTGTAAAGTTTATTGCAATCGTCCGGGCTTATTAACCCAAGATGAGTGTGCTGAAACCATACTTCACGGGACTCCGACTTATGGCTTCCATAAAGATATATCTTAGTATCCGGTGCATGATGCTTAACAATACCCAAAGCATCTATGCCTAACCGCGCGCATCGACGCGGTTTATCCGGCTGATATATGAAACACACAGCCTTTTCACGTTGATTGTATTCCAGCCGTCGATAAACTTGATCGTCCACACCAAAATCTAGAGAAAAAGCGAGAACACCATGGCGCTTCTGTAGTTCTGTTTTTAGCCAATTTCCGACTGTGATCGGAATCAAGTCATACGTGTAGGACTGCTCAGCCATTAAAGCCTCGTAGCCCACGGGGTAGAACAAGGCCTCGCGATCTTGAACCAAATACGCCTTACAACAAGAGAACGGTAAATCTTTTACAATCCTAGCCGAATACCAAATAGTGGCAACTACCAGATCGGCAGGAGCGATATCATCCCAGCCATACTGAACTTGAGCAAAGGCATAACCAAAGTAATTTTTTACCTCGGCACGAGCCTTCCCGTCATCGCCGATGCCCTCAATATATAAATGACAGTCGTATCCTGCAATTTCGAGACCTTTGGCGTAGGCAAGCATGGTTCGAATGCCCCCCGAGCCTGGCACCAAGCGAGGAATCAACCAAGCGACTTTTTTTTTCATCCGCATCAACTTTTCATTTGTAAAAATATTTGATCCTGTCTGACTTTAGACATTGACTACGATCTGACCTGACGTAAATAGCGTACTGCCCGACCAACGAACTCGTATCCACTTAAGGATCGCATGAAAAATCCTTTTACCGAGAGTGCATCGGAATAGGGCATGTGCCGGCCCGTAACAGCACACCCGATTCGGACAAGCCGATACACGAAATGAATCGGAATAACCTCCCGAGGCCCAAGAGGCGAAGTAGCTGCATGAATTGAAAAAACACGAGCCTGCTTACGACCAAGGTTTATGCAAATATTCTGCAAGGCGTCAATGGCTCCAAACACAGATACCTGCTTATCTGAATCAATCTTTGCATTGATGGGCATATCAAGGGTCTGCGCTGGCGCATTAAATACAATCCCTTCACATAGGTTCTTTTGTATTTTTGGAGTCAAACGGATAGAAATAAGAGCAGCATAAATGCTTTTACTCACAACCCCTCTACCGATCGATAGAACTCCATATTGCCAAAAACTCCGTCTCAATTCGCGCAGCATAGCTTTTGGTCTAAATATTGATACCTTACTCTGACATCCGAGAGTAAACACGTCCGAGGAACCAAGGTCAGAGACGTTACTAACCTTCAAGAACCACTTGGCTTCCTCGGACGACGGAAAGCGCACCATTCGGTTCAACATCATCCGTGCATATGGCAGTGTGTCTGACGCCGTAAAACCGAACATCTTGGCCGCCTGCGCATATCTCACCGTAAATTCACGCATTCCATTTTGAAACAAGGCAATCATCGGATCATCCTTTGCCTCAGTCAGGCGTGAACTTTCTGTTTCCGCCTTGTAAATCGGTTCCACAGTCCGCCCATTATCGACATATCCAATAGTGGTCCCATGTGGGGATCTGACTACAGCTTCTAGTCCCTGGACAAATTCGAACGCCGATCGGCCGAACCAACCCATATGAGAATAGTCTCCATGGGTCCACTCCATCCAGTTGTTTGGGGTCTTCCGCCAGTGTGCAGCTAGTGTTGTTCCAAGATAGAAGCCATATATTTGCGGGCAATCTGGTCTTTCGATTATCGCCTTGTACAAATTGTCCTGAATCTGCCCGCTCCAGCCAACATCAACCAAAGCAACCCGAGAATCCATAAAAAATTCCTGCTGCTCAAGATACCTTTGAAGTAATCCGTTGGCCGAAGAGGAGCGACTTCGAATCTCGATGTTCAATTGATTATCTTCGAGCAGGCGATGGAATGGCGGCCACTCTTTGAAAAATGGAGGTAAAGCTGCATCTATGTCGGTTATCCCGCAGCGCTGGCCAAGTTCAAAAAGGAAAGACTCTTCAAGTTTAAGTGGGGCTAATAATGCTCTGATTGAATAGTGAGGGGTGTTATTAAAAGAGGCTGTGATCTCCCGTAACGAGAAATCTTTTATCGACGCCATAAACGTCGTCAAGCGCGAGATTCCAAGGTAGTACGTTGTGGGCTGTTTTGAATGTTCACCAAATACGATGGGCGCGATTTGGTCGAAAAGCTGCTTCAGCAGGTAACCTTCACGAGCTACAAAATAGATCTTTTTAATTCCCTCCGCCATGCAACGCTCAGCTAACCGATGAACGAAACTTGCGAACACGGGACCGAGAACCCTTCGACCATATGCCTCCTCTGGTGCTCCTATCTCATCTAATGCTGCCTCAGAGTACTGTGCTGCCACAACTCCCATCCACGAAGGATCAACCTTCATACGTCGATAGTCGTACTCCATACGGTGGTGACGTCGCACCATTGTTTTATAATCATGTACGAACGCTTTAATCCCTCGCTCAGCTGGTCGTTCTCCATCACTAACGCGATTATCGCCAATATGAAACAAGCAATTGGGTTTAAGCGCCTCTTTTTCGAGTACCGCATCGAATAGCCGACCGGTGCGCTTGAGCAACGCATAATCACCGGAGACATAAGCAGCATCAAAAAACCCTTTGTAACCACAGGAGTCAAGGATGCGATCAACATAACGCGCTCCGAGGTACATATCGGAAGTGTAGATTAGGCGAATGCCTCGATCCTTTAATTTCCTCACCAAGCTGAGGAAGTCTGGATTGCAGAAAGTTGTGGCCTGCTCGTACTCGCACTCAATCGTGGCAACTTGCTCTGCCAACAATACGTCACTTTCAAACTTCCTGCCCACGCACTCCCGCACCCAGGGCAAGACCAATTCGTCCAAGCTAACATCCAGATCTAGTCCAAGCCCCGCCTTTTGGGCAATCAACTGCGCATACACACGATTTCGCGCTTCGATTGGATCACCAGTGACCGAGTACCCCAACATTTCCAGTCGATTTCGAAGCCATTTACCCACCGCCCAAAGTACAGCATCCGGATGTGCTCTGCGATGAATCAATGTATCGAAGACGTCAAAAGAAACCGTGCGCACCTCAGCTCGTTCGATCTCGTCAATTACTTTTGCTGCTAAAGCTCGCGGATGATTAAAACTTATGTATTTTTTACTCATACTTTTAAAAGCTCCCGAGCACAAGCATGCTTCTCATACAATGACAGATGATTCTCTATCAGCCGATCAAAGGAGTAGAGGGAAACTGCCCTCTCCCGTGCACGCCGCGCCCACTCAGATAAACGTCCACCCTCAAAAGCACGCCTGATCGCACCTATCAGGCTTGGAACGTCTCGTTGCGGGACAAGATAGCCGCTCTCGTCTTGCTCTACCATTTCAGGTATTCCACCAGTCGCAAATCCCACCATCGGGGTACCAGCTGCCATCGTCTCCAATATCACTAAAGGTTGATTGTCAGCCAGAGAGCAGAAAACAAAGAGATCTGCTGCAGAATAAACAAGCGCTAACCTAGCTGGATCCCCAATATAGCCAGTTGCGTGATAATCAAACTTATCTATAAGTTTTCGTGCTTTATCATCAACCGAACCAACCACTAGTAAGAAGGGTGCTAAGTCTTTCACCTCAGACAATGCCTCCAAAGCGTACTTAGTGCCTTTCCGTTCATCCAGAAGATTTCCCGCAGACAGTAGAATGATTCGCCGATCATTCGGCAAACCAAGCTCATCCCTCGCAATCTTCTTATCGGATGGCCGGTAAAGTTGTGTATCGACACCGTTTGGTATTACGACGGGAGGTTCTGAAAACAAGCCGCTTGAGTAAGCCATATCAGACATCCACTTGGATGGTGTTACGGTAATGACGCTGCTTTTGGCATGCAAGTGGCGCTTGATCCCGTGCATTGTTTTGGTGAAGTCAAGATAGGAATCAATCGGCCACTGTCCGATTTGTGGGCAGCCACCACAACCAGACTTGAATTTCTCACAACCCATAGGATATAAACACCCTCCTGTAAAGGGACTACAGTCGTGAATAGTCCATATTACTGGCTTCTGACGAGACAGCCACCGCAAGGTAAAGGGTGATATTGCCGACGATAGATCATGGAAATGCAACACGTCGTAGTTGTAAATTCGGTTATTTCGTAGCAATACAGCCAACTCAAATGGTAGTAGCTCAGGAAATCCGGCTTTCTTGACTAGCATGTGGGCTAGACGCATTTCGCGACTGAAACGTCCGTAAAGCGGGAATACGGATTTATGATCATATCCTTTCCCTGCCCAAGAGGCCCAGTGATGACAAACATATCCATTGGCGCGAAATTGCTGGGATAATTCCTCTGCAACACGACTGGCTCCACCGCCATAGGCATCCGCCTTACTTATCTGCGCAATATGCATAAACAGTCCTTCAACCCTTTTGTGCGTTGTGTGGAGAAAAACGTGATCCTATTTCTCGAAATTTCCTGCGGAAATATCGCTTCAAGAGGGCTATCAAACCCATACTTTCGATTTGGGCCAATCGGTCAATGAGTATGTTCAGCTCGGACAACCGCTGCTCAGCTACCTCGTAAAGCTCTTGGCGCTCAGCCCCGAGTCGCTGCAGCTCGGACAACCGCTGCTCAGCTACCTCGTAAAGCTCTTGGCGCTCAGCCCCGAGTCGCTGCAGCTCGGACAACCGCTGCTCAGCTACCTCGTAAAGCTCTTGGCGCTCAGCCCCGAGTCGCTGCAGCTCGGACAACCGCTGCTCAGCTACCTCGTAAAGCTCTTGGCGCTCAGCCCCGAGTCGCTGCAGCTCGGACAACCGCTGCTCAGCTACCTCGTAAAGCTCTTGGCGCTCAGCCCCGAGTCGCTTCAACTCCAGTAGGCGAGTTTTGGCTGTTTCGCCCGTGTAACCTAATTGTCTAATACTGGAATCTTTATACCCACCATGAAAAAGGAATCGATAGAAACCTAGGCGAGAGCCTCGTCCAGACAACAATTCCGACACCACTACCGCACTATGCATTCCGTCATCAAGCAACTGCATTGCATCAAAATATGTACATGTCAGTGGCCAGTCGGTCCTCCCAATCCATTCTTCCGTAGGATTTTTTAGTGCTTCGAGTGCAACAAGCATTGCTTGTCTAAAATATGAAATTGCCCCCGTCTCATCCCCATTAGAAAGCAGAAAAAACCCAACATGTCTTGCCGCAGAGACGACCTTCGTTGCCAATATGGGGCTAAATTTAAGGTACTCTGAAGCCATGCAGCGTTCAAACCAAACTCGCTGGTTTTCTCTATTACCCAGCTTCAGAAACAAAAGACCCACAAGATAAGACAAGGAGGTCTGCCACCGCAAAACATGCGGATTATTCGATTCTGAATTTATATAATCTTCAGCCTTGCGTTCAAATTCAGTAATATTCGATAGAACATAATTTTTCTCTTCAAGTATTCTGTAGCCGTAAACACATAACGCCGCCCCATAATCAGCAGATTTATCGTCACAACTTTCAATCAAATATTTGCATCGATCGGCTAAAACATCTGGATCTTTGATGCGGAAGTTTGCCTCACAAATCTCCCGGATCAACCATGGATTTTCATAATGCGAAGCAAAATCAAGCAAATTCTTCGGCGGCTTTGAATATGGGTTTACAGTTTCCCCAAACGGAAACAGGGAACCCTTGGACTGTTTAAAAGCAACAGCAACACACCATTCGGATTCAACATCCTCACCCGATTCTCGATTGATAAAAGACCGGAAAATACGAGGTGACTGAGATAACTTAAAGCCACCGCCAGCAACTTGATTGAACCGCTCATCAACCAAAAAATGTTGAGATAACTGCTCGTTTAACACAGACCAATCGTAGACATGAAAATGCCAGGGGTTCGGATCTTTTCCTGTTTCGTCTACCCAAAGATTCGGGACACTTACTATCAGGCGCCCTGTGGGTTTCAGAACTCTATTAAATTCAGTTAGGAGAGCTTTAGGGTCTTTGACGTGCTCTAGCGTTTCGAAGCTAGATATTAAGTCCACCGAGTTATCATCAAGAAATGATAGATTTTCCGCGCTTGCTTCTACAAAAGTAAGACTCTCACTCCCATACATTAAAGATGCGTAGTCAACAGCATAAGAGCTCAAATCCACACCAATAACTCGCTTGGCGAACGAATTCGAAAACAATACATGCGATCCGTAGCCCAGTCCGCATGCCGCATCTAGAACAACATCACCTGGCCGGATATATTTTGAAGCAAACTGATAGTGGAACACATGTCCATCTGATCTGCGCCCAGTTTCCCTTAGCATATCCATGTGCAAGCTGCGCTCTTCAGCCAATGCTGCAAGTGGATATTTTTCTAATGCCGCTACAGGAATCTTTTCTAGAGGTATCAAGATCTGCCAGCCATCTACGTTGAGTGACTCGTAATCATTGACTTCATAGTAGGCAGGGTGCTTGCGAAACCCTGCCTCGAAGCATTTCGCTTCCCACCAGGCTCGCCCTTCGACCGTCAAATGCCAATGTCCGTCGCGGTCCAGTGTCGTCGCGAGTTGCAGAAAAACGAATCGGCTGGCGACGCGATGGATTTCCTTCAACGCCTTGGGCACATCTTCAGGCGCGAGGTGCTCCATACAGTCAGTTGACACCACGGTCTGAAACGATGCATCTTCGAAAGGCAATGCGAGCACCGACCCATGGGTGAAACGGTCTGGCATACGGTTATTGCAGCGCGCCGTCACGACCTCCGAAACATCAACGCCATACGCATCCACGCCCCGGCGCAGCAGAGACGCTACCAACAAGCCCTCACCTGAACCGACATCCAAGGTGCGCCCAATACCGCAGGTCATTACGATCTGCTCTGCGATGCGGTCCATATCGCCGCTGGATTCACCAATGCGGTCAGTTGACTTCCAATAGCCATCATATTGAGCCTGGTAGTCTGTCTTCGCATCCATATCTGTCATCCGCTTTACCATGTTGCACTCATTCTTAAATCAACCACGCCGCCAAAGAAATATTCATCGCGCTTGATCGAAACCTGGAAAAAGGCCGCTTCATCGACCCAATGCAACATTCGTTGAGATAAATAATTCATAGTCTCCTCATGGGAGACGGCTGCCTGCACTTCATACAGGTTTTCGCCTAGTGCGCAATCGCAATCCAGCAATACTTGGAACCGGTCACCCGCGTCGAACCGCTGCACCCAAAAAATCGGTGCATCCATATTCTTGGCGCGATTAGTCATATCCTGGTTTAGGGTGCCCCAAGAGTAGATCTTGACCCCCTCCTTATTTCTCAAGCGGATAGCGACATTAAGTTTGTCAATGCTTGCGAAAGACTCGCAGGTCACACGGATGCGTAATCTCACACCGGGGTAGAACAAGGAGGAGGGTTGATCATTCGAATCCAGTGTTTCGACCTTGATGATCTTGACTTCACCATCGCCAAATGAAAGCCGGTCTGAACGGGTACCCATGCCGGGCGCAGCATTTGCAGGAACGGCGTCAGATGCGGCCGCAGGCGGATCGCTTGGGACGGGTGCTTGCGCCGCCCGCTCGACCAGACTTTTGGTGAGACTGGCAAAGTATGCTGCTTCTTCGTCATGAAGCAATTTGCGATAACTCAGCACGACCTCAGAGGACAGTCCCCATTCAATGGGGCGCCCCTTGTTCAGGAGCAAGGCACGATTGGTCAGGGTACGCACACTTTCTTGGTCGTGCGAAACAAACAACAGCGTGGTGCCATCAGATACCAGTTTTTCAATGCGCTGGAAGCAGCGCTTCTGAAACAGTGCGTCGCCCACGGCAAGTGCTTCGTCCACGATAAGGATTTCAGGCTCCACCTGCACTTGAACAGCAAAAGCAAGCCTAACCAGCATACCGCTGGAGTAGGTTTTAACCGGCTGGTCCAAGTGCTCGCCGATATCGGCGAAAGCGGCGATCGCATCGAATTTTTCGTCTATCTGCGCCGTGGAAAAACCAAGCAGCGCACCATTTAGGTAAACATTCTCTCGACCAGTGAAATCGGGGTTAAATCCTGAACCGAGTTCCAGAAGCGCAGCAATGCGTCCGTTGGTCGTGGCTGAGCCGGACGTTGGCGCTAACGTCCCTGTGATGATCTGCAGCAACGTACTCTTACCACTACCATTGCGTCCAATGATGCCAACCGACTCACCTTTCTTGACATCGAACGAAACATCTTTTAATGCCCAGAACTCGCGGTAATATTGACTTGGTGGCCTCCCAATCAATTGCTGCATTCGTGGAAGCACGAACTGCTTGAGTCTGTCACGAGGCTGTTCGTATATTTGATAACACTTACTTAGATTTTCAACTTTAATGGCGATTTCAGAGGACATCGGCAAACCCCTTCCTTGTCTTCTGAAACCACGCAAACCCTAGCCATGCAATTACAACGGTTGCAAGCCAGTACGTGCCTAGCAACTGAATATCAGGGGTCCTTCCCCAATAGAGCACATCGCGCGTCATTTCGATGACTGGCGTCAACGGGTTGAGGTAAAGAAGGTGGCGGTAGTCTTCAGGCAAAGCACTGACCGGGTAAAAGATGGGACTCATGAACATCAGCACGGTAGTTATTACGCCAATGATTTGCGACACGTCACGCAGATAAACGCCCAACGAGGCCAGGCCCCAACTCAACCCCATAATGAACATCACAAAGGGCAGAACGACCAAGGGCAGGAGCAAGACAGTCGCATGCGGTACGCCAAAAAACAGGCCATAGGCCAGAAACCACACGCCGAGGCTAATCAGCGCATGAAACATAGCGGACAGCAGCGTCACGGCTGGCAGGATTTCTAGCGGGAACACAACCTTCTTTACGTAGTTGACGTTTGAAAGGATCAAACCCGGAGATCGGTTTATGCATTCCGCAAATAGATTGAACATCAACAATCCAGCAAAAAGCACCACAGCAAATTCGGTTTTAGAGCCACCGCCGGCACCCCAACGCGCTTGGAATACCACGCTGAAAACGATGGTGTAAACCGAGAGCATTAGCAGTGGGTTAAAGAAGGACCACAAGATGCCTATTACGGAACCGCGATAGCGACCCAGCACTTCACGTTTTGCCGAGGCCTTGATGAGTTCGCGATTGCGCCAGAGGCTGGCGAACATCTCGACGGGGGAGGCTGAGAAGCTGCGCATCAGCTTGCATCCTCCATGCAGCAAAAAGTTTTCAAGCTCATACGTATCCCTGTGGATTGTGTTTCTGCCAGCGCCAGTGGTCTTGGCACATGGCAGGCAAGTCACGCTCAGCTTTCCAGCCCAAGAGCTGCATGGCCAATCGAGGGTCGGCATAACAGGCGGCAACGTCGCCCGGTCGACGCTTGCCGATGCGATAAGGAACAGGCTGGCCGCTGGCGGCTTCGAAGGCTTTGACGACGTCGAGCACGCCGTAACCCACGCCAGTGCCAAGATTGACCGCTATGCATTGCGGTCGGCTGAGGGCTTCAAGCGCCTTGAGGTGGCCTTTCGCCAGATCGACGACGTGGATATAGTCGCGCACGCCAGTGCCATCTGGCGTTGGGTAGTCCTTGCCCCAAATATTCAAAAACTCGCGCCGGCCCACGGCCACTTGCGCCACGTAAGGCATCAAATTATTTGGAATGCCTTGCGGGTCTTCGCCGATTAAGCCGCTTTGATGGGAACCCACGGGGTTGAAGTAACGAAGTATGGCAATGCGCCAGTCGGGATGGGCGCGATACACATCCCGCAGCATGTCTTCAATGAAAAGCTTGCTGCGCCCATACGGGTTGGTGGCCGATAGCGGGTGGTCTTCCGTCAGAGGCAAGCGTTGAGGCTCGCCATAGACGGTTGCGGAAGAGCTGAAGACCAGGGTAGAGATACCGCAGTTCTGCATGGCTGCAAGAAGGCGGTGGGTGCCGACAACATTGTTGTCGTAGTAAAGAAGCGGTTTTTCAACGGACTCGCCAACCGCTTTCAGGCCAGCGAAATGAATGACGGCCTGGCACTGGTGTTGCTGCAAGGCAGACTCGATGGCCGACTGGTCACGAATATCTCCCTGGACCAGGGAAAGCTGCCGCCCTGTGATTTGCTCGACCCGCTTGAGTGCCTCTGGGTGGCTGTTGCTGAAGTTGTCGAAAACGACCACTTCATGGCCTGCCTGAAGGAGTTCGACGCAGGTATGTGACCCAATGTACCCGGCACCGCCCGTAACGAGAATGCTCATACAGGCACCCCAAGCCACCAGCCGATTGTTATAGCTACTGCACTCGGACGACATATGCTGTCGCCCGAGAGATTCTGAAATAACCGTTTTACAAGCTGTTCTCTTACGCCTTTTGTGAGTTGATTCATCAACCCGCCTCCACCTGTGAAAACCCCCGCTCGCAACGCCCAGACAGCCATCTGAGGCGCCCGAATTCGGGGGGGGGGGGGGTACATCGCAGCCTCCCTAAAGGCCACAAACACCCTGCCACTGCTTCAAAATTATTATGACAAGTATACCTTCCCCATTGCTTACCGACAATGTTTACTGGTAAAAGTTGGCTGGTTCGTACAAACGACAAAAGACCCCGCCTTCACCTGCCGCCCGAGAGGGAAGCGGATGAAGACGGGGTCAATGGTTTGTTATTGATGCAGTCGCTGGCGTGGCCTACCTGGGCACACCGCGCCATTTGTCGAAACTGCGCGCGCCGGTGTAGCCAAGGTACCCGGCGCCGAAGAGCCACCACAAGCTCTCGGGCACGGCATTGAGCAGCTTGGACAGATTCTCTGCCACCTGGAACACCTCGGCAGGCCACCAGATGCCAATAATGCTGCCGATCACCGACAACAGGATCACGCCGTAGATCACATACAGGAAGGTCGGTCGCGCCCGGCTGGTCCAC
>VFQO010001690.1_pt1 | contig 15929 bp, 12 predicted proteins | sample 3512331 | NCBI WGS metagenome assembly VFQO01 (sample SAMN10412371, study PRJNA504923) | tailings metagenome | isolation source: Replicate 3 from Balatoc abandoned mine | place: Philippines: Itogon, Benguet | collected 2017-08-28
GTCTGCTTGCCGGCGTTGATGAGATCGGGATCGACCTCGTCGTCATAGGGAAACGGCCCGATGCCGAGCATCCCGTTCTCGCTCTGGAGCGTCACCATCATGCCTTCGGGAATGTGGTTGGCGACCAGCGTCGGGATGCCGATGCCGAGGTTCACGTAATAGCCGTCCTGCAATTCGCGCGCGGCGCGGGCGGCCATTTCGTCGCGGGTCCAGCCGGTGGGAAGCGTCGTCATATGAGGGGCCTTGTGTTCAGTTGCCGAGCAGGGGCTGGATCAGGAACCAGCCGTCGCCGATCAGCGGTTCGATGCCGGCGCCGGCCTCGGGGTTGCGCAGATATTGGAACCGCTCGTCGAAATCGGGGCGCTCGTCGCCGGCGATGGCGACGATGCAGGCGACGCCGGCGAGGCTGCTCTTGCGCTGCTGCTTGCTATCGGTCTCGTCGCGGCGCAGCGAGATGATGTCCTCGCCGCGCGGGTCGAAGCCCGACTTCTCGAGCGCGGCGCGCACAAGGCCGGAGTTTTCGGTGGGCAGGTCGGAAATCCACGCCACCTCGACGCCGGCCTCGCGCAGCAGGGCAAGGCCGAGCGCCAGCCCGGGGGCCGGAGCGGGACTGGAGGGCGGCGCGAACTGCCCGCCCGCCGGATCGAGATCGATCAGCGCGACAAGCTGCTCGCCCTTGGCACAGCGGCGGCGCTTGCCGTCGAGCGCGACCGGATCGCTGAGCACGGCCGAGGGCATCTGCTCCCCGGCAGCCGCAGCACGGGCCGAGGCATAGCCGTAGCGCACGAAGCGCGCGAAATTGTTCTGCTCGGCCGCAATCGGGCGGTCGGGGTAGCTCGCGGAAGGCTCGGGCGGCGGCGCTGCGGCCGGAGAAGGCGCAGGCGCAGGCGCAGGTGCGGTCCGGGGTTGGATTGCGGGGGCCGGCACGGGAGCCGGCGCCGCGGGGGCGGCGAGGGCCGGCGCTGGCGCGGGTCGTACCGGAGCTGCCGCGACGGCGGGGACGGGCTCGGAGACGGGCGCGGGGACGGGCTCAGGGGCCGGTGCCGACCGGGGCTGCTCCTCGCCTTCATCGCCGAGCACCCGCGAGCCGACCATCGTCGAGCCCGCAATCGCCGGGATCGCCACCGCCACGCAGCCCGACAGCGGCACGCCCGCGATCAGCAGCGCAAGCGCGGCAAGTCTTCTGTGCATCACGCCGTCTCCCTCTCCCGAACGGTGCGGAACTCGATCTTCTTGTCATAGGGCGCGCCGAGGACGATCCGGTTCACGAACACGCCGGCAAGGTGGATCTGGTCGGGATCGAGCCCGCCCGCCGGGACCACCTCCTCGACCTCGGCGACGCAAACCTTGCCGCAGGTCGCGGCCGGCAGGTTGAAATTGCGTGCGGTCTTGCGGAACACGAGGTTGCCCGTCTCGTCGGCCTTCCATGCCTTGACGATCGCGAGGTCGGCAAAGATGCCCTGCTCGAGGATGTAGGTCTGCATCACCCCGTCGCGGTCGGGAAAGTCCTTGTGCTCCTTGCCCTTGGCAACCTCGGTGCCGACGCCGGTGCGGGTGTAGAAGCCGGGGATTCCCGCCCCGCCGGCACGCATCCGCTCGGCCAGAGTGCCCTGGGGGCAGAACTCGACCTCGAGCTCGCCGGCGAGATACTGGCGTTCGAACTCCTTGTTCTCGCCGACATAGGAGCTGATCATCTTCCTCACCTGCCGCGTGCGGAGCAGCTTGCCGATGCCCTCGTTGTCGATCCCGGCATTGTTGCTGGCGAAGGTGAGGTTCCGCACCCCTGAATCGCGGATCGCGTCGAGCAGCCTTTCGGGCAGGCCGCAAAGGCCGAAGCCTCCCGCGGCGATCAGCATGTCATCGCGCAGCACGCCGGCGAGCGCGCTGGCAGCGTCGGGATAAAGCTTGGTCATGGAGCGGGATTGCCTCTCGTGATGTCGCTCAGGGTCGACCCGGCGGTGCCGGGATCGGACCCGTGATTAGTGCGTTCGGAGGACGCTGTCACGCCTTGCAAGCGCCGAACCCGAATCAACCTTCATGTTGCGTCGCAAAACTGTCATCGGACTGAAATCTGCTCAAGCTTTAGGCGATTGCCTAGATTTAGGGCAACAATATGCGTGTTTTAGAACTGATAATCATAATTGCGCCACCTGATTGCATTCTTTGCAATAAAGGACTTGCGTTTCGCACTTGCACAATCGGGTCGCTTGGGCCATTTGGGGAGTGCCTTTCAGGCATCCTCTCCCAAACTTTTCAAGCCCGGCACCCAGTGCCGGGCTTTTTTCTTGGCCAGCCTGATGCGCCTGCCGGCCACCTGCCGGGCTTTTTCCGGCCGCCCTGCGGCGAGCCGTGCACGTCCTGCCGCTGATTGCATTCGGCAAACCCCGTTCCTAGCTATCGGTCTCGTTCAACCGACGCGCTTGCACAGGAACGCCGCTCATGGCCGATGCAGAAACCGCCCTTCCCGCCCGCACCGTCAGGCTCCAGGTCGCGCCTGCGCGGCAGGAGGAATCGGGCGCCGGGATCGCGCGCATGCCGCGTTCCGCCTTCCAGAAGCTCGGCATTACCGAGGGCGATGTGGTCGAGATCCGCGGCAAGCGCACCACCGCCGCCATCGCCATGACCGCCTATCCCGAGGATGACGCGCTCGACGTGGTGCGCCTCGACGGGCTCCAGCGCGCCAATGCGCAGGGCGGATCGGGCGAGCATGTCGAGATCGCCCGCGGCGAATCCCGGCCGGCCACCCGCGTGGTCTTCGCCCCCGCCCAGCGCGAGATGCGGCTGCAGGGGCCGACGCAGGCGCTGAAGCGCAACTTCTTCGGCCGCCCGCTGGTCGCCGGCGATCTTGTCGCCACCACCGGTCAGCAACCGGTGCAGAACATGCCCGCAGACGTGCGCCAGCTCCTGCGCGCGCCGGCCTATGCTCTCACCCAGATCCGCCTTACCGTCGCCTCGACCAGCCCCAAGGGCCTCGTCCATATTGACGAAAACACCGAGGTCGAACTGCGCGCCGAGTTCGAGGAACAGCGCGACGGGCGGGCGGTGGTCAATTATGACGACGTCGGCGGCATGGAGGAGACCATCCGCGCCCTGCGCGAAATGGTCGAGCTGCCGTTGCGCTACCCCGAACTGTTCATCCGCCTCGGCGTCGAGCCGCCCAAGGGCGTGCTGCTCCACGGCCCGCCGGGCACCGGCAAGACCCGCCTCGCGCAGGCCGTGGCGAACGAAAGCGACGCCGAATTCTTCACCATCAACGGGCCGGAAATCATGGGCTCGGGCTATGGCGAGAGCGAAAAGCGCCTGCGCGAAGTGTTCGAGGAGGCGACCCGCGCTTCCCCCGCGATCATCTTCATAGACGAGATCGACTCCATCGCTCCCAAGCGCACGCAGGTGCCGGGGGAGGCCGAGAAACGCCTCGTCGCCCAGTTGCTCACTCTGATGGACGGGCTGGAAAAGCGCGCCAACCTCGTCGTGATCGCCGCCACCAACCGGCCTGACGCCATCGACGAGGCGCTGCGCCGTCCCGGCCGTTTCGACCGCGAGATCGTGATCGGCGTGCCCGACCAGCGCGGGCGGCGCGAGATTCTCGCGATCCACACCCGCGGGATGCCGCTCGAGGCCGCGGTCGATCTCGATGAACTCGCCCGCGTCACCCACGGCTTTGTCGGCGCCGATATTGCCGCGCTCGCCCGCGAGGCCGCGATCGAGGCGGTGCGGCGGATCATGCCGCGGCTCGATCTCGACGAGCGCACCATCCCGCCCGAGGTGCTCGAGGACCTCTGCGTCAGCCGCGACGATTTCCTCGCCGCCCTCAAGCGCGTCCAGCCCTCGGCGATGCGCGAGGTGATGGTGCAGGTCCCCAATACCGGCTGGGACGATATCGGCGGCGCGGGCGAGGCGATCGACCGGCTGAAGGAGGGCATCGAGCTTCCGCTCAAGAACCCCGATGCATTCCGCCGGCTCGGTATCCGCCCGGCCAAGGGCTTCCTGCTCTATGGCCCGCCGGGCACGGGCAAGACCCTGCTCGCCAAGGCTGTCGCCAAGGAGGCCGAGGCCAATTTCATCTCGATCAAGAGCTCCGATCTCCTGTCGAAATGGTATGGCGAGAGCGAGCAGCAGATCGCGCGCCTCTTCGCCCGCGCCCGCGCGGTCGCGCCCTGCGTGCTGTTCATCGACGAGATCGACAGCCTCGTTCCCGCCCGCGGCTCCGGTCAGGGCGAGCCGCAGGTTACGGGCCGGGTGGTCAACACCATCCTTGCCGAAATGGACGGGCTGGAGGAGCTGCAATCGGTCGTCGTGGTCGGCGCGACCAACCGCCCGACGCTGGTCGACCCTGCCCTGCTACGCCCGGGCCGCTTCGACGAGCTGGTCTATGTCGGCACCCCCGACAAGGCGGGCCGCGAGCATATTCTCGGCATTCACACGGCCAAGATGCCGCTCGGCGAGGGGGTCGATCTGGCGAGCCTCGCGGGACAGACGGAACGCTTCACCGGGGCCGATCTGGAGGACCTCGTGCGCCGCGCCGGGCTTGCCGCGCTGCGCCGGGTGGGCGGCGAGGTCAGCGCGGTCGAGGCGCAGGACTTCGAGGCCGCGCTCAGGGATTCGCGCGCGACTGTCACGCCCGAGATGGAGGACGAATACCAGCAGATGCGCGGCGAGCTGAAGAAGCGCGCCGCCGCGGTGCAGCCGATCGGCTTCTTCTCGCCCGACATGCTCAAGCCGACGCGGGACAAGAAGCACGATTGATGTTCGCGCAATGTTTCACGTGAAACATTGCCGGAGCGCCGCGCCAGCCACGCAAAAGCGTCGTTTCGACCGCCCCGGGTGAGGGTCAGGAGGGGGTCAGGAGGGGGTCAGGCGGGGTCAGGCGCGGGCTGGAGGGGGTCTGAACCCCTGCAAGACGCGGGCTGTCAATGCGCCGCATCCCAGCTTGGCCCGGTGCCGATATCCACCCCGAGCGGAACCGACAGCTCCACGGCGGGCAGCGCGGCCTCCGCCATCACTTGCCGGATGATCGGGGTTGCCGCCTCGATGCGCTCCTCGGGCAGTTCGAACACCAGTTCGTCGTGGACCTGGAGCAGCATCCGCACATCGTGCAGGCCTGCGTCCGCCAGCGCCGGGAGCATCCGCGCCATCGCCCGCTTGATGATGTCGGCGCTGGTGCCCTGGATCGGAGCGTTGATCGCCGCCCGCTCGCTGCCCTGCCGCTCGGCCTGGTTCTTCGAATTGATCCGCGGGAACCACGTCTTGCGGCCGAACAGCGTCTCGGAATAGCCCCGCGCCCGCACGCTCTCGAGCGTTTCGTGGATGTAGCGCTGGATGCCGGGGAAGCGCTGGAAATAGGTGTCGATCATCGCCTGCGCTTCCTCGGCCGGCACTTCCAGCCGGGCTGCAAGGCCCCAGCGGCTGATGCCATAGAGGATCGCGAAGTTGATCGTCTTGGCCCGCGCCCGGGTGTCGCGCGTCACCTCGCCGAACATTTCCTGCGCGGTGCGGGCGTGGATGTCCTCGCCATTGGCGAAGGCGTCCTTGAGGCTCTCCACCCCGGCCATGTGCGCCGCGAGCCGCAGTTCGATCTGCGAATAGTCCGCCGCCAGCAGGACATTGCCCGCCTCCGGCACGAAAGCCTCGCGGATCTGCCGGCCGATGGCGGTGCGGATCGGAATGTTCTGGAGGTTCGGGTCGGTTGAACTCAGCCGCCCGGTCTGCGCGCCGACGAGGCTGTAGCTGGTGTGCACGCGGCCCGTCTGCGGGTTGATCGCCGCCTGAAGCGCATCGGTATAGGTCGATTTGAGCTTCGCAAGCTGGCGCCATTCGAGCACCAGCCGGGCAATCGGCGCGCCCTCGCCCGCGAGCTTTTCGAGCACCGAGACGTCGGTCGAATATTGCCCGGTCTTGCCCTTCTTGCCGCCCTTGTAGCCGAGCTTGTCGAACAGGATCTCGCCCAACTGCTTGGGGCTGCCGACAGCGAATTCCTGGCCCGCAACGGCGTGAATCTCGCCCTCCAGCCGCCCGATCTCGGCAGCGAATTCCTCCGACAGCCGGGCGAGCCTCGCGCGGTCAACCTTGATGCCTTCGCGCTCCATCCGGGCGACCACGGGGATCAGCGGACGATCGACCCGTTCATAGATCCGGCTGCCGCCTTCCGCCGCAAGGCGCGGCTTGAGCATGGCGTGAAGCCGCCAGGTGATGTCGGCATCCTCTCCGGCGTAATGCGTGGCGCGGTCGAGCGGCACCTCGTTGAAGCCGATCGCCTTCTTGCCGGTGCCGCACAGGTCCTTGAAGGCGATCGCGGTGTGATCGAGGTGGCGCTGGCACAGCTCGTCCATGCCGTGCCCGCCGCCAATGCCCTCCTCGCCGCGCCCGGCATCGAGATTGAAGCTGATCACCATCGTATCGTCGATCGGGGCGACGGCGATCCCGGCCCGCGCGAGGATGTTGAGATCATACTTGCCGTTGTGGAACACCTTGAGGACTGCCTCGTCCTCCAGCAGCGGCTTCAGCGCGGCAATCGCGTCGGCCATCGGCACCTGCTCGGGCTTCTGCGCGAACATATCCGACCCCCCGTGGCCGAGGGGGATGTAGCAGGCATCATTCGGGCCGAGCGCGAGGCTCACGCCGACCAGATCGGCGCGGATCGCGTCGAGCGAGGTGGTCTCGGTGTCCACCGCCACCATCTGCGCGGCGCGGGCGCGCGCGACCCATGCTTCCAGCCGTTCGAGCGTCTGCACCGTCTCGTAGGCGGCATGGTCGATCGCGGGCATATCGGGGAGCGGCTGGCGGTTGCCTTCCGCCTCGCCCGTGCTGCTGCCGTTTGCCCCGGCGGTGGTCGGCTTGGGCGGGTTGAGCTGCACCGAAGGCGAGGGGCTGCCTGCCCCTGCATCCAGCCGCCGCAGCAGCGAGGTGAAGCCGTGCTGCGTCAGGAAGGCGGCGAGCGGCGCGGGCGGGACGGGGCCGAGCACCATCTCCTCGAGCGGCTGGGGCAGGTCGCAATCCTCGCGCAGCGTCACCAGCACCTTGGACAGCTCGGCATCACCGCGCCCCTCGATCAGGCGGTCCCTGAGCTTGGAGGGCTTCATCGCCGGAGCGGAATCGAGCGCGGCGGTGAGCGAGCCGTGCTCGGCGATCAGCTTGCTGGCGGTCTTGGGGCCGATGCCGAAGATGCCGGGCACGTTGTCGACGCTGTCACCCATCAGCGCCAGCACATCGCCGACCAGATCGGGGCCGACGCCAAACTTCTCCTCGACCTCGGGCACCCAGATGCGCTGGTTCTTCATCGTGTCGAGCATGTCGATGCGCGCGCCATCGACTTCGCTGATGAGCTGCATCAGGTCCTTGTCGCTGGAGACGATGGTAACGTCCCAGCCCCGCTCCTGCGCGCGGCGGGCATAGGTGGCGATGAGGTCGTCCGCCTCCAGCCCCGGCACCTCGATGCAGGGCAGGCTGAAGGCGCGGGTGGCATCGCGGATCAGCGGGAACTGCGGCTTGAGGTCCTCGGGCGGCTCGGGGCGGTTGGCCTTGTAGTGCTCGTAGATCTCGTTGCGGAAGCTCTCGCCGCTGGCATCGAGGATCACCGCAAGGTGGGTCGGGCCGTCCGCCGCGTCGAGATCGGCGGCGAGCTTCCACAGCATCGTGGTGTAGCCATAGACCGCGCCCACCGGCGTGCCTTCGGGGTTCGTCAGCGGGGGCAGGCGGTGATAGGCCCGGAAGATGTAGGAGGACCCGTCGACGAGGTAGAGATGCTGCTTTTCGGCCATGCTGCCTGCTAGCAGGCACAAGGCGGCGCGGGTAGGGGTCCAGCGCGGACTATGCGACCTGCGACGAAGCGGGGCGCAAATGTGGCGAGATTGCGGCGGGCCGCTCCCGTCCCGCCTTGCCGACGCGGCCGCGGCTCCCTAGATTCCCTGCCGAGCCGGGCGACGCACCCCGGTCGGCGCGGCGCCGCTTCCTGCGGCCCCGCGCGGGATTGCACGCACACAAGGAACACAAGCATGCGCAAGATCATTCTCGCCGCCGCCATCGCCACCTCGGCGCTCGGCCTCGCGGCCTGCGGCGACAACGCCGAAACCGAGACCGATGAAACCGTCGAAGCGATCGACGAGGACGCGGCGACGGCCGACGAAGCCGGTGCGGCGATCGAGGGCACGGTGACCGAAGGCGCCGCCGAAATCGAGGCTGACGCCGAAGCCGCGGCCGATGCCGCCACCAAGACCACCGACGAGATCGGCGACGATGCGCTCAACGTGGTCGATCAGGCCGAAGAAGCCGGCGCCGAGTAAGCGCGCTCGCCCTGCGGGGCGATCAGGCACAGCAAAAGGGCGGCTGTCGCGAGACGGCCGCCCTTTTTCATGGCCGTTGCAGGCGGGCTCAGCCGCCGGTGGCGTAAGGGGCGCTGGCCCAGTTGCGGGTCGGGTTCTGCTGGGCGCGCACCGCGAAACCATCATAGAGCGCGCGGGCGATGGCCGCGATGCGCTCCTCGCGGGCGAGCTTGCCGCCCTGCCCCGTGACATAGATCGCCACCGCGATCACGCGCCCGTCGGGGCACTCGATCAGGCCGATATCGCTCGAGGTGTTGTTGAGCGAGCCGGTCTTGTGGCTGACCCGCGCCTCGAGCGGGATGTTGGCCGGAATGCGGCGCTTGCCGGTGACGGTGCGGCTCATCGCGCCAAGGATCACCTGGCGGCTCTTCTCGGAGAGATATTCCCCGCGGTAGAGGCCGGCGAGCAGGCGGGCCATCGCGCGCGGGGTCGCTGCGTCGCGGTTGTCGATATAGGTCGCCGGATTATACTGCCCGTCATCGCGCACCAGCGTGGCGATGTCGCGGTTGATCGAGAAGGGCGCGATGCCCTTGCGCCGCACGAAGCTGTTGACCGCCTCGGGGCCGCCCACCGCTGCGAGCAGGGCGTCGGTGGCCGGGTTCGACGAGCGGGTGATCATGATCTCGATCAGGTCGATCGCGGCCATGGACTGGCCGGCACGCACCGGCGCCTTGGCCGAGGAATACTTGGCCGAGGCGACCGGCATCAGCAGCGGAAATTCGGAGGTGAGCGAATATTTGCCCTGCTCGACCATCTCGAGGAAGGTCGCCGCGACCGCGATCTTGCTGGTCGAGGCCATCGGGAAGAGCTGGTCGCCCAGCACCATCACTTCCTCGCCCGTGGCAAGGTCCACCGCCGCCACGCCGATGCGGCCGAGCGCGGGGTTGGCCAGATCGGCGATGCGCTGCTGGAAGGTCGAGGCATAGACCGCATCGAAGCTCTGCGGGTTGCGCGCCTTGGTCCCGAAGGTGCTGTCGAAGGTTGCCTGAAGATCGTTCGCATCGGCCAGCGCCGGGCTGGCGAGCGCCGCGAAAGAGGCCACAAGGCCGGTCAGAGCGGCGAGAAAGCGGGGGAATGCCATGAACGCAGGCTACTCCGAACAGGGTTGCGACGGGCTTAATGCCACACTTATCCACACCCGATTCACCGCTGCAAGCACTCTCTTGGACGCATGCGGCGAATGGTGCGCCTGTAGCGATGGGCCTGCGCCTGCGACCGGGCGGCGATGCCGGCCGCAATGCCTTTCCTCGACGCGAATGGGAGTTTCGTCGATTGCGGTGGGGAGGCTCCGGCGATGGTCTTGACTGCACCGCCGCGTGCGGCAGTCTGGCGGGCAAGCATCGCTCCAAGGGGACTATCTTCATGACTGACACCGCCACCCGCCGCGCCGCGCGCGCCGGCCTTGCCGCCCTGCTGCTGTCCGGCTCGGGCATCGCCTTTGCCCAGGCCGTGCCGATCGTCCAGCCGGGCGCGCCCGGCCAGGCGTCCAAGACCCTCTCCGCCGACGAGGCGACCAAGCTGGCGCAGGCGAGCTACACCGCCTCGGACGTCGCCTTCATGCAGCACATGATCGTCCACCACCGGCAGGCGGTCGAGATGGCCAAGCTGGTCAAGGACCGCACCAACACCGAGGAACTGAAGACCATCGCCGGCCGCATCGAATCCTCGCAGGCCGACGAGATCAGCTTCATGCAGACCTGGCTCAAGGAGCGCGGCGAGCCGCTCGAGGACCCGGCGATTAAGGGCCACGGCGAGCACCTGCACCACATGATGAAGGGCATGGCCTCGCCCGAGGACCTCAAGGCGCTGGCCGCCGCCAAGGGCACCGATTTCGACCGCCAGTTCCTGACCCTGATGATCGCCCATCACGACGGCGCGGTGGACATGGTCGACGGCCTGCTCGACGAGGAGGGGACCGCCGCCGATCCGGTGCTGTTCCAGTTCGTCGGCGATGTCGAGAGCGAGCAGAAGGCCGAGATCGGCAAGATGGACAAGCTGCTTGCCAAGCTCTCGCCCGATCCGCGCTCGGGCCTTGCCGCCGGGTTCACCGATGCCGGCGAGGCGATCCTCGGCCTGACCAAGGTCGCGACGCTTGCCAAGCCCGCCGGCTTCTTCAACCCCGACAACCCGGCCGAGCTGCGCCTGCCCAAGCCGCCGAAGAAGGGCAAGAAGGCCGAGAAGGAGGCGACCGCGGCCGCAGCCGCCACTGAAGCCGCACCCGCTGCCGGCGCAGCCCCGGCCCCGGCCCCCGCTGCCGGCACCGCCCCCGGCACCGCTGTCGCCGCCGCCACGCCCCCGCGCGAGGAGGAAGACCTCACCGACCTCGCCGAGCGCGGCCCGCTGCTCGATTTTGCCAACACCGACATGGCCTTCTTCGGCGATGTCATGGTGGCAGGCTCCTATCACGGGTTCAACATCTACAAGCTCGGCGCGGACGGCGTGCCCGCGCTCAAGAGCTCGGTGGTCTGCCCGGGTGGTCAGGGCGACGTCTCGGTGGTCGGCAACCTGCTGGTGATGAGCGTCGAGCAGACCCGCGGGCGGCTCGATTGCGGGCTCGAGGGCGCGCCGGGCAAGGTCAATGCGGAACGGTTCCGCGGCCTGCGCATCTTCGACATCTCGGACCTCGCCGCCCCCCGTCAGGTCGGCGCGGTGCAGACCTGCCGCGGCAGCCACACCCACTCGATCGTCAGCGCCGATGCGCGCCGCCTGATCGTCTACAACTCGGGCACCGCGGGTATCCGCGACGAGAAGGAGCTGGCCGGCTGCATCGGGGAAATCCCCGGCGATACCCGCACCGCACTGTTCTCGATCGACGTGATCGAGATCCCTGTCGCCGATCCCTCCAAGGCGCGCATCGTCAAGTCTCCGCGTGTCTTCGCCGACGAGACCACCGGCGAGATCGCGGGCCTGTGGACCGGCGGCGACCACGGTGACGGCACCCAACGCACCGCTCCGACCGACCAGTGCCACGATATCACCGTCTTCCCGGCGCTGAAGATCGCGGCGGGCGCGTGCTCGGGCAACGGCATCCTGTTCGACATCGCCGATCCGCTGAACCCGAAGCGTATCGACGTCGTGACCGACACCGGCTTTGCCTATTGGCACTCGGCGACCTTCAACAATGACGGCACCAAGGTGATCTTCACCGACGAGTGGGGCGGCGGCGGGCGGCCGCGCTGCAAGGCCTCGGACCCCAAGACCTGGGGCGCCAATGCGATCTACGACATCAAGGACGGCAAGCTGGTCTTCCGCGCCCATTACAAGATGCCCGCGCCCCAGTCGGACAAGGAGAACTGCGTCGCGCATAACGGCTCGATCATCCCGGTTCCGGGCCGCGATCTGTTCGCGCAAGCCTGGTATCAGGGCGGCCTTTCGGTGATGGACTTCACCGACAGCGCCAATCCGAAGGAGGTCGCCTATTTCGATCGCGGGCCGATCGATGCCAAGCAGATGGTGCTGGGCGGCTACTGGTCGGTCTACTGGTATCGCGGCCACATCTACGGCACCGAGATCAGCCGCGGGATCGATGTCTTCTCGCTCAAGGCCGGCGACGCTTTCACTGAAGCCGAAATCGCCGCAGCCATGGCCGCGAAGTATGAGGACAACCGCTTCAACCCGCAGACCCAGACCCGCGTGACGTGGGACAAGGGCGTGATCGAAGCCGCCGAGGCCAGCCGCAAGGGCGGCTGAGGCGACACAGCGAAGGCAGAAAGCGCGCGGGCGTGGCAAAGGTCACGCCCGCGCGTTTTCGTTTAGCGGCTGTTGGTCGCAGCGGCGTGGAAGCACCAGGCGCACACCGACCACAACAGGGCGAAGAAGGTCAGAACGCCCCATTCGACCGCGTGGCCCGGCATCATGAACAGCGCCGCGACGCCGACGGCATATTGGCCCACGGCGATAGCCCCCGCGATCCAGCGCATCGCGCGCGGACGGAACCGGAAGGCCGCCCCTGCCACGAAGCCGGCCAGCACCATCAGGAAGAACATGACGTTGACGGAATCGTCGTCGCCGATGATCCCGACGGCAGCGTTCGACCAGAAGGTGAAGAAGGCGGTGAAGCCGGTCAGGATATAGGCAGCCCGCGCGGTGCCCGGGCGGGCGAAGCGCGCGGCGAGTTCGACCACGCTGCCGACAAAGCCGAGCAGCAAGGCGGCAAAGACGAAGTCGCTCGCGGTCCAGTTGACCTCGGCGGTGAACTGCATCGCGAAGGCGGGGAGCAGGAGGACAGCCAGCAGGCTCCCCCAGCCGGCGATGCGCCAGCCATTGAGCAGCGGGGCGCGGCGGGTGGTGGTGTCGGTCATGGTGATCGGGCCTTTCGGTGGTGGTTGACTGGCCGGGACCCTGAAGCGCGGGCCGGTGAATGGCATGAGCAATTCCTGAGCAATGGCTGAAATCGCGCTGGCGGCTTGCCAGCGGCGGCAGATCGCAGCACATCTCGCGGGGCATGGCAGACCCGCCCACCACCCTGCATTTCGGCCCCTTTGCGCTCGATGCCGACAACCGCCAGTTGCGGCGCGACGGCGTGCCGGTCGAGCTGGGGAGCCGCTATTTCGACGCGCTGTGGCTGCTCGCCGAGCGGCCCGGCGAACTGGTCTCGAAGGACGCCTTCATGCGCGAGGTGTGGCAGGGCATCCCCGTCACCGACGAGGCGCTGACCCAGTGCATCCGCACGCTGCGCCGTGCGCTCGGCGACGAGGCGGGGGCGCCGCGCTTCATCCAGACCGTGCCCAAGCACGGCTACCGCTTCATCGCCCCGCTCGCGCCCGCATCCGCCCGGGTCAATAGCGCGACTGCGCCGGGTGCGCTCGCCCCGGTCTCGGCCATTGCCGGGACCTGTACGCTGGCCGGGCTTGCCGCAGGGGCGCTGGCGGGGCTGGTCTACGGGATCGCCGCCGGAACGGGGGGCGGCGGGCAGGTGCTGATCCTGGCCGCGATGGTCGGCGCGCTGGGCCTCCTTGCCGGCGCGGGCCTCGGTGCGGCGATGGCGGCGGCGATGGCCTTGCGGGGCGGGGGCGAGCGATGGGTCATCCCCGCCGCCGCGCTCGGCGGGCTGTGTGTCGGCGCGCTCGGCAATCTGCTCGGGCGCGAGGGCGTGGGGCTGCTGTCGGGCCTTGCCATCGGGCCGGTGACGGGTCCGTTCGAAGGGCTGGTGCTCGGCACCGCGACCGGCATCGCGGCAAGGGCGGCGCTGGCAGGGCAAGGCCGTCGCAAGGCGATCGCCGCAGCCCTCGGGACGGGAATGCTGGCGGGCGCGCTGATCCACCTTGCCGGCGGCACCCTGCTCGCCGGATCGCTCGCGGCCTTGCAGCAGGGCCTCCCCGGAGCGCAGCTCGACATGGGGCGGATCGGCCCGGGCGGCTTCACTCCTGCCCTGCGCGCTGCCACGGCGATGATCGAGAGCGGGGTCTTCGTGACGGCGATAGCGGCGGGCCTGCTCGCCCTGCGCGCCCGCCAGCAGCGAGCCTAGCCGGCGCCCGCGCCCGCCTTGCGCTTCTCCAGCCACGGACGCAGCGGGAAGAGCCACTGCTCCCTGATCGAGAGGCGCTTGCGGTCATCCTGCCCGACGAGCGCGCTCTCGCCGTCCCTGTAGGTGCCGAACAGGCGGTCCCAGAAGATCACGCTGTTGCCATAGTTGCAGCGCGTGTCTTCGTAGCTCGTGGCGGTGTGGTGCAGCGAGTGGTTGCGGATGGTGGTGAAGAAGAAGCCGTACCAGATCGGCGGGTCGGCCCTCACATTGGCATGGGCATAGGTCGCGATCGCCCCGCCGACCATGAAGCTGGCGAACAGCGCGTTCTTGTCCACGTCGAGCAGTGCGGTCACGCCGATGCTGATGAGGAGCAGCTCGACGGGGTTGCCGACGAAGCCCTTGGCGGCGTTCAGCTGCGTCACATGATGGTGCGGCGCATGAGTCAGCCACAAAGGCGTCCAGTCATGCATTGCGCGGTGCATCCAGTATTGCCCGAGCTCGAAGGTGAACAGCACCGCCATCGCCTGCACCAGGAAGGGCATGTCGGCGAGCCACGGGGTGGCAATGCCCCATTGCTCTTTCAGAGCCCGCAGCGGCGAGTGGATCAGCGCGTCGGCGGCATAGCCGATCACGGTGTAGCTCAAGGCAACGTAGAACAGGTCGGTGGCAAGCTCGCGCCGGTTGATGCGCCAGCCGGGGTGCCGCTCGAACAGCAGTTCGAGTCCCTGCACGAAGGCGAGTGTGGCAAGACCGACCACCGGCAGCATCCATGGCAGATCGACCCACTCGGCCGGGGCGAAGGCCCAGAAGGCCAGGATCGCCGCGAGGGTCGCGGGCGGCAGCAGATTGACGAGCGATTGTTTCACCGGATCGTCCTCCCCCGAGGATTAGTCCGGCAAATATGCCCTGTTTTGCCCTGAAAGGATACATCCTTTGGCATAGCCCTCCGCCCGCACCCGGAAGCGGGCGGGCTGGAGGCGGCGGTGCGGCAAGGCCTCAGGCGCGGGCGGCGACCTCGGCGGCGTCGAAATAGTGGATACGCAAGGTCCGCAGCAGGCCATCCTCGAAGGTCCCGGCCTCGCAGATCGTCTGGGTGAACGGCGCGGAGCCGTCCTTGGGGTGCATGGTGAGGCGGATCACCATCACCGCATGGGTCTCGCCCCCGGTGCAATCGAGGATTTCGAGATCGGTGGCGGCCCAGGTGCCATACATCGCCGCCGCGCAGCGTTGCAGCGCGTCGCGGCCCCGCCACTCGCCCGCAAAGGGCAGCGAGTTCGCCTCGTAGAGCACGAAGTCGGGATGGATCAGCGCCTCGACCGCGTCCCAGTCGCGGGTGCCGGCGGTGGCGTAGACCTTGGCGAGGAGTTCCCTCGGAGAGAGTCCTTGCTGTCCTACCGCTGCGCTACTTGAGGACGTCACTCCTCGATCGTCCCGATCAGGTCGCCGACCTTGTAGACCGCGCCCTCCTCGCCGGTGGGATGGATGATCCCGCTGGCCTGCGCCTCGATCTCGGTGGTGCTCTTGTCGGTCTCGACGGTGTAGATGATGTCGCCCTTCTCGACCCGCTCGCCATCGCCGAACATCCATTCGACGAGGGTCATTTCAACGGCGCTCATGCCGAGCTTGGGGATGCGGATTTCGCTCGCCATTAGAGTTTACCCCCTAAACCTTACCAAGGCTTGCTTTGATCTGTTCGATGATCTGGCCCTTGTTCGGGATCCACGCCTGTTCGAGGTGGCTGGCGAAGGGCACGGCGGAGAAGGTCCCGCCGACGCGCCGGACCGGGCCTTTCAGCACGTCCCAGCACTTTTCCTGGATGTTGGCGGCGATTTCCGCGCCGGTGCCGAAGGGGCGGACGGCTTCGTGCAGGGTAAGCGCGCGGCCGGTCTTGCGGACCGATGCCAGCACGGTCGCCTCGTCATAGGGCGCGATGGTGCGCAAATCGACCACCTCGACGCTGATGCCCTCCTTGGCGAGGTCATCGGCCACGGCCAGCGCGTCGAGGACGGTGCGGCCATAGGTGATGATCGAGATGTCCGTGCCCTCGCGCGCAATCGCCGCCTTGCCGAGCGGGACGCGGTAGCCCGGGCCGGGATCTTCCGCCTTGAGGCCGTAGCACAGGATGTTCTCGATGAAGATCACCG
>VFQO010001692.1_pt1 | contig 15917 bp, 17 predicted proteins | sample 3512331 | NCBI WGS metagenome assembly VFQO01 (sample SAMN10412371, study PRJNA504923) | tailings metagenome | isolation source: Replicate 3 from Balatoc abandoned mine | place: Philippines: Itogon, Benguet | collected 2017-08-28
GACATCCCGAGGTCTCCTTGTCCAGTCGGTGACACAGCTGGGCATCTGCTGTGTGGGCCTTGGCAAGGTCGAGAATGTTCTGCGCCTCATGCCTGTCGTCTAAGCTCGATAGGTAAGGCGGCTTGTTGATTACCAGGTAATCCGCGTTTTCAAACAGTATTAGGTTCTGAAAATCAATTTTCTTCATGGAATTCCTGTCTCTTTTTTAAAGAGGCTGCAAAGGTACGGATTTGACTACTCTGAAAAAAGTAGAAGTCAAAGATCTGTTTTTTGGCTATGCTTGCCTGTTCCATTGAATTTTATCAGTTTTCTTTGTAGCTAAATGAATTCAGAACCTTCAAGTCCTCCTTCTAATAGCCTGATTCCAGATTTACGCCGGGTGAATGTCACTCGGTATGTAATGCCTTTGCGGGAAGGTGGATCTCTTCCAGCATTGGCCGATGCAGATGATGGATTTAGCTATGTGCTAAAATTTAAAGGAGCTGGTCAACGCGAAAAAGCCTTGATTGCTGAACTGATAGGAGGGGAATTGGCCAGATTTCTGGGATTCAAAGTACCAGAACTGGTTTTTGCGGATTTGGATGAAGCTTTTGGTAGGTCTGAGGGGGATGAAGAAATCCAGGATTTGCTTAAAGGAAGTCAGGGAATCAATCTTGGTCTTCACTTTTTATCTAAAGCTCTGACTTTTGATCCGGGTGCTACAGTTGTAGATGAATGGACGGCGTCGAAGCTTGTCTGGTTTGATGCTTGGATTACCAATGTAGATCGGACTTTTCGCAACACCAATCTCCTAGTCTGGAATCGGGAACATTGGCTAATCGATCATGGGGCTTCCTTGGTATTTCATCATGCTTGGGAGAATTATGAGCGACAGATAGTTTCTCCGTTTCCTATGATTGCGAATCATGTACTTCTGCCTTTAGCGACCAAGTTGGAGGAAGCCGATCAGGAGTTGAAAAGCAAGTTAAGCCAAGATGTAATCAGGCAAGTGGTGGACTTGGTGCCGGATGAGTGGATTCTGGCGAGTAGAGATACGGATACTGCCGAGGAGGCACGGGCTGTCTATGTGGACTTCCTCTGGAGTCGTTTGGATCAATCTTTTCACTTTGTAAACGGAACCATCGATGCCAGAAAAGCACTTGTTTGAATATGCGCTCATCCGCGTGGTGCCTAGAGTAGAGCGGGAGGAGTTTGTCAATGTAGGCGTAGTGGTCTGCTGCAAGCGACTGGATTTGCTTTTGTGCCGCATTGAGCTTTCTCAGGAAAAAGTGTTGGCATTGGACCCGGTGGCTGACCTCGAAGTGATTACAGGCTATTTGGCTTCTTTTGAAAAAATCTGCCGTGGAGAGCGAGGAACAAATCCAATTGCCCTTCAGGACGCCGCTTCTCGCTTTCGGTGGTTGACCGCCAATAGAAGTTCAATGCTTCAGACTTCCCGGCCACATGGCGGGCTTTCGGAGGATCTCCAAAAGACTTTGGATTGTCTATTTCAGAATTATGTCGCCTGAGCTTCCTTTTCGCTTGCTTTTTTTTCCTTTTCCAGAGGTAAAGAAAAGCTGAAAACAGAGCCCTTGCCGAGCGTGGAAGCGACGTTGATTTTGCTTTTGTGTCCTTCCAGGATATGCTTGGCGATGGCGAGGCCCAGTCCAGTTCCGCCTTCTTTTTTGGATCGGCTTTTTTCCACCCGATAAAACCGCTCAAAAATCCGCTTCAGGTCTTCCGGAGGGATTCCCGGTCCATTGTCTTTGATCTCGACCAGCAGAGAGTTTTTTTGTCCTTTGAGATTCACTTTGACTTCACCGCCCTCATTATTGTACTTCACCGCGTTGAAGATCAGATTTTGGCAGACGCGATATATTTTTTCCTTGTCGGCCAGGGTTCGATAATTTTTCCCGGCCTCAAACTCCAGGTGAATGCTGACATTGCGTTTGGATGCTTTGTGCTCGAGTTGCTCGATCACTTCGCTGACTAAGTCCTTGAGATCAAATTCGCTGAAGGTAAATTTGATCACTCCACTTTCCATCTGATTGAGCGTCAGGAGGTCCTGGACTAGAATATCAAGTGAATCTAGGCTCTTGGCAGCGCGTTTTAGGAATTTCATTCGCACCTGCTTATCATCGATCGCTCCGTCGAGAAGTGTATGAATGTAGCCCTGCGTCGCAAAAATGGGCGTTTTGAGTTCATGGGAAATGTCAGCGATAAACTCTCTCCTGAACTCTGCATTTTTCTGGAGCGTATCGATCTCTCGCTGACGGGCTAGCGCATAGTTATTGATCACAGAGTTGATTTTGCCCAAGGGAGAAAGTGAAGACCTCAACGAACCTGTCTTGGCATTGACCTCGCTGAGATCTTTTTTTTGAATTTTTTCAAGCAAAAGATAAATGTTACTGATCTCTCGGAACACCAAAAACTCCAGGGTAAAGTTGATCAGCAGATAGGATATCGAAAAAGAAAGCCCTCCTGCCAGCAGGAGGACCGTGAGGGTAGATTCCCTTAGAAGGGATAAAAAAGCGACCACCAGGGCGGAAATAGCCAAGCCCAAAATCAGTGAAATTCCCCTAGAGGTAGTCAGCATGCTAGTTTATCCTTGCTCAAATTTATAGCCCACACCTTTGACCGTGGTGATGTATTCCTCGCCGATTTTTTCCCGAACCTTGCGGATATGCACATCCACCGTCCGGGCGAGCACAAAGACATCTGTGCCCCAGATGTTTTGAAGTAGCTCGTCTCGACTAAAGACCATATTCGGGTTTTTTGCCAAGAAATACAGCAATTCGAATTCTTTTTTTGGTAAAATAATCGTTTTTCCGGCTTTCGTGATCGTGTAGCTGCCTCTATCGATGACCAGATCACGGATTTTGATCACCGCTTGATCGAGTTCTTTTTTGGTTTCCCTGCGGAAAAGTGCCGCAATTCGACTCATCAAGGCGCGAGGTTTGATCGGCTTGGTAATGTAGTCGTCAGCACCTACATCAAAAGCTGCCACTTCGGAATACTCTTCCATACGGGCAGTAAGGAAGATGATGTAGGTACCTTTCAGTTCGGGGATTTGGCGGATTTGAAGGCAAGTTTCTACTCCATCTTGATTGGGCATCATGATGTCGAGTAGAATCACGTCCGGGTGAAACTTTGTGGCGATCTTGACAGCTTTGATACCGTCCTCAGCAGTTGCTACCTCGTAGCCCTCCTTTTGTAAGTTGTATTTGAGAATTTCTACAATGTCCGGTTCGTCGTCCACGACTAGGACTTTGATTTTTTGCTTCTCGCTCATGAAGGGATTTCTTAATAGTCCGGTTAAAATTAAGGAATATTTGTGGACCGAAACCAAACAATAGTTGGCAAGGATTTGATTTTAGACGCTCCAATCTCCTGAAAATTTCCCCATGTTACCCTCCTGTTAACTAGGTGTGAAGCGATTGTTAATCAATTATTTCTCAATCCATCTGCTGAGGCGATATCGATATTGAGTGAGCCGACAAATAAATTGGCCTTGATTTTTACGGGGATTTTGTTTTGATCCTTAGTCACCCAGACCTTTACAGGATATTCTCCTCTGAAAAGTTTGTTTTTCGGCATTCTAGGGGAAAAAATATACGTTTCTTTTTTGCCAAGGCTGGTTTCGATCTGCTCTGTACCCTCGTATATTAAGTTTAGGTTATAAATTTCCTTATCGAAGAAACCGGTAATTAGGATCTCTTGTCCTTTTCTCAGATTGCTGAGATTCATCGTGCGTAGCAGATAAAATCCGCTGACCAAATCCTGAACCTGTCCGGGCAAAGTAAACTCTTTGACCTCTTTGAGGGCTCTGTTTTCGCGGTCGTAGAGTTCCATTTTGGCCTTTTTATTCACTTGATCAAAATAGACCTTCTCGTGCTTTCGGTATTTACCTTCCTCGATATGCCGATAAGACATCGAGGGCAGCAGAGAGCCAGTGTCAAGGTGTGTGCCCCAATTGTCATTGACTCGTCCAAAAATCGATGCCGCGCCAGTGGTCTGCCCAAAAGCGTCGATTTTGTAATAGACTCGATCTCCTTCCTGAAGCGGTTTTTGGGCTACAATCATTTTAGCTTCGGCTAGGTTAAACCAACCATAGGAAACCTGGAAGTTGAGCACCTCTCCAAAGGTAAAGGCGGTATTGCGAGCAGTGGATTGCCCCAGAGCCGTCACGACCGAAATACAAAGTAGAAGAAGTGTTTTGGAAAGAGATTTCATGGATAGTCTGACAATACGTGGCAAAAACTTTTCAAGTTTTGTTCCAATTCAAAAAAAATACGGATTCATAGGATTAAAAGTACAAATTTGGGTTGCCAAAGCAATACCGTAGTCACACTTGATTATCCCTATACCTTTGGTTAAATTCAAACTTAAATTTTCCATTTTATAATTTTCTCCCATGAGTAATGCAGATAAATTAAAGGCTTTGCAGCTGACGATAGACAAGCTGGAAAAAACTTACGGCAAAGGTACCGTGATGAAGCTGAGCGACAACAAGGTGCAGGATGTACCGGCGATTTCTACAGGATCGTTGGGTTTGGATATGGCTTTGGGTGTGGGAGGAATTCCCCGTGGCCGAGTGATCGAAATCTACGGTCCCGAGTCCTCAGGTAAAACTACCCTCACCATGCACTGCATCGCAGAGGCACAAAAGGCTGGAGGCTTGGCGGCGTTTATTGACGCGGAGCATGCCTTTGATAAGAATTATGCTGAAAAACTCGGAATAGACACCGAAAACCTGCTCATCTCCCAGCCTGACAATGGAGAACAAGCACTCGAAATCGCCGAGCATTTGATCCGTTCGGGAGCGATAGACATCATCGTGATTGACTCCGTGGCGGCATTGGTCCCAAAGGGAGAGCTCGAAGGCGAAATGGGTGAAAGCAAAATGGGACTTCAGGCCCGATTGATGTCTCAGGCGCTTCGAAAACTTACCGGAGCCATAAACAAGACTGGATGTTCCTGCATATTCATCAATCAGCTTCGCGAAAAAATCGGAGTCATGTTTGGTAACCCAGAGACCACCACGGGCGGTAATGCATTGAAATTCTACGCTTCTGTACGTCTCGATATCCGTAGAGTAGGGCAGATTAAAGAAGGTGCTGACAATATTCTCGGTAACCGTACCCGGGTCAAAGTGGTGAAAAATAAAGTGGCACCTCCATTCAAAGTGGTCGAGTTTGACATCATGTATGGTCAAGGTATCTCTAAAGTCGGCGAAATCATTGACCTCGGTGTAGAGCTCGAAATCATCAAAAAGGCGGGCTCATGGTTTTCCTACAATGGAGAGAAGCTCGGTCAGGGACGTGACTCGGTGAAAAACCTTCTCCTGGACAACCCGGAACTCATGGAAGAACTTGAAGGTAAAATCAAAGCTGCCTCAGGCTTGCTTCCTACAGAACCAACCGTAGGATTGGAAGATTAAGTACGGGGATTAGATTAAACCAAAAAAGGAGGCCGATCAGCCTCCTTTTTTGTGTTTGAATGAGAAAGAAAGTTAAGCAGTTCGGATCGCTTCCACAGGATCCATTCGAGCGGCAAGCGTCGCAGGGACAATCCCTGCTACTACACCAATGATCGATGACACCCCAAGACCAAGGAGGACATTGCTAAAGGATAAAATCAAGTCCAAACTTCCAAACTGAATCAGACTCAACAGATAAACCAAAATTATTCCCGTCCCCCCGCCAATCAGACTGAGGCACACTGCCTCAAACAAAAATTGGAATAGGATGAAGTAATTCTTGGCTCCCAGGGATTTTTGGATGCCGATGATATTGGTTCGCTCACGTACCGAGACAAACATAATATTGGCAATGCCGAATCCTCCGACTAAAATCGAAAACCCTCCAATCACCCAACCTGCGACCGAAATCACGTCAAACACTGAGCCGATCGCGTTTTGAATAAATTCGGTTTTGTTCAGAGAAAAGTTGTCCTCCTGGGTAGGTTTTAGCCCTCTTTTAGCACGCATGAGTCCAGTCATCTCATTTTCCAAAGCGACAAGTCCCACATCGGTATCTTTGCCTTTGGCGGCGATAGTAGGTTCGAGGCCATTTCGTCCGGTGTAGTACATTTTGGAAAAGGCTCCGAACGGAATCAGGCAAGCATCATCCTTGGAAGGCAAATCCAGGAATCCCTCGCCTTCTTCTTCGAAAATCCCGATAATGATAAATTTCATTCCTTTTATTTTGACCTCCTTACCGATCGGGGTCTGATTGGGATAGAGCACGTTGGCGACTCTTCTGCCCACGATAGCCAAATTCCTGGAAGCATTGATTTCAGCCTCAGTGAAGTATCTTCCCTCTTCGAGTGCCACTTCATAGACATTTTGGTAGGTGTAGGCGATTCCAGTCAGAGCCATGCCTTCAAAAGCATTGGAGCCTGCCTGGACTGTAGCGGTAGCTGAAGCCGAAATAGTAACTCCCTCAGCATTTTTCAGTCTTTCTTCCAAAAACTTGTACTCTGCAAAAGTCCCGGGGGGGCGCTGGAAATATTTCCACCAAGGGTAATCCTGCGGTCCGTTTGCAAATGGAAAACGGTCAACCCGCATCACATTGGTGCCTAAAAAAGCAAAAGATGATTTGATTTTTCCCTCCAGGGAATCCACCAGTGTGAATACGGCAATGATTGCGAAAATCCCAACGGTAACGCCCAAAAGAGACAAAACCGTACGTGTCAGATTGGATCTGAGGGCAGTCAATGCAAACCTGAAACTCTCCCAAGTCAATTGGAAAAACATCATAGCGATAATAGTTGGTTAAAACAATTTGACAAGTTAGCTGAAATTGGGCATTATTGTTATTAACTTTGCACTTTTTAAAGCAAATCACAGAGTTACAATAAAGAGAGACTCATAAACCTCCTATATGAAGTTATCAGATTTCAAATTTGACGTCCCAAAGAAATTAATCGCCCTCTATCCTACAGACAATCGTGATGAATCGCGATTGATGGTCGTGCATCGCAAAACCGGTGAAATCGAGCATAAGTCTTTCAAGGATATTCTCGATTATTTCAGTGAAGGGGATGTGTTTGTCACCAACGATACCAAGGTTTTTCCAGCCAGACTATATGGTAACAAGGAAAAAACAGGGGCGAAAATTGAGGTTTTTCTCCTCAGAGAGCTCAATCCCGATCTGAAACTTTGGGATGTGCTGGTGGATCCTGCACGTAAAATCCGAGTAGGAAACAAGCTTTATTTCGGTGATAGTGATCTTGTGGCTGAAGTGATCGACAATACCACCTCCCGAGGAAGAACGATCCGATTTTTGTTTGACGGAACTCCGGAGGAATTTGAAAAAACCATCGATTCTCTTGGCGAAACTCCTCTACTCAAGGATATCATCGAGCGAAAAGTAGAGCCAGAAGATCGAGATCGATACCAGACTGTATTTGCCAAGAATGTGGGTGCAGTGGCAGCACCGACCGCAGGACTTCACTTTACTCCGCAGCTTTTGAAAAGATTGGAGTTGAAAGGAGTCGAGGTGACGCCGATTACACTTCATGTTGGATTGGGTACATTTCGCCAGGTAGATGTCGAGGATCTGACTAAGCATAAAATGGATTCGGAAAACTACAGCATTCCTGAAAGGACCGTTTCACTCGTAAATGATGCGCTGGACAACAAACGACGTGTCGTAGCTGTGGGAACTACTTCGCTTAAAACTGTCGAATCATCAGTAACCGCTGGAGGAAGGCTCAAAGCCAGTAGCGGATGGACTGACAAGTTTATTATTCCTCCTTATGAATTTAAGATTGCCAATTCACTGATCACGAATTTCCACTTGCCGGAATCCACTTTGTTGATGACCGCATCGGCATTTGGCGGATATGATCTGATCATGAAAGCATACAAAGAAGCGATCAAAGAGAAGTATCGATTTTTCTCCTATGGAGATGCGATGCTGATTCTATAAGAACTGATAAAAAGCTCCGAAAGGGGCTTTTTTCATTTTTAGTCTCTTGGGATTTCAGTTGATTCATTTTAGGGGACAGTTACCTTTGTATCAAAATCAGTCGAATGAAAAAAGCCGCGATCGTAGTAGCAGGAGGAAAAGGTACCCGAATGGGAGGAAAGCTTCCCAAGCAATTTTTAGAGCTCGAGGGCCGACCGATATTGATGTATACGCTCGAGGTGTTTTATCAGGTCGATCCTCAAATGGAATTGGTTTTGGTTTTGCCGGCTGATCAGCTACTTTTCTGGGAACAGCTCGTTGAGCGACTCCATTTTTCTGTTCCTCATCAGACTGTCATCGGAGGGGCGAGTCGGTTTCAGTCGGTCCGAAATGGCCTCCAGGCAGTTTCTTTCTCTGATGGTTTGGTTGCCATTCACGATGGTGTCAGGCCATTTGTCAGTCAATCAGTCATCCTTAAGAGTTTTGAGATGGCGCAGCAGACCGGAAGCGCCATCCCGGTGATCGGTCTGAAGGATTCGATCCGGGAGGTTTTTCCTCATGGGCAAAGTGAATTCCGGGATCGGCAGCATTATCGGCTAGTTCAGACGCCACAGACTTTCCAGTTGAGCAAAATCCGTCAGGCGTTTCTCACTCCGGAATCCGATCAATTTACCGACGATGCCACAGTCTATGAGTACCAAGGATGGGAAGTCACCCTGATCGACGGGAATCCCGAAAATATCAAAATTACCACGCCCGAAGATCTCGACTACGCTGCCTACCTACTGCATCGCAAAGCAAGTCGGTAAATTTTCAGCTGCATTTTCACCGACGATTTTCCCCCATTTACCGACTTTTAGCAGGTGCAGACCTAATCCCTGTTTGGCAGGTAAGCGGGCTGAGATACTTTTGGACATCAACTTTATTCAACCGCTTCATGAAACCTTATAAAACAAAAAACAACGATGGGAGCATTGCTTTTGGATTTATTGTCCTGGGCATCGGTGTGATTCTTCTGCTTCGCAAAATGGGCTTTTTCATCCCGGGATGGGTACTTTCCTGGCCCATGATATTGATTGCCATTGGCACATTTTCACTGGTCAAGCATGAGTTTAGAAGCTTTTTTGGCGCCGTGATGCTGTTTTTGGGATCCTACTTTCTCCTTCGAAATGAATTTGGGTTTGACTTTGGCCTTGGGCAATATGTATGGCCCATCGGATTGATCGTGTTGGGACTCTATCTGATTTTTCAAAAGCGCAGAGAAAATCAGGTGCTGGATGATATCAGAAAGAACTGGGAGTCCAAAAACAAATCCGGCTTTTCCTCCTCTTACAATAAAACCGAGGACGCCAAAATTGTGGATGAGAGTACCAGTCAATCTCAATCCGGTACAGGTACTGCAGAGGGATTTACCCGGACAACCGGGACGTCCTTTGCCGATCGGCTGAATATCGATGCGATCTTCAGCGGAGTAAATCGTCGGCTGATGAGTAAGAATTTTCAAGGAGGGAAAATTACGGCTGCTTTTGGCGGGGCTGATATTGATCTGACTCAGTCTGACTTTGAGGGAGTGGTGACGATTCAAGTGGATATTATTTTCGGAGGAGTCAAAATGATCGTGCCACCGCACTGGGATATCCGGACTGAAGTGAGCAATATCGCTGCGGGTATCGAAGACAAGCGATTCTTCAGAGAAGGCGGCGTAGATCCCAGCAAAGTGATCATTCTGAAAGGAACAATTCTCTTTGGCGGCTTGGAAATCAAATCCTTTTGATCAAATTAAACCAACTATTTAACCCCAGTAGATTTGTTTTTCCAAGCTTTTTCCAACCCTTCCATTGGAAAATGGATCATCCCCGGAGCCGGCATCGTCTGGTTCTTGGGATGTTTCTTTTTGCTTCGTTTTTATGGGATAGGAGGAGAGATTCCAGAGGCCGATGCAGCATTTTTTACCTTGTTTTTCATGGGAAGTATGCTGGTGCTGGACCGCTTATTCACCTTTTTTTCTCCTAAGGGGAAATATGTCTGGTTGGTTTTTGTAGTGCCTGTAGGGCTTACGTTAGTTTCGGTTTATGGGCATTATTTTTTTATGAGTTGGTATTTTGATGAGGAGTTGGATTATCTGAAGTTTTTGGAGCAAAGTGTTCCCTTGCGGATGACTGTGTTTGGTTTGACTCAGCTTATGGTGTCATTGATGGCCTTGGTATTGTCCAGGTTAGAGCGTCAGGATCAGCTCAATAGGCGGGAAGCGCAGATGATTCAGCTATCTAAAGACGCCGAACTGGCTCAGCTCCGGCAGCAGCTTCAGCCTCATTTTCTGTTTAACAGTCTCAACTCGATCAATGCTTTGGTGATCTCTCAACCCAAAAAGGCCCGGGAAATGATCCTTTTGCTTTCGGATTTTCTCCGGGGTACGATCCGAAAAGACACCCAAAGCTGGGTCACCCTCACCGATGAGCTCAACTACCTCAAGATGTATCTGGATATCGAGAGGGTTAGATTTGGGCACCGGCTGGAAGTGACCTTTGATGTGGAGGAAGCCTGTCTTTTGCTCAAAATCCCCCAGCTACTTATCCAGCCCCTGCTCGAAAATGCCATCAAGCATGGTCTCTACGGCGTGACTGGAGAAGTGGAGATCCGCTTCAAGGCCAAAAAGTCAGATAATTACCTGCTGATTCTGGTGGAAAACCCCTTTGACTCTGCCAGTAGTGTGGCTGAGGGTACAGGATTTGGACTGAGTTCGGTGGAGCGGAGGTTATATTTGCTGTTTGGTCGTGCCGATTTACTTGAAGCAAAATCTGAATCCAACACCTTTTTGGTATCCTTGAAAATCCCCCAATACCTATGATCAAAACCTTAATCATCGATGATGAGCCGCTGGCAGCCGGACTCGTGCAGGAATATCTGATGGACTTCCCACAGTTTGAAGTGGTAGAGATATGTCAGGATGGCTTTCAGGGGCTAAAGGCTATCCAGCAGCATCAGCCGGATTTGATTTTCCTGGATATTCAGATGCCCAAGATCACCGGATTCGAACTTTTGGAACTCTTGGATGAGCCACCTGCGGTGATTTTCACCACCGCTTTTGATCAGTATGCACTGAAAGCCTTCGATGCCAAAGCGATGGATTACCTGCTCAAACCTTTTTCACCCGATCGGTTTGCTCAGGCAGTCGGTCGGTTTTTGGAGGTTTTCGGACAGAAAAAAACCTTGGATGAGGACAAAGATTCCGAGCTTCATCTTTTGGCCGAAAAGAGCAATCGGCTGGTGGTCAGGGTGAAAAATGACATCAAAATCATTCCGGTCGCTGAGGTGAGCTATTTCGAGGCGGAGGACGATTACATCGCGATCCATACCCAGGAGGGAAAGTTTCTCAAAAAAATGACCATGAAACACCTGGAAGAGAGCTTAGATCCAGGAAAGTTTGCGCGGGTCCATCGATCCTATTCAATCAATCTCCAGCAAGTGACGGGCATCGAGCCTTATGAGCGAGATACGTATTTGGTCAAACTGAGAAAAGGGCAAAAGATACCGGTAAGTAAGACGGGTTATTCCCGATTGAGACAGGTTTTGGGGCTATAGTTTTTAACCCGCCTAGCATTCTGAACCTTTGGAGGGTTGAGTTCAAAAAAAAAGCCCTGCAAGATGCAAGGCTTTCGTTTTTAGTATTCGTCCTCGTTGAAGAAGAAGTCATCCTTCGTCGGATAATCCGGCCAGATTTCTTCGATGGTCTCGTAAGGCTCACCGTCGTCCTCAAGCTCTTGGAGGTTTTCCACTACTTCGAGTGGAGCGCCGGACCGGATGGCATAGTCAATAAGCTCATCCTTGGTCGCTGGCCAGGGAGCGTCCTCTAGATAGGATGCTAATTCAAGTGTCCAGTACATAATGTTTATTTTAAAAGGTGTTCCGGATTTTTTAAGGTTGCAAGAATAGTGATTTTTTCAATAAGTAGTTTCTACTCAATATCGAGGAGAAAGTTGCTTCAAAATATAGTTTTTTACATCAATTTTCCGCTTTAGCCCAGAGAGTTTTTTTCGCATCATCATTTCGAAGTCCGGAGTCTGTACTCGGAAGTTCTCCGAATTGTTTTGCATCGTGTCTAGTTCTCCTTGGTCTCGATGGAGTAAGTCCTTGAGAATGGCGGATTTAATCTGATTTTGTTCCTCCAGAGGTTTTTCGTCAAAGTCCGGATATTTACCGTGAACAAGCTTTTCGAGAAATGCTTTTTCGAAAATAATATCCATGAAAAACTGATACGATCTCGCCGGGAGGTTGGCCTCTTTGGGCTTTCGCTGCGGAAGTTTTTTCCAATCTTCCTGAATCGCCTTGGCTCGGGTGGTCAATGCGTAGCTGCTCGGCTGATGCGCCATCTTCTTGAGTTCCTCGACCATGGCTTCGATTTTCTTCATCACCTCACGGGGGTCCATCTGAGGGCCGGGATTGAGGCCTCGCTTGTAGCGGGAGAAAATCCGGTTGTTCAGCTTCGAAAACTCGTCCCAAAGTGGCTGACGCTTTTCAGCAGGTACCTTTCCAGCTTCTTTCCATTCCTTTTGGATGCGTTTGCTGATCTCAAAAGCCATTTTGGCATCGGGCAAGTCGTGTGCCTCTCGGGCTTGGACGACCAAAGCTTCATAGACTTTGATATTTTCCTCAGCCTGCAGTGCAAGACCTTCAAAGAAATGTCTTCTATTTTCGAAGAAGGTCTGAACTGCGTCATTGAACTGTGCCTCGATTTCTTCCTGGATTTCTTTGTCCACCGGGCCGGTTTTGATCCAGCGAAGCTTGAGATCCTTGAATTTTTCGGCGGTTTCTTTCCAGTCGGTATCATTTTTCATTTCCTCGGCTTCGAGGATCAAGGCTTTTTTCACTTCCAGGTTTTTGGAGCGATTAGCCTGAATGATTTCATTGAGATAGACCTCCTGCTGATTGAGCTCTTCGATCAGTGGGATGAAGTCACCCAAAGCATCCGATTCATAAAGGGAGTCGCGGAGGTGAATCAATTTCATCAAGAAGGAACCCTTGTTTTGGTTTTCCTGAATGTCGGTTTTGAGGCGTTCCACCTTTTCTTTGATTTGCTCAAATCTCGCCTCGAAATAGTTGAGTGTGGAGGCTTCATCTTCCTTAACCTCACCGATTTCACGGTCTGGTTTACCCAAAAATCCTTTCAAAAAGACTTTTCCGTCTTTGATATATCCATAGGGATGCTCCATCTCAGTTCAATAGGTTATAGGTGGCTGTTTTCAATTTTGCGCAAAATAATCAATTACAGCGCACTTATCCTAAGAAAGGGATATTTTTGCCATCTTTGCCGATTCAGTCCAACCAAGAATAAAATCACAGCATGAGCGCAGAAAAAATCATCTTTTCCATGGCCGGGGTTTCTAAGATTTACCCCCCACAGAAAAAGGTTCTAAAGGATATTTACCTCTCATTTTTCTATGGTGCCAAGATTGGCGTACTCGGTCTCAACGGTTCGGGTAAGTCTTCTTTGCTCCGAATCATCGCCGGAATGGACAAAGAGTTCCAAGGCGAAGTAGTCTGGTCTCCGGGCTACACCGTGGGCATGCTCGAGCAGGAACCTAAGCTCGACCCGACAAAAACTGTCAAGGAAATCGTCGAGGAAGCCGTAGCCGATACGGTAGCCTTGCTCAAGGAATTTGAAGAAATCAATGAAAAATTCATGGATCCTGCGCTGATGGAAGATCCGGATGCCATGGATAAGCTGATCACCCGCCAAGGTGAAGTTCAGGAAAAGCTGGACGCCGCCAACGCCTGGGAACTGGACGTGATGCTGGATAAAGCCATGGACGCCCTTCGTCTCCCGCCTGCGGATGCCAATGTGGCCAATCTTTCCGGAGGTGAAAAGCGTCGTGTAGCACTTTGCCGCTTGCTCTTGCAAGAGCCGGACGTGTTGCTTCTTGATGAACCTACCAACCACCTCGATGCGGAATCGGTGCATTGGCTAGAGCAGCACTTGCAGAATTACAAAGGGACCGTCATCGCCGTGACCCACGACCGTTACTTCCTGGACAATGTGGCCGGATGGATTTTGGAATTGGACCGTGGAGAAGGTATTCCTTGGAAAGGCAACTACTCCTCTTGGCTGGACCAAAAGCAGCAGCGACTGAAGCAGGAAGAAAAGACCGAATCCAAGCGTCAGAAGACCCTCGAGCGAGAACTCGAATGGATCAGAATGTCTCCCAAAGCCCGTCAATCCAAAGGTAAAGCCCGTCTCAATGCCTATGATAAGCTCGTTGGAGAAGAAGCGAAAGAGAAAGAAGCAAAACTGGAACTTTTCATTCCTCCTGGACCAAGATTGGGTGCCAAAGTCATCGAGGTAAACAATGTGTCCAAAGCTTATGGGGACAAGTTGCTATTCGAAAACCTGAGCTTCTCTCTGCCTCAAGGGGGCATAGTCGGCATCATCGGACCAAACGGTGCGGGTAAAACCACGCTTTTCAAACTGATCACGGGACAGGAAAAGCCCGACTCCGGAAATTTCGAAGTAGGGGAGACCGTGAAGCTGGCCTATGTCGATCAGGAGCATGATCAGCTAGATCCTAATAAAACAGTTTATCAGCTGATTTCTGGAGGGAATGAGTTGATGAAATTGGGCAATAAGGAAGTGAATTCGCGGGCTTACGTGTCCAAGTTTAACTTTGCCGGTTCAGATCAGGAGAAAAAGGTAGGCGTGCTTTCCGGTGGGGAACGTAATCGGGTTCACTTGGCGATCACGCTGAAAGAAGGCGGTAACCTCTTGCTCCTTGACGAACCGACCAATGATCTGGATGTGAACACGCTTCGTGCGCTGGAGGAAGCCCTAGAAAACTTTGGTGGCTGTGCGGTGATCATCTCTCACGACCGTTGGTTCCTGGATCGAATCTGTACCCATATTTTGGCTTTCGAGGGTGATTCACAGGTGTATTGGTTTGAGGGCAACTTCTCTGATTACGAAGAGAATAAGAAAAAGCGCTTGGGCGATGTGACTCCGAAGCGAATTCGATATAAGAATTTGAAATAAGCATCGACAACCTTTGAGGTCTCTAAGACCTCGAAGGTTTTGAAGAATTTGCTTCGCTTTCCCTAAAAAGACAGCTGAAAACAGATAAAAAACAAAACCCCTTGAGGAGGAAATCTTCGAGGGGTTTGTTTTTGGAGTAGGTGGTTGATTAGTTAGTGGAATCTCATTTCAAGTCAAATTCGAGAAGGAAACTTGAAAAATATAAAGTTTTCTAAGCAATATAGCTTTCGATCAAGGATATAGCTCTCCACTTCCTTGGTCAGCAAGTATCGGACGGAGTAGCTGGATTTTCGGTAAGTATTTGCTAATAATGAAAAGAATCCTAGAATCAAGTGATCAAAAAAGAGACGAATCGATAAATTAATCAAAATCGATGGTTGATGGATCTTTCAATTTCAAAAACAATACGATCATTTGGTCTTCAAAGGGAAGGTTAAGATCGATTGAGTTTTGAAAGGCTTGACTTGTATTTTCAATGTTGATCATGCTTAAATAATCCGGCTCGATGACATTTATAAATGTTTCATTAATTAAGTTTGAATGTTTGAATAAATTAAAATTATCAAAATCATTGTATAAAGATTGCGATGAAATGTGTTTGTTTAGTTTAGAGAAGTAGTAATAGGACATTGTTCTCATTCTCTCATTTTCGAAATTTATATAATTGAATGATATAATTTCATTTGAAAATAAAAGGTTGTCGATTGCGGTTGAGAATGTATTTGATAATGCGTAATCATGTATTTCGTCAACACTATTGAATTTTTGGTTCAATGGGTTTTCAAATTCAATATGCAAATTATTTTTAAGCAAATTTTCAGATATTGAATAGTTAAAAATTGTATCATTAAATGATTGTGATATAAAAATTTGATTATTAGAAATTAAAGGGTTTAAACCTCTGATTTGAAATTTACTGTCTGTTCCTTTTTTTGGGATTGCAGAAAATTCAATAATCCCATCATTCCATATGAGGAGATTATTCTGTAATAATTCATCGTTGT
>VFQO010001693.1_pt1 | contig 15895 bp, 7 predicted proteins | sample 3512331 | NCBI WGS metagenome assembly VFQO01 (sample SAMN10412371, study PRJNA504923) | tailings metagenome | isolation source: Replicate 3 from Balatoc abandoned mine | place: Philippines: Itogon, Benguet | collected 2017-08-28
CTCTCTCTCTCTCTCTCTCTCTCTCTCTCTCTCTCTCTCTCTCTCTCTCTCTCTCCCCTCCTGGCTTTGCGGGCGGGGAATTGCCACTTATGAGTCGAGAGCGCGTCGCCGGCTCTTTTTTTGCACCGTTATTGCGACCGGTTGACCGCCCAGGGACCTTTGAAACGGTCCGCGGCGCTTTCTTTTTTTCTTACTTTCGCGGAGTCAACGCGTCCACGCGAGACTTGCCTTTTTCAAATTTTCCCGTCCTAATTCATTACCACTCTGTACTCGGCTCGCCCAGAGTGTGTACTTTAGGCGAGGGGGATAAACAAGGCAGCCTTGCTAGCGGCGGCGACGGAACGTTCGTGTCTTTTTTTCTCGCGGGCGCCCTCCCCTGTTTTTCTGCCGGCTTTGGGCGGCACCGACTTTCGGCCTTTCTTTTTTTTAGCGTGCGCGCTTTCCGTCTCCGGCCTTTTTTCTTTGCAGTCTATTCTCGGCAATAAGAACCTCGCCCCCCCCCCCCCCTTTTTTTTTTGACACCTGCGGCGGTCTTTAGCTACAGAGGATGCAAGCGGTGCGCTCGGTCGTGCTCGCGGCTTACGAAAAGGGCACCCGCGCGAGCTACGTGGCCGACGAAGATGCCCCGGTCATGTCCCCGCTGGAGGCCGCGGTTGCAGCGGCGCATGGCTACATGCCAGTGACTGCCGACATCAACAGGGACCTTGTGGATCTCTGCAGACGCGGCGCGTTCATTGCTCACATGGCATTTAACATTCCCGCGGAGGCACTAGAGCATTCTGGCAGAGGCACATTTGGCGGCATACAAGATCCAGTGTACGAGGACCCGAGTATGGGTATTGCAGCGTATCACACAGTGCGGCCGCCGAGCGGTGTCGCGCCCCCGCCTCGCGCCCCACTTCCGCTGACATCGTTGGCCACGCTTCTGGATCAACTCATTCTGCTGAGTTGGTCGCGCAGCGGTCACGGCCGCGAGGGCGGAGACGACGAGGCCATGCTTATGGACGGCACCGTTGCGGCGCCTCCGATTGCATGGAGCGAGCTGCGCAATCAAGCACTCGCGGCAAGCCAGGTCTTTCGCTCGACAGGATCCATTTCGGAGATTGTGAAGCGGGGACTGCCCGTCGTGTTTGTTGAGACCATCCGCAACAAGTACGAGGATGGCCAAGTCGACGATACGTTTCGCGGCGTGCCCGAGGATAAGATACCCGATGCAATTTGCGAGGCTCCCAGGATTTACAGACTGTGGGTATTTATTACAAAGGAGGCCGTGGGCGCGAACGCCGAGGCAGAGCCGCGCGCCGAAGATCGGTTTCAGGATCCGCTACCACACGGAGACCGGCGTCAAGATCCCACCGGCGCCTTTGCCGACGTCGACCTTGCGATGTTTGGCGGCGCCGATGTCGACGGAGTGGCGCCGGATGGCGCCGTGCAGCCCGAAGCGGCACCTTTACTCGACGCGGGAGACGACCCAAGCGTAAACGATGACGGTGGCGGCGCGGGCGTGTTCAATCCCATACCGCGGTTCATTTACGAGTGCGTCAAGCGAAACGCGGAGTATGCCTATGCATCCCGCGCGCTGACTCGCGATGCCACGGCGGCACAGAACGAACTTGATCCTAAACACCCGACGAATGCGCTCACGCAGGCCAAGGACAAGATCAAAACCAAGGAGAACATGACAGAGATGGAGCGGGCGCGACTGCAGCAGAAGCATATAGAGGAGCGTAGTTGGCTCAACAAATGGATGCGTCGCCAGAGCAAAGTCGCGGCGTCGTCGGGCGAGCTGGACTCGATTGCACTGCTGCGCGCGAATGGCATATCGGCCTATGTCGCGGATTACCAGCACAAATATCGCATGTTGCACGATGACCACGGCCTCACTGTGCCACGCGGCTGGGAGTATGCTGTTCTCCGGGCGCTGCCGTCGACCCGGGGTGTCAACCACTACGACTCCAGCGATCGCGTGTTTCAGGCAGACAAGAGCGATGTCGTGGGGTCGTTGCATGCGTATGTCTCGAGCGCCGTCGCTCCCGTATACGACCACAAGAATGCCAACGCGATGCCTCCGGCTTGGACATTGGATGTCGCGCCTCCCCTGGAGACGGACAGTGACCTCGAGGGCACGGAGGCACTTCGTCGTATTGTCCATCAATCCCATGCGCATGGCAAGCGCCGGAGAGCGCGTGCAGCAGCGATGGAACCCTCGGCGGCACCGGCCCCGGCGCGCGCCAGACGAGACGACGACGAAGAAGCGGAACAGGAAATTCGATACGCGGATGATGCCGGAGTATACGCGGACGATATGATGGTTGCCCCAGAGCAGCCGGATGCCTTACCTATCCGCGCGCGGCGCGGCGGGCGCCGTGCCTGGCTGAATGCGGTTGCCCCGGCTGCAGGGATACTGGATGCGCAGACCCTGGAGCAAGAGCGCGGGACATTGGCCATAAGTGCCGAGGATATCATGCGCGAGCAAATCGAGCGCTCGGTGGCCGATGCGGCGCGCGTCTGCGTGTATTCAAAGCACTCCAATGCGACGGGCGCCGCTGCATATGAAACAGTAAAGACGGCGATCGGCGCATGCGCTGATCGCATTGCGTGTGGCCGCAAGTGGAGGAACATATGCGTGCCGGCGGATTCACTGGCTGGCCGCTACGATTTCGCGCTGTCGACAAGCCAGCTATACAATTCCATGGACGCGATGTGCCTGTTTGCCGATAGATCAATGAACATTTCGCAGCTCGATTACGCGGTGTATTATGACATGGCGCCATCTGCTCCGCTATCGGACTCGGCCGCGGCGACGCGGGCGTTGCGTCGGATTCACGAGCTTGCCGGTACGGGCGCCCACCTGTGGTCGGAAGCTGCCGTCGCGGCGGCGACGCTGCGCGATGCAGCGGCGCGATGCAGCGCGCGCCCCGACGTCTTTTCCGCCGCGGTTCGGCGACACTGCACGACGCGTCGCGAATCTGTGCGATTCCTTGCGCGACACGTGCTGGGACACGAATCGGGCGAGCAGCAGGTGCAATCCTTTCGCGGGTTCCCGGTTCTCGCAGACGTGCAGCTCGTCATGCCTACACATGCACTGCCCTGGGCGTTTCAACACATGCCCTTGCCGGCTCTAGTGCAAGACGAGCCTATCGTGGCCGAGTCGGTAGCCATGATCCGCGAGGACGCGCTTGCGCAGGCGTCGGGTGCTCGCACGGGCCGTGTCTGGTCGTACGAGACCGCGTACGCGCTTGCGCGGCGCGCGCTCGCGGGGCAGCGCCCCGAGATTTACATTGACGTCGAGCGTCGACGCGCATCGTTACAGCTGCTTGCGGTATATAGCGCAGATCCGCTGCTCGCTTCGGCGCGGGTGTACAGCCCATCCAAGTACTCCGAGGTCTTGAGTGCGACGGCGACGTCGCCCGACGCCGCGACGAGTATCGGTACTCGGGTTGCTATCGCGTGTAGAAGCGCGACGCTGTATTCGTTTCAGGACATCGTGGACGAGGGCAAACTCTCGATTCTGGTCGACGAGGCAAAGGTTTGCTTTGACGCGCGAGTGGGGCGCTACAGCATCGTCGGTGCATTTACCGGCCAGCGACCGCATCTGACAATGTTCTGTGCGCCAATGCGCACCCCTGTGCGCGCGCACCATAGAGTTGAGCTCCTGGGCGACGCCGCGCATGCTGCAGCGGATGTATCGGGCGATATCGTCAAGAGCGAGCCGGCGGTGGCGCAGACGGCATATGAGAAGTTTATGACGAATCATAGCACGCCATACAACATGATGCGCCGAAATCGCGATCTGCTGAAGCTAGTCGATAACATGTTTACAGGCACCCCGGCTGGAATAAGCACGGGCGTCGATCTAACAAAGGACTCGCTCCTTGCTGTCGTGGGCACGGAGTGTCGTCGCGCGGTGCGCCGGCTATTCCAGACGGCGTTTACGTGCATGATGCGCACGCCCGCGATGTTACTATCCCATCCGCCGTCGATACGGTCTGTCGTCGACTTCTTTCGCTCGCAGCCCCCGGAAAAGACGTGGCCCTCACTTCGGCTTGTACTCTACAAGAACGTGACCGCCTACGCGCACGTGCACATCGTGTACGTGCACTACATTCGTTGGGTGTTTAGCATCCACGGCAATGTGTTGCTTGCCCCGACGCTCCGCACCGCCACTGTGGCCGCGGGCGAATACCACGAGGAAGATGATTTTCAACAATACACCGTGATACTTACGGGAGATCCGGGCACCGGCAAATCGGTGGTGCTGAGCGCGGTGACCCGTGCCATGCTGGTAAATCAGAAGCGCGATTTAACAAGCGTGACGGCAAAGGCCTTTAATATCGAGGGTATCGACGACGGCCGTGTTAGCTACATGCACGAGGTGGGCCAGGCCTACTTGGGCACCAAGGAAGGCGCGGGCAGGCCGCAGGAGTCGGCTGACGCGGAGCGCGTGAATCAGTACAAGAACCTGTTTGAGCGCGGCTACGTCGTGACGCTTGCGTACAATACCTCCGAGAAAAACAAGGACTCTGGCACTCGTACGAGTCAGCTGCACGTGTATTCTATGCAAGGATCTACAATCTGGGTGAGCAACTTGCCGATCGAGAACATGGACCCGGCGTTGCGATCCCGTATGATCGTAATCCACGTCGCTCCGGCGCGTGGCATGACATCTCTAAAGACGTCTGTGGTCGGCCCGGCGGGCGCGGCCGAGGAGGCCGTTGCCGAAGAGGACGTCCCGGTTCTAGCGACCAGCCTCGCGCGAGCTGCGCTGGAGCGCGTGGGGTCGCCGGGGACAACAGAGAAAAGCGCTGCCCTCATCGATACCTACACCGCGATTTCAGCGATCTGTCAGTTGATCTACGTGATGCGGCAAGTGCGCGCGGTGCCCTACCCAATGACAGACGTAATGGAGACGCTGGTCAAGAAGGCGCTTCCTGCGCTGCTTGGCAACCAAGCTGAGCGAGGCGCGCATGTCCGCGCCATGGGTCATATACGCAACACCGCAGTCGCCGAGAATACGCTGCTGATCGCGAATGTGATAACGAGCCGTCCGTGGTCCCAGCACTATCGATACGCCCCGGGTTTGCAGGGACAGCTGATGCCTTTCTCCTTTGAACTCCTGTATGAATGGGCGCCTCGCATGTCCTACATCACCAAGGAAATTGTCGTGATGGCGCTGACTATGCTGCGCGATACATTTGACCAAGCACTGCCAGCGGCTGTGCAGATGGCTCTGTTCAAAAAGATGTGCCCCGACGGGACCACTTCCGCCATACAAAGAACCTCCTACGAAAGGCGTGTTGAGATGACACTTCCGCCTGAACTGGAACGCTATGCGATACAGCAACAGCCGCCTCCTCGGCAGCCGCATCTGTTTGGATTTTTGCACGGAGACGCATCCAATTCCGAGCAAGACATGCCAGATCGCGGCGGCGGCGGCCGCGGTCCTCGCTCAAAACAGAACATGTACACGATCTACAACATGAACTATGTGTTTCTGCCGATCAAGACGACCGGCGGCATGCCGATGGAGAAACAGCTGGCGCTACTCGCGGATTCCGTGCAGAAGGCGCTCGGCACGTACTCGGGCACGCAGATACTGGACGTGTTGCGCGCAATGACGAGAGAGTCGGTGCAGACGACGCCCGAGACGGACCTGAACCCCATTGAGCCAAAGGGGAGAGGTCCACCAGAGGATGCCGGCGCCGCGGGGGCGGGGCACGCCCCGTCCACTGGCCCGCCGCGCAGGGGCCCGGCGTCGCCGCCTGAAATAGCTCCGCCGCCGCCGGCTGGTGCGCTCGCCGCCGCCGCCGCCGCGGATAGACCGACTCCGCATGATCCGCTTGGCATTCGAACCGACCCGATGGCGTTTTACCAGCCGCGCGTCACCCGCCCTGAATCGAGTACTCTCATTGCATGGCTTGAGACGGGGCACAACATGCGTTCGTTGGCGGTCCACGTGCCGACGCTGCTCGCGCAAGCATCGCCCGGACATCACAACTCGACGCAGAAGCTCAACACGTACCGAGCCATCGAGACGATGCTTGCCTCGCACGCGCTCGAGCGGTATCCGCCGCACGTATTTGTCGCCCTTTCAAGGGCATATCCGCACATGAAACCTTCGGTGGATGCACTTCGCGCCCGGCTTACGGCAGATACCGCCGCTGCGCGCCCCGAGTTTTCGTATATCACCACCTTCCCCGCGAGCCCGTTGCTGCTGTTGCAACAACGCGAGGAGTGGATACGCCGGAACAGAGAGGACCTGCTGAGGCAGGGCGTGCGCGTTATCCCGGTGCCATCTCAGCAGCACGAGGTCATGGACTTGATCCGCGTGTCGCGTGATCCAAGTCGCGCGACAACCATTGTCGGTAACTCGAGCCTGCGCGCGGACAACGAAGCAGGGGCAATCCTGACCGCTGGTGAAATGACGCAAAGTGCGCGCCGTGGTCGCCCCGCCGATGCGGACGCGGCGCATGTGCGCCGACTTGCGGTGGACCTGGACTATGAAGCGATGGCACTCAACGCCAGGCGCATATTGGAGGACGAGCACAGCATCAATATGATTGAGACTTTGCCCATAGTTAGTACGCTGGTGTCGCTCGGCAAGGCCCGGGCCATCGCCGGCGCGAGCGTCGCGGATGGCCCGACCCTGGACGAATATCCCGAGTATCCTACCGATATGCTCAAAGAACGGGTTAATACAATCCTGGGTACGTGGATGCTGGAGCGACACGTGCAGTAACGCCGTGCCAATCTCCAGAGTCGCATTTCGCGCATGGAGGCGGCCAAGGCCGAGGCGATACATGGACCGGACCGCGTTTCAATCTCACAGGACAAAGTAAAAAGAAGACCGTCTATGTATAAAAGAATAAACGCAGGGCGAAAAAAAACGGAGTCGGCCGCGCTTCAAAAAAAAGTCAAATTTTATTCCGGGAAACAATAGATTTTTTTTTAAAAAAAGGACGCGCGGAGGAAGGTCGTAGGTCAGCGCCTCCGAAATGCAAGCGACGTTCGTGCTTCGCATCACTGCAGTTGGTCATACTGTAAGCAGCGTGGGAGTCCCGCGGCGGGCCACGCATGCAGCACTCGCACGAGCGCGCGCACATCGCTGCGTGGCGGCGTCGGTGCGCGCAGGTGTACGGCATCTACTACGTGGACATGTCGCACGTGTGCACGCCTCGGTGTAAATTAGTGCGGTGGACAGGCCCGGGGGTGTGCGGCATTGCGGGCTGCGATATCCAATTTTACGGCTGCGAAGAGAGCGGGGTGTACCACTTCTGTGGCACCGACAGGTGCAGACGTGTCGTGTCGACAAGAGACGTTGTCCTCGCCGACGGGGCGTCTCTCGCGTACACAGACGCGTCGTGCTACGGCGCAGGAACTGCCTGTGTTTTCTCTGGCCGCGAGCAACGCGACCGCGAATACGCGCCCGAAAACTGGTACGAAGAGACGACTGACACAATCGGATTTATGCAGCCGGGCTTCGCAGCGGGAGGCAGGCGCTGGGATGCAACCGACGACGGCCGCCTGGACGGCGACGGTGGTTCCTCTGTGGTCCCAAAGGGCGCCCATAGACTGCAGCGAGAGGCGATGAGCCGGATATCGGACGTGTCAACCCGCGCGGGCGCCGAACAGGCGACGATCGCCGTGGTGTCGGCGCTCAACAAGAAGGTCGAAACTGCCGCTCGAATCGCGGCAAAACGCGGCCGGCGCGGACGCGGCAATAAATCTGCGTCCGACGCGGATGCACCATCGGACAAAGAGAGCGCGTCGGAAGAGGAGGCGGTAGGAGAGGACAATGGCCACGCCGCGGACGAGGCTGTTGCCGAGGAAGACGGCGCGCGGGAGGACGCCGGATATTCGGGAGACAGCGATGCTGCCGACGAAGATGGCGCTGGCGAATTGGACGGCGACGACGGGGACGAAGATGGCGTCGGAGCCGAACTCGCGTACGATGACATCATGGACGCCGTCGAGGAAGGCGCGCAGCCGCTCGGCGCCAGTAGCAGCCGGGTCAGTGCGTCCAACGGCGAGCGGCGACCTTCTCGCGTCCGATTTCGAGAAGCGCTGGCCAGTATCATTAAGTTGCCTAGGGTACCGCGGCAAGGTCCGCGGCGAGCGAAACGCGCGCGAGGCGGCGACGAAGACGGCGACGCCGACGGAATGGGGATTTCCGCGGAACGAGCGCGCGCTTCGCAGCTAGCAATGCAGGCGCGCATGCACCGCATGCAACAGGAACAGATTTTCCGCGCCCAGCAGGCCCGCGCGCAGGGCCACTACACGGGCTCCGGCGCCAGCAGCGCGCGGCCGCAGAAACAGCACCCGCGCCGACAACACCCGGCGCAGACAAACGCCTTACACGCGACGATCGAACACGTTCACACAGTCAAGTACAACGGTATCGTCAATCGCGGACGCGAACAGGTCACACACAAGGCCCGCATGAAGCAGGCGAAGGCGGCAACGGAAACCAGGTCGACGTTGCTGGCGCTAGCGGCGCGCGTACCTAGGCGCGCGCCGTCAGTTCCGGCCGAGGCTGCGCCACCGGCACTGCCTGCCGTCGGCGCCGCGATCCCGAGCACGACTGCGTATCAGTATAAGAAGCATGCCTGGTGGGTATTCAGCAGAGCTGATAGCGCCCCCGGCGCGCCCCGGTTGATCTCGCGAGAATCGCTCTTGTCTTGGCGCGACCTTCATGACTATGGCACCACGTGGCCTTCTGCCACTTCTACTACTACTACGACTACCTCGGCACAGGACCGACCGCGCGCGACGTCCTCGTCCCATCCGCAAGCCGATGCGTATTCCGACTTTGCAAGCGCGACGGGCATTTTTCAGGGAGATCAAGTAAAGGTAGCGGAGGATGCATGCATTGTATGCGACGATTACTTTTGGTGCGACGTCGGCCTGTCAGCGGCCGTGCAAGACGCCGTCGACTTTCTTGGCGCGGACATGGCGGCATTCTATCCGCCGACGACGACTCGGTCCGACAGTGAGATCGCCGCCCGTCCCTTGTCCGCGGGCGGCCGCGCTGTAGTTATTGATCTTGCAGAGGCGACCCGGGCGACGGAGATCCCGCGCGGGGCATTTGATTTCGAGACGGGCCCGGCATCGCGCGCCGCTGGCATCTCGCGTCTAATCTGCGAATTGCGCAGCAGCGCAATCGCTGCGTCGCCAGACGCGGTGCGCGATGACCCGGCAAGCCGCGCTGCGCTGGCACTCTTTGCGCTGGTGCTAGAGAGCAATTGCATTCAGTCCAAGGCGCTTTACAGCGTGTTAGTCGAGAGCACGAGTGCTGCGCACCGAGCCATACAGCTACACGCCGAGCGCCGGGCAATCCTCGATATATTCTGTGCCGCATTCCGCCGGGCCCTCTCCGAATCGGCGCCTTCTGTCGCGGCAGGAACAGTAGCAGTGGCGACGACGACGGCGGCGGCGGCGGCGCCCTTGAACCGGCGGCACAGGCCCGTGGACGCGGTGCACCGAGCGCGAGTCGAGCTTGTCCGCGTCATTTACGATCTGCTTGGCACGCGGTTGCACCGGGGCGTGCTGTCGGACGTCATGGCAAGCGCACTGGCTCCTACGTGACCGGCGTTTTTTTTTTTGCCCTGGAGTCATCTGCCGGAGGAGGAGGACGGGTTTTTTTTGATCGGTGTTTGTATTCTTGCGCTGCGTTGGCAATTTTTTTTTGAAACCCGCCTTCGTTGGCGATGCGCGCGGGTGCACCGGGCAAAGCCTTTTTTTGAAAAAAAAGAGAACGAATGCGGAAGCGGTTTACTGCAGCGCGGCGACACGCGCGGGGCGGCCCCGGGATTCTCTGTGAGGAGCTCGCGGATTCACTAAGCCCGCTGTTGCGCAATCGCTGCACGGACATGTTCTTTATCGACCCCCGGCTGCACAACGGCGGCGAGGCGTCTTCAGACTGTCCAGTGGCGGGCGCGGAGCCTGGCTACGACTATCGGAACTCCCCTATCTTGACCGAGCTTTACATGGCATCGCTCCGGTGCACGTCTTCTTCTTCCGCCGGCGCGGGTGAAGCGGCACTCCGCCGGGTTCGCACGCTAAAGACGCCGGCGATGCGCGCGGACGAAATCGCCCGCGCCTGTGACGGTATCCAGAAGGCAGTTCCGCGCCATGGATCATGCGCGCGCTGTCGCGGCATACAACAGGCAATTGCTGCCATGTGGGTGGATATACGGGATGGGGCGCTGGAGCCGGACGATGGCGATATCCGCTTTGCGCGATTTGCCGCGGGGCGGCGAAACCCGGTAGTAACTGCTGCCAGCGACGCCGGCGATCCCGCCCCGTATTTTATAGGCATTGTGCTGTTCACGCCACTGGCTCCGGATGGCGGGCTGCCGCACTCCGACGCTGGTCCCGAGCAACCTGCCAGCACGCGGCTTCTGCTATCTCAGCGACCACTGTTAAGCATGGCCCTGACGCGACTGGAGCTATCGGAGTCTCCGCCGGGATTGCCGGGGTCGCACACGATGCGCCTGGCGTATGTGATCGGGCCCATCCCGTCCGCGGAAGCCTGTGTCAGAATAGTGAACAATGTGATTGTACCGATGCAAGGCGATGTTCTGAAGAGGATATCACGGGCCCACGAAGCATATGGCCGGCAGCAAAACGCAGCTGCGGCGTCGCTGCAGCACCAGTCAGCGTCGTGCATTCGCACGATACGCCGGGAGGCCGGCGACGACGCTGTTTTTATCTACAGCGACGCCGAGCTCCGAGGCGAAGACGGTGACGCTGTGGCCGCCCAGGCTTATCCCGTGCGCGCGGGCACTGGGCGGCTACTCGTCCCCTCCGTGAATTAGCGGCAACGCTTCTTATGTAAAGATAGGATGTACGAGGGGGGTTTTTTTTTAAAAGTATGATACATTGTACATTAAATTCAGCGTGTCGCGATGTGCGACCAACGTAGCACCGACGCATCGAGATACGGCGCCCATCCACGGTTTTTTAGGTTTGTCGCACAGAAATGCAACGTGCATCGTCGCGACGGGATCTCTCGGCTCATCGCCCACTGTAGTCGATTTGAAGAACCGGACATTGTCGTCCGGCAAACAGTGCATCAGCGGGGTTGTTTCGGCAATGAGCGGCGCGCCATCCTGGACAATGCGCTTTGTCTGAGGCGCGTTTACAATCGCGTCCTTGGCGCTATCCCACGCGGCGCCGATTTCCAAGATGTGTTCTACGTGTCGGTTGCCAATCGGGCGGTTGCGAATCAGCTCGCGTTCCGGCGCGCACAAATATGGCACGAGCAATCCATCGCCGCCGGTTGCCATCTTGGAGAGCGCCAGATCGAACGCGCAAGGATATCTCGTCAATCGCGGCGTGGGCTTGACGACCGGGCATGCGGCTCGATAGGGATTGTCGCTTCGTCGTTCAGTCGCGCCGCCGGCCACGTGTCCGTCCGAGCAATGAAGCCACGGATGGAATATCGCGACGGGCTCCGTCTGCTCCGCGGGCAATCCGGCCGCCTCGCGTCGCTCGGCAACGGACAAGGAGGTTGCTCCGGGAGTGTCTTGTAGCTCAATCGAAATAGCAAATGATTCTCCTGGAAATATGAATCCAAGCGGCCACTCGCGGTAATGCTCGGCGTCCAGACTCCCGGTGTACACGGTCGCGGTATACCGCGTCGGATCCGACTGACAGGGAACCCAGGATTTTGGAAACAGCTCTATGCGATTCGGCGGGCGGCGGTGAATCACCATGTGTATCGGGCTGTATTTGCAAAACTCCCACAACCACAACTTATACGCCATTGCCGCGTCGGAGTCGCTCGGCGTGCATGCTTCTTGCGCGCGCTCAAGCGCGTCGTCGAGGCGGTTGTCTGTCCGCTCCTCGATTGGCAGCTGCCGAACAAACCCTTCGTAGGTCGCGCATAAACTGCACAGTTCCGAGAATCGCACGATCAGGGGCGCGGAGTCGGGGGATGCACCTTCGATGTCCATAGGGGGGACGTTGCAGTGGCACACGAAAAAAAAAAGAGAATGCCGAGGCAGCGTTCGCGGGCCGTCGTTGACCGCGGGGTTTTTTGTTTGCGTCTAGAGCGCGATCCCGGCAAGGAGATATCGGAGGCCTAACGGTGCACGTGGCACTTATCGCGGCAAAGCGGCGCTACAATGCCTGCTTCGCAGACCACTGCAGGGGAAAAATAAGGCACGGTCTTTTTTTTCTTGCGGTTGGTCAAGCCAGAAGAAAAACCCGAGCGTTGACCTGCGAGAGCGAACAGAAAAAAAAAACCCAAGCCCGCACTATGGCAAATTGAGTCGTCGTCGTCGTCGTCGCGACCCGGGCAGAGCGGGTCTTTTTTTTCTGCCCGGCAAAGTCGGTAGACGTCTGCGCTTCCTCCTCCCCCTTCCGTCGGACGGAAATATGGCCGCGGCGCGCTCCGCCGCACCCACTGCGACTACGGTCGCGGACTATTATTCGCTGTACTTTCCATCTGCGCTAGTGACGAAGTTTTACGAAATCGAAGGTCCCTGGAGCCATCGCGAGGTATCGATCGGCCAGCGCCATCGGATGGCTGCCTTGGGCGGCGCGCAGCAGATTGCCGCCGAACTTGCGCGGCGCGCTCGGACTGGCGGAAAGTCGCCGGTGGGCGACTATCACGTTGGCGCGATAGGGAATATTCCCTACGAAGCGAATGCCCGAGGGGCGCGGGCGCAATCCAACCCGTGGTACCCCCAGTCGCGGTCACTTGTTTTTGACATTGACATAGCGGAGGACTACTATGCTGACCGAGGTCGCTGTGGGTGCCTTGTTGCCAGCGACAGCAGCGAGGTCGCGGAGTCCGATGCCAGCGGCAGCGCGGCGACTCCCAAGAAATACCGTCTGTGCGAGCAGTGTTGGCGAGCGCTCGGTTGGCTTTCCGTTCTGTGCTATGGCGCTTGCAAAGATTTGTTCTACACGGAGGCCAATGCTACACGTGCCCCTCTGTGCGTGTACACGGGCGGCCGAGGTTGTCATGTGTACGTGCCGCTGACTGGCGTTTTGGGCATGTCAGACGCGTGCCGCGACTTTGTCGCTCGGGCTATAGAGCGGCGCGCCGCGGCGATTCTCGCCAGCGATTTTGATATGGCGGCGTGCATCGACGCAGATGGTATCGTGCTAGACCCACTGCATCCGCTGACACTAGACCGAGGCGTGACTGCGTCTGCCGGACATCTTTCGCGTGGCCTGTTTTCGATACACGGCGGAACTGGGGCACTCGCCCTTCCCATCGACCCCGACCGGCTGCTGCAATGTAGCTCACCGAGCGAGATGCGCGTGGCACCGGTCGAGCTGGCCAATCCTCTTAGCGCCGGGACAAAGGTATTTAATGCAAGTGTGGAGTTTATGAGACAGTGGCTGGCGTCCAATGCCGGTTCAGAGCAGTGATTTTGTATATTTTTTTTTCCGCGGCCCGCCTTCGTGTTCTGTGTACACTAATACCCATCTTTATTTTATTAAAAAAAAGGCCAAGCGCCAAGATTTGTAAAACCGAGTTTAAAGGTTTTTCTTTTTACTTCTCCCGGGCGGGAGTTTGCCGCGGGTGGTTTAATTATACATAGCACATGAGGCGCTGGCCGAGCGCGCTGAGTATGCTTGCCAAAAACGCCCCGGCCGCGCTCAAAAACGACGGCTCCATGTTGATGCACGGCGTCGCGCGCGTGAGCGAAATCCATCGATGGCTCGTCCAGGCTGGGTAGGCGGCGTAGTGGCACGCCAGTGGGGCTGACGCGCAGCCGGCCACTAGGGTGACGCGCGTGCTTTCCAGCAAATACCACACGTAGGCGGACTGGATAATAGCCCGCAGCGTGAGATACTGCGAATTGACGGGAACTCGCGACGCCACTGCAAAGTTGAGGTATTGTACCAGCGTATACGGGTCTTCGGCGGGGAAGATGCAGATCTCGGGGTCGGGGCCGACCGCGCCCGCTGGGTCAAGGTATGGGGCGCTAAAGCGGACTTTGGGTGCAGAGACAATCGGCTGTCCGCCGCCCAGCGCCACGGCAGTATGTCTTAGCACGTCCATGATGTGAAAAAAGAATTGAAGAATGTGGTGCGGTGTAACCCAGGGATTCTCCCCCGTCGTGTATGCAAGCCATGGATCGGCGGTAAGTCCGTATTGGGCACAATACGCATGCCAGCAGGCGCAAAGCGAGCGCATGATTGTAACAAACGGCGGCTGCTGCAGCACGTGCGCCGCGTCAATCACGGCCGCCGCGCCGGGCGTCCGCCCCATAGGGTCTACGGACTGCGGCGCGGTTTCTTGTCGCGTTTCTTGCTCGGGCCCGCGTGAGCCAGGGCTTGATGTGCGTTCATACAAAGCCATTGAAATGTGGCGTCTCTTCGGCGCAACACAAACTCCTTGGGACGTGCGTGAGCCTGCCGTCGGTCCAAAATGCAAGAATACCACGCCTGCTTTTCCTCGCTATTTAGTCGGGGGGTCAGCGCTTCTTTCAAATAATTAGGCGGGTCTTGCGCGGCGGCGCCCTCGGCGTCCAAGATCAAGTCTTTCCAGTCAAACGTGGCGCCTTTGGGGCGCGTGTACACAACTCGCGGCAGCGCAAACACGTCGTGGAATACGAGCGGTGCCGCGGCGCGGATAAACCGCTCAACGCATTCGTAGGAAACGTGCCGCGTCAGAAGCCGCTCCAATCGCGTCTTTTCACCGAGGGATATCAGCGTTCCTAGGAGAATGTGCCAAATTCGCTCTTGCGGGGAAGGCTTCAAAACGACGCCCGCGATCATCGTTGCAAACGCGTCAAGTGCCGCGATGCTTCCGTGACGCGCGACGCCGCGTATAAACGCAAAGGGGATCACAGGCTGCCGCGCCGCGCAGCGAATCATGTATTGCGCAAGTTCGCCGGTATCGTCAAGCATGTTTCCTTGTATTAGCATCTTTAAAATGCCCCACGGAGCCGGGCCCTGAAGGTCGGTCAGCGCGTACTCGAGCGTCCCCTTGCACTGTCGTATCGCAACGTTGCGCGCTGTCGTCTGCGAGTGCACGAGCCGGACAAGTGCATCTGTCTCGGTAAAGGCGAAGCACTGCATATCGGCAATGAACGCGCACGCGGCCGTGTTGTGCGTCATACACGCCGCTCGATAGAAGCGACTCCGCACAACCGAGGTGGCGCGCCTGCCGCCGAGCATTCCTTCCCATATCTCGACAGATGCCGTGTTAGCCCGCGGGTCCGCGAGCGGCGGCCATGTCATGAATACGTATGCCGCCAAGTCAATACTTGCAAGGTTATTGCCAGAAAAGTGCAGCGACTCGACGAGCGTGCCTACCACGCGGGCCGCGTCCACGGCGGCGCGCGCTGCTTCCGCAATCAGCACGCCCAAGATGTCGCACGCGACTTTCTCCTCGTCGGAGTCCGGCACGAATGTCTCCAGGTAATCCTGCAGATACTTTGGTAGCATGTGCGCCATGTGAATCGCGCCAAGTAGTCGTGGAATCACTGGCATGGCACGGATCATTGCCTCGGTTTCGTCCTCTGTGAAGACGGCAGGCACGATAGGGGCCCCGTCCTCCCCGCGTGCAGACAGACAAGCCGCCACGTCGTAAAAGCAGCGCGCGCGAGGTGCGATGCAGACACTGGTGCCAATGTGTTCAAGGAGATCCATTGTGTCATGCGACTCCATGACGTCATACAGCAGGTCGCTCGGAGGCGCGTCTTTTCTGGACTTGCCGCGCTCTTTGCTCCTCTTTTGCATCCGCGGCGTGCTCGGCCTTTGTCCGAGTATGAACAAAAATTCACTTCCCTTCGCGGCAATTAAAAAAAAATAAAAGCAGCATCCGCGGTCCGCATTATAGATCGCTTTTCCTACCCAAAGCCCCCGCTGGCGTCTCTCTCTCTCTCTCTCTCTCTCTCTCTCTCTCTCTCTCTCTCTCTCTCTTTCT
>VFQO010001695.1_pt1 | contig 15869 bp, 11 predicted proteins | sample 3512331 | NCBI WGS metagenome assembly VFQO01 (sample SAMN10412371, study PRJNA504923) | tailings metagenome | isolation source: Replicate 3 from Balatoc abandoned mine | place: Philippines: Itogon, Benguet | collected 2017-08-28
TCGTCCTCGCACGCGGTGGGCGCGCACGGCCTGGGCCGCTTGCTCGACGCGTTCGAGCGCGCAGCGCGCGCGGCCGCTGCCGATCATGGGCAGGGCGAATCGCTGCTGGCGCATCTGCCCGCGATCGACGCGGCGCTGGCGCGGGTACGCCAGGCCATGGACCCGGCCGGCTGGCCCGGTTGAGCGGAACACCCCTTCGTCACCGATCCAGCTTTCCCCGCACAACCGCCCCCACCGGCGGTCGAAACCACCAGCATCCAACCCCCCAAGCCGGAGCCCGCCATGCGCAACAACGGACCTGTCAGCCAACGCGAATACCCCCTGCAGCCGGGTCAGACCCTGGTGTCGACCACCGATCTCAAGAGCCGCATCGTGTACTGCAACCCCTCGTTCATCGAGGTCAGCGGCTTCGAGCGCGAGGAACTCATCGGCCAGCCGCACAACATGATTCGCCACCCCGACATGCCGCAAGAGGCGTTTCGCGACATGTGGGCCACCATCCAGGCGGGCAAGCCCTGGTCGGGCCTGGTGAAGAACCGCCGCAAGAACGGCGATCACTACTGGGTGCAGGCGAACGTCACGCCGGTGCTCGATGGCGGGCGCATCACCGGCTTCATGTCGGTGCGCACCGTGCCCAGCCGGGAGCAGGTGCAGCAGGCCGAAACCCTTTATGCCCGTATGCGTGAGGAAGCCGCTGGCGGCCGGCGCGAACACGTGCTGGCTGCCGGCGCGGTGCTGCGCCAGACGCCGCTGGCGCGTGCCGCCCGCGGGATGCGCGCGCTGCTGGCACAACACACACTGCTCTGGCTGCTGGCCATGGGCGCCGGTGGCGCGGTGCTGGGTTCGTACCTGCCCAGCCACGCGTTGGCCATCGGCCTGACCAGCGCGGTCGCGCTGGTGGCGGGCTGGCTGCTGCAGCGCCGCGGCGTGGCGCCGCTCGGGCGGGTGCTCGAATCGGCCAACCGCCTCGCGGCGGGCGACCTGGCCACGCGCCGCGCCGAGGTTGGCGACGGCATGGTCGGGCAGATCCATCGCGGGCTCACGCAGCTCAACGTCAACTTGCAAGCGGTGGTGAGCGACGTGCGCACCCAGGTCGACGGCATCCACAATGCCTCGCGCGAGATCAGTGCCGGCAGTGCCGATCTGAGCGCTCGCACCGAGGCACAGGCTGGCAACCTGCAGCAGACGGCGGCTTCGCTGGAGCAGATCACCGCCACCATCAAAGCCAACGCCGACGCGGCGCAGCGTGCGGCCGCGCTCGCTGCCTCGGCGCGCGAACTGGCCGAGCGCGGCGGCGCGGCGGTGCATTCGGTGGCGCAGCGCATGGCCGATATTCAGGCCGCCAGCCAGCGCATCAACGACATCGTGGGCGTGATTGACGGCATTTCGTTTCAGACCAACCTGCTGGCCCTCAACGCCGCGGTGGAAGCCGCGCGCGCCGGCGAGCACGGCCGCGGCTTTGCGGTGGTGGCGGGTGAAGTGCGCTCGCTGGCGGCGCGTGCGCGCGAGTCGGCCAAGGAGATCAAGACCCTCATCACCGCCTCGGAGCAGCAGGTGCTTGCCGGCGCGAAGCTGGTGCACGACACCCAGGCCACGGTACAGGAAACGGCGGGTTCGATCGGCCGCGTGAGCGCGCTGGTGGCAGAGATCAGCGCCGCGTCGGCAGAGCAATCCTCGGGCGTGGCGCAGGTGAATGCTGCGGTGTCGCAACTGGACAGCCTCACGCAACAGAACGCCGCCATGGTCGAGCAGCTGTCGGCGTCGGCGGCTTCGCTGTCCACGCAGGCTGCCACCGTCACCGAGACGGTGCGCGTGTTCAAGCTCTGACGCCATGGCCTGGCGCCTTGGTCGGCTACACGGCTTGTGGGTGCTGGGCACGCTGCTGCTCGGCGCCTTGCTGACCACGCTGGCGGTGCTCCAGCGCGAGCGAGATAACGCGACTTTTGTGCGCGCGCGCTTCGAGGCCGAGTCCCGGGAGCTGGCCGACGCCATCGTTGCCCGCTTCGGCTTGTACGAATACGGCTTGCGCGGGGCGCGCGGTGTGATTCAGAACGCCGGTGAGAATGGCCTGTCGGTGCCGGCGTTTCGCCGCTACTTGCTCTCGCGCGACCTGGGACGCGAGTTCCCGGGTGCACGCGGTTTTGGCTTCATTCACCGTTGGCCCGCCGGAGCGCCGCGCGCCGGCGTGCGCGAGATCGAACCGCACCAGGGCGAGCGTTTCATCATCGAGCTCGTCGAGCCCATCGAGACCAACCGCGAGGCGGTGGGGCTGGACATCGCAAGCGAGCCCTCGCGACGCATGGCAGCGCTCGCGGCCGTGCGCAGCGGGCGTGCCACGATGACGGCACCCATCACCCTGGTCCAGGCCCGGCAGGCCCAACAACGCAGCTTTCTCGCGCTGCTGCCGGTGTACCGGCCCGATCTGCCGACCGACACCCCTGCGGCGCGCGAGGCCGCCGCCTTCGGCTGGGCCTACGCGCCCCTGGTGACCGACGAGGTGCTGCATGGCCTGCCGCTTCGAGCGGCGCACATCGCGCTCACGCTGACCGACATCACCGAGACCGAGCACGCCACCGAGTTCTTCAGCACGCTGGCGCTGGGCGAGGCACCGCGCGCCGATGCGTTGCGCCAGGCCTTGCTGCGTGTGCCCTTCGGACGCTCCTGGTCCATCCAGACCGAGGCGCGGCCGGGATACGCGGCGCAGTTCGGCCTGCTCGCGCCGCGCGTGGTTGGTTGGACCGGCGCCCTCGTCACGGTGCTGCTCACTGCGTTGCACTGGGCGTGGCTGGCGTTGCGCCGGCGCCAGCGCCAGACCGCATTGCGCGAGGCCGCCGCACGCGAGGCCCACGCGCAGCACCTGCAGGAGCTCAATGCCGGACTGGAGGAGCGGGTGCTCGAACGCACGCGCTCGCTGGCCGATGTGGAGCACTTCCTGCGCACCGTGCTCGACGCGGTGCCTTCGATGATCAGCTACTGGGACAGCGTGCAGATCAACCGCACCGCCAATCGCGCCAACCTGGCCTGGCGGAGGCCCCAGGGTGGGACGTTGGTGGGCCGCAGCGCGCGCGAGGTGGTGGGCGAGGCCACCTACGCCGTGCTGCGCCCCCGCATCCAGGCAGTGTTGCGCGGCGAGCCGCAGTCGTTCGAACTCACGATGCCCAACCCGGCCACGGGCGAACCCCGCGAATTGCACATGCGTTACCTGCCCGACCTGCGCGACGGTCGGGTGCAGGGCTACTACGCGGTGCTCGACGACGTCACCGACATCAACCGCACCCGGCGCTCGCTGGAAGCCATGCTCGCCGTGCAAGCCACCGAACGAACGCGGCTGCAGAGCATCCTGCAGGGCACCAACGTGGGCACCTGGGAATGGAACATCCAGACCGGTGAGTGCCACTTCAACGAGCGTTGGGCCGAGATGATCGGGCACGACTACGACGAACTGCGTCCGGTGAGCTCGCAAGCTTGGGTGGACCACGTACACCCCGACGACCTCGTACGCTCGAACGCGCAGCTGCTGCGTCACATCACGGGCGAGCTGGCTTTCTATGAGTGCGAGGTGCGCATGCGCCACGCCGGCGGACATTGGGTGTGGGTGCTCAACCGCGGCCAGGTGCGCACGCGCACGGCCAGCGGTGCGCCCGAGTGGATGTTTGGCACGCAGCTCGACATCAGCGCAAGCAAGGCGATCGAACACGACCTGCGCGAGGCCAAGCGCGCCGCTGAAGCGGCCAGCCTTAGCAAGAGCGCCTTCCTGGCCAACATGAGCCATGAGATCCGAACGCCGCTCAACGCGGTGCTTGGGGTGACCCACTTGCTGGCGGACAGCACGCTGGACGCCGACCAACGCGCCTTGCTCGACAAGGCGCAGACCGCAGGGCGAGCGCTGCTGGGCATCGTCAACGACGTACTCGATCTCGCCAAGATCGAGGCGGGCGAAATGCACCTGAGCGATCAGCCTTTTGCGCTTCGCGAGGTTCTGCGCGAGGTGGAATCGGTGTACGCGGTTCAGGCCGACGACAAGGGCCTGGCGCTGACGCTGCAGATCGACGAGAGCCTGCCGCCGGCCCTGATGGGCGACGCGCCGCGCTTGCGCCAGGTGATGGCAAACCTCGTGGGCAATGCGCTGAAGTTCACCCACGCAGGCGGGGTCGTCATCTCGGCCATGTTGCAGGGCAGCGCCGCCGCGCCGCGGCTGCGGCTGGCGGTGCAGGACAGCGGCATCGGCATCACGCCCGAACAACGGGCGCGTCTGTTCCAGCCCTTCTCGCAGGCCGACGAAACGACCACGCGCCGCTTCGGTGGCACCGGGTTGGGTTTGTCCATCGTGCGTCGGCTGGTGGAACTGATGCAGGGCACGGTGCACGTGCGCAGCGAGCCAGGGCAGGGCAGCGAGTTCAGTATCGAGCTGCCGCTGCGTGCAGCGGACCCGGCACGGCTGCCGGCCATCGCCTCTGCGCCCCTGCCGGTGCAAGGTCTGGCGGGATTGCGGGTCCTGCTGGTTGACGACAGCGACGTCAACCTGGAGATTGCGCGGCGCATGATCGAACGCGAAGGCGCGCGGGTCCACACGTGCAGCGATGGCGCGCAGGCCCTGGCCTGGTTGTACCGCTCGCCCGCCGCCGTGGATGTGGTGCTCATGGATGTGCAGATGCCGGTGATGGACGGCCTGCAGGCCACGCGCCGCTTGCGTGGTGACACCACCTTCGCGCGGCTGCCTGTAATCGCATTGACCGCAGGTGCGTTGTCTGACGAACGACAGCGCGCACTGGACGCCGGCTTTGACGACTTTGTTGCCAAGCCGATCGATCCGCCCGAGCTGTACGAGGTGTTGCGCCGCGCGCGTGCGGCCAGGCAACCCGCGGCGGCGACGCCTGCGGCCTTGTTTGCGTCGCCTGGTTGCGCCGAGCGACAGGAAGTGCTCCCCATCGCATTGCCGACAGACTGGCCGCATGTGCCCGGCGTGGACGCGGTCAGCGCCCACCGCCAGCTCGGTGGCGACGTGGTGCTGTTTCGCCGCGTACTCAACCGTCTGCTGGCCGAGCGCGGCGACTGGGCCGATTTGCTGCCCGCAGCGCCGCAGCAGTGGGGCGCCGAGCAGGCCGCTGACTGGCGCGCGCGTGCTCATCGCCTGCGCGGCAGCGCTGCAATGGTGGGAGCTCATGCACTGTCGCGCGCTGCAACCGATCTCGAGCGCGCGCTGGCCACCCCTGTGAACAAAGCGCCGGGCTGGGCAGCGGTCAGCCGCGCCCTGGGCGATGTGCAGCGCTGCTTCGCCGAGCTGCAGGCGGCGCCCGGCGCGGCCGAGCCAGTGCCGCCGCCGTCGCCCCCGCTGGCGGCGACCGTTGTCCGATCGCGCGTTCAGGCCCTGGCCGACGCGCTTGACCACAACGATCTTGCCGCAGCAGACCAGTTCGCAGCCCTTCGCGGCGCGCTGACGCAACACCTGACGCCTGCGGCGCAGCAGACCATGGCCGCAGCCATCGACAACCTGGATTTCGCTGCTGCGCGCCGGGAGCTGGACGCCGTGCTGGCCAAGCCGGCAGGTGAAAGCGCAGCCTGAAGAACCCCGCGCGCGCCGCGCTCAGTCGCCTGATCGACCGTGTTGCACGCGGCTGGCCAACCGCTCGATCGCATCGAGCAGCTCGTCGCCGGTGTTGGGCTTGTAGATGAGCTCGCTCACGCCGGCCGCCGGCGCCTGCTGGCGCAGCTCGGCGCTGATGTAGCCCGTGGTCATTGCCACCTCGCGCCGCGGGTGCAGCGCCCGCAAGGCGCGCGCCAGCTCAATGCCCGTCATGCCGGGCATCGAGTAGTCGGTGATCGCGAGGTCGTAGGCGAGCCCCTGGTCGCGCACCGCGCGCAACGCCTCCACCGGGCTGGTGAAGACATGCGCCGTGTAGCCCGCGCGGCGCAGCAGCCGCAGCATCAGGTCGGCGATGAGTTCGTCGTCATCGACATACAGGATGCGCGCCTCGCCCGCACGGCGATCTCGCGCGGCCACAGCGTCGGTGCCGTCGTCCGCCGTGTCGTCGGTGCCCAACGAGGTGGCGGCGCGAAAGTACAGGTCGAACACCGTGCCCACGCCCCGGTGGCTCTGCACGTGCACCGTGGCCTCGTGGTCACGCACGATGCCGTGCACCACGGCCAGGCCCAGCCCCGTGCCTTCGCCCGGCGCCTTGGTGGTGAAGAAGGGCTCGAACAGGCGCGCGATGGTGTCTTCGTCCATGCCGACGCCGTTGTCGGACACGCTCAGGCGCACGTTCGTCTCGGGCCAGTTCTCGCGCACGCCAGCCTCGAGCACCACGCCGGCCGCCTCTTGTGGCGGTGGGCCGCGGTGCGGCTGAAGCCGGATGCCGAGCTGCCCGCTCGAGCGGTCGGCCATGGCCTGCCAGGCGTTGGTGCACAGGTTGAGCAGCACCTGCTGCAGTTGCGTCGGGTCGGCCAGCACGGCGGGCGTCTGCGGGTCGCATTCCACGCGCAACTCCACTCCCTTGGGGATGGTGGCGCGCAGCAGCCGCACCGATTCGTCCACCACCGTCTGCAGCTTCACCAGGCGCCGCTGCAACGGCTGGCGCCGGCTGAAGGCCAGGATGCGTTGCACCAGGTCCTTGGCGCGCGAGCCGGCCTTGAGGATCTCGCCCACGCTTTCGGCGATGTGCGGCTGGCCTTGCGCGTCCTCCATCGCCAGCCGTGCATTGCCCAGGATGGCGGCCAGGATGTTGTTGAAGTCGTGCGCGATGCCGCCAGCCAGCGTCCCCAGCGCCTCCAGTTTCTGCGATTCGCGCAATTGCGCCTCCAGCGCGAGGCGCTGGTCCTCGGCCTCGCGGCGTGGCGTCAGGTCGAAGTCGATGCAGTAGATCTCGAAGCCGCGTTCGGGGTGCTCGGTGATGATCTCGTTGCACTGCACTTCCACCGTGCGACCGTCCTTGCGCTGCAGCCAGTGCACACCCGAGTTGAGCGTGGTGTGGCCATCGAGCGAGCGCAGGAAGTTGCGGTCGAAGCTGCTGCGCAGTGCGGGCGGGATCACCAGTTCGAGCATGCTGCGCCCGATGGCCTCCTCGGCACTGAAGCCGTAGAGCTGTTCGGAGCCGCGGTTCCAGTAGCGCACGATCATGTCGGGCCCGTAGGCCTGCACCGCGATGCTCGGGATGCTGTCGAAGATGCGGCGGAAGCGGTCGTCGCTGGCGAGGTCAAGCGCGCGGGCGCGCACGCTGTCGGTGACGTCGTTGACGAACACGGTCCAGCGGGTGCGGCCGTCGGGGCGGGCACGTGGTTTGCCCATGCCGCGCAGCCAGCGGGTCTGGCCGCGCGCATCGCGAATGCGCCACTCGTGCGCCCAGGGAACGGCATCGCGCACGGCCTCGATGAAGCTGTGGCGCAGCAGACGGCGCTCTTCGCGTGGCGCCATCATCCAGATCGCGCCTTCGTCGGCCAGGATGGTCGGGGCGTCCAGGGCCCACAGATCGATGCAGCCTTCGCTGATGTAGACCAGTTCCCCGTGCCCGTCGGGCGTCACGTCGTAGGCCATGAGCGCGCCCAGCACGAGCGCCGCCAGCGCGTCCAGTTCGGCGTGTTCCTGCGGGGTGATCACGGGTTTTCGCGGCGCATCCAAGCGTTGCTCCGGCACGTCCGGCGGGGCCGGGCGGGTAGCGAAATGTAGACCTTGCATCGACACGGGGGAACGCCGCTGAAGCCACGGGCGGGCATTCCCGCCGCGCGGTCGTGACTTAAGCCGCGTCTGGCGCGCCATCCCGGCCCGGGTGGCATCGGCTGCAGGGCCGGTGCGGGGGTGGGGCAGCGGTCAGCCCGGCGCCGCCAGGGCCTGCAAGGCCTCGCCCTCGGTGCGGTAAAGGTGCAATTGCTCACTTTCACCAAGATGGCCGGCGTCGCGCAATACCGTCTCCACCGGCAGCTTGATGCCCACCAAGTGCAGGTGGATGCGCCGGTCGTCGAGTTGCTCGCGCACGCGGCCGAAGGCCTCGGCGCCGGTGGCGTCGATCCAGTTGATCGGGTGCGCGATCAGCATCACGCCCTCGGTGTCGGGGTGGGCCTGCAGGTGCTCGGCGATGGCGCGCTCGAAGCCGTTGGCGGTGGCGAAGTCGAGCGCGGCGTCCATGCGCAGCGCGTACAGCTTCGGTGCCAGTGGCGGCAGCTGCCACAGGTGGCGGTCGCGCAGGCTGCCATCCGGGTGCAGGCCGACCTCGATGATGCGAGGGTGCAGGCGCAGATAGAGAAAGTGGCTCAGTGCCATCACCACGCCCGCGAGCACGCCCCAGTACAGGCGCGGCGCGGCCACCAGCGTGATCGCGAAGGTGCTGGCCGCGATCACCGCCTCCACGCGCGAGAGGCGCCACAGCCGCGTGAAGCTGCGCGGCTGCAGCAGGCCCCAGATGGGCAGCACCACGATGGCCGCCAGCACCGCCAGCGGCACGTGGTGCAGCAGCGGCATGGCCACCAGCAGCGCGATGAGAACCACCACCACCGAGAACACCGTGGCCCAGCCGGTGCGCGCACCCGCGTACAGGTTCAGCGCCGAACGCGAGAACGATGAGCTCGTGGGCATGGCGCCGGTGAAGCCGGCCGCCAGTTTGGCCAGGCCCTGGCCGATCAGGTCCTGGTCCTGGTCCCAGCGCACGCCGCGCCGGCCGTTGTCCACCTTGGCGCTGCTGGCGGTTTCCAGAAAGCTCACCAACGTGATCATCAAGGTGGGCAACAGCAGCGCACTGAAACGCTCCCAACCCGGCCACGCGGGCACATAGGCCGCGGGCAGGCCCTGCGGCAGCGCACCGATGACGGCGCCGCCACCGGCTTCGAAACCGATGGCGCGGCTCACGGCCGCGCTGGCCAGCACCACGGCCAGCACCGAGGGCAGTCCCGGGCGCAGGCGGCGCGCAGCCACCAGCGCGGCCAGTGCCGCCAGGCCGAAGCCCAGGCCGGGCGCGTGCCAGCCAGCCCCGTCGGCGATGGCGTGCCAGCTGCGAAAGCCCGTGAGCGCGGGCACCTGGGAGGCGAGGATGAGCACCGCCGCGGCCTGCGTGAAGGCCATCAGCACCGGCGAGTTGACGAGGTTGAGCAGCCAGCCGAAGCGCACCGCGCCCAGCAGCACCTGCAACGCGCCCGACAGCAGCGCCAGCCACACCGCGAGCTGCACCCACTCGGCGCTGCCGGGCGTGGCCAGCGGGGTGAGCGAGGCGCTCACCAGCAGGCAGGTCAGTGCGGTGGGCCCCACCGCCAGGCGCGGCGAAGCCGAAAACAGCACCGCGATGAGTGCCGGCAGCAGCGCCGCGTAGATGCCCGCAATCAGCGGCATGCCCGCGAGCGCGGCATAGGCCACGCCCTGCGGAATCACCATCAGGCCCACCGTGAGGCCAGCGAGTGCCTCGCCACGCAGCAGGGCCGCGTCCGGGCGCGGCCATTGGAGGAAAGGGAACAGGCGTTGCCAGCGGGTCATGCCGCGATGCTAACCAGCGCGCGGCTCATCGCTGCGGCATGTCCTTGCTGCCGTAACCCAGGCTCACGGTGGCGTCCTCCGGTATGGGCGGCATGGTGGCGTTCCAGGCCTCCCAGCGCGCGCGCATGGCCTCGAGGTGCTCCGGGTGGCGTCGGGCCAGGTTGGCGCGCTCGCGCGCGTCTCGTGCGATGTTGAACAGGTAGTCGTGGCCGTCCACGCGCAGGTACTTCCACTCGCCCTCGCGCAGCGCGCGCTGCCCGCGGTGGTTCATGCGCCAGTGCATCGGCCGCGGGAAGCGGGCCGTCGGGTTGCGCCACACCGGCAGCAGCGAGACGCCGTCGGGCGCGTGCGAGGCGGCAGGTGCGACGCCGGCCGCGTCGAGCAATGTGCGCGAGAAGTCCATGCTCATGCCGTGTTGCGCGGTCGTGCTGCCCGCGGGCACCTGTGCTGGCCAGTGCACGATCCACGGCACGCGGATGCCGCCTTCGGTGAGGTCCATCTTGCCGCCCACCAGCGGCCAGCTGTCCGAGAAGCGCTCGCCGCCGTTGTCGCTGGTGAAGACGACGATGGTGTTGTCGCTCAGGCCATGCGCTTTCAGTGCCTCCATGATCCAGCCGATGCCCTCGTCCATGTGATGGATCATGCGGCGGTAGCTCTCGACGTTGCCGCCGTCGAGGTGGAACAGGTTCTTTGCCACCTCGGGTGCCACGTGCGCGTCGTCGCGCGTTTCCCAGGGCCAATGCGGCGCGGTGTAGTGCAGGCTCAGCATGAATGGCGTGCCTGTCTTCGCGCCCTCGGCCATGCGGTTCACGTAGTCCACCGCGCGGCGGCTCAGCAGGTCGGTGAGGTAGCCAACCTCGGGGTGCTCGTTCTCGCCGAACCAGAGGTCGTGGTCGCCCGTGCTGGAGCAATGGGTGAAGTAGTCCACGCCACCGGCCATGGGTCCGAAGAACTCCTCGTAGCCCGAGCGCAGCGGGCCGAAGGCCGGTGGGTAGCCCAGGTGCCATTTGCCGATCAGCGCGGTGCGGTAGCCCGATGCGCGCAGCAGCGAAGGCAGCGTGGGTTGCTCGGGCGGCAGGCCCAGCGTCTGGCTGTGGCGCGCCTTGCTGTTGATGGGCTCCTCTGCTGCGCCACGCAGCCGGTACTGGTAGCGCATCGTCATCAGCGCAAAGCGCGTGGGCGAGCACACCGGCGAATTCGAATAGCCCTCGGTGAACTTCAGGCCACCCGCGGCCAACGCGTCGATGTGCGGCGAGACGCGGCCGAAGCCGGCCTCGCGCCCGCCATAGCAACCCAGGTCGGCGTAGCCCAGGTCGTCGCAGACGATGTAGACGATGTTCGGTCGGGTCATGGCGGGCTTCTTACTCCACCTTCATGCCGGTGGCCTTCACCAGCTGGCCGTAGCGCGTGTTGAGCTCGCTCAGGCGCTTGGCCGCGGCGGCACCAGCGAGGCCTTCGTGGAACAGGTCGAGGTTGGCCAGGCGCGCCTTCACATCAGGGCGCTGCAGCGCATCGCCGATGGCCTTGGCCATCTGCTGCACCAGCGCGTCGGGCGTGCTCGCGGGCGCCATCACCACATAGAGCACCTCTTGTTCGAGCGACTTCAGTCCCAGCTCGCCCACCGTGGGGATCTCCGGCGCCAGGCCCGAGCGCTGCCGGCTGGTGACGGCCAGCGCGGTGATCTTGCCGCTCTTGACGTGCGGCAGCATGCCCGGCGTGGCCAGCGTGCCGCCATCCACCTCGCCCGAGAGCACGGCCGTGACGGCCGGCGTGTTGCCGCGGTAGGGCACGTGGTTGAGCTTGTTCTTCGTGGCCTCGGCGAACACCTCCACCGCCAGGTGGCCCGGGCTGCCGCTGCCGGCCGAGCTGAAGTTCAACGCCTTGCCCTTGCTCTGCTCCACGAGTTGCGTCAGCGTCTTGATCCCGGTGGACGGGTTCACGCCGATCAGCATGCCGGACGAGGCCATCACGATCACCGGCTTGAGGTCCGAGACCTTGAAGCCCTGGTTGGGGTAGAGGTGCGGGTTGATGGTGAAGGTGGTGTCGATGCCGAACAGCAGTGTGTTGCCGTCGCCCGCGGCCTTGGCCACGTCGGCCGCGCCAATGTTGCCGGCCGCGCCGGGCTTGTTCTCGACCACGAAGCTCTGCTTCGTGGCCTCCTGCAGCACCTGCGAGACCGAGCGCGCCAGGATGTCGGACGGACCGCCCGCGGGGAAGTTGTTGACGAAGCGCACGGTCTGCGTGGGCCAGGTGGTCTGTGCGTGCAGGGCGGGGGCGGTGAAGGCGGCGGCCAGGGCCAGGCCCAGCAGTGCGCGGCGGCGAGCGGTCATGTCGGGATCTCCAGGGGGGAAGGGACTGAGGCGTTCAGTCGAGCTGCACGCCGGTGGCCTTGATCGGGGCCTGCCAGCGCTTGAGGTCGGCGGCCTGCGCCGCGGCCAGTTCGGCCGCGGTGGAGCCCACCGGTTCGTAACCCAGGCCCTTGAGGCGTTCGCTCAAGGCGGGCGATTTCACCGCTGCGCTCACGGCCTGTTGCAGGCGATCGCGTGTGGCGGGGTTCAGGTGTGCGGGGCCGTACATCGCGAACCACGCGGTGGCCACCATGTCGACGCCGCTCTCCTTGAGCGTGGGTACCTCGGGCACCTGCGGGTCGCGCGTGGCGCCGGTGACGGCGATGATGCGCACCTTGCCCGCGCGGTGCAGCTCGGCGGTTTCGGAGACGACGTCGAACTTGTAGTCGATGTGGCCGCCCAGCAGTGCGGTGTTGGCCGGCCCACCACCCTGGAACGGCACGTGGTTGAGCTTTGCGCCGACCTGCTGCTCGAACAGCACACCCATGAAGTGCGGCAGCGTGCCCAGGCCTGGCGTGCCGTAGGAGGCCACACCCGGTTGTGCCTTTGCCGCGGCCACCATGTCGGCCACGTTCTTCGCCTTGCTCGCCGGCCCGGCCACCACGCCGAACTGGAAGTTGGCGATCAGCGAGATCGGGGTGAAGTCGGTCACCGCGTCGTAGTCGAGCTTCTTGTAGACGTGCGGGAACAGCACCATCGGCCCGCTGGGCAGCACGATCACGGTCTGCCCGTCGGGCGCGGCGCGCTTGACCTGCTGCAGTGCGATGCGACCGCCCGCACCGGGCTTGTTCTCCACCACCACCGGGTCGTACTGGCCGCGCAGTTGCTCGCCGATGAGGCGCGCCAGCGTGTCGGCCGAGCCGCCGGGCGGAAAGCCCACCACGATCTTGAGCGGGGTCTTGTCCTGCGCGTGCGCGCCCAGGGCAAAGGCGCCCAGCAGGGCAGCGTGGATAAGGCGGCGGGTGAGGGCCATGGCGTGTCTCCGGCTGGTTGAGGGGCGAGGTGTTTCCCCCGCTGGAGCCGGCCATGCTAGGCATTCACAATGGATTGCAGAAATCAATCATTGCGGGGGATAACCCTGATGTCTGCCGACACCGATGCGCGTGCGCCGCGCGACACGCTGCTTCAACCCGGGCAGCAGGCCGAGTTCCTGCTCTACCGGCTCTACCGCATCCACATCACCGCCGGCCGACAGGTGGTGCAGCTGTGCGAGAGCCTGCACGGACTCACGCGGCGCGAATGGCGCGTGCTGTCCTTCCTGGCCGAGAACGAAGGCGTGTTGTCGTCCGAGCTGGCCGAGCGCGCCATGCTCGATCGCGCGCGCACCTCGCGCACGCTGACGCTGCTGGCCGAGAAGAGGCTGATCGAGCGCCGCCCGAAACCCAACGACCGGCGCGAGGTGCAGATGTACCTGAGCGAGGCGGGCCACCGTGTGCACGACGATCTCTTTCCGCGCATCCGTGCGATCAACCAGGCGCTGGTGGAGGGGTTGTCGCTTCAGGAGCGCCACGCACTCGATCACATGGTGGGGGCCATACAGGCCAAGGCCGACACGCTGCTGGACGGCGCAGCACCGCTGGCGCGGGACAACCCCGACGACGAGCCCTGACACCGCGTCGCCGGAGGTCGTCTGGAAGGCGCCTGCGGCGGCGAGAACCGGTACCCACGCCGATCTCGTTGAGCAACCACAGTGGCCGCCCCGGGTCGGCCTTGATCTTGTTGCGCAGGTTGCCCATGTGCAAGCGCACGCAGCGTGGGTTGCCGGCGTTTGCCGGCCCCGGGAGCTCCAGCAGCAACTGGCGGTGCGTTTGTCAGCCGAAGCAGCGTCAGGCCAATGTTGTTCTCGTGCTCGGCAGTGCCCTGATGACGCTCAACGAACCGGGCAGCCCCGACATCCGGGCCTATGCGCCGGCTGGACAGCAGCGCCGTGCAGGCATCCAATGCGGGTCGGCCGTTCGATGGACCGGCGGCCGGTCTGCGAGGGTCGTCGTGCACTTTGTGACGCCTCACATGGGCAATCTCCTGACGGGGTCGCTCCAAGGGTGGCCGGGCGTCCTGGCGGGTGAGTTCATGTCCACCTACTGGTACGCGCCGTCGGTGCGCGCCATCGTGAAGGCGAGCTTCACCAGCCCCTATCGGGGCACGTCTCACGTCGAACTGGTGAAGGCCGAGCTCCAGCCCTGACGACCCGATCAACGAGGAAAAAACCCATGAGCGTTTCGAGCCAGCTGACCGTGCACAGCCTTGCGGTGCGCGCCGTGCACGTGCCCATGCGCCTGCCGTTGCAGACCAGCAGCGGCACGATCCGCGTGGCGCCGCTGTGCCTGATCGACCTGCGCACCGAGGAAGGCGTGGTCGGCCACACCTACCTGTTCTGCTACACGCCGCTGGTGCTCAAGCCCGTGTGCGAGCTGCTCATGAACCTGGATCCCCTGCTGCGCGGCGTGTCGGCCGCACCGCTGGAGATCAACCGTCTGCTGCGCGCGCGTTTCCGGCTGCTGGGCGACAGCGGTATCGTCGGTATGGCACTGGCCGGTATCGATATGGCGGCCTGGGACGCACTGGCCCGCGCCGAGGGCCGCCCGCTGGCGCGCGCGCTGGGGGCCGACGTGATGGCCATTCCCGCCTACAACAGCTGCGGCCTGGGCCTCATCGGCCCCGAGGCCGCGCCGGCCGAGGCCGAGGCGCTGGTGGCCGAGGGCTTCTCCGCGATCAAGGTGCGGTTGGGCTACCCCGACCTCGCCACCGACCTGCGCGTGGTGCGCGCCGTGAAGGCCGCCATCGGCCCGGATGTGTACCTGATGTCGGACTACAACCAGGGCCTGAGCGTGCCGGAGGCCGAGCGGCGCGTGCTGGTGCTGGCGGACGAAGGCCTCACCTGGATCGAGGAACCCTGCCTGGCGCACGACTACGCGGGGTGTGCGCGCGTGCGTGCGCGCTCGACATGCCCGATCCAGATCGGCGAAAACTGGTGGGGGCCGCGCGAGATGGCCGACAGCCTGGCCGCGGGGGCGTCGGACCTCGGCATGCCGGACGCGATGAAGATCGGCGGCGTGAGCGGCTGGCTGCAGGCCGCGGCGCTGGCCGAGGCGGCGGGCCTGCCGCTCTCGACCCACCTGTTCCCGGAGGTGAGCGTGCACCTGATGGCGGCCACGCCGACGCGGCACTGGCTCGAATATGTCGACTGGGCCTCACCGGTGCTGGCCGAGCCGGTGCGGGTGCGCGACGGCAAGGTCAGCGTGCCCGATCGCGCGGGCACGGGCATCGAATGGGACGAGGCGGCGGTGGCGCGGTGCCTGGCGCCGTGAGGGCGCGGGCCGCCACCCGGCCGAACACCTGAAGGCCCTTGGTCAGGCGACTTGCGGGTTGCTGTGCGGCGGCTTGCCGAACCGCTGGATCAGCCAGTGGCCCGCCAGGGTCAGCGCCAGCAGCAGCGCCAGGCCCAGGCCCCAGAACACCCAGACCAGCGGCGACAGCCAGGACACGAGACCCCCGATGCCCGGCATCAGCGCGGCAAGCCCCTCGAAGGCGGCGCTGATGCTTTGCTGCAGGGCGGCCCAGGCGGCCGGGTCGAACCAGGGCGCCAGCCAGACGGGCATGGCCATCGTCGCAGCGGCGTTGCCGATGTTGCCGGCGGCCCCGGATGCAAGGCCTTGTGCGGACCACTGCACCACCTGGGCCAGCAGCGCGGCGCCGCCGGTCCACAGCGCGGCCAACAGAACGAAGCCACCCCACAGCGCGAATTTCACGATCAGACTCCCGATGGTTGTTGCAACGCGCTGTCGATCCCGCGGGACAAGCTGAGGTTCCCGGTGGCCGCCTCAGCGCTTCGGCGTATGCCGCACCATCACTGCCACCAGGGTCACCACGGTGATCGGCACCACGAAGCTGAGCATGGCCGTGCTGAAGGCGCCAAGCGCGGCGTGCTGCTGGGCGGCGAGGATCAGGTAGGCCACGTAGGCGATGTAGTAACCCAGGAAGATGGCGCCCTCCCAGCGCGCGATCTCGCGGCCGGTCATGAACACCGGCAGGCAGGCCAGGGCCACGGCCAGCATGACCCAGATGTCGAA
>VFQO010001698.1_pt1 | contig 15847 bp, 3 predicted proteins | sample 3512331 | NCBI WGS metagenome assembly VFQO01 (sample SAMN10412371, study PRJNA504923) | tailings metagenome | isolation source: Replicate 3 from Balatoc abandoned mine | place: Philippines: Itogon, Benguet | collected 2017-08-28
TTGCGATCACCCAGGCGACGGGGCCCGGCTGGGCGTGGCCTGGCCGATCCACGGGGGCAGGTCGATGCTGGTGAGCCATTGCCCTTTGCGGGCCATGAGGGCCAGGGCCTCGACCAGGGCGTGGGATTCCATGCGGGTGAGGTTGAGTTTGGCGTTGTTTTTGCCGGCCGCCAGCTCCAGCCGGGTTTCCGTGGGGCTGACGTTGAGCGTGGCCGTATCGACCAACAGCCCGGCTTGGCCGGGTTGGGTGGAGCGGCCCGGGTCGTCGGCCACGAGGGCGTCAAACTCGAGCGACATGGCGTGTTCCTGGGCCATTTCGCGCTCGGCGGGAGGCAGCCAGGGCTGGTTGATCGTGGGCAGAGGCACCCGCTCCAACTGCTGGAGCAAAGCCTGCAGCAGGCGCAGGGTGATGCGCCGGGTGAGCCAAAAGTCGGTGCGTTGCTGATCGGTTCGGAGGCACAGGCGAATCCGGTCCTCGTTGGGGTGGTAGGTTACGTCCATCTTCATGGAAGTCTTTCAAATTGTGGGGCACGCCGCTAAAGGCGCAAACCATGCAAGGGTAACCCGAATGCAGATGCAGCCCGGGTCAGCGCAGCGCACCCGGGGGGGCCGCCCCACCCTCACCTCGGCGCACCGGCCCGTGTGCGGGCCTTTTTCGGGAGCCTTGGTTGATCGACCGCTGTGCGCTCCCCGGGTGTAGGCTACGGGTTGGGATATTGCTGACGGGAATGAACCACGTTCAAGATTTCGATGGTGTGGTTCACGGAGCGGTAAATCAGGATGTAATTCGGGTGTGATACGAATTCCCGTGTGCCTGGGACACGCCCTGGCCTATAAAGTGCAGGCAATTGGCTGAGCATTTCCGCGTCTGACAACAAGCGATCAGCCAATTGACGGGCGGCTGCCGGATTGCGTTCACCGATGTAGTCCACGATCGCCGAAAGATCGTCTACCGCTGTCGGCAGCCACTGAGTGACCGTCACAACGCTGGCGGTGTAGTGGGATGGGGCCGCTCGACCAATGCCATGACGTGCTGACGCACCTCGTCGGTGCTGTAGCGTGGCGTGTCGGGGTTGTCGGCCTGCGTCAAAGCAGCACCCACCTTCGCGCGCAACCACATTTCGTACGCCAAAGCGGCTTGCGCAGTCTCGAACTCCGATTCGATGGACGAATAAGCAAGATTCATTTTTTGACCTTACCACATTACGGCGCACGCTGCGAACTGCGCGTTTTTCTGCACAGTGCGCACCCCGGGTGCGGGCGTTGCCCTGGCCCGGGCTACGTGCTTACCAATTGAACTGAATGGTGTCGGGCTGGCCGGGTTCGAACAATTTTTGCACGGCAGAGAGGTCGGGCGCAGGAGGTGGCGCGGGCGTTGGAGTGGCGGCCATTTTTTGCAGCACGGCCAGGCGCGGCATGGAGAACATCTGGGCGTAGGCCACGGGCAGGGCTTGGGTCTGGCGCAGGGCCTGCAGGCCAGTGGCGTCGAGCTGGTTAAGGCGGGTTTCATCTACCCGGTACAAGCCCTGCAGCGGCTGCGCCCCGGGCGGCAGGGGGAGCTGGGCGGGCCAGACCCAGGGCACCAGCAGATCGGCCTGGGCCAGGGCGTTGACGGCTGTTTGTGTCTGCGTCTGGGCGGTAAGGCGGGTTTGCAGAAACTGAAGCATCTGCTGTGTGACGGCCTGGGGCTGGCCATCGTCGTCAAAAAAGCGCAGCTCGCCCCGGGCGGCATCGGGGGCCTCGCAATACAGGCCGCTGTCAACGTCAAAGCACAGGGCCACGCGCGCGTCTTCACCGGGCAGGCGCTGCAAGGCAAACGGGTGGCCCCGGAAGCAACTGGGCACATAGCCGCCGCGCCAGCGGGCGCTATCGTCCATCCAGAGGTTCTGCCCGGCCGTGAGGCCCAGCACCGCGCCCAGGCGGTAGTTGCCATCGGGCAGCCGGGCCAGGGCCAGGGGGTATTGCGGCAACGCCGGGGCCAGCTCGGCCAGCACCAGCGGGGCAAAGACCTCTTGACGCGCCAACGCCAAGCCGGTGGGCCGCCGCCAGCCGTGCTGGCGGTGGGCCGTGGCATCGAGTACCTGCCATTTCATGCGATGTGTTCCTTTTGGGTGCGGGCCGAAAGTGTAGCCCGGGTCAGCGCAGCGCACCCGGGGAATGCCACCGCGCCCGTATTCAAACGCAGCACTTGCGCCACCGCCGTGCCCATCCCGGGCTACGCAATGCGCAGGCGAAGAATTTTTATCGAAATTCGGCCCAAGCCCTTGTCTGACAAGCGCTTTCAGCTATTACTTTGATAGTTACCACCGTCCGTCGCGCCCCGTTTTCGTAGCCCGGGTCAGCGCAGCGCACCCGGGGAATGCCACCCTGCCCTTTTTCATGGGCCGTGGTGCATCGGCCGCCGTGCACAGCCTGCCCTTTTTCCAACGCAGCGGTTGCGGCATCGCCGTGCACACCCCGGGTGCGGGCTTTGCCCTTACCCGGGCTACGAAACTGCCAGGGGGCAAAAAAAGAACCCCCGCATCCTTTTCGGAAGCGGGGGTGCAGGATAACTACCCAGTCACCGAAGTGACCGGGCGTTCACAGTTTCTTATGGGATGAGAGTGAGGTCCGTGAGACTACCGGCACCGGCAAAATTGCCGATGACCATGTTGCCCATCTGGGCCCCAACACCAACCAACATCACCACGACATCGGTGCCGGGATCGTAGCTGTTGCTGTTCGGATCGTTGTCCGTAACAACATAGACATCTGCACCAACACGACCAATGTAGACCTCAGCATCGTTGCCAATTTCGGTTGCAGCAGCAGCCAAAAGGTTCGCCAAGTCACCCGCATCGTTCGCGTCGAAGTACACGTCGCCGTCACCCAGAGGCAGATCCAGAACATCACCGCCAGCGCCGAACACGAAGCCAACGATGCTGTCGACAGACCCTTGGAACGAATCACCGGCGACAAAGACGAAGGTATCAGAGCCAGCACCACCGCTCATGGTGTCAACGCCAGCGCCGCCATAGATGACGTCAGCGCCGCCACCGCCAGAGATCACATCAGCATCCGCACCGCCGTAAATCACGTCGGCAAAGCCGGTGCCTGTGATGGTGTCAGTCCCACCGAAACCGTAGATGGTCAAACCACGAACCACACTCGACATGTTGATCGTGTCACCACCCAAGGTTCCTTCGGCAGTCACCGCCTGAGCGTAGAGGAGAACCTCCTGGCCGTCTGGCACTGTGCCCGCGTCAGGGGTGTCAGGCTCCCCGTTTGCCGTCAGGATGTTGCCGAAGCTGTCAACGATCGAGAACGTTGCCGTGCCCACATCGCCAGATTCCACATCGCTGTAGACATCGGTCGCTTGCGTCACGCTCGCCGTACCCGAAACCGTCAGGCTGGTGATGGTGTCGTTACCGCCAGCAGCGTTGTACACGAAAGCCGAGGCCTCGCTCGCATTGGCGGTCACCGAGGCGATGGTCGTCGTGCCGGTGTTCTCTGCAGCCAGGATAGCCGTGGCCTCCTGGGCATCGCTGACCGGGACAACATCCGCAGATTCGGTAGCAACGATGTTCACCGCACCGGCCACGTTCACGCCACCACCCGTCAGCATGGCGTACAGCTGTGCTTCCGTGCCGGTGATCGACGTTGCGCCGCTGGCATCCACTGCTGTGTTCGTATTGCCATCGATCAGTGCGAGGTCTGCAGCGCTTGCAGCACCGGTGATGATGAACTCCACAGTGTTAGAGAACACCACGTCACCGTTGATCAGCGTCACGATCTCGGCCGCAGTGCCCGTGATGGACGTCACGCCTGTGGCATCGATCACCACCGTACCGGCCGTGTTGGCGTTGATGGTGTTCAGGCTGGTCACCGACACATCGCCCACCAGTGCCAGCGTGCCGGCACCTGCGAAGTTGTAGGCCACGGCCTGTTCATCCGTCATCGTCAGCGTAGCGCCGGTCAGGATCGTGATGGCCTGCTCGTCGGTCAGCGTGGCGTCGTCCTCAGTGATGCTCAGGCTGGTCAGCGTGCTCAGATCGGTGTTGCCACTGATCTGCAGCGTGCTGGTGGCGCCCAGGTTGATCACCAGGTTACCGGCGCCATACGAGGCGTTGTTCAGGGCCAGCGTGCTGCCTGCAGCGGCGTTGGCCATGTTGAACGTCCACGTACCTGCTGCCGCCAGCGTGGGGTTGCCACCCGCCAGACCACCCACACCCACAGTGGTCGCACCCGTACCTGCGGTGAAAGTGAAGCCGTTGGAGTTCACTTCGCCGATGGCCGTGATCGTCAGGCTGCCCGAAGACGTGCCTGCATTGATCGCGGTCAGGTCCGTGCCGCTGAAGCCTGCGTTGGTGGCGCTGCCGAAGACGGAGGCGCCCGTACCGCGGATCTCGACGGTGTTGGGGTTAGAACCGCTGCCGTAGGTGGACGCTGGGCTTGCGCCAGGCGCCGTGAGGATGCCGCCGACCAGGTTGTTGACGATCACCAGGCTGTCGATCTGTGCATCGGTAGAGTCCAGCGTGTTGATGGTCACGTTGTCCGTGCCGGTCACCGTCAGGGTGGCCACCACGTTCGCGGAAGACGACCAGCCCGAACCCTGGACGCGAACGTCCCACGTACCGCCCAGCACACTGGCGTCAGCAACGTTGTCGTTGCCAAACACGAAGCTGCTGTTGGTTACGTCGGCCACGTTGCCCGAATCGCGGGCAGTGAAGGTAACCACACCGCCAGCTGCCGACACGTTCCAGTTGGCATTCCACTGCGTACCCGGTGCGACCCCATCAAAGTCAGCGGCAGCGATGGCTGCGGCAGCCGTCAGGTTGGTCAGGCCAGCCGCCAGGTTGATGGTCCGGCCGTCGAACGTGAAGGTGTCTGTACCCACCGTGCTGAAGCCAGCAGCCAGGGTCAGATCAACCACTTCGGTGACCGCAGCCGCCGAGAAGATGATGCCGCCGATGGTGATGGACTCGTTGGCGATGATGCGGACATCCAGCAGGTTGTTGTCTGCCGTACCGCCCACGGTGTTGGTACCCCGTGGATCGATGACACCAACGATTTGGTTCTGGCCTGCGCCGGTCGACTCGATGGTCAACGTCTGCAGGTAAGCCGGCATGTAGGCGCCACCTGTGGTGAAGCTGTCCTCGGTGCTGAGCAGCAGGTCGCCGGTAATACCGGCGTCCACGCCTGCAGCCACGTCGTTGGCGTTCAGGCGCAGGGTCAACATCGAGACGGCGGTGTCCGTGCTGTTGGCTGGGCTGCCGCTGAACAGGTTTTCCAGATCGTTCACCGACACGCTGCCATTGACGATGACATCGTCAATCACGATGGTGCGGGTCGACTGGAACGCGCTTGGATCCAGCACGACGCCCGAGGCAGTGACCTGACCGGGCACGATAGGTGCTGCGGCAGGGTGCTCGAAGATCGTGACCACCACGCCGGAGGGCAGGTCAGACAGCAGGCTCTCAATGTTGGAGTTGCTGTCGGTGCCGTCCACCAGCAGTTCGTCGACCCACACGTCGGTGACCGCGTAGCCCGAGGTGTCGAGCACGTTGACCGGGTTCGCCGTACCGATGGTCTCCACCTCGTTGGTGCCGCCAATGCTGTCGAAGCCCAGAACCACCTTGCTGCTGGTGACACCGGTGCCCATGGTGATGTCGCGGCCATTGGCCTGGACGTCGTCCGACAGGGTGAGTGCCTGGCCATTGGCCGTGAACTCGAGGCTGAAGTTACCCAGCTTGGTGTCAACAGGGTCGAGCACCACGGTGCTGGCAGCAGGAGCCAGGCTCAGCTTGCCGTGCGCACCGGTGGTGATACCGGTCAGGTCCAGGCCACCGGATTGGTCGATCTGGGCCTGGGTGAGGCCGGTGATGTTGACCTTGCCCATGGTGCCACCCACACCTGTCGTACCCAGCACCGTGATGGTGCCGGAGTTCGTCAGTTGCTGGAACTGAGCCGCCGTCAGCGTGAGGCTGGTGCCTTCCGGAACGATGATCGCATCGACACCGGTCAGGTCGGTCAGCGGGTTGAGCGTGACCATGCCGTCGGTGTCGGCAATGGTGATGCTGCCCAGGTTCACACTGACCGGGAGGGCCAAGGCGTTGAACGTGTTGGCGTCTACACCCACCAGGTTCAGCACAGGCACACCACCCACAGCGTCAACGCCGGTGATGTTGGCAAAGCCCACAGCCAGCGCCTGGCCGAGCGACAGCGTGAGGGTGCTGCCGCCTGCCAGATGGATCTCATCCAGGTTGGTCAGCTCGTCTTGCGACAGGTCCATGACTGGACCGACCGTGCTGGTTGCGTTGTTGTAGGTGTCAACGATCAGGATGTCGCGGCCTGTCGTGCTGCCATTGAAGTCGAAGAAGACTGCATCGGGCAGGGTCGAGAAGGTCGTGACGGTGATCGTCAGCGTGCCGGTACCGGTGTGGTTGACTTCCAGCTCGCTGATGTTGTTGCCCACATCGTCGGCATCCAGATCACCAATGGTGACATCGCCAGCGCCATTGACGTTCAGGGTTGCCTTGGCGTCATCGCCACCGCCTGGGTTGGTGAGCGTGAGCTCGCCTGTCAGGTTGGGGATGCCGCTTGGGCGGCCCGAGGTTACAGCCGTGAAGGTCGAGGTGACCGGAGGCACGTCCTCGCCGGCGTCCGTCGAGACGAACAGCACCCAGGTTGGCTGGCCCGGGTAGGCCACAGCCGTCCAGCCTGCGGGGGTGACGCCAGCGATGATGGCATCGCGCACTTCCTGCGCTGTCAACGTGCCATCCAAACCACCATCGAACGTCACGGTGCTGCCACCGAAGGTGAACGAATCACCTGTGATGGCAACCACGGCCCCCGGCGCCGGGTTGGCGCTGCCGATCTTGCCGACTTCGAGGACGTACAGCTCGGTCTCGCCGCGCGATGTCATCTCGATGCCGCCAATCGTCAGCGGTGCCGTAGCGTCTGCCGTGATGGTCAGGTTGAGCAGGTTGTTTTCCTGCAGCAGGCCTGTGCCAGCGCCGGTGACCAGACCCGTGATGGTGTTGGCCGCTGTGCCGGTGGAGTGGATTTCCACCGACTTCAGGAACTGGAACGTGCGGCCATCGGGACCGAATGCGTCCTGCACCGTTGCCAGGCGCACGTTGCCAGCGATGGTGGAGCCGCCCATGAGGGTGAGGTCCACGCTGCTGACTTCGGTGTCGTTGTCGGCAATGGTATTGGCGAGCGGGTTGGTACCCAGATCCGTCAGGCGGATGGCATCGCCGCCAGCGCCCGTGGCTTGAGCCACGGTGACGCCTGCGTCCACCACCAGCACGCGGTCGGTAGTGAAGGCTGCGTTGTCGAAGCCCACGGTCAGGCCAGGCACGGTGGTCACGGGGCTTGCCGGAATGTCGATGATGGTGATCGTCACCGTATCGGGCAGGTTGTTCAACGTGACTTCGAGGTTGCCGAAGTTGTAGTCCGTGAGGTTGTTCTCGACCCACAGGTCGCTGACCGTGACGCCGTCGAGGTTCAACAGCGGCAGACCCAGGGTGTCGAAGGCCAGGACCACAGTGGTCTTGGTTGCGCCCGCTGCGGCCACGATGTCGCGCTGATCGGCCTGGACACCATTGGCCAGCGAGAGCTCGGCGTTGTTGCCCATGACGATGCGGAATCCGTCAGGGTTGCCCAGGTTGTAGCTGTTCAGCATGGTGATGGCTTCGCCGGCCGGGATGGTGATATCACCAGCGATGGCAGGTGCAACACCCGACAGGTCCAGACCACCGTACTGCGTGATCAGGGCCTGGGTGAGGCCCGTGATGTTGACCACGGAGCCTGCACCACCAGTGATGGTGCCAGCGCCCTGCAGTTGCAGGAACTGCTCGGCCGTCATGTTCAACGTGACGCCGGCAGGCACATCCAGGCTGCCCACGCCGGTCAGATCGGTCGCTGGGTCCAGCGTGATCGTGGCAGGCGAAGAGGCCAGCGTGATGGAGCCGATGGTGATGCCTGCGTTGACGGTGGTGACGTCAAACGGATCTGCGCCCAGGCCCACGATGTTCAGCGTGGCGTTGTCACCGCCGTTTTCGACGGTGATGTTGGCCAGGCTTGCACCGGCGGCTGGCAGAGCGGTGATTTGCGCAACGCTCAGCGTCAGGATGGCTTCGTCCTTCAGGACGATGGCATCGATGTTGACCAGCGTGTCTGGCGACAGGTCCATCGGCTCTTGGTTCGTGCCGTCGTAGGTGTCGATGACCAGCGTCACGATGGCCAACGGGTCGGCGCTGCCCTGGATGTTCAGCGCGTCGGCGTTTTCGATCGTGTTGACCGTGGACAGGCCCAGCGTGAGGTCGCCAGGACCGGTGTGCACCACGTTGAGGCCGACGATGTCGGCATCGGACGTACCCACGTCATGGATGGTGACGTCAGAGTTGGCCGTGATGTTCAGCGTGGCGGTGCGGTTGGTGCCACCACCGTCGCGCAGCACCTGCACGCTGTGGAAGGATGCACCAAAGTCGGTGTTGACTTGGGTTCCGGGCGGCGTCGGGATGACGATTGGCAACGGCGACGTGACGGAGTTGTCGGTGAAGACAAAGTCGTTGATGCCGATGTTGTCCACTGCACCGGGTGTGGTGGCGCGGAACAGCACGGACACGTAGCCATTGGTAGCACCCGCATTGGCGGTGTCAACGCTGACGCCTGTCCAGCCGGTGTATCCAGCACCCAGGAGGGCGTTGGCGACGTCCGTAGCGGTCATTCCATCGGTCAACGTGACGGTACGGCCAGCGAAGGTGATGGTGTCACCTGCGCCGCGTACCAGCATGTCCTTGTCCAGACGCAGTTCGAACTCTTCTGCGATGGCCCGCGAACTGAACTCGATACCGGCCATCACCAAGGGTGCCGTAGCGTTGATGGTGACGTTGTACAGGTTGTTTTCAGTTGTGGAGCCATTGCCAGCGCCGTCGGCGGTCAATTTACCGTCGATGCGGTTGACTTCGGTCGCACCACCGGTGGAGATGATGGTGACCGATTGCAGGTAGTTGAACTGACGGCCCGCCACCACGCTGTTGTTGGCATCAAGATTGATGTCACCCGTGATGGTGGAGTTGCCACTCAGTGTCAGGCTCAGGGTGGCCACTTCGGTCATCGCACTGGTATTGACGAAGACCGTGTTGCTGTCCACCGTGGTGTTGGGCTCTACCACTACCACGCGGTTGGTTACCAACGCGCCAGGGTTCACATTGACCGTTGGGTCACTGCTGGTGCCCGTTGCAGGGTCGTAGTCGAAGATGTGCACGGTGACCAGCGAATCCAGGTCTTGGAGCAGCAATTCGACGTTGTCGGTGGGGTGACGCTCGACCAGCAGATCCAGCACATTCAGCTTGGTGATGTTGTAACCACCAGTGCCGAAGCTGTTGTCACCCGGCAGGGTGTCGAAGCCCAGCGTGACCGTACCGGCACGCACGCCACCTTCGTTGAACACGCGGTTGTCGGCGTGTGCCACGGTGGACAGCGTCAGCGACTGGGTTGCAGTCAGGTTGAACGCGAAGCCATCAGCGCCGCCAGCGTCAATGACGGTGGTGACAGGGTTCAGTACAACCGATGTGACTGCTGCGCCCAGCGAGATGAAACCACGGTTCACGGAAACCGCGATGTCGGACAGGTTGAAGCCTGCATCGATATCGGCCTGGGTCAGGTCGGTGATGTTGACCGTGCCAGTGCCCGTGATGGTGCCGTTGTTGCCATCCAACTGGCGGAACTGTGCAGCGGTGAGTTGCAGCGTGGTGCCAGCAGGCACTTCGATGCGGTCCACTCCAGACAGGTCTGTAGCGGAGTTGAGCACCACGACACCACCGGTGTTGGCAATGGTCACACGGGCCACGTTGACGCCGTTGTCGAGCAGCAGGTCAGCGCGGAACTCGCCCGCACCCAGGTCAACCACCAACAGCGTTCCCGTGCCGGTGCCGGCATGGGTGATGTTGTCGATGGCCGTCGCGGCAGCCGGTGCAGCCAGCGCGTTGATCTGGGTCTGGGTCAGGGTGACTTCGGCCGAGTCTTGCAGCACGATGGCGTCAACACCGATCAACGTGTCGTCAGACAGGTTGACCGTACCACTGATTTCGATCGTGGTGGTACCGGTGGCACCAGCGGCGTTGACCGTGATGGCATCCGTTGCGTCAATGGTCATGGCGCTGGACAGGCCAAACACCAGGTTACCGGCGCCCGTGTGGGTGACCACCAGTGCGTCGACCTGGTTGTCGTCGGTGTCCAGATCGCCGATGTCGACGGTCTGGCCTGCGTCCACGCTCACGTTCAGACGTGCAATGGCTTCGTTGCCACCGGCCTGGTTGGTGATGGTCAGAACAGCGTTGAGGCTGTCGCTGGCAAACACGGTGCCTGGGCGGTCGTCGGTGAAGACGATGTCCGAAGCATTCACATCAGCCAGCGTGTTGCCTTCGACGAGCTTGGACACGAAGTTCAGCACGCCGCCAGCCGTGTGGGTCACAGACCAGAAAGCATTGCCTGTGAATGCCGACGCGATGAGGTTGGCCACCTCGTTTTCGTCCAGCGTTGCTGCCTGGGTTGCACCCAACAGCGTCACCACGATGTCGGCACCACCGCCGTTGAACTTGGCACCGCTGAAGGTGACCTTGTCCGTGGCCAGAGGGCCCACCGTTTCGTTGCGCACCAGCATGCCGGTGTTCAGCGCCAGGGTGAACTTCTCGACTTCAACGCGTGAGGCGAACTCGATACCGCCCAGGTTCAGGCTGGTTTCGGCATTGATGTTGACCGTCAGCAGGTTGTTTTCAGTGTCGGGCGCTTCGGCATTGGCCGATGCGCTACCGGCAGTGATTTCACCTCCGATGGTGTTGGCGCCCACACCGGTCGAGTTGATGGTGACTGTCTGCAGGAAGGCCAGCTTACGGTCGCCCGTGCCGTCGGTGCTGTCCAGGTTGACGTCACCGGTGAGGGTGGAGCCGCCTTGCAGGTTGAACGTGAGTGTGGACACCACTTCATCAGCACCGCCCACGTCGATAAACAGCGTGTCGCTGTCCACAGTCGTGTTGGGCTCGATGCTGAACACGCGGTCTGTGCTCTGCACAGCTGCGGGGTCCATCGGGGCCACGTTTACGTTGGAGTTGGCTGGGTCGAACTCGATGGCGATCACTTCGACCGACGAGCGCAGGTTGTCCAGCAGTGCTTCAACGTTGTTGTCGTTGTACAGCTCGATCAGACGATCGAGCACGTACAGCTTGCCCACGTTGTAGTTGACGGCGTTGATGCTGGTGTCGCCCGTCAGCAGGTCGAAGCCCAGCGTGATGGACGTGTTGGTTGCGCCTGGTGCGGCTGCAATCACACGGCCCGACGCTGTGTCGGCCTGGGCTTGCGTCGACAGGCCGATGGCCTGGTCAGACGCCAGCTCGATGCTGAAGTTGGCGATGTTGCTGTTGAGGCCCAGCGTGACGCGATCCACAGTGGCAGGCACATCAGCCAAGGTGATCTTGCCTTGGACAGCTGTGATGCCCGACAGATCAAAACCACCTGCCACCGCAATGTCAGCCTGCGTGAGGTCGGTGATGTTCACCGTGCCTGCGCCGCTGATGACGCGGCCACCGGCAACGCCCGCACCATTGGCGTCAAGCAGCTGGTTGAACTGTGCAGCCGTCAGGTTCAGCGTGATGCCGGCGGGCACGATCAGCTGGTCGACACCGGTGAGGTTGGTGGCGGCGTTCAGCGTGATGGTGGCTGGCGACACAGCGTCGCTGATGGTGACATTGCGCAGGTTGATGCCCGACTGCAACTGGGTTGCGTCAAACACGTTGGCACCCAGACCCGTGACGTCCAGGGTTGCTGCGGTGGCATCGGTGTTGAGGTCGATGTCCGACAGGCCCATGTTGTCGTCAATCTGCGCTTGCGACAGGGTCAGCACGGCGCCCTGGTTCAGAAGAACCTGGTCGATGTTGCTGATGACGTCGGTGGACAGATTGATCACACCAGAAATAACCAGGGTGTCGTTACCCGTAGCGCTACCGGTGATGGTGAGCAGGTCGGCATCATCCACTGTTTCCAGGCTGAACAAGCCGATGGTCATGCCGCCGGTGCCGGTGTGGGTGATGTTGACGGTGTCCACCGACCCATCTCCGGTGTCGAGGTCACCAATCACGAGGTTACCGGTGCTGCTGTGGTTGATCGTCAGTGCGTCGACTTGCAGGTCGGTCGCATCAACGGTGCCCAGCGTCACCGAGGTGCCGCCCGTCACGTTCAGGACAGCAGTGGCGTTGTCACCACCGCCTTGGTTGACGATGCGAGCGGTGCCGCCAAAGCCGACGCTGGCGAACTCGCTGAGCGAGCCCAGGTCATCAAAGAAGATGAAGTCGTCGGATGCGACGTCAGCCAGGTTGATGCCTGCGTTGGCAACAGTGGCCGTGAAGGTCACCGCGCCGCCGTTGGCCACGGCTGCGTAGTCGCTGCCGGTTGCACCGTTCACCGCGGCTGCAATGGCAGTGGCCACTTGCGTTGCGTTCAGGGGGCCATTCAGTGGGATCACCAGGTCAACGGCCGTGCCGAGCAGGTCCTTGCTGATCGTGACCGTGTCGTTACCCACCACTGCCAGGTTGGCATTGAGGGTCAGCGTGAACACTTCGCGTTCTGCACGCGAGCTGAACACGATGCCGTCCATCGCCAGAGGCGCAGTGCCGCTGATGTTGACGTTGAGCAGGTTGTTCTCGCCACCGCTGGCACCGCTACCGTCGGCAATGAGCATGCCGTCGATGGTGTTGCCCGTTGCGCCGTTGGAGACGATGTCGACGCGCTGCAGGAACTGGAAGTTCGTGTTAGCGGCCGCACCACCGCCCACCAGGCTGGTGACGTTGGAGTTGAGGTTGACATCGCCATCGATGACGGAGCCGCCGCCCAGCGTGATGCTGACCTGTGCGACTTCGTCGTCGGTGTCGGGGTCGATGAACACGACCTGGCTGTCGACCACTGTGTTGGCTTCGATGATGAACTCACGCACCGTGGTGGTGGCATCGATGTCGACGAGGATCGGCGAGACCAGGTTGCCTGCGTCATTGGCGTTGAACACCGTGACACGGGTGGCCGAGATCAGGTCGTCCAGCAGAGCTTCCACGTTTTGGTCGTTGTAGATCTCGATCAGACGATCCAGCACGCGGACATCGCTGACGCTCATCTTCGACATGTCGAGCGTGGTATCGCCCGACAGGGTGTCAAAGCCGAGCTGCACCGTAGAACCCACTGCGGGCGTTGCGCCCAGAGGGCCGGTGATTTCGCGGCCATCCACCTGTGCCTGGCTGGAGAGGCCCAGGCCTTGACCAGCGGTCAGCACGATGGCGAAGCCAGCAGCACCTGTGGTGCCCAGGTTGGTCAGCGGATCCAGCGTGACGCTGGTGTCGGCCAGCGTGATGGTGCCGCGGAGGGCCGTGATCGCGCTCAGGTCGAACGCTGCACCGTCGCCGATGTCAGCCTGGGTCAGGTCCGTGATGTTGACCGTGCCTGCACCGCTGATGGTACCGGTTTGGTACATCTGCTGGAACTGCGCTGCCGTCAACTGCAGCGTGGTGCCTTCTGGAACCACGATTTCGCGAACGCCCGACAGGTTGGTATCGGCGTGCAGGGTGACGATGCCGTCTGTGTCGGCAATGGTGAGCTTGCCCACCACCAGGGTGCCGGGAGTCACAGCGTCTGCCAGATCGGCACGGAAGGGCACGGAGCCATCCACACCGTTGACGTTCAGCGTGGCGGTGCCTGTCACCAGCACCTTGATGCCTTCGATGCCGCCTGCGATGTCGCTGACCAACTGGGCCTGGCTGAGCGTGAGCTCGGAGCCTGCGCCCAGGTTGATCTGGTCGATGTTTTGCAGGGTGTCGTTCGACAGGTCCAGAGCAGCGACGCCGGTACCGACGTTGATGTTCATGGTGACGAACGACGTGGCTGCGCTGCTGCCCAGGATGGTGAAGCCATCTGTGACGTTGATGGTGTTGAGCGTCGACAGCGTGAAGGTGAGGTCACCCGTGCTGCCCTCGTGATTGACCGTGAGGCTCGTCACATCAGCGTCGCTGGTGCCCAGGTCGCCCAGGTTGACGTCACCCGCACCGTTGATGGTGATGGTGGCTGCAGCGTTGGTGCCGCCGCCCTGGTTGTAGTCGGACACGGTGCCCGTGAGGTCGGTGCTGCTGAACTGCACCGATTCCTTCAGGTCGTCCGTGAAGACGATGTCGCCGGTGGTGACGGGAGGCATCGTGCCTGCCACGTTGGCGGTGAAGACGATCTTGCCGCCAACGATGGCTGCCGTGTAGGCAGGGTTCACCGAGTCGTTGTAAGCCGTCACGATCTTGCCGGCCACCGCCGCTGCATCGTCACCGTTTTCCAGATCAACCACCACACCCAGCACGGTGACAGAGTCAGTGCTGGTGTGGTCGTTGCTGCGAACCATGAGGTCCGGATCCAGCGTCAGGGTGAACGTTGCGAATTCGGCGCGCGAGGAGAACACCACACCGTTGAGGGTGAGCGGTGCACCCGCTTCGGCGTTGATGTTGACGTTCAGCAGGTTGTTTTCGTTGCCTGTGCCTGTGCCGTCAGCGGTCAGCTTGCCAGTGATCTGGTTCGCCTTGGTACCCGTGGAGTTGATCGTTACTTCGTTGAGGTAACGGTATTCAACGCCGGGGGCCGCAGCGGCTTCGTTCGCATTCAGACGGATGTCGCCCATGACCTTGGAGCCGCCTTGCAGCGTGAGCACCAGTTCGGTGACTTCGCCGTTGGTAGCGGTTTCCAGGAACAGCGCGCTGCTGTTGAGCACGGTGTCTGGCTGGATGACGATGGTACGGATGGTGGCGGTGGCGCCTGGGTCCACATCCACAGGCACCACGGTGTCACCGGTCAGGTCGAACACGGTCACAGTGACTGCGTTGGCCAGGTTGTCCAGCAGCGTTTCGACGTTGTTGCCGTTGTAGCGCTCGATCAGCTGGTCAAGCACGAACAGGTCGGTGATGTTGACCAGGTTGCCCATGTTCAGGCTGGTGTCGGCCGGTGCGAGCGACAGCGTGTCGAAGCCCAGCTGCACGGTGCTCTTGGCACCGAAGCCGGTGATGCTGCGGCCGTCGGCCTGCGTCTGATTGGACAGGCCAATGCCCTGGTTGTCCGCCGTCATCTTGAGGGCGAACTTGCCCAGGATAGCGTCGTTGTAGAACAGGACCTCCAGACCTGCGGTGGGGGCGAGCTCAAGGGTGCCCACGATGGAGGTCGTGGACACACCACCAAGGTCGATGTGGCCGTTGTCAGCATCTGCGCCGGTGATGACCAACGCGCCCGTGCCTGTGCCCGTGCCCGCGATGGTGTAGGTGGCTGGCAGTTGCTCGAACTGGTCGGCCGTCATCTGCAGCGTGGTGCCCGCGGGGATCTCGATGCGGGAGACCTTGCTGAGGTCGGCGGCAGGGTCGACCACCACGATGCCACCGGTGGCACGCACGGACAGTACGCCCACCAGCACGCCACCAGCGGCGCCGCCGAGTTCGTCGCTCTGCAGGTTTTCGCCGTTGTAGTCGGTGATGTTGACCGTTTCGAGCGGAGCGGCAGTACTGAGGGTGGTGATGTTGCTCACACCCACAGCCAGCACGTCAGCGATGTCGAGGGTCACGATTGCCGAGCCCTTGAGCTGGATCGCATCCACATTGACCAGGACGTCGCCGTCGGCCAGGTTGATGTTGCCGTCGATGACCAGGGTGGTCACCGCGCCAGCTTCAGCGCTGCCGTTGATGGTGATGACGTCTTCAGGGTTGATCGTCGCGTTGGACGACAGGCCCACGGTGAGGTTGCCCGCACCGGTGTGGTTGACCACCAGGGCGTCGACGTCGCCGTCTTCGGTGTCGAGGTC
>VFQO010001707.1_pt1 | contig 15797 bp, 13 predicted proteins | sample 3512331 | NCBI WGS metagenome assembly VFQO01 (sample SAMN10412371, study PRJNA504923) | tailings metagenome | isolation source: Replicate 3 from Balatoc abandoned mine | place: Philippines: Itogon, Benguet | collected 2017-08-28
AAGGGCTTCGCGATCAGGTGGGCGATGAATTCGACGCGCTGGCCGCCAGCCTGCTCCAGCCTGCGCCACTGGACTTGCGGGTCAACGCTCTGAAGGTCAAGCGCGAGGCCGCGCTGGCGGCGCTGACGGCCGCGGGCCTGACGGTGGAGCCCACCCCGTACGCGCCGCTGGGCATCCGTCTGCAAGGCAAGCCAGCGCTGGCCAAGGTGCCGGCTTTTGCGAACGGCGAGGTCGAGGTGCAGGACGAAGGATCGCAACTGCTGGCCGTGCTGCTCGACGCCAAACGCGGCGAGATGGTGGTTGACTTTTGCGCCGGTGCGGGCGGCAAGACACTGGCCATCGGTGCCGCCATGCGCAACAGCGGGCGCCTCTACGCCTTCGACACCTCGGCCCACCGGCTCGACGGCCTCAAGCCCAGGCTGGCGCGCAGCGGCCTGTCCAACGTCCACCCGGTGGCCATCGCGCACGAGCGCGACGAGCGCATCAAGCGGCTGGCGGGCAAGATCGACCGTGTGCTGGTGGATGCCCCGTGCTCCGGCCTGGGCACCCTGCGCCGCAGCCCCGACCTGAAATGGCGCCAGACCCCGCAAACCGTGGCGGCCCAGGCGGCCCTGCAGCAGGCCATTCTGGCCAGTGCGGCCCGCCTGCTCAAACCCGGCGGGCGCTTGGTGTACGCAACCTGCAGCCTGCTGCGAGACGAAAACGAAGTGATTGCAGAGGCGTTCACGGCGGCTCACCCCGACTTCGAGCCGGTGGCGGCGAGCGAGATCTTCGATGGCTTGCGGGTGCCACACGCCGCGAGCCTGTGCGCTGGCAACGGCGGTCAATTTCTCCGTCTTTGGCCTCATCGGCACCGTACGGACGGCTTTTTCGCCGCCGTCTGGCGGAAAAAGGCTTGATCCGCGTCAATTGGCCCTGAACTTCCGGCCAGTTCCAGGTCACACACAAGCCAAAAGGCTTGGTGATGGGGGCACCCCCACCTAAAATCTGGAGCCTGTTGCCCGCCTGCCCCGGGCACACGGGTTTTCCTGCATCCTGTTTTTCGGGCAGTCCTGATTGGACCTTGATGATTTCTTCCGACCCCGGATTCCTGTCTGCCTTCGTGGATGGCGCCGTTGACTTCCTGAGCAACGGCCTGGCCGGCTTCACCTGGTGGCAGGTGCTGATCGTGGCACTCGTGTTCACGCACATCACGATCGCCAGCGTGACGATCTACCTGCACCGCCATTCCGCGCACCGCTCGCTGGATCTGCACCCGATCGCATCGCACTTCTTCCGCTTCTGGCTCTGGATGACCACTGGCATGGTCACCAAGGAGTGGACGGCCATCCATCGCAAGCACCACGCCAAGTGCGAGCACGAGGGCGACCCGCACAGCCCGCACATCTTCGGCATCAAGAAGGTGTTCTATGAAGGCGCCGAGCTGTACCGCGCCGAGGCCAAGAACGCCGAGACGCTGGAGCGCTACGGCCACAACACCCCCAACGACTGGATCGAGCGCAACGTCTACACCCGCCATTCGGCACTGGGTGTGAGCCTCATGCTGATCATCAACGTGCTGCTGTTCGGCGCACTCGGTCTGGCGGTGTGGGCCTTGCAGATGGCCTGGATCCCGATCACCGCTGCCGGCATCATCAACGGCATCGGCCACTGGTGGGGCTACCGCAACTTCGAAGCCGCCGACGCCAGCACCAACGTGTCGCCCTGGGGCATCATCATTGGCGGTGAGGAACTGCACAACAACCACCACACCTACCCGACCTCGGCCAAGCTGTCGGTCAAGCCCTACGAGTTCGACATCGGCTGGATGTACATCCGCATCCTCGAGACGGTGGGCCTGGCCACGGTCAAGAAGGTGCCGCCCAAGCTGGCGTTCGGTGACGTGAAACCCGTCGCCGACGAGAAGACGCTCGAGGCCATCATTGCCAACCGCTACGAGGTCATGGCGGGCTACGCGCGCGAGATGCGCGAGGCCTGCAAGGCCGAGATCGCAACGCTCAAGGCACGACAGGCCGACGCCTCGGTGCTCAAGGCCGCCAAGCGCTGGCTGCACCGCGACGACGACAAGGTGCCGACAGAAGTGAAGCCCCAGTTGGCGCAGGTGCGTGCGGAGCACCCGGTGCTCGACACGATGGTGACCATGCGGGAGGAACTGCGTGCGCTGTGGTCGAGCACCAACGCCACGCGTGAACAACTGGCTGCCGACCTGCAGGCCTGGTGCCGCCGCGCCGAAGAAAGCGGCATTGCCGCGCTGCGCGATTTCTCGATCCGCCTGCGCTCTGCCCACGCCTGAGTGATCAACCACGCGCTGTGCCTGCGGCGCGTCACCCCCTCAAGGGGGTGGTGCCAACGGAGCGGGAAACCCGGATCCATGGCACCCTGGAAAACAAAAAGCCCGCTGATGTCAGCGGGCTTTTTGCTGGGAGGCGAACTCTTATTTGAGTTTCACTTCCTTGTAGTCCACGTGCTTGCGAGCGACGGGATCGAACTTCTTGAAGAGCAGCTTGTCGGGCGTGGTCTTCTTGTTCTTGTTCGTGGTGTAGAAGTGACCGGTGCCCGCGGTGGACTCCAGCTTGATCTTTTCGCGACCGCCTTTGGTTGCCATGGTGGTTCTCCTTAAGCCTGGCCGTTGGCACGCATGTCGGCCAGAACGACGTCGATGCCTTTCTTGTCGATCAGGCGCAGGGCAGCACCCGACACGCGCAGACGAACCCAGCGGTTCTCGCTCTCGACCCAGAAACGGCGGTATTGCAGGTTCGGCAGGAACCGGCGCTTGGTTTTGTTGTTGGCGTGGGAAACGTTGTTCCCGACCTGGGGCTTCTTGCCCGTGACGTCGCAGACGCGTGCCATGAGGACACTCCGATCCATTCACTCGGCTGTTCGCAGCGGGTCGCAAAGGTGTTTTGCGACTGGCGACCAGCCTGACCTCGCCAGATATGGGTGGCGGTAACCCGGGGGATCGCGGTTTGCCAAGCGTGAGCCCGGCATTCAGCAAAGCCCGCAATTATAGCCATAACTGCAGGCAGGCCTGCAAAAGGGCGGCTCAGTCGCCCTGTTGCTCCAGGAAGCGCTGGGCATCCAGGGCAGCCATGCAGCCGGTGCCAGCGCTGGTGATGGCCTGGCGGTAGACGTGGTCCTGCACGTCGCCCGCGGCAAACACGCCGGGCACGCTGGTCATCGTGGCCATGCCGCTGAGCCCCGATTTCGTGACGATGTAGCCGTCCTTCATCTCGAGCTGGCCCTGGAAGATCTCGGTGTTGGGGCGGTGGCCGATGGCGATGAAGCAGCCCTGCAGTTTCAGGTCCTCGGTCGCGCCGGTCTGCGTGTCTTTCAGGCGCACGCCGGTGACGCCGGTGTCGTCGCCAAGCACCTCGTCGAGGGTCTTGAAGACCTTGAGTTCGATCTTGCCTTCCTTGACCTTCTCCATCACCTTGTCGACCAGGATGGGTTCGGCGCGGAACTTGTCGCGCCGGTGCACCAGGTACACCTTGCTGGCGATGTTGGAGAGGTAGAGCGCTTCCTCGACCGCCGTGTTGCCACCGCCGATCACGCAGGTGGTCTGGCCACGGTAGAAAAAGCCGTCGCAGGTGGCGCAGGCGCTCACGCCCTTGCCCATGAAGGCTTCTTCGGACGGCAGACCGAGGTACTGCGCCGAGGCACCGGTGGCGATGATCAGCGCGTCGCAGGTGTAGGTGCCGTTGTCGCCGGTGAGGGTGAACGGTCGTTTGGAGAAGTCGACCTTGTTGATGTGGTCGAACACGATCTCGGTCTTGAAGCGCTCGGCGTGCTGCTGGAAGCGCTGCATCAGATCGGGGCCTTGCACGCCGTGCACGTCGGCCGGCCAGTTGTCCACCTCGGTGGTGGTCATGAGCTGGCCACCCTGCGCGATGCCGGTGATCAGCACCGGGTCGAGGTTGGCGCGCGCGGCGTAGACCGCGGCGGTGTAGCCGGCCGGGCCGGAGCCCAGGATCAGGACTTTCGCGTGTTTCATGGTGCGCTGCCCCATCGAGAAATGGAGCATTTGGTTTAGAGTCGCGGGGGTATATGGGGATACCCGGCGCGATAGTCAATAACGTCAAAGGCCTTCGAGACAGGCCCTGATCGGCCGGGATTGTAGGGAAGCGGGCCCTGTTTGCCCCCGCTGTCTGGGAATACACGCATGTCCATCCTGTCCAATCTCGACCTGATCCGCCGCGTGCCGCTGTTCTCCACCCTCACGCAGGCGCAGGCCGAATCGGTGGCCGATGCGGTGGTCAAGCGCCGCTACAAGCGCGGTGAGTGCATTGTCGAGCAGGGCAAGAAGTCGAACTGCCTGGCGATCGTGCTGACCGGTCGGGCGCGTGTCGTCACCACCGACACCCGTGGCCGCGAGGTGATCCTGGCCACCATGAACCCCGGCGATTACGTGGGCGAGATGAGCCTGATCGACAACCAGCCGCACTCGGCCACCGTGCGCGCCGAGGTGCAGACCGACGTGCTGATCCTGGGGCGCAACGAGTTCGCGCGCTGCCTGCCGGAAAATTCGTCCATGGCCTACGCCGTGATGCGCGGGCTGGTGCAGCGCCTGCGCCAGGCCGATCGCAAGATCGAGTCGCTGGCGCTGTTGGACGTCTACGGGCGTGTGGCGCGTGCCCTGCTCGAGCAGGCGCAACCCGACCGCGAAGGCCAGCTCGCGATTCGCGAGCGCGTCTCGCGTCAGGACGTGGCCAAGATGATCGGTGCCTCGCGGGAAATGGTCAGCCGCGTGATGAAGGATCTCGAAGACCGCGGTTTCATCGAGGTCACCGAAGACGGCACCACCGTCATCAAGGACCGCCTGAACACCCTGGGTTGACACCCGGGGCCGGGGGCCGGCTGGGGTAAGCTTGCGCTTGCTTCCTGCCGGACATGACCTACTCCCTGAACACCCTCAACGCCGACCGCCGCGACGCCTCCGCCGGCAGCGGCATCGCGCGCTTCGCGCAGGAAATCGGCCTCGTGCTCGGCGCCGCCGCGCTGGCATTCTGGCTGCTCAGCCTGCTGAGCCATTCCCTGGCCGATCCCGCCTGGAGCACCACCGGCTCGCGCGCCGACGTCCGGAACTGGGGCGGTCGGCTGGGCGCACTGGTGGCCGACGCCAGCTATTTCCTGTTCGGCTTTTCCGTCTGGTGGCTGTTTGCGGCCGGCGTGCGGGCATGGCTGTCCGGGCTGGCGCGATGGCTGCGCGGCGCCGCGCCTGCGCAGGGCGGCCCACGCTGGTGGCAACGGCCCGCCGTTCGCCGCATGGCTTTCTGGGGCGGCCTGATCGCGCTGGTCTGCATCAGTGCGGCGCTGGAGTGGAGCCGCCTCTACCGTTTCGAGCCCCTGCTGCCTGGCCATGCGGGCGGCGTGATCGGGCACGCTCTGGGTCCGCTGGCCGAGCGTTGGCTGGGCTTTACCGGTGCTGCGCTGGCCCTGCTGGCCCTGTTGCTGGCTTGCCTGCCGCTGGTGTTCCGCTTCTCCTGGGGGCATTGGGCCGAGGTGGTCGGTCAGCGCCTGTACGGCTGGTTCGAGGCCCGGCGCGAGAAGCGCGAGGCCGTGGAGGACGAGCGCATCGGCCGCGCCGCCGCGCGCGAGCGCGAGGTCGTGGTGCAGACCGAGCGGGTCGAGATCGAGGAGCATCACCCGGTGCCGGTGGTCATCGAACCCACCATGGTCGAGGTGCCCAGGAGCGAGCGCGTCGCCAAGGAGCGCCAAAAGCCCCTGTTCACCGAGTTGCCCGACAGCAAGCTGCCGCAGGTGGACCTGCTCGACACCGCATCGGGCCAGCAGAACACGGTGGACGCGCAGACGCTGGAGATGACCAGCCGCCTGATCGAGAAGAAGCTCAAGGATTTCGGGGTCGAGGTGCGCGTGGTGGCTGCGGCGCCGGGCCCGGTGATCACGCGCTACGAAATCGAGCCCGCCACCGGTGTGAAGGGCTCGCAGATCGTCAACCTGAGCCGCGATCTGGCGCGCTCGCTCTCGCTGGTGTCGATCCGCGTGATCGAGACCATTCCGGGCAAGAACCTGATGGCACTGGAACTGCCCAACGCCAAGCGCCAGACGATCCGGCTGTCCGAAATCCTGGGCTCACAGGTCTACAACGACGCGAAATCGCTGCTCACCATCGGCCTGGGCAAGGACATCGGTGGCCAGCCCGTGGTGGCCGACCTCGCGAAGATGCCGCACTGTCTGGTGGCCGGCACCACCGGGTCGGGCAAGTCGGTGGGCATCAACGCCATGATCCTGTCGCTGCTCTACAAGGCCGACCCGAAGGACGTGCGACTGCTGCTGATCGACCCGAAGATGCTCGAGATGAGCGTGTACGAAGGCATTCCGCACCTGCTCGCGCCCGTGGTCACCGACATGAAGCACGCGGCCAACGGCCTGAACTGGTGCGTGGCCGAGATGGAGAAGCGCTACAAGCTCATGAGCAAGCTGGGCGTGCGCAATCTCGCGGGCTACAACACCAAGATCGACGACGCCAAGGGGCGCGGCGAGTCCATCGGCAACCCGTTCTCGCTCACACCCGAGCAGCCCGAGCCGCTGGAGCGCCTGCCGTACATCGTGGTCGTCATCGACGAACTTGCCGACCTCATGATGGTGGTGGGCAAGAAGATCGAGGAGTTGATCGCACGTCTGGCGCAGAAGGCGCGGGCTGCCGGCATCCACCTGGTGCTGGCCACACAGCGCCCCAGCGTGGACGTCATCACCGGCCTCATCAAGGCCAACATCCCCACCCGCATCGCGTTTCAGGTCAGCAGCAAGATCGACAGCCGCACCATCCTCGACCAGATGGGCGCCGAGAGCCTGCTGGGCATGGGCGACATGCTGTACCTGCCGTCGGGCATGGGCTTTCCCACCCGCGTGCACGGTGCGTTCGTGAGCGACGACGAAGTGCACCGTGTGGTGGCCTACCTGAAAGCGCAGGGCGAGGCCGACTACATCGACGGCGTGCTGGACGGCGGTGGCGCCGACGGCGAGGGCGGCGACATCTTCGGTGAAGGCGGGGGTGAGGGCGGTGGCGAGAAGGATCCGCTGTACGACCAGGCCGTGGCCATCGTGTTGCAGGACCGCAAGGCCAGCATTTCGTACGTGCAACGCAAGCTCAAGATCGGCTACAACCGTGCCGCGCGCTTGCTCGAGGACATGGAAAACGCCGGCCTCGTGAGTGCGCTCACCAGCAGCGGCCAGCGCGACATCCTCGTCGGCGGCCGGCCCGAGTGATCGCCGGTGCAACTCCCGCCGCTGGTGCGGCTCACAACCCCATGCGAATCCGAACCCTGCTTGCCGCTGCCCTGTTGTGCTGGGCCACGTTGCCTGCCCGAGCCGATGGCCTGAAGGCGCTGGAGAGCTTCCTGCGCGAGTCCAACGCGGCGCGCGCCGAGTTCACCCAGGTGGTCACCTCGCCCACGCGCGCGGGCGAAGCCAAGCCGCGCCAGCGCAGCAGCAACGGCCGCTTCGTGTTCCAGCGGCCCGATCGCTTCCGCTTCGACTACCTCAAGCCGTTCGAGCAGGTCATCGTGGCAGACGGGCGCCAGCTCTGGCTGCACGACGTGGACCTGAACCAGGTGACGGTGCGCGCGCAGAAGGATGTGCTGGGCAGCACGCCCGCCGCCATCATCGCAGCGGCCCCCGATCTGGCCGCGTTGCGCGGCAGTTTCGAGCTGCACGGCGCACCCGAGGCCGACGGCCTGCAATGGGTAGAAGCGGTGCCGAAACAGCGCGACGGCCAGTTGCGCAAGGTGCGGCTGGGCTTCGCGGGTGCGCAACTCTCGGTGCTCGACATCGAGGACGGCCTGGGCCAGCGCTCGGTTCTGCGGTTTGCGAACTGGCAAGCCAACCCGACCATGCGCGGTGATGAATTCCGCTTCGACCCGCCGGCGGGTGCCGACGTCATCCGCCAGTGAGCGCGCGCTGAACCCACGCCGACGACCTTGAACACGCCTGCCCACGCCCCGCTGGCCGAACGCCTGCGCCCTCGCACGCTGGGTGAGGTGATCGGCCAGCAGCACCTGCTGGGTGAAGGCATGGCGCTGCGCCTGGCGTTCGAGTCCGGCCAGCCGCACAGTTGCATCCTCTGGGGCCCACCCGGGGTGGGCAAGACCACCATTGCGCGGCTCATGGCCGACGCGTTCGATGCGCAGTTCATCACCATCAGTGCCGTGCTCGGCGGCGTGAAGGACATCCGCGAGGCGGTGGAGCAAGCGCAGGCCGCACGCGACGGGCTGCACGCACAGCGCACCATCGTCTTCGTCGACGAGGTGCATCGCTTCAACAAGAGCCAGCAGGACGCCTTTCTGCCGCACGTCGAAAGCGGCCTGTTCACCTTCATCGGCGCCACCACCGAGAACCCCTCGTTCGAGGTCAACTCCGCGCTGCTCTCGCGCGCCGCGGTCTACGTGCTGCAGCCGCTCAACGAGGACGACTTGCGCGCCATCGTGGCCAAGGCCCGCGCCATCGATGCCATTCCCGACGTCGAAGACGCTGCCCTCGAACGCCTGATCGCCTACGCCGATGGCGACGCACGGCGTCTGCTCAACACGCTGGAGACGCTGGCAGTGGCCGCGGGGCGCGAGAAGCTCGAAAGCATCACCGATGCCTGGCTGCTCAAGGTGCTGGGCGAGCGCATGCGGCGCTACGACAAGGGCGGCGAGCAGTTCTACGACACCATCAGCGCGCTGCACAAGAGTGTTCGTGGCTCCGACCCGGACGCCGCGCTGTACTGGTTCGTGCGCATGCTCGACGGCGGGGTGGACCCGCGCTATGTGGCGCGCCGCCTGGTGCGCATGGCGGTCGAGGACATCGGCCTGGCCGACCCGCGTGCGCTGCGCCTGGCGCTGGACGCGGCCGAGGTCTACGAGCGCCTGGGCTCGCCCGAGGGCGAACTGGCGCTGGGCGAATGCGTCGTCTACCTGGCGGTGGCGCCCAAGTCCAACGCCGTCTACAAGGCGTTCAACGCCGCGCGGGCTTTCGTCAAGCGCGACGGCACACGACCGGTGCCGCTGCATCTGCGCAACGCACCCACGCAGCTCATGAAGTCGCTCGACTACGGCAAGGGCTACCGCTACGCCCACGACGAGCCCGGCGGCTTTGCGGCGGGCGAAAGCTACTGGCCCGAGGGCATGACGCCGCCCGCTTTCTACGAGCCGGTCGAGCGCGGCCTGGAAATCCGCATCGCGGAGAAGCTGCGCGCGCTGCGCGAGCAGAACCATCAGAAGGATTGATGCGTCCGTAGACGCACTGATACCCGGGCGACCGTGCCGGGTTTACCCTTTGATTTCAGGGGTTCCCCTCGATTCGGGCCCCCGATACCCCTCGCTACAATCGCGCACCACCAACCCGCCCCCGGCCCGACTCAGGCCGTCTCTGGCGGGTTTTTTGCTAGGTTGAAACGGGGGCGGTGCCGCCACCCCGCCGGTCAAAAACACGGAGAACCTTTCATGGAAGTCTTGCTACAGCAGATCCTCAACGGACTGGTGCTGGGCAGCATGTACGCCCTGGTCGCCCTGGGCTACACGATGGTGTACGGCATCATCGGCCTCATCAACTTTGCCCACGGCGACGTGCTCATGGTGGGTGCGCTCACCAGCTGGACGATCATCACGTCCATGCAGGAGGCCTCGCCCGACATGGCGGGCTGGCAGCTCCTCATCATTGCCACGCTGATCGCCATGGTGGTCTGCGCGGTGCTGAACTTCACGATCGAGAAGCTCGCCTACCGACCGCTGCGCAATTCCCCGCGGCTGGCCCCGCTCATCACCGCCATCGGCGTCTCCATCCTGTTGCAGACGCTGGCGATGATCATCTGGAAGCCCAACCCCAAGTCCTACCCGTCCACGCTGTCGCGCGAGCCGATCGAGTTCTTCGGTGCCGTGCTCTCCATCACGCAGATCACCATTCTGGCCACCACCGTGATCGTGCTGGCCATGCTGATGTGGCTGGTCAACCGCACCAACCTCGGCCGCGCCATGCGCGCCACCGCCGAGAACCCGCGGGTGGCGGCACTCATGGGCATCAAGCCCGACGTGGTCATCTCCGCCACCTTCATCATCGGCGCCATGCTGGCGGCCATCGCCGGCATCATGTGGGCCTCCAACTACGGCACGGTGCAGCACGCCATGGGCTTCATGCCCGGCCTCAAGGCCTTCGTGGCCGCGGTCATGGGCGGCATCGGCAACCTGGCGGGCGCTGTGCTCGGCGGTGTGGCGCTGGGCCTGATCGAGTCGCTCGGCGCAGGCTACCTCGGCAAGCTCACCGGCGGCTTCCTGGGCAGCCAGTACACCGACATCTTCGCTTTCATCGTGCTGGCCATCGTGCTCACGCTGCGTCCCTCGGGGCTGCTTGGCGAGCGTGTGGCGGACCGCGCCTGATGCGCACGGGAGAACATCCATGCTGAATTCCCGTCCTGTCAAGCTGATCGCCTTTGCGATCGTCGCTGTCCTGATGCTGGTGCTGCCGCTCCTGCTGCAGGCCACCGGCAGCAACTCCTGGGTGCGCATCGTCGACGTGGCGCTGCTCTACGTGCTGCTGGCCCTGGGCCTGAACATCGTCGTGGGCTATGCCGGCCTGCTCGACCTTGGCTTCATCGCCTTCTTTGCCGTTGGCGCCTACCTCTACGGTCTGCTGGCTTCGCCGCACCTGACGGACACGTTTGCCTGGCTGGCCGCCACGTTTCCCAACGGGCTGCACATGAACTTCTGGATCGTCATGGTGCTGGCCGGGGTGGTGGCCGGCATCACCGGCCTGATCCTGGGTTTTCCGGTGCTCAAACTGCGTGGCGACTACCTGGCCATCGTGACGCTGGGCTTCGGCGAGATCGTGCGCATCTTCATGCTCAACCTCGACCGGCCGATCAACATCACCAACGGGCCCAAGGGGCTGAGCAATATCGATGCGGTGAGTGTCTTCGGGCACCGCATGAGTTCAAGCCTGGAGATATCCATCGGCAGTTTCAGCTACACCTTCCAGTCGGTGACGCTGTACTACTACCTCATCCTGTTCTTCGTGGTGCTGGCCATCATCATTGCCAACCGCCTGCAGGATTCGCGCATCGGGCGCGCCTGGATGGCCATTCGCGAGGACGAAATCGCGGCCAAGGCCATGGGCCTGAACACCCGCAACCTCAAGCTGGCGGCCTTCGGCATGAGCGCCACCTTTGGCGGCGTCGCGGGCGTGCTGTTCGCCTCCTTCATGCGCGGTGTTTATCCCGAGTCCTTCATCCTCATGGAGTCGGTGATGATCGTCGCCATGGTGGTGCTGGGTGGCCTGGGCCATATCCCTGGCGTGATCCTGGGCGCGCTCGTGCTGGCCGGCCTGCCCGAGTTGCTGCGCCACGTGGCACACCCGCTCACGGCCATGACGGACGGGCGCCTCGGCCCCGAGATCCTGCGCCAGTTGCTGATCGCGCTGGCGATGATCGTGATCATGTTGCTGCGACCGAAAGGCCTGTGGCCCTCGCCGGAACACGGCAAGTCGCTGGTATCGAAGTGAGGGGCGTGGCATGAGCGAAACCATTCTGAAAGTGGCCAACGTGTCCAAGCGCTTCGGCGGCCTGCAGGCCCTGAGCGACGTCGGCATCGAGATCAAGCGCGGCCAGGTCTATGGCCTCATCGGCCCCAACGGCGCCGGCAAGACCACGTTCTTCAACGTGCTCACCGGGCTGTACACGCCCGACAGCGGCAGCTTCGAGCTCGCCGGCAAGTCCTATACGCCCACGGCGGTGCACGAAGTCGCCAGGGCGGGCATTGCGCGCACGTTCCAGAACATCCGGCTCTTTGCCGAGATGACCGCCCTGGAAAACGTGATGGTGGGGCGCCACGTGCGATCGCACTCGGGCCTGCTCGGCGCCATCATCCGCACGCCCGGATTCAAGCGCGAGGAGCGCGAGATCGCCGAGCGCGCGCAGGAACTGCTCGATTACGTGGGCATCGGCAAGCTGGCCGATTACAAGTCGCGCACGCTGAGCTACGGCGACCAGCGCCGCCTGGAGATCGCGCGGGCCCTGGCCACCGACCCCCAGCTCATCGCGCTCGACGAACCCGCCGCCGGCATGAACGCCACCGAGAAGGTGCAACTGCGCGAGCTCATCGATCGCATCCGCAACGACAACCGGACCATCCTGCTCATTGAGCACGACGTGAAGCTGGTCATGGGCCTGTGCGACCGTGTGACCGTGCTCGACTACGGCAAGCAGCTCTCCACCGGCACGCCGGCGGAAGTGCAGAAAGATCCGAAGGTCATCGAGGCCTACCTCGGCACCGGCGGCCATTGAGCGGGAGACACAGTCATGGCAAACACGCTACTCAAAGTCAAAGGGCTGAAGGTCTCCTACGGCGGCATCAAGGCCGTCAAGGGCATTGACCTCGAGGTCAACGAAGGCGAGCTGATCTCGCTGATCGGCTCCAACGGCGCCGGCAAGACGACCACCATGAAGGCCATCACCGGTTCGCTGCCGATGGAAGACGGCGACGTGGAGTACATGGGCAAGAGCATCCGCGGCAAGGGCGCCTGGGACCTCGTCAAGACAGGCCTGGCCATGGTGCCGGAAGGCCGCGGCGTCTTCACGCGCATGTCGATCACCGAGAACCTGCAGATGGGCGCCTACGTGCGCAGCGACAAGGCCGGTATCGCCCGCGACATCGATCGCATGTTCACCATCTTTCCGCGCCTGAAGGAACGCAAGGACCAGCTCGCCGGCACCATGAGCGGTGGCGAGCAGCAGATGCTGGCGATGGCGCGTGCGCTGATGAGCCAGCCCAAGGTGCTGCTGCTTGACGAGCCTTCGATGGGCCTGTCGCCCATCATGGTGGACAAGATCTTCGAGGTGGTGCGCGACGTCTCGGCGCAGGGCGTGACCATCCTGCTGGTGGAGCAGAACGCCAGCCGCGCCTTGCAGATTGCCAACCGCGGTTACGTGATGGACTCGGGCGAGATCATCATGAGCGGCGATGCGAAGCAGATGCTGAACGACCCGAAAGTGCGCGCCGCCTACCTCGGCGAATGAGCTGAATCCGGGCGTTGCGACGCTCAAAACTACAATCGCGGGTTGCGCGCCATCGGGCGCCCAACCCGCTTTCCATTTCATGAGCCAATCCCACACCCCCGAAAACGCCGCCCCCGTGGCGCACGACGAGAACCAGCTGATCGCCGAGCGACGCGAGAAGCTCAAGGCATTGCGCGAGGCACAGAAGCGGGGCGAGGGGGTTGCCTTCCCGAACGACTTCAAGCCTCAGGACCACGCGGCCGGCCTGTTCGCTGCACACGGCGAGACCAGCAAGGAAGACCTGGAGGCCACGCCCGTGCGCGCCAGTGTGGCCGGGCGCATGATGCTCAAGCGCGTCATGGGCAAGGCCAGCTTCGCCACGCTGCAGGACGCCTCCTTCGGGCCCAGTGGCGGGCGCATCCAGATCTACCTCAACAACGACAGCGTGGGCGAGGCGCAGCACAACGCCTTCAAGCACTGGGATCTGGGTGACATCGTGGCTGCCGAAGGCGTGCTGTTTCGCACCCGCACCGGCGAGCTCACCATTCACGCCGACCGCATCCGCCTGCTCACCAAGAGCCTGCGCCCGCTGCCCGACAAGTTCCACGGCGTGCACGACCAGGAGATCAAGTACCGCCAGCGCTACGTGGATCTGATGACCGATGAGGGCGCCCGCAGGCGCTTCGTCACGCGCAGCCAGGCCGTCACGGCGCTGCGGCAGTTCATGGTGGGCCACGGCTTCCTGGAAGTCGAAACGCCCATGCTGCACCCCATCCCGGGCGGCGCCAATGCCAAGCCATTCGTCACGCACCACAACGCGCTCGATCAGGAGATGTTCCTGCGCATCGCGCCCGAGCTTTTCCTCAAGCGCTTGCTGGTGGGTGGTTTCGAGCGCGTGTTCGAGATCAACCGCAACTTCCGCAACGAAGGCATCTCGGTGCGCCACAACCCCGAGTTCACCATGATGGAGTTCTACGCGGCGTACTGGAACTACCGCGATCTGATGGACTTCTCCGAGCAGCTCATCCGGCACGTGGTGCGCTCGGTGCGCGGCGAGGGTGAGGTGTCCTATCAGGGGCGTGCGGTCGACATCGACGCGCCGTTCGAGCGGCTCACCATCCGCGATGCAATCGTCAAGCACACCGATGCGGGTGCGAACGTGGACGACGCCGAGTGGCTGCGCGGTCAGTTGCGCAAGCTCGGCCTCACCGAAGAGAAAGACCAGTTGTCTGCGCGCAGCCTGGCTTCGCTGCAGGTGCTGTACTTCGAGGAGAAGGTCGAGAGCGAGCTCTGGAACCCGACCTTCATCATGGACCACCCGACGGAGATCTCGCCCCTGGCACGCGCCAACGACGCGAAGCCCGAGGTGACCGAGCGTTTCGAGCTCTACATCACCGGGCGTGAGTTCGGCAACGCGTTCTCCGAGCTGAACGACGCCGAGGACCAGGCGGCGCGCTTTCACGCGCAGGTGGCGGCCAAGGACGGCGGCGACGATGAAGCCATGCACTTCGACGCCGACTACATCCGCGCGCTCGAGTACGGCATGCCCCCCGCGGGAGGTTGCGGCATCGGCATCGACCGCCTGATGATGCTGTTGACCGACAGCCCCAGCATCCGCGACGTCATTCTGTTCCCGGCGCTGCGCCGCGAGAGCTGAGCGCCTCGCTCAGAAGTTCAAGCGCAGGATGGCCTTGCGGTCGTCCTCGCTCAGGGTGAGCATGCCCTGGCGCATCCATTCCAGGTGCGCGTTCGCGTCCTGGCCAAGCTCGCCGCGCGTGTCCGGCAGCATCGCCACCACCACCTGAAACCGCAGGGTCGTGCCCGGCGGCAGCCGCGGTGACGCGCGCAGCCCCGCGGCCACCAGGCTGGTGGCGGTGTTCAGTGCCTGGGTCTCCTTGACCGGGCCCTCCATCAACAAGGCCAGGCTGTCGTCGTCCATGCGCGCGGCGGTGTCCACGTCGCGTGCCAGGGCGCGCAGCAACGATGCGCCCACCACCAACGCGCGGTCGGCCACCTCGCGACCGTGGCGCGCCTGGATGTCGGCGTGGTTGTCCAGGTGCACCAGCATCAGCACACTGTGGTGCCCGTAGCGCTGCGCGCGCACCAGGCTGTCGTGCAGCCGCAGCAGGAAGTGCTCGCGCCGCGTCAGGCCGGTCAGGGGTTCGGTGCGTTCAAGGGCGCGGGCGCGCACCTGGGACTCGTGCAGCAACTGCGAGCGCTGCAGCAGTGCATAGATGAGGAGCGGGGCTTCCAGCGCGGCGGCAAACACCATGCCGTATTGCGAGAGCAGGCCGGAGGAAATGAGATTGAAGTTGCGCATCACCGGCAGAAAGCTGCCCAGCAACACCGGAACGATGCCCACCACGAACCAGCGCACCCAGGTTTCACCGCTGCGCCAGCCCGTCCAGAGCATGGCGGCCACCAGGGACATGGCCAGTGCGGCCACGGCGGTCCCGGCGTTCAGGCTGGCCTGGCTGGGCATCAGCAGGTCCCAGCCGATCACCACCGGCCACAGGGGCGCCAGGGCCAGACACAGGCGGTCCAGCGTGCGCCCGATGCGCCGCGGCTGCAGCACCTGCCGCACGAACAGCAGGCCCGCCATGCCCATGAGCGGCAGCAGCACGAATTCGGCCACCTGGTTCCAGCGCGCCAGGCCCGGCCACAGGAACTGGCCGCCCACGCCCAGCGATGCGGCCAGTGCCCACCCGAGCAGGCCGATATAGATCGCATAGGCCGCGAACGCCGCGTCACGGAACACCACGGTGTTCACCAGTGCCACCAGCAGCAACAGCGTGGTCATGCCGAAATAGGC
>VFQO010001709.1_pt1 | contig 15786 bp, 13 predicted proteins | sample 3512331 | NCBI WGS metagenome assembly VFQO01 (sample SAMN10412371, study PRJNA504923) | tailings metagenome | isolation source: Replicate 3 from Balatoc abandoned mine | place: Philippines: Itogon, Benguet | collected 2017-08-28
TCAATATCCCCACCAACAAGCGCGTGATCATCGCGCTGACCTATATTCACGGTATTGGTCGTACCACCGCCGTCCAGATCGCTGACAAGCTGGGTATCGCGCATTCTGCGCGTGTGCAGGACCTCTCTGATGAGGAAGTGCTGCGGATCCGCGAAACCATCGACGCCGATTTCACCGTTGAAGGCGACCTGCGTCGCAACACCGCGATGAACATCAAGCGCCTGATGGATCTGCGCGCCTATCGCGGCCTGCGTCACCGTTCGGGTCTGCCCGTCCGCGGCCAGCGCACCCACACCAACGCCCGCACCCGCAAGGGCAAGGCCAAGCCCATCGCGGGCAAGAAGAAGTAAGCTGGCGGCTTAGCCGCTGACGCTTTTTCCTTCTGACGAGCTAGAGGACATTTAACGATGGCACGCGAACCAGGCCGTATTCGGCGCCGTGACAAGAAGAACATCACCAGCGGCGTTGCGCACATCAACGCCAGCTTCAACAACACCATGATCACCATCACCGATGCGCAGGGCAATGCGATCAGCTGGTCCAGCGCTGGCGCGATGGGCTTCAAGGGCAGCCGCAAGTCGACTCCCTACGCTGCTCAGGTTGCTGCTGACGATGCGGGCAAGAAGGCTGCCGAACACGGCGTCCGCACGCTCGAAGTCGAAGTGAAGGGTCCGGGCTCGGGCCGCGAAAGCGCGCTTCGGGGGCTTGCGGCTGTGGGTTTCAACATTACTTCAATCCGTGATGTCACTCCGATCCCGCACAACGGGGTCCGTCCCTCCAAGCGTCGCCGCGTCTGATCCGCCGGGATGGCGGGGGCGCTGCGCGCTCTCGCCGCCCGATCGGGTCAGGTGCCGCGTTTCGCGTCCGCATCTGGCCCGCCCAAGTTTGAACCGCCCCCTCCGGGCGAATTAGGGGAAATCCATGTCCGTCAACACCAAGAACTGGCAGGAACTCAAGAAACCCAACTCCCTGGAAATCAAGGATGGCGGCGATCGTCAGCGCAAGGCGACCTTCGTGGCCGAACCGCTCGAGCGCGGCTTCGGCCTGACGCTCGGCAACGCGCTGCGCCGGGTGCTGCTTTCGAGCCTTCAGGGCGCGGCGATCACCTCGATCAAGATCGAGAACGTGCTGCACGAGTTCTCCAGCCTCGCTGGCGTGCGTGAAGATGTCACCGACATCGTGCTGAACGTGAAGCAGATCGCGCTGCGTATGGAAGGCGAAGGCCCCAAGCGTTTGCAGCTTTCGGCCACTGGCCCCGGTGCGGTCAAGGCTGGCGACATCGCTGTCACCGGCGACATCGAAGTGATGAACAAGGATCTGGTGATCTGCCAGCTCGATGAAGGCGCGACGCTCAACATGGAGCTGACCGCTGACACCGGGAAGGGCTACTCACCTGCTGTGCAGAACCGTCCGGTCGATGCGCCGATCGGCCTGATCCCGGTTGACTCGCTTTACTCGCCTGTCCGTCAGGTGAGCTACAAGGTCGAGAACGCCCGCGTCGGGCAAGAGCTTGACTATGACAAGCTCTCGCTGACCGTCGAAACCGATGGCACCGTCACCCCCGAAGACGCCGTGGCCTATGCCGCGCGCATTCTTCAGGACCAGCTGACCCTGTTCGTCCACTTCGAAGATGGCATTCCGCAGCCGGTCGGCACCATGATCGGCCATGCCGTTCAGCCGGAAGAAAGCGACGCCAACCAGCTCAACCGCTACCTGCTCAAGAAGGTGGACGAGCTGGAACTGTCGGTGCGTTCGGCCAACTGCCTCAAGAACGACAACATCATCTACATCGGCGATCTGGTCCAGAAGACCGAAGCCGAGATGCTGCGCACGCCGAACTTCGGCCGCAAGTCGCTCAACGAGATCAAGGAAGTGCTGTCCAGCATGGGTCTGCGTCTCGGCATGGATATCCCGGGCTGGCCGCCCGAGAACATCGAAGAAATGGCAAAGAAGCTCGAACAAGAGCTTTTGGGCTGATCGACATCCTCCCCGAGCTTGCTCGGGGAGGATCATGGGCAGGTCGGACCCTTTCCGACCGGGATGGAGCTACCTTGCACGGGCTCCTTACGAACGAAGGATGAAACACAATGCGTCATGGTATTTCGGGCCGTAAGCTCGGCCGCAAGACCGGTCACCGCAACGCCCTGTTCCGCAACATGGCTGCCGCGCTGATCAAGCATGAGCAGATCAAGACCACGCTGCCCAAGGCGAAGGAACTGCGCCCCTATCTCGAAAAGCTGATCACGCTAGCCAAGCGCGGCGGCCTTTCGAACCGTCGTCTCGCCATGAGCCGTCTGGGTGACGAAGCACAGCTGAAGAAGCTGTTTGAAGTTCTGGCCGAGCGTTATTCGGACCGCGAAGGCGGCTACACCCGCGTTCTGCGCGCCGGTGTGCGCGCTGGCGATGCGGTGCAGATGGCGATCATCGAGCTCGTTGACCGCGACGAAGCTGCCAAGGGTCAGGATTCTGGCCCGGTGCAGTCGGCTGAAGACTACGAAGACGCGTAATCCGCGTCACGCGCAGAGTTAGCGAAAGGGCCGGGGCGGAAACGCTTCCGGCCCTTTCCTTTTGAGCCGCGCAGCCTAGTGTCGTAGCCATGATCCGCACCGCTTTTGCAGCCTCCACGTTGCTCCTCGCCGCCATCCCGGCTTCTGCGCAATCCCAGCAGGAAGCGCTCGAATCGCGCTACGACCGCGCGCTTGCGGCCGGTTACAAGGCGCTGATGCTGTGCGGGGCAATCGCCAATGCCGAGCGCAATGGGGGAACCCGCACGCCCGAGAGTGTCGAGCAATGGGAGCTGACCGGCATTCAGGCGCCGCTAAATGCGATCATCGGCACTCTGCCTTACGAGATCGTCCGCCGACCGAGCGGCCAGATCGCCCATGTCGCGGTCCGATGGACAGACGACATGCCGCCCCGGATCGCGGCCAATTTCGGGCCAGAGACGGGCTGTTCGGTGCTGCCGATTGGTGCGCCGGAGGATTCGAGCAATCCGGACCAAGCCCTGCCCGTGGCAGCGAGGCCGGATCCGAAGGGATTCGGAACAGGTGTCATCCCGTCAGCGCCTCGCAGCAAAGCCAAGAAACCCAACCCGCTAGACCGGGTCTTCGCCAGCGCGCTGGCCGGGCAATATGGCGATGGCACCCGCACAACCGCCACCCTGGTGCGCTTCAATCGCAGTGAGAGCGGGCTGGTCGAACAGTCGTCTTATGCCCCCGGCTTTGGGGAGAAGACTCCCCAGCGTACCTGGTCCGTCGCGAAGAGCATTGCAGCGACGCTGATCGGGGCGGCAGTGCATTCGGGCGAGGCCAACGTCGCGGACCCCATCGCGCTCAATTACTGGACCGCCGGCGGGGGGACCGATCCGCGCAATGCCATCACCATCGATCACGCCTTGCGGATGGCGAGCGGCCGCTATTCCGACACCCCGGGCAATCGCACCGATGCGCTTTATTTCGGCGGCTCGACCATTGATGAGACGGCGGTGAATTGGCCCGTGCTCCATGCGCCGGGAACAGTGTTCCGCTATGCCAATAATGACACGCTGTTGGCGCTGAAGGGGATCGGCCAATGGTTGTCCTTTTACCCGCCGCACCTGTTCTTCGCCAAGCTGGGGATGACGGAGACGGTAGCCGAGGCCGATATTCGCGGCGATCACGTGCTGTCATCGCAGGTTTGGAGCACGGCGAGCGACCTTGCGGATTTCGGCCAGCTGTATCTCAACAACGGCGTGCTCCCCTCCGGTGAACGTGTTTTGCCTGAAGACTGGGCGAAGTACGTTTCGACCCCGAGCGGCCCACAGCCTGACGGCGCGTTCGGCTATGGGGCCGGGTTCTGGCTGATGAACCGCTCCGAGGGGGTGCCCGCCGATACCTTCGCGGCGTTCGGCAACCGTGGGCAATATGTGGTGATTGTCCCTTCGCGGGGTGTGGTGATCGTCCGGCGCGGCGAAGATCCGGCAGGTTCGGGTTTCGACATCGCCGCTTTCACGCGGGATGTGCTGGCGGTTCTTCCGACCAAGTAGGCGATAATCGTTCATACTGGATGGGTTTTAGATTAACAAATCCTGTCATCTCAATTCAGCTTCGCAACACCCCGAATCGCGCAAAAGCATCCTCGACACCGCAAGCAATCCCGCCCGCGGTGCCTGACGAGGAATGCTTCGATGACGACCAAGACCAACCTGCTGGCCTCCGGCAAAGCAGCCCGGCTTGTCTTCGGTGCGGTCGCTGCGACTGCGCTGACGGCGGCCTCTGCCACCCCTGCTATGGCTAATGACCACCGCGACCGCGGTGGGATCGGCGCGGGCGAGATCATCGCTGGCGCGGTCGTGATCGGCGGCCTTGCGGCGCTTGCGGGCGCGTTCGACAATGACCGCGACGATCGGCGCTATGACTACCGCGACCGCAACGTCCGCGGTGGCTGGGATCGCGGCGGTTTCAGCAACCCGCGTACGGCGGTGGATCGCTGCGTCCGCGCAGCCGAGAATCAGGCACGGCGCATCGGCGGCTATCGCTTCGCCGACGTGATCGACATCCGCGATATTGACCGCACGCGCGACGGCTTCCGGGTGAAGGGCCGGATCGACGTTGGTGGCGGTTGGAACAACCGCGGCAATGATCGCGGCAACTTCACCTGCCGCTTTGACGGTCGCGGCGCGCCGTTCGTTGACTTCAGCGGCATCCGCGGCCTGCGCTGACCCGTTCGAGCTACGCGCAGTCTGTCTCCTTCACGACTGCGCGTGAACCTGCTGCCCCGCCTCCCTCATCAGGGACGGCGGGGCGGTTTTGTTTTGCCCTGGTTGGTTCAGCCTGGCGCAAGCCTCGCACGATTAATCCTGCCGCTATCGGGGCGATTGGTGGCCGCTCGTATAGCAACAGGAGAGAGCAGCAATGGCTCTGACATTCCGCGCACTTGCCTTGGCGGGCGCGCTTGCCGGTACCACCATGATTGCCGCCCCGGCGGCTGCCGCGCCGACGCCTTCGGGCTCCGCTCTGGCCGCCGCGCCGTTCGGCACCTTCGATTTCAGCCGCTATAACCCCGTCAGCGCCACGACCGAATGGCGGCGCTGCCGCTGGGGCTGTGGCTGGGGCGGGCACCGGCGCGGATGGCGGCGCAACCGGGTCGATGCTGGCGACGTGCTCATCGGCGCTGCGATCATCGGCGGGATCGCCGCCATCGTCTCCTCAAACAACCGCCGCGAACGTGAACGCGATGTGGTGATCGTCGACCGCGATGTGCGGGATCCCGACTGGCGCAATGATGACCGCCGTTATGACGACCGCCGCGATGATCGCCGGGTCAGCGCGCCGCGCGGCAATGGGGCGTCGGGTCTCGATAACGCTGTGAATCAGTGCCTCGACCGGATCGAGCGCGATGTGCGCGTTGATACGGTTGAGAATGTTGACCGTACCGGTGCTGGCTGGCTGGTCAGCGGCACGCTGTTCAACGGCGCGTCCTTCCAGTGCCGGATCGGTAATGGCGGCCAAATCGATGCAATCGATTATGGCGACGGGTTCCGCGATATCGGCTATTCGTCGGCACCCGCTGGCAACGCTGACCCGCGCGCCAATGGACAGTGGGACGATCAGGGCTACGCCACCGCCCGCGCGTCGGTCGGCGGCACGGTTCGCCCGGACATTGCGGTGCAGGAAGCCTCGATGACGATGGCGCAGGCTCCGGCCGCTCGCGCTACGACGACGGCGCTGCCTGCCTATCCCGGCGGGCCGATCCCGGGTGAAGCCATTCCCGAGACCGTTGATAGCGATCTGTAAGGCGAATGCGGGGGAGGGGGCCTAGGCGCCCTCCCTCTCGCCATAGCTTGGTAGGCCCCATTCCCAGCGGATTGCCGCCGTGCGCAGGGCAAAGCCGCAAGTGAAGCCCAGCGCCCAGGCCCATTGGTCGCTTACACCCAGCAACGGCGCGGCCAGCATTCCCGCCACCGTCAACGCGGCGGTGAGCGCGGCCGGGGTGACGTAAAGTTCGGGGCTCATGATGATCGACGGCCGCCCGGCGACCACGTCGCGGATGATCCCGCCAACGCAGCCGGTGATCACGCCCATCAGCGCCGCCGGGATCGGCGGGATGCCATAGGCGAGCGCCTTGGCGCTGCCGATGGCGGCATAGGCGGCGAGGCCCGCGCCGTCGGCATAATCGAAGCCCTTGCCCTCCCACCAGCGGATCGGCGTGAACCACGCGATCAGCGCGGTGCCGAGGCACACCGCCGCCACCCACGGATCGTCGATCCAGAACACCGGGGCGCGGATCAGCAGGTCGCGCACTGTCCCTCCGCCAACGCCAGTCACCAGTGCGAAGAAGGCCATGGTGACGAAGGTCTGCTTGAGCCGCGCCGCCAGCACCGCACCCGACAGCGCGAACAGCGCAATTCCGGCAAGGTCGAGCCAGTCGAGGATCGGGGTGAGGACAGTCGGGGTCATAAGGGTTTGGCGGCCGGGCGCGCTTTGCGGCGGCGGAACATCAACACGCAGCCGATGAGCGCCCCAGTCAGCGAGAGCGCAGCGAATAGGATCAGGACCGGGTGGCTGGTGTCCTCTCGCTCGGACAGGTCCATGATGTGGAGGCCCCAAGCAAGGTCAAATGCCCGCCACCAGCGGGTCCGCACCGCCTCGATCGCCCCGGTATCGCGCCCGACATAGACGTTGGTGCCATCCGCTAGCGCCACCTGCCACACCGCGAGCGGTCGGCGGAAATCGAACGGGGTGCGGTCAGCTGGGAACAGCGTCACACGCTCTACCGCGTCGCCGCCGGTTACTTCCCGCGCCACCAGCGCTTGCGCAGCAGCAGCATCCAGCGGCGGGATGGCTGCGCCGCTCGCGAAATCGACCCGCCGGACATTGCCATCCAGCCCGGTCAGGATCGCGACGGGGCGGTCTCCTTGCATCTGCACCCGCATCTCGGCCAGCTTCGCTTCAGGCGCTGCGAGATTGCTGCCGGGGAGCACCAATGCGGCAGGCGGGCTTTCGCGCCGCAAATGATCGCCGCGCACCTGATCGATGGGGCGCGCAACCATCAGCAGGCCGGTGGCCAGCCACATCGTGATCGGCACGCCGACCAGCCAGCCGAGCCAGATGTGCCACTTTGCAAGGGTGAGCATCGAGAGCGTCTTCATCCCGCCGCCATGACCAAGCCAGCTCAGCCGTGCAAGATATTCCCGATGGCTTCGGCTGCCGCGATGCAATCGAGATCGCTCCAGCGCGGCCCGATTACCTGCATTCCGCAGGGCAGTTTGCTGCCGAGGTACGTGCCGCTACCGATTGGGAGCACGGTGGCGGGCAGGTTCGGGAAGGTCGCCAACCCGGCCCAGGCGAGCGCATTGCCGCCCGGCTCCTCCTTCCCGTTGATCATCAAGGTGCCGCGGAACACGGCCGTATCGCGGTGCGGAACGGCAAGCACCGGAGCGGGCGGGGCGAGGACGAAGTCATACTCCGCAAACAGTGCCTCCCACTGCGCGATGCACGCGGCTTGTGCGTCGAGCAGGTCGAACCAGTCGGTCGCGGTTGCGCGTTTGCCGTCCGGCGCAGGGGCACCGCGTGCCATCACCACATTCATCATCTTGAGATAGTGGCGATATTGCTGCGTCTGATCGGGCAGCAGGTCGGTCGACCGGTCGAACCGCACGCCCGCACGGGCCAGCTGTTCGAGCGCGGCTTCGGTCGGCTCCATGACGCTGGCATCCACCGGCGCATTGGGCAGCGCGGTGACGGCGAGGAGGCGGCATTCCTTCAGCGGCTTGGGACGGCGGCGCAGCGGCACCTCGGCCCCTACTTCGGTCAGCACGGCAAGATCGGGCGCATTGCGCGCCAGCGGCCCAGCGATGCTCAGGGGGCTGTCATGCGCGGCGACAAAGCCGTCGCGGCGCGACATGCCGGGGAAATCGTGGCCGTGCTTGGGGATAAGGCCCCAGGTCGTCTTGTGTCCCCACACCCCGCAAAAATGCGCCGGCACCCGCACCGATCCGCCGATGTCGGTGCCGAAGTCGCCCGGCACGATCCCGCTCGCCACCGCTGCCGCGCTGCCGCCCGACGATCCGCCAGGGGAGCGATCAGGGTCATGCGGGTTGGAGGTGCGGCCATAGACAGGGTTGAAGCTTTGCCAATCAGTGAGATCCACCGGCACGTTAGTCTTGCCGATGATGATCGCACCCGCCGCCTTCAACCGGCGCACCAGCGCTGCATCCTGGGTCGCGAGTTGATCGCGGAACTCTGGGTGGCCGAAGGTGGTCGGCAATCCGGCGACGTCGAAGCTTTCCTTGATCGTCATCGGCACGCCGAACAGGGGCTGGTTCAGCTGTCGGGGCGCGCTGTCCATTGTCCGCGCGGTCTCACACGCCCGCTCAAAATCGGGGACGGCGAGGGCGTCGATCGCGGCATCATCACGCCCGGCCCGCGTGATCGCCGCATCGACCGCTTCGGCTACGCTGATCTTACGTGTGCGGATCGCCAGCGCGGTCGCCAACACCCCGGCTTTGTCGGTCAATTGCGGATAGGCCATGCGTGCGTTCCTCTCTCTCGGGCAGGGGTCTACCCAGACAGAGGCCTGCGCAAAAGCCTGCCTGAATAGTTAGCTGTTCAATTCAGCCGCCGCAGCCTGGCGTCTATCTGCGCGGTGATATCGACCGGGAGGTAGAGGCCCTGCCCATGCGCGGTGATGATCCCCGTTTCCACCCCTTCGATGGTGATGCTGTAATCGGTGAGGCGGCCTTTGCGCTTGGCTAGCGCGCGGTCGATCTTACCGCGCAGCTTGGTGAAGTCGCCTTCGAAATTTTGCGCCAGCGCATCGGTGATCGCACCCTGGAAATCGGGCGAGTTGGCGAGCGCGAACAGGAATGCCTCGCCTACGATGTCGGTATCGCCCGTGATTCTCACCTCGGTGAACCTCACTGCGCGCGATCCGGGCGTGTTGACGGGGCGCGCGGTCAGCCAGATCATTCCCTTGGCCTGCTCGATCACCGGTAGATCCGAGTTGGCCGTGAACTCGCCGCCCACCGCGATGCGCCCTTCGCCGGTGCCATAGACGGTGATCTTGTCGAACTGCGCGATGACAGAGCCGTAATCGGCGATTACGAACGGCCGCAGGGCGCGCTTGGCCAGCGCCGTGGCGATCACTGGCTCAAGCACCGCGTAATCGGCCACCACCGGCACGTGCAGGACGGACTTTGCCTGCGCCTTGTCGCGCCGCGCCAGCGGGGGAAGCGGGGCGGGCGCGGCAGCATCGGGCTTGAGGCCGATGAAGCTATCGAACATCGCATCAAGCCCCAGATGCAGCACCAGCTCGCGCCCCTGCACCGTATAGCCGCCGAACCGGAACTGCTGCGGGGTCATCCGGCCCCACACCGCCGGGTTCTCGCGGTTGAGCACGAACACCCCGTGCGCCTTGGTCCAGCCGTCCTGCGCGGTTGCCTTGACCGGCAGGCGGGCCAGTTCGCGCGCGACAATGCGTTCGACCTCGCGCTTGACGGGGCGCAACTCGCGGTCGGCCTCGCTGGTGAAGGTGATCCGCCGCCCGAGGAAGTCGATCCCCGGCTGGCGCGTCCAGCGGTAATCGAGCTTTGCGGTGCTGGCGAGCTTCCAGTCTGGCGTCAGATCAAGCCGCAGTGACAGCGCCACTTCGGCCGCGCCTGTGCCGGTCTCGCCCTTGAACATCCCGGCGACATCGCGCGCCGCCAGCGTGCCGGAGACTGGCAGAGTGACGATCAGTGCCTGCCCCTTGCCGCTCAGCCGCAGCCTCCCGCGCGTCACTTTGCCAGTTATGTGGCACTCGATCTTGGGCGATTTGACCTTGAACAGCGCCAAATCGACTTTCTGGGAGGCGACACACTCGCTCCCCGGACGGTCAATCTGCCACAATTCGCGCGGAAATTCGCGTTCGAGCGTGCGTTCAAGTTCAGCCAGATCGAGCTTCAGGTCGACCGCGATTTGCGATGCCTGCTGGGGAAAGACGATCGGATCGTTAGCGCGCGGCGGCGCAACGGAAGCTGTATCGTCGGACGCACCACAGCCCACCAGCAATATCAAGCTGGCAGTTGCCAATGCGGTCATGGCTCTGCGAACCGCGTTCACCGACGCCCCTTCTCGCCTGCTCCCGGGCGTTGTCTCAACCGGTCAGGATGTTGGCAGATTGCGAGCGCTGTGACCAGCTTTGCGCACGGTTGCGCCGAGGGCGAGCCCAAAGCCGAGGATGGGCGCCGCCCCGTAGCCGATCAGCGGGTAGGGGAAGGGGGCGAGCACGGCAGCAATGCCCAGCCCGCACAGCAAGGCGGCGAGCGCGGCGCCCTCGGCGCGGGCGATGTGCGGGTCGCGCATCAGCAGCCATGTCGGAACGATGAATAGCAGTCCGCCCAGCACTAGCGCCATCAGCGGTGCGGTGTGCCAGACCTGCGCCAACACGCCTTCCGTGAACATCTGCGGTTCGAGCGTGCCTGCACCGAAGGTCGCCGTTGCAAAGCCGAGCGCGGCGATGCCGACAACCGCATAGCCAGCACTGCGCGACACGGCAGTGAGAGCCAGACTCGTCAGTCCGAGCGCGAGCAACGATGCCGCATCGGGTTGCAACAATAGCGCCGCACCCGCCAGCGCGAGCAGGGCCGGGCCAACCTTCGGCTCGCGCGCGGCCAGCACCGTGATCAGCGGCAGCAGCAGCGCGCCTGAATGGAGTTGCACCGGCCCGGCTGGAAGCCAGCGCGACACACCGCCGACTTCGGGGCCAATCAGAACAGGAAGCGTCAGCGCGAGTGCCGCAAGGCCCGCTAGGGCAAAGTGCTTGGTGATGCCCACGGGCAGCCGCCCGAACAGCACCCAGACCAGCGCCAGAGCCAAAGCGCCCGCATTAACGGCGATCAGCCGCGTGGGCGCTTCAAAGGCGTAGAGGTAAACCAGCCCGCCCAATGACGGGGGCAACAGGGGCAGGGTGAGCCGCCAGCGATCAAAGGCCTGCGCGCTCACCCTCGCCCGATCACATGTGGATCGGCTTGCCCGTCACCGCAATTGCCGCTTCCTTCACGGCTTCGGCATGGGTCGGGTGCGCGTGGGAGGTGAGAGCGATATCTTCCGATGTGGCACCGAATTCCATCGCCTGCACGGTCTGTGCGATCATCGAACCGGCAAGGCTTGCGATCATCCACACGCCAAGCACGCGATCGGTTTCCGCATCGGCGATAATCTTGACGAAACCGGTGGTGTCGCGATTGGCTTTGGCACGGCTGTTGGCCGTCATCGGGAACTTGCCAACCTTGACCGCGATTCCGCGCTCCTTGGCCTGTTCCTCGGTGATCCCGACACCGGCGATTTCAGGTGCGGTGTAGACCACGCTGGGGATGATATCGCGGTTCACGATGCCGGTGTGGCCCGCGACGTTTTCGGCAACGGCGTGGCCCTCGTCCATCGCCTTGTGCGCCAGCATCGGTCCGGGCACGACATCGCCGATGGCCCAGATTCCGGGCACCGCCGTGCGGAAATCATTGTCGGTCTCGATCTGGCCGCGCGCGTTGAGGGCAAGGCCTGCCTTGTCCAGCGCCAGCCCGTCGGTGTTGGGGCGGCGACCGATGGCGACCAGCACGTGGCTGGCGGTGATGGTCTGTTCATCGCCTCCTGCGGACTTCTCAATGGTGAGGGAGACGGTCTTGCCATCCACCTTTGCCCCGGTGACCTTGTGGCCGAGCATCAGTTCCATGCCCTGCTTCTTGAAGATCTTGCCCGCTTCCTTGCGCACTTCGCCGTCCATGCCAGGGAGCAGCTGGTCAAGGAATTCGACCACAGTGACCTTGGCACCAAGACGGCGCCACACGCTACCAAGCTCAAGGCCGATCACGCCGCCCCCGATAACCACCAGGTGTTCGGGCACTTCATCAAGTTCAAGCGCGCCGGTCGAATCCACGATCCGCTTGCCCGCGTTGTCGACCGTCACACCGGGGAGGGGAGTGACTGACGAACCGGTGGCGATCACGATGTCCTTGGCGGTGATCTTCTCACCCGCCACGGTGACGGTGCGCGCGTCTTCGAAGGCGGCATGGCCCTTGAGCCAGGTGACCTTGTTCTTCTTGAACAGGAATTCGATCCCGCCGGTCAGCTCGCCCACGGCCTTGGTCTTTTCGGCCATCATCTTGCCGAGATCGAGCGTCGGGGTGGCGGTGATGCCCCAAGTGGCGAAGTGGCCGCCCGCGGCCTCATCGAACAGTTCCGAACCGTGCAGCAGCGCCTTCGACGGGATGCACCCGACATTGAGGCAGGTGCCGCCGAGCGTGGCGCGGCTCTCCACACAGGCGGTCTTCAGCCCCAGCTGCGCCGCGCGGATCGCCGCGACATAGCCGCCAGGGCCGGCACCGATGATGAGGACGTCGTAATCGTAGGAATGGCTCATGTTTTTTCTCTCGTCATCCCCGCGAAGGCGGGGATCCAGATTGCACCCTCCGAAGCTGGATTCCCGCCTTCGCGGGAATGACGGAGGGTGGCGGCAAGATTACAAATCAATCAGCATCCGCGTCGGATCTTCGATCGCTTCCTTGATGATCTTGAGCGCCGTCACAGCCTCGCGCCCGTCGATCAGGCGGTGGTCGTAGCTGAGGGCGAGATACATCATTGGGCGGATCACGATCTGCCCATTGCGGACCACCGGGCGGTCCTCAATCCGGTGGAGGCCCAGAACTGCGCTCTGCGGCGGGTTGATGATCGGGGTCGACATCAGCGAGCCGAACACGCCGCCGTTCGAGATGGTGAAGGTGCCGCCGCTCATGTCTTCCATGGTCAGCGTGCCAGCCTTGGCGCGCGCGCCGAAATCGGCGATGTCCTGCTCGATCCGGGCAAAGCCCTTCTTGTCGGCATCGCGGATCACGGGCACTACAAGGCCGTTGGGCGCACTGACGGCTACCGAGATGTCGACATAGTCGTGATAGATGATCTCGTCGCCGTCGATATAGGCGTTGACGGCGGGGACGTCCTTCAGCGCAAGGCAGGCGGCCTTGGCGAAGAAGCCCATGAAGCCCAGACGGATGTCGTGCTTCTTGGCGAACAGGTCCTTGTACTTGTCACGCGCTTCCATGACCGCGCTCATGTCGACATCGTTGAAGGTGGTCAGCAGCGCGGCATTGTCTTGCGCGCTCTTCAACCGCTTGGCGATGGTCTGGCGCATCCGGGTCATCTTGACCCGCTCCTCGCCGCGGGCGTTGCCGGTCGAGACAGGCGCCGCAGCGGCCGGAGCGGGGTTGGGTGCAGGTGCGGGGGCAGGGGTGCCCTTGGCCTTGGCCTCAGCGGCTGCCAGCACGTCTTCCTTGGTCAGGCGACCGTCCTTGCCGCTGCCCTTGATGGTCGAGGGATCGACGCCGTGCTCCAGCACCGCGCGGCGCACGGCGGGCGACATAGTCTGCGCCGCGTTGAGCAATTCCTCGCTCGCCGCCGGGGCCGGGGTGTCCGCCTTGGGCGTCGTCGCGGCAGCAGCCGTCACCGCCGCAGCCGTGGTGGCGGTCGCGCCAGCTTCGATCACCGCGATCACCGCGCCGACTTCCACTGTGTCGCCCACCGCCACGCGGTGTTCGGACATGATCCCAGCGACCGGCGAGGGCACGTCGACCGCCACCTTATCGGTTTCGAGGCTGCAAATCGGCTCGTCCGCAGCGACCGCTTCGCCGGGCTGCTTCAGCCATTCGGCGATGGTGCCTTCGGTGACGGATTCGCCGAGCGCGGGGACTTTGATTTCGGTGGCCATTGGGGTGGGTTCCTGAACCTTGATTCGATATCGTTTAAACTGGTGCGCGCCGTTACAGCCCCAGCGCGGCGGCGATCAGCGCTTCCTGCTGGGCCTTATGGCGGCTGGCGAGACCCGTCGCGGGAGAGGCAGCAGCGTCGCGGCCCGCATAGATCGGGCGCTTGCCCGTGTGTCCGGCGGCGGTGAGCGAATCCTCGATCCGCTCGTTCACGAAGAACCATGCGCCGTTGTTGCGCGGCTCTTCCTGACACCACACCACGTCCTGAAGGTTCGTCATCCGCTGCAACCGCACCGCCAGTGGATCACCCGGGAAGGGGAACAGCTGTTCGATGCGGACGATCGAGACATCGTCGATCCCGGCGGCATCGCGGGCTTCCATCAGGTCATAGGCGACCTTGCCCGAACACAGCACCAGACGGCGGACCTTCTCGTCGGCAATTGTGGTCGAGTCCGACAGGATCCTTCGGAACTGGCGATCACCCAGAAACTCCGCGCGGCTGCTCTTGGCCAGCGGGTGGCGCAGCAGCGACTTGGGGCTCATGATGATGAGCGGCTTGCGGAAGCTCCTCAGCATCTGGCGGCGCAGCAGGTGGAAATAGTTCGCCGGGCTGGTCACGTTGCAGACGCACATGTTGTCGTCGGCACACAGCTGGAGGAAGCGTTCGAGGCGGGCCGAGGAGTGCTCTGGTCCTTGCCCTTCATAGCCGTGCGGCAGCAGCATCACGAGGCCGTTGGCGCGCAGCCACTTGCTCTCGCCGCTGGCGACGAACTGGTCGATCATGATCTGCGCGCCGTTGGCGAAGTCGCCGAACTGGCCTTCCCACAGCACGAGGGAACGCGGATCGGCCATCGCAAAGCCGTATTCGAAGCCGAGCACGCCATACTCCGACAGGGTCGAATCGTGCACTTCGAACTTGCCGTGCGGCAAGGTGCTGAGCGGGACGTATTTGCGTTCCGACTTCTGATCGACCCACACCGCGTGACGCTGCGAGAAGGTACCGCGCCCGGAATCCTGCCCCGACAGGCGTACGCCGTAGCCTTCCATCACCAGGCTGCCGAAGGCGAGCGCCTCTGCGGTCGCCCAGTCGAAGCCTTCGCCGGTGCTGAACATCTCACGCTTGGCGGCGAGCACGCGATCGAGCGTCTTGTGGACGTCCAGATCGGCGGGGACTTCAGTGAGAACGCGGCCCAATGAATCCAGCATCTTGGGCTCAATCGCGGTTTCGACCGAGCGGCGCGCGGTTTCGGGATCGGCGGGCTTGTTGAGACCCGCCCAGCGCCCGCCGAACCAGTCGGCTTCGTTGGCCTTGTAGTTCTTGCCCGCTTCGAATTCTTCTTCGAGCAGCGCAACGAATTCGCCCGCCATCCGGTCACGCGTGCCCGGTTCGACCACGCCTTCACGCACCAGCCGCGTTTCGTAGGCGACGCTGACCTTGGGGTGCGCGCGGATCTTGTCGTACATCAGCGGCTGGGTGAACTTGGGCTCGTCGCCTTCATTGTGGCCGAAGCGGCGATAGCACCACATGTCGATCACCACGTCACGGTGGAAGGTCTGGCGATATTCGACCGCCAGCTTGCAGGCGAAGGTCACCGCTTCGGGATCATCGCCGTTGACGTGCAGGATCGGCGCCATGACGCCCTTGGCCACATCGCTTGGGTACGGCGAGGAGCGCGCAAACTTGGGCGAGGTCGTGAAGCCGATCTGGTTGTTGATGATGAAATGGATGCAGCCGCCGGTGTCGTATCCGGGCACGCCTGACAGCGAGAGGCTTTCCCACACCACGCCCTGACCCGCGAAGGCCGCATCGCCGTGGATCAGCACGGGGAGCACCTGCTCCTTCTTCGCCAGATCGTCACGGATCGCCTGCTGCGCGCGGACCTTGCCGAGCACCACGGGATTGACCGCTTCAAGGTGCGAGGGGTTGGGTACAAGGCTCATGTGCACCGAGATCCCGTCAAACTCGCGGTCGGTCGAGGTGCCGAGGTGATACTTCACATCGCCTGATCCGCCGACATCATCGGGGTTGGCCGAGCCGCCCGAGAATTCGTGGAAGATCACGCGGTAGGGCT
>VFQO010001710.1_pt1 | contig 15786 bp, 29 predicted proteins | sample 3512331 | NCBI WGS metagenome assembly VFQO01 (sample SAMN10412371, study PRJNA504923) | tailings metagenome | isolation source: Replicate 3 from Balatoc abandoned mine | place: Philippines: Itogon, Benguet | collected 2017-08-28
CGTGAGGCATGCGAAGGGAAGTCCGCAGGGCCGTAGCGAAGCGAAGCCGTAGAACGCCGACCCCACAGGGAGCACGCCCAACAAAAAAACCCTGACCAAAAAGCCAGGGTTTTCCATTTATCTCAAACCAACAATCTATCAATTATTTTTTGCCCTCAGCTGCTTCAGCTTTCGGTGCCTTCTCAACCTTTTTCAGGTAAGGAAAGCCTGCCTCAACCAATTTCTGAGCCTTTTCCAAGCTTAAGGTTCTGAGGTCCACAGTGCCAAACTTCTTACCAGTAACAATACCAGGCAGTATGCCTACTGCCTCAAATTTACCTTCAAGGGCTGGGCTTAACTTCGGAGTTTCTTTTTTCTCGCTCATGGTCTAGTCGATTAAGGCGCTACGGCCGGGGTTAATGGAATGGTTCCTGAGTAGAATTTCGCAATTCTGCCCACATAGCGGAAGTTTACCTGGATAAACTTCTCATCCGCTACGGATGCACCGCCCACCTCTTGCCAATCAGGCATGATCTGAGCCGGAAGTCCGTCGGCTCCATACACGCGGTAGTTGCCCTGAAGGTCCTCAGCGATCAGTACCAGATCATCATTCTTGTAGGTCTCTATCCATCCGAGTACATCAGGATCTGTTCCATACATGTAGAAGGTCAGCTGGTTGGCTGCGGAAGAGTTGCCCACCTGTCCGGCTCCGGAGTTGGTGAAGTTGTTCTTCTCTATATGGCCCTCGATAAATCCAAAGCGCTTGCCCACCTTCATCACAAAGTTGCCGTCAAGAGTTACCTTATCGGCCAAGGTGGTCATGGTGGTAGGCACAGTAGGCCAATCTTCCACGTCCCTGGCACGGGCGTAAAAGAGCTTGGTTTTAAGACCAGCATCATTATCCTGACCTACTTTTCGTTCGATATCCTGGATCTCCATTACTTACCTCCCTTTTTTACCTTGGCTTCTTTGATCAGGCCGGAGCCGATCTTGATCAGCTGCTTGAGATAGACCTGATTTTCCATTACTTCCTTGGCAGGAATGGACTTACCATCGATGATGATATTTCCTTTTCCCAGAAATTCATAGTGGGTCTTATCGACCATCACCACCGGATTCTTGCTTGCTAGCTGTACCTCTTTGGTGGCCAAGGCTTCTGCCTGTTCACCGATGATTTTCTTGGAGGCCTCCAGGGCCGCATCCTTTTTGGCCGAATCAGCCTGAGCTGATGCCAAGTCTGCCTTTAGCTTTTCGATCTCCTGTTCCGGAGTAAGAGCAGCGGCGCCATCGGCGCCAGCTGCTTTGTTTTTTCCTTCTGCCATTTTCAGTTCAGATTAAGGTGTCAAAACGATTCCATAATGCTCCAGAAGCTGAGCTTCTGTCCACTCCAGCTCCTGATCACACTGATAAATGAATTCAGGAACATCGAATACCAGGGAGTAAGCCCAGTCCCCATAGATGTCCACCACGCGCTTGTTGCGCTCTACCAAAAGACTGTTTGTCTTCTCAGCCTGTACCGGCTTCACGCGGTTCATCGGGATGGTGATCCAGTGCTTATTGGATCCCTTCATCGCAAAGGTGCCTTTCACCTTGATGTTGTCATTGTCATAGACCGTGTCGAGGTCCATTACCTGACCATACTGGGCATTGTACTTCTGCCGCTTGCCTTCTCGATACAGCTCATGTCGGATCTTTGATACATACAGATTATCCATCAGTACGCGGATCTCGTGAGGGATGGCTTTCACGAAGTTTTCTACCTGGGTGCAGTAGGTGACCGGATCAGTTGACCAGGCACCGGTGGTGATCACATTGGTACGTCCCTGGATTTTCTTCAGCACTGTTCCCACTCCATCCATGGTGGTATTGGCAGGGGTTTTTTCCCCTTTTCGAACTTGGCGGATAAAGGTCTCATGGTCCACAGTGAGCGCAGTCGGTGCTGCGATCAAGCCAGTATGTTGCCAACCGTAGTAGGCTACTTTATGGATGAAGTCATGCGTCTGACGAGGCATCAGCATCTGCTGGATATACCAGCGGATAAACGGCCACTTAGCGCGATCAACCTCAGTAAGCTGAGCAAGGAAGCCAAGCCAAGTTCTGCGGAACTTGTCCGGAGATAGCGTCACATCGACTTTGAAGTCGCCGAGGTTGTACTCGATCGGCAAGAACTCGACATCGCCTTTAGGCAAGAAATCTATCTGGAAGGCCTGAAGGACCTCGTCGATGGTGGCATAGGCAGATTTATAAATACTGCCCGGATTGGGAACTTTGCGGAAGTCGGCTGAAAGGTCATCTTCTGTGAAGATCATCTTTTTGATGTCCTTCTCAGTCTGGCCTTCTGGCACATAGACCTGTCCCCACTGGTCTACGATCTCCTGGATTTCTATTTCTGTAAACATAGTCGGGCTGGTTACATGCTGGCGATTTCAGCGTTGGCACGCTTGAATACATTGGATTCGGCCACCGGTACCGTCTTATCCTTCGGAGCATCTCCGGATAGTTCGTCGGTTTTCTTTTCAGGATCGGTTTCCTGGAAAGCCTCACCTGCAGCGGCTCTGTACTTTTCAGCCAGTGCGCTATAAGCGGCTTTGTCCTTTTGCTCTTGGGCGAGGTCGCCTTTGAGCTTTTCTACTTCGGCAGAGAGACTGGTTTTGTCTTTCCCCAAAGCCTCTACCTGGGCGCTGAGGGCTTCTTTGTCCTTTTCAGCTTGCCCAAGCGCATCAGATAGCCTGGTACATTCGGCACTCAGCTTTTCGACGTGCTCAGCGGTCACTTCCGGAAGGTCCTCCTCCTTGGTTTCCGCCAGCCCAAAGAAGGCAATCGCAAAAGCCCAGGCCTTTTGAAATTTGATTTTCATCGGCTCGGTATTGGTTTTAAGTGATTGATACTTGGTGAGGAATTCCTGAAGCTTATGCGGCTGCTTGCCTAGGAACTCGGCGATTTTGGGATGCTCGTCCAGGAACTGAGTGGCTATCACGGCGAATTTGTCCGGGTTGACGGTGGCTGAAAAAAGCTTATCAGTCGCAGCGCCCTCATCGACGAGATCATTACCCCATAGTTCAGCCATTGCTACAAATACCGGCTTAGTGGAATCATATTTGAATCCCTCTTCTGCAGATTTCCAGTTTGGACCATAGCTATAGTTTGGTTCCACTTTGAACTTTGCTCCCTTGTCAGAATACTGATAGTGGTGATCCACGGTGAAGACGATGCTCGTCATAATGGCACTTGGATCCTCATCCGCCATAGATAAGATCCAGTCCCCTGCTCCGGGATGGGTAGGGCTAAGGTTGGCGCTGGCATAGATGTGCAGGTCAGCAACCATCTTGTCATCTACTACTCTGAAGTTGTGGTACCTGCCCACCTCAGTACCCAAAGCGTCATTGCTCATGGCCGGATGGCCAAAGCGACATTTCATTCCGATCTTGCTGTAGTGTTTTTTGGCGTAGGCTATACCATCCTCGATAAAGGACTGCTCGAGGTGGACTCCATGGCCTTTGGCTTCACCTACCTGGCATAGGATCACATCCGAAATGATCCGGGATTCAGCATCCACTTTGGAGCCGGCTTCCTTGGAAGCGGCAAAAGAGATGCGTCCGGATTTGAAAAGCTTGGATGTGGTGTCGGTAGGCATTGTGCGATAGTCGATAGCACAATGTTATCCTGAGCCTATAGGCGTGATTGGTACATGATCAGGGCGTCTGCGTAAGCAAAGCCCTCGAAAGTGAACAGTTGCCAGTAATTCTGAGTGTGTGCATTTTGCCATCGGTGGGACTGACACCGGAGCTATAGTCCGAGAGAAACTTTCCAGGGTTTCCAGAATCAAAAAGCAGCCAGTAAAGCCCATCAATATTCAGGACGATCAACATGACCGGCCATCCTTGATGGGAATCCACCAGAGCTCGGCTTTCGTCAGAATCAGAAGGAATACCGGTATCAAAGGATCTGGAATAGCTCAGCCCCTGCTCCCCATCCTGAGACATGTTGCTGTAGCCTGCCCGAAAAGGGTAGATAGGGAGTTCCGTTAGCTGGTCTAGCTGCGTTTGGCTGATGGTATTTGCAGCAAGGCTTAGGCTTGGCCAGCTTCCCGCCAGGTTGAATTTCCCGATCCAGGCACGTCGAATCCCTCCCAGATTATCTCCATAGTCTCTCATATCCATAAAGGTATCCGGTCTCTCCGGTGGTTTTTGGCCTTGAATCGACTCCAATCCTTGTAGCAGCTGTCGAGCTTCAGTTCCTCCTCTAGGATATCATAAATCTCAATAAATTCTCTCAAAGCCGCTCTGGATGGCAGTCCCGCCTTGGTAGCTCCGAGTATGTAGATGTTCATTTTGTCCCGGAATGCCTCCTCTATTGCCCGAATGATGAAATAGGCTTTATGAAGATCCATCGATGGACCTTCGATGGTAATTTCTTTCCAGGTTCCATCCGGGTTTTCTGATCTTCTTTCCCATGTGGCATTATCTCGGTGCCCGATGATCTGAAATCTCTTTCTGACCTTCAGTCGATCTACATAGCCATAATCCCGTCTCAGAATCTTGTAGGTGTATGAGTTGACAAAAATCCTGACCTGCTTGACCTCTCTATTCATAACCAAAAAGTAAGTCATCAATAAGCTGAACCTAAGGACAAAACTGGACGCATATTTCCAGCGATTTCTCTTGGAATAATCACCAAAAGTGCCAGACTCTTTTTTTGAAAATTTTCATTTTTTTCTGCGATTCCCTGACTGTGAAAAATGCCGTCTTACGCTCTTACCTACCTTACACGATCTGTCGGAGTCGTACACGCTCTTACGTTTTGCCTTGGTCAGACTACTATAAATAGCCTTTTTTTTAAAAAATAGCCTACGTACGACAGGTACGATCGGGTAAGGTGCGATTTATGGATATGATGGGATTTAGAATTAAAAGCCAAAATTCACCAAAAAGCATTTTCCTTGATAGTCGAACTCCCAGAGCGGATTGCAAAAAAGAAAGCCCGGGGAAAATCCCCGAGCTTCAATCCTATTTAACCCTAGCAAAAATCCGAACGCCCGATAACGGTCGCTTAGCGCAAGCCCGTGAAAGACGGGCCAGCGCCAAGCTTGGCGTTAGCAACAATGCCTAAAAGAGCCTAGTCTGTGAAACAAATTTTTTGAAACGCTCTTCGCTTGCATTGAAGTAATCTTCATCAATTTCAAATCCTACAAAATCAAGACCCGCCTTATTCGCTGCTATCCTACTGCTTCCACTTCCTAAATGGGTATCTAAAACCCTTTGCCCAGGCTCCATTTTTGCATAATCAAAACAAAAATCATATAATGAAACAGGTTTTTGAGTAAGATGTATTCTATTGGAATCATTATTGTTAATCTGCACAAGTTTAGGTAGCTTATCAAATGAAGTCCAAGCCATTTCTATTCTGGACATTGTAGGTATATAAACCTGCTTATCCCAAGTGATAAACCCTCGTGTACTTGGTAGATGTTCAATAAAATAGTTCCCCCCCCAAATGATTTGATTTTTAGAAACTCGAAACAGCTCAATGAAATATTCGTATGGTGGGATACTGTTATCCCAATTCTTTTTTTTAAAATCATCCGTAAATTTTGACTGAGCATTTTTGCCATTACCTGCGTGTGCTAATTTATTTCCTAACCCATAAGGCGGGTCAACTACTGCTAAATCAAAAAATTTGTCAGGGTAGTGCTTCATTCCAGCAATACAGTCCATTAAATAAACCTCGGATAAGGCACAGTTGCTAACACGGGCTATATCCCATGCCTGTATATCGCTTACCCGAAGGTCTTTTCTATCTATTAAAGTTTGTTCCATTTTGAAAGTTTTATCTGTTTAAGACGGCACGGTACATAGCCCGAAACCGTTATCGCGCATTCTACCTGACTCCCTTCACTGACCAGTCCACTCCAGTGAATCGGCCTTGTCTGATTACAAATTCAAGAGGATCACCAATCTCCTTCTGATAGTACAGGTCTGGTGGGCAATTGGTAGTTTCGACATGGCCATCGTATGTTTTGACCATCATGAGAAAGGCTTCTGGCTCCTGACTGGAGGTATACACAACTGCAGTTTTCCCTCCTGCCATCCCCACGCCAGTACCGGAACTGTGTCTCTCGGGCTTGTATTGCTTATCTACGATGGTACCTAAATGATGCTCAGGCACGGCCATAGCAATATCCAGAATCAAGAAAGCCAAAGTCAATAGCAAGAGTGTCATTAACCAGGCCACTTCAGGCCATTCTTTAAATAGTTCCCGTATCATTGTTATTGAGTGTTAGGTGCCAATTCTTGCTCGATCTGATTGAGCCCTTTATTTTTCAGCTGGGAATAATTCTTCCGCAGTTCCCGCTCTTCAGCCCTTCGGATATGGGAGTCCAACAGCAGCTCCACTTCCTGAAGCTCCAGCAGAGAGCAGGCGCTAAGGAATTGCTCGACTGTGATTTCGAGGTGAAATGATTTATTTATTTTAGGCATGTTTTTTTTTGAAATCCTTTGTTTTAGAACATAACCGAATTCCATAATCGCAGGGCGAATCACACCCTCCAAACCAGTTTTTCCCGCATGAATAGGATTTCCCCCACTCACTATGCGGTCTGACTCTCAAATGCTCACATCGCTCACATTTATAGGATGAGAGCATTTTTTCTGTCTGATTGGAGTTTTGGAGTTCAGGCATCATCCACCTCCGTTTCTTCTATGTATTGGATCTCGTACGGCCAGAAATGAAATTCTCCCATCGTGTCCAAGATATCCAGGTGGTCGCCTGCATAGTAATCGGAAGGATGCAGTAAAAGAGAACTGCCCCTTAGTTTGACATCATACTGAGGTGGGTCACAGGCTTGAATAGTGCCCTCTTCATCTACGTTGAATTCCACGGTTTCCTCCTCGGTCAGTTGGAACGTTATTTTCCATTGCTTAGCCACTGACCACCTCCTTCCCCATTACCTCCAAATAATTCTTCTCGATCAGCTCAAGCGATGGCCGACCGGTCTTAGATAGGATTCGGTATTTGATCACCCACACCCAAGGATTAGCATCCCAAGAGGCTTGGCTGTTGATGGAGATCCATAGGGTTCTGTAAGAATCAACAGGATCAGAGGTATAGAATGCCTCGGGATCCTCATTTGTGTAAACCTTGTAGTGAGTCGGTTGGCTCTTCATCCGTGTTTCCACCCAGCGCCCGATTCCTTCTGCGATCGCATCTTCTCCACTGATATCCTGCACTCGCTCGACTCTGACATCTTCCACCATAGACCAGAGCCGTGAGGCTTCCTTAGGCATGTGGAAGGAAGGTTTCCAAGTGACAGGACCATGCTGATTAGGATGATCTAAGTCTGATTTAAAGACTATGTAGGTATCGGCCTGTGGAAAATCACCATTAAGATTAGCCCAAGTCTCCTTCGCCCAAAGCAGATCGCCGGGCTTTCCGTAAGGTGATAACACCGAATGAAGCTCTCCCTCATAGGAAAAAATGGCAAGTAAGCCTTTTCCTTTGAGGTCATACATTTCGTGAAATGTCATGTCATTTGCAACCTCATTGATTATGTCGAGGCTCTTAGTTCTTCTGGTCTGCGTCTTCAGATTATTCAGATTGGCTTGGATCATCTCGGTCTGATAGAGTATCGGCCGCTCGGTGATCAGCGCTCCGGAGGAGAGATAGAATTGATTGGGTTTGAGTTTCATAGCTTTCATAATCAGGCCCCAAAGAATGTTTCAAAATACCCTTCAGGAATCGGTGTGCCTTCCTCTTCACAGAATTCTATAAATCCCGCGACTACTTCGGTCTCAATGTCTGCCTTGACTTCCTGCATGGTCCCCTCAGGAATCCAGCTGAGCAGGTGATCCACCTGGGCTTCGGCACTTTCTTCTGTGCCGTCTATCTCGCTGTATTTATCCGGGTGATCCAGATAGTTCTGGTTGTATTTTTTGGTTGCTTCTACCAGGTGTTTTTTTTCTAGTGTGATTTTCATAATCAGATCAGTTTGAGTTGATGATAATATCCCAATCGTAGCAGCTGTCGCGCATAGTATCGGGCTGGGGTTGGAATCTCGTTGAGGGAGCTGAATCCGGTCTGAAACCATAATTTTTCATGGTTGACTTCATAGCCTTCTTTGACCAGGTGTTTGGCTGCATTGTAAGCTCGGGCCTTTCGCTGTCTGGGGCTGAGCTTCCGGATCTGTAGATCCAATAGCGATGGCTCTGCCACCGCTATTGGTTTGATTTTTTTCCGGGTCATGACTCCAGTGTTTTGGTGAGTATTGCAAAAGCCTTGGCTTTGCCTCCAAGAATATCATTTGGAGCTGTACCCATCGCCACCCTGATCGATGGCTGATCTTTCTTTCCAAACTGATCGATGAATTGCTGGGCCCAAGCGGCACTGTTGAATACCATCGAAGTGGTATTGTGTTTTTCTCTGATACTGATTCCCCTTGGGTCTTTAGGGTTGGAGAAAATGACTAGATACCAGTCCTTTTCACGCTTGGGATCTTTCGCTAAAGCAGCCACATCCCCGGCTTTTATACCGGCGGCTTTGCAGAAGTCACCGCTGAGGGTGATCATTCCACTTTTAGCGGCTAGATGAATGGTTGATTCGCCTCTCCTGGCGCTGGTTCTTTCGAGGATTTCTAATTCGAGCTCCATAGATGTTTGTTTTTGATGGTTTGTGATTGATTTAAGATTTCTCTGAAGACAGTTGCTCCAGAGGGATGTAGATATTTCCTTTCTTCGCTTCGGTGGCGATCCAGTTCACATTACTGTGTTCGGTGACTACCCGGAGCTGAAAGTTCCCGTTGCTCAGGCGGTGGAAGTAGGGTTGGTAGGGGACTAGCTTCCCTTCTTTTTGCCTCATCTGCCCGATGTCCAAGGCAGGAATGATTTCTAGATTTAGTTGCATGGTTAGAATGGGGATTTTGGGGTGTCATACAGGTAGGGGTTGTCCGAGTCTTGAGGAATCGGAGTGTGGTTTTCTTCGTATCCCATCGGCAGCTGTACGCCGATCTGAGAGTACCGGAATACCAGCGCCGACGTGTTGCTGTGGTAGTTGCCGGCAAAGCGCTTGTTGTCTTCGGTTCGCAGGTAGGCAGGACAAACAGACTTGTCTTTGATTTTGCCCAGGAGCGTGTTGAATGGAACTCCGGATTTCCGATAGATATCGAAGTGAGCCTTGTTGTACAGATTCCACAGCTGCTTGAATCGGATAAAGATCTCGTCTCCTTCGATGCTGTATTCTTCGCCGTGCTTGGCCAGTCGGATCTTTGGATTGGCCATGTAGAGCACAGTATCCCAGAAGCGCTGCACCACTCCGCCAGTATCCCTTTTCTCTGCCTGAAGACTGATGTTTTGCTTCAGATAGGAGAAAAGACCGGTATAGTCAAAGGTGAACTCCAGCTTTTCTTTCATGATCTGGTAGGTGGCCAGAATGATCGAATAGTTTTCGGCCATTCTGCCTGGTACGCGAATTCCATCTGCGGTCAGCGCTTTGTTAAATTCGGTATAGATGGATCGGTAGAGCAGCGGAAACTGCTGATCCATATGCTCGCGATGCTGCACGAGCATCCCGGTGATATTGGTGATGCCCTCCATGTTGATCAGCTTCAGCTTGTCGAAGTGCTCGACTTCCTGGTCTGTCCTCACGTTGTTGTTGTAATCCATCAGAATCAATCGCTGCAAGAGTGGATCATCCTGTGGGTAAAAATTGCCCGTGATGCAGACGACCGATTCTACCGGTACTGACTCGGTACCGTATTTCGAATTCATGTCTGATCGCTCATAGCCAAAGCGGTCATAGAATCCGGAGAGGGTTTTGTCTACGGAGATATCCAGCGTGTCCGTGTATTCCTCGAAACAAATGATGGCGTTCACAAACTGAGCGAGCTTCCTGATCTTGGCCTTATCAGTGTTGGCTTTTTCAGTTAGTTTGATTGGAGCTTGTGGGGTTCCGAAAAGCATCTGGATATACTGGATCACAGTGGACTTTCCGGATCCGCCTTCCCCGTAGAGAAATACTAGGGGGAAATTATTCTTATGCTTGAAAATGATATCGGAAAAGACTGTGGCGATACCAAATAGCAGCACCGTTTTTCCTACATCTCCAAAAGCTCCCGTGTAGTGGGTACACCATTCTTTGAATGTGACTGTGCTCGGCCGATAGAAGAATTTCTTCTCGTTGAGAAAGCTGTAGCGGTTGGTTTTCGGGTGGAAAGGAATGAAGTAATTCTTTTCCTTGTAGCGCAGCATTCCGTGCTCGTCCACCGGGATAAATTCCGAATTATACACGCCATTGCAGAAGGCAAAGAATCCGTCATCGTGCCAGCCTAAGGTCTCCAGCTGCTCAGCTGATTTCTCATCTTCAAATAGTTTCCCCTTGATCCGAAGGAAGTCTTCAGGCTTTCCATAGAAAAGAAAGTTGCCCAGACCTTCGGTGACTTTTCGGAATCGTCCAAGCTCGGTCAGGTCATCAGTAGAGATATCCCGGTCTTTGGAGATATTGGCCTCATTGGTGAAAGCCATTACCCGCTTTTGGGTCTTATCTGTCTCGATGTGGTATAGCACCTTCATGGTGAAGTTGGTGATCTGGCGCAGGTGCACCACGTCGCCAAATCCATCGCTGAACCAATAGGCATTTTTGAAGCTGATAAATCCCCACTCCCGGAGATCCTTTTCCATGGCATCGTCGATGTCCTCGGTGATCTCAAATCGGTATCCGCGGTAAGGCACAGCCATGTAGATTTTTTCGTCTCCATCCCTGTCTGCCCGATATCCTGCCTCTCCGAGCTTGACCAAAAGTTTCTTACCGTCCTTGGCCTTGGCCAGGGTTAGGGCTTTGTTGATTTTTTTGGTAAGCGTTTCTTCGTTGAGATCCTCACAGAGTGCCCCGATCTTGAGGTACATGGCTTTGCCGGCGTCGCCGAAAAAAGCGAATTCATGTGCCCAGGCCATGGCATTCTCCTTGGTGACGAATTGGAATTCGTCACTAAGGAGCTTCTGGCATGCTTCGAAGATCTTGCGCCATTGGCGGGCTTTGAGTTTGGACCAGGTGGCAGGGGTATCCTCGTCAAGGTCTTTGGGATCAGGAGCCTTTTCGGTGATTTCTCCCGTATCCAGATCCAGTTCGTGATTTTCGTCAAGCGCTTCTTTTTTTCTACTCAGTTTCATGCCTGACTAGTTTTGATCGCTTCTACCATATCCCTTACCAGCTCATAGGTGTGCTCTTTGCTTAAAAATCTGTCCAGCTCCTTCTTGTCCTCCAGGAGGGTTTTATGGAGTGTTTTTTCAAGGCAAAATATTTCAAGTGCCGCTGAGCTGTGGGCAAAAATCAATAGCTGGATGACTTCATCCGCGTAGTTGATTGACTCGATGATCAAGTCGAGTTGGTCGGATTTCTTTTGGATAAAGTCCGGATGAACTCCCTTTTTCCTCAGGTTTTGGATTTCGTTTTCAAGATCCTGCACTAGGCTCAGGATTTTGCTCTGGTGCCTGGTCCAGGCTATTTTCTTCTTTCGTATGACTTCCTGATCGATCATGGCTGCTGGTGGTTAGGGTTCCGGGAGCTTCTAATTTCCTGAGAGTCCCCGCGATGGATTGATACATTTGGCTGACGTCGCGGTCGTGTTGGGCAAACTTCTGAGCCATTACTTCACAGAATTGAATCTGTGCTGTGAGCCGCTCGGATTGCTGAAGGATTGAGAAAATATCGATGACTATCATGGCTCTATGCCCAGGGCTTTGATTTCCGTGTTGATGTCCCGAATGCGCTTATCCCAGTGATCCACCAATACAGAAGCTACGTGAAGCAGTAGGATGTCATCCAGCAGGATCATTCCGGTTTCTTTCCATTGTGGTTCTTGGTTGTCCATCACTACACTTCTCAATCCGGCCATCATTTGATGCCATGAGTTCATGGGATGATAGTTCCCATGGATGGGCTCCGGATTCTTCAGTTCGGCAAATACCAGCCGGGTTTGGAATTCTGGGAGGCTGGTTCCTTTTACTGTCATTTCCTGAATCAGTGCCACTCCTTTTTTGAGTTGCTCGCGCTCCGCCAGGAGGGTTTTTATTTTTAGAAAATCATTGTAGTCCATTAGAAAAGTGTGGTTTGAGGTTTCTCTTTTTTGATTTCCACCTGATAGCGAAAGGGAGGATCCAGGTAGCGAACCATCAGGGTATTCCACTCGGTGGATTTGACCTTGTGGATGCTGATGGTCAGCTTCTCATTCTCAAGCTGACCCGATTTGATCAGTGGTTCAGCTCTTTTCAGGAGCTGATCAGCGAGCTCCTTGATGGTGTATCCCTGAAAATCCATGCCCTCAAGAACTAGCTGATGCAGTACTTCATGGGCAGGATGTTCAGGGTGTTTCAGGGTGAAAAGCAACTTCAGCATCAGTGACAGGGGGTAGGTTGGAGATTAATTCATCAGTCTGGGTCATCCATTCGGTGAGTTTTTCACGCTCGGTGGGGGTCAGATCATGCACGCAAGTCAGCATGTTGTAATACTGCTGGCTTCGATCCCGAAGGATCAAGCGCTGCATGGGGAGTGGGAGGTCTTCAAGTTCTTTCATCGCTTCTCTCGGGATTTGAATTCGTACAAAAGGATCAGGATCAGGCATCCGGCTATGAGCAAGCCGGTGATCCAGCTGGCTACTTGGTCGATGGTTTGGGCTTCCTGTAGAGTCATGGCTGCCTCCTTTCCAGGATCACCCGGATCCGATAATTATGGGGATCGATCAGGCCATGGCCGGGGAAGTAAAACCACTGGGCATGGTAGCGCTCCGAGCTTCCCTCAAGGGACTGGAATACACCCAGGACTCGGTCACCTTCCTGCTTCATGGGTATCGCCTCCGGAAGGAGAGCGTAGGGCTTAGGCCCGCAGCTGAAGGCAAAGAAGATCAGGATCAGCATGATCCAGATCAGAAGGTGAAGGATAGGTTTGGACTTATTCATTGGGAGCCTCCTTTCTGAGTTCGTTTCTCATGTTTCCGACCTGAATCACCCGTATTTGGATGATGTGTATCGGGTTCTCCAGCTGTGCCGAATGCTCATTGTCGTAGCTGGACGCAGGCATTTTGGATTGATATCCTTGGCCTTTTAGCATTTGGTTGATGTCGTGCAAGAGGCTTGTGCTGCCTGCTGTATGATCTCCTTTGATCTGAATCTGAATGATTGGCTTATTCACTAGGCACCTCCTTCAGTTGATCGATGACAAAATCATAGTAGGGTATTTTGATCCCGGTATCGGCGCAGTGGCTTAGCCACCGGTGTGCAAGCTTCTGCTTTTCAAAATCAGAGAGGTTGAGAAACTTCCATCTAGCCCTGATTTCTTCCATTCTTTCCTGCTGTTTCCTTTCCAGCTGAGATATTTTTCGGTGATAGATGAAGTGTAGGATAAATATTGCGGCGTACGTGATCCAGATTGCCACAAGTAGTAGCTCAATCATTGACCACCTCCTTTACTTTTTCCACCTTGCGAAGCGAGGTCCAAGGGTGAATTCCGGTGATTCGTTTGCCGAAATACCATTTTGACCAATAAAACCCCTTGCTGGTGATTCTATTGACTATAGCTATCAAGTCATTAGAATACCGAGCTTTAATCCAAGTGGCCTCGTTATCAACTTCAACAACATATCTGTCGCTTCCATCACCGGGGATAGTGAATACCGCCCCATCTACCATATCAGCTCGGGTAAAATCAGTCAGTTGCTCAGCCATTGGCCACCTCCTTTCGGATTACTCGACTCATTTGGTATGAACCCTTTCCTTTTAGCCAGGCCACATTCGTATGACCGCCCATCAGAGATGCTTCATGTTCGATTTCATCAATGAATTCATTGCCATGATCATCTATGACGACCACTTTGTCTCCGACTTTAAATTCTTCATTGAATTTTTCTAAAGACCTAGCACCGACTACCGCCTTTTCAATATTGGCTTGATCAATTGCAGCTTGAAATGGCCTTCCACAAAACGGACAATAGGTATAAGCCACATTCATTTTCTTTTCTTTCTTCATCCCTTCGACCGTTAGAAAGCATTCTATTACTGGTCTGGAAATCACCTTATTTTTCAAAAACTGAAATACCGTATTGATCTTAGCTTTTGTGACCACCTTATTCTTTAATGGCTGTATTTCAACCATCTTAGCTTCGAATTTTTCGATACAATCACACATGAGCCACCTCCTCCCATTTTACCACCGGCAGAAAGCCGATCCCGTTTTTGCGGTTGATTCTTTTGGTGCGACGGTTGCGCTTGTTCTGCTCTTTTTTGCCTCCGAAGCGGTGGTCTTCAGCTGCGATTTCCGAAGAAGTGATTGGGGATGCCTCGATGATCCCGGGACTTTCGCTTAAGGGTATCCCCATCAGCAGGGCCAGAATAGGAATCTGTTTGTTCATGATTTTTGGATTTGAGATAAAGAATTAGGTAAATACTGACATTGAGTAGGATCAGGAGTAGCCCGGTGATCCATACATTAGGCGGTGGCATAGGCTTCCTTGGCAAGTGGTGACATAAAGCAGACTCGGGCTCCTGAATTGACCTGAATTAAGAGCTGGCCTTCGGCGATCAGCTTCATATCCAGGCTGGTGATTTTGATCCGATTGGTATCCCAGATATCCAGAATCGTGTGAAGAGCTCGCTCCACCAGGGGGAATTCTTTTTTGTCTTCCTCGGTGAGATAGATTTCCTGTTGGAAAAGGGTCTCTACCAGCATTGCGGTCAGCAGATCGTTTTTATTCGCATTCATCGGATTCGGGATCTAGGTCTAAGAGTTCTTCGGTTCTGCGTCTGAGCCTTCGGTATCGGCTTTTCAGGTATTCCTTTTTCTGTGAGGGATCGAGTCTGAAAAAGGGCTCCGGAATCGTGTTCATAAACAGGAATCCGGTCAGGACAGCAATCGCAAGCATGTGCAGGCCTTCATGCTTGATCAGGGTTCTGGGGTTTGCATACATAGAGTTCGTGGGGAATAATGAGGCATTCACATAGTTCGTCTTCCATCAGGGCCAGCTCCATCCGGAGATTGACCAGCTCGAGGGCGGGAAATACCCGGTCCAGGGGATTGGTGATGCTGAGGTATTGGATAGACTTGGTTTCGATCAGTTGTCTCAAGGTGAGACATAGGTCGATGAGTTGTTCGGTAGTATCCATGGGAAAAGCAGTGAGATCATGGTGGAGATAAGTGGAAAATCTTCCAGCCTGGCAGGCTGGTACCGGTGCTTGATGTCGGCGGCGTAGCTGGCATTGAGCGGGCGCTGGATGAGTTTGAATTCATCAGACTTGTGTGTGATCATGAGGGCGGTGAGGCCGATCGTGACGCAGAATTTTTCAGGTTGGCGTGGGTTTCTCCATAGATTCATAGTGGCTCTGAGATTGGTGGATCAGGTCTAGTATTTTTTGGCGGAGTTTTTTGAAGCGGGATTCTTCGGAAGGCAGGAGTAGCTCAAGTTCGAGTCGGATCTGGCGGACAGCTCGAACCTGAACCGTCTGGGGCTTGGCCCGGAAGTAATCCGCAACATTCTCGATGCGGCGAGCTGCTTGGTAGTGCGCCTGAGTGCATCGCTTGATCGCCTCCAGTGCTCTGACTCTAGCTCTGGCGTATCGAATGAGGATATCCGTCACCCGCTCCATGCTCTAGGCGCTTATGAGGCCATGCTTGGCCCGGATGGATTTGTCTTTGACTACCGGAAAGAGATCGGTGATCTCCACATCGAGGAATCGGGCGATGATGGGCAGTTGCCACATCTCCGGGTCTTTGGTATTTCTTACCCACTTATTCCAGGTGTGCAGCTTGACTCCAAGCTCGTCGAGGGTCTTT